>Ga0157372_10002302_pt1 | contig 20714 bp, 20 predicted proteins | sample C55metaG_FD_115307 | JGI IMG/M metagenome (GOLD analysis project Ga0157372, IMG submission 115307) | Corn rhizosphere microbial communities from Kellogg Biological Station, Michigan, USA - C5-5 metaG | ecosystem: Host-associated > Plants > Roots > Rhizosphere > Soil | place: USA: Michigan... | reverse complement strand
GGACGCGATCGATCCCGCGACTCGCACCTTGAATACGGAAATTGATGTGCCTAATCCCAAGGGCCAGCTGTTACCTGGGTCCTATGCTCAAGTGCACCTTGCACTGAAGGAACAGGTGCAAAGGCTAACGGTTCCGTCGAATGCGTTGTTATTCCGCGCTGAAGGGCCCCGCGCAGCCGTAGTCGGAGCCGGGAGCAAGGTCCAGCTAAGGCCGGTTGCCATCGGCAGGGATTTCGGAAATACCGTGGAGATAATCAGCGGCCTGGAGCAGTCGGATGCGGTCGTCGTCAGCCCCAGCGATTCTCTGGAAGATGGGGAGTTAGTGCATATTGCACAAGGGAGCGAACAGCAGTGAGGTTTCGCGCTGCTGTCCTGCTGCTGCTGTGTGTTCCTGCGTTCGCCAAAAGTCCCAAGTACCAGAAACCAAGCGTAACTACTCCACAAACCTGGCAGACTCCCGCGCCCTGGCAGGAAGCCTTGCCGCTCGATTCACTTCCCAAAGGGATGTGGTGGGCTTTCTTCGGAGATGCTGAGCTTAATCAATACGAGCAGCGGGCCATGGCGACCAACCAGACTCTGCAAGCTGCGGTGGCGCGTCTGAGTGAAGCCCGAGCTTCTGCGCGGGTGACGGCGGCAGGTTTGTATCCGGAGTTGGATGCAGGCGCCCACGCGATACGCGAAAGGCTTTCGGGGAACCGTCCTGCAAATGGGGCGTTAGTCCGCCCGATTCCGGTCACCCAAAATGACTTTACTATTCCGTTCACCTTGAACTATGAGATCGACCTTTTTGGTCGGGTGCGGCACAGTGTAGAAGCTGCAAATGCTCAGCTGCAGGCTTCAGCCGCGGATCTTGAGAACGTGCGGCTCCTGGTCAGCTCAGAGTTAGCGGCTGATTATTTTCAATTGCGCGAACTGGATTCCGAGATAGCGGTGGTACAGAAGGCCATTACATATCAGCAGCAAGCTTTGACGCTGGTGAATAACAGACATACCGGCGGTGCTGCTTCGGGACTAGAGGTCGCCCAGCAGCAGGTGGTTCTGGATTCTTCAATTACGCAGCTTTCGTTGCTGCAACAGCAGAGGGCACAATTTCAGCACGCATTAGCCATGCTTCAAGGTCTGGCTCCTGCGGAGTTCATTGCTCCAGTACGGGGACTTGAGTCTCATCCGCCGGCGCTGCCGCTTATTCTGCCATCTGAACTGCTGCAGCGGCGACCAGACATCGCAATCGCCGAACGCCAGACTGCGGCAGCAAATGCTCGCATTGGGGTAGCCAGGGCTGCGCTTTACCCCAGCATTTCCTTGGGTGGCAGCGGCGGGTTGGATAGTTTGGCTATCGGTTCACTGTTGAATGCCCCGAGTTTTTTCTGGTCTCTAGGACTCTCGGCCCTGGAACCTGTAATTGCCGGCGGACGCAATCGCGCCCAGCTCGATTTCGCACGTGGTGGATATCAGGAGGCGGTCGCTAACTACCGGGAAACCGCGCTCACAGCCTTCCAGCAGGTCGAGGACGCGCTCTCCGGACTGACCACTCTGGCTGCAGCCTATGAATCCCAGCAACGCGCGGTGGCTGATGCGGAGCGTGCTTTGCAACTGGCGAATGCGCGCTACACTGGAGGGTTAGTAACTTATCTGGATGTGATCACGGCCGAAGAGCAGGCACTCTCGAATGAACGTGAGGAGACGCAGCTGCTCGGGCAGAGAATGACGACGTCCGTCTTGCTGGTAAAAGCGCTGGGCGGGGGATGGGACAGCTCGAGTATTTCAGCTGTGGGAGTCAAGCCGAGTCTGAAGCAGGCGGTTCAGCAGTAACGGATTTTGACAGTTTTGTCTTAGAAAGAAAAAAGACGGGCGAGGGCGCCCGTCGCTGCAAACACAAATTTACCTAAGATTGCCGGTCAGAATCCTGGCATGAACGAATAACCGATCGAAATAGCGAATCGGGAGACATTCGCCCCATTGAACTCCACGTTGTTGTGAACCGCATAGTAGTGGATCTCAGGGCGAATGAAGGCGTTTCCCCAGAAGTAATATCGGATGTCGCCGCCAAGGTGGAATGCAAAGTGGTTGCTGCTCACGTAATTGGTGCAGCCGGTGAAGCTGTTACAGTTGAATTGGGTGTAGAACCGCAGGTCCTCGCCGCCGATTCCCGCCATCACATCACCGCCGAATTTTTTGCCGAATTTGCTTCCGTAGACGGCATCGAAATCATAAAGGATGGGGCGGTAAGGGGCTACAGCGAAAGCGGTGGCATTGCTTTCCGTATAAAGCGCCTGATGTGCTCGCCAAGCGACTTCTCCACCGAATCCGAGATGGTGCTTCAAAATAAAGAAGCCGCTGAAACTTGGATAGAGTCCCCTTGCTAAGGATGGAAAGTTGGTGCCATTGCTGTCCGTCGATGGGCCGGGTCCACCAACCGTACCGAATCCGAATGCTCCGTGAAATTCCTGAGCCTGCGCGCCGACCGCGAACAAGAGCGCTGCCGCGAAAACACTAATTGCCGATAGCTTTTTCAAGAGGATCTCCTACTCGTGATTTGACCCACTGCTCGATACCCTTTGAACCCAGAATTTTGATTATAGTTCCGCTCGAAAGCACAAATGATACCAGCCCAGAAGATGTTCTGAGAGGTTACCTAAACTTCGATGCAGATAACAGCAGATTTGTTTCGATTTTGGATTGCAGATTAGGCTCAGGCGAGGATCATCAATGAGATGCTTCAGATTGCCAGCGCGCTAGCCCTTCACACTGATCTTCGAAAACGACAGAATAGCGGTACCTGGGCGTGGCATCCCCATCCATGTGGCGGGGCGAAAGGTGGTCAGGATCAACATGTTCCTTAATTCGTGGATGTCTTTCGGGTTCTGCGAACCGGCAATGATTCGATAATCCTGCACCCGGCCATTCGCGTCGATGTACGCCTGGATGACCAGGGAATCCTCGCTGGCCACGCCCATGCTGAATCCGAAGCTGCTGGGCTGCAATTCAGGATCAGTTGTGAACATCAAGGGTACATCGGCGGCATTGGCGTGTACCGCGGGAGGGGAAGCAAGAAGGCCGATTAATACCCCAAAAATCAAAACAGTAGCGATCAATCCAGTAGTCGCAGGAACCATGAAAGCGCGCAAGGCATTCTGAATGTGCAGCATCAGGTTGCCGAAATACGGAGCGCGGCGGCGTGCAGCTTCGTGGGAGATCGCCAATCGCACTTTCAATGACAAATCTTCCGGGACCCTCGCCGGGCCGAGTCGCGCCAATACCAGCTGAGTGCGGCGAAGCGACTGGTATTCATTTTCGCATTTAGAGCATTCCAGTAAATGCCGCTCAAGCGCCTGCATCTGCTTGCCCGTCACCGCTCCATCGAGATAAGCGGAGAGCATCGATTTGGATTGTGCGCAGGTCATGACGCAACCTCAATCTGTTTGGCGCAACCCCGCGAACGGCTAGTTTCTGCCGGCTTTAGACCCAGTTGCGCGCCGACCTCCCGCACGTATTCGTTCAGCCGTTTTTTGAGCGCATCGCGTCCGCGAGTAATGCGCGACTTCACCGTGCCCAAAGAGACTTGAGTAATCTCGGCGATTTGCTCATAAGAGAGATCTTCAATATCGCGAAGAACGACTGCCGTGCGGTAGGGCTCAGGTACATTACGAAGTTCAGCTTCAACCCGCGCCTGTACCTCGTGGTCGGCAACAGTGTCGAATGGCGATTTGTGGCGGTCCACGAGCGCAAGATTGATTTCTGCCGAAGAGTAAGTTTGGGCGTCACCTTCGGTTTGTTCTACTGAAGTCTCTTTTGATTTATGACGGAACCACCAGCGGCGGCGGTTTGATGCCTCATGGATCGCAATACGATAGATCCAGGTCTTCAGGCTGGATTCGCCATGGAAGTGTTTCATCCCACGAAATATTTTGAGGAAAACTTCTTGGGTGGTGTCCGCGGCATCCGCCGGGTCGGTGAGAATGCGATACACCAAACTGTAAACTGGCTGATGAAATTCACCCACCAGCCATGCGTACGCGGCTTCTGATCCGGCCTTGAGTTCCTGGATCAGAGCCGATTCTTGCGCACGGATTCCGATTGCGCCTGCAAAGTCGCCCAAATTCGCCGCCCCCGCCATTCCTGCCATGGCGTGCAACTCCTCTGATTATATTCCAGGCGCAATTTCCTGGTCTAAGTTGTTAGACCCCACAGGGCCCGCTTAGGTTCCAGGATCCTAAGTCTCAGGCCTGCATTAAGTTAACCGCCTACTGGGGCGGGTTCTGGGCCGGAGGCGTGGCATTCGGGGGCTTGGGAGGCGTAGTCTTTTTGCGCTTCACGGGCTTCTTCTCGGGGGCGGGTTTAGTGTCATCGACGACGGTTTTCTTAGGCGGGATCTCTGCACGTGCTGTTTGCAATGCCACGCGCAATTGGCTAATTTCGGTTTCTTTGGCATTGGCCACTTTGTCCATACGGCCAGCGAAGGCTCGTCGGGATTCTTCGAGCGCTCCAAGGTCTCTATTCAGTGATTGAAATTCCTCCTTGTTTCCAAATGCGCCGGTGGATTCGACCACTGAATTCATGACGTCGTAGAGTGCATCGAGATTGCGATAGACCTTGAATGTGAGGGGTGCGCTTTCGGGGGAACTTTTCAGATCGTTAAGCATTCCCGGCAACGCCGATTGCAGATTTCGCTGAACCGACTCCACATCGCTCTGGCTTTGCTTTTTAGTGTTTGAGTCGGTCTTCCACTTCTCGATCCGCAGATGGGAAAGGTCATCCTGAATTGCCTGCGACGCCTGCTGTAGTCCGGCGAGCAATTGATTCAATTCAGAAATCGAGGAATAGGACACGGGGGGCGCGGGAGCCTGTGCTACGCACACGCCAGCACACAGCAGCAAAGCCACAAGGGCAGGGAAGTATCGATTCATTTTTGGTCTTCTCCGAGCAAGCATATCCATTTTCACAGCTTTCGCAAATTGCCGCCACTCGGTGGGTGATACCGGAGGATTGCTTTTGGGAATGCGTGAAGTTTGACTAACCAAGGCACGTGCGTAAGAATTGATCAGCATTCCCCATTCGAATGGGCCTGTGGCGCAGCTGGGAGCGCGCTTCCATGGCATGGAAGAGGTCGTCGGTTCGATCCCGACCAGGTCCACCACTTTTTAGTAGCAATTCCTTCCGTCTACATCTTACAGAGCGAGAGTTCAGGTCGCTTCTGTATCGGAGCTGGAACACAACCCACGGCTCGCCTCCAGGAATACCAGCGGGTACGACTACTTCGACCCGGGGGCGGGGACCTTGGGCTCTCGTGTATGAGGAACGGTGATCACGCTTTTCTGGTAAGAAGCGCGCGAATACGTTCGCCGACCACCACATCCTCACCGGGCTGCATCATCCAAACCCCAACCACGAGAGTGTTCGCATCCGCTGGAATACCCTGGTTAGGTTTCTGTCCGGTGTTCGGATTCAATTCGATCGAGGGGCTCCCCGAGCGCAAAGACTGCACGATTTCTTGAGTGGTAAGGCCGATTACCTGCGGGTCAAAGCGTATGAGGAGATGCGGAACGTGGTTGGCGATCTTTGGCACCACCGTTTCCGTTTTGACTGAAGGAATTCCGTTTACCGCAGCAGCAATAAGGTCGACCCTCTTCTGGTAATCGCCTTGCATTGACTCTTCGGTGTGCGAGAGCACCCAGTCGACTGCCGCAACCATGCCGACAATTTGTTCCTTAGCCACCTTCATGCCGCGTCCGATGCCTTCTGCCGGGTTGTTGTTCTCATGCGCAAGGTCGGTCAGCACCTTCCTGCCCAGAAGCAGACCTGCGTTTTGTGGACCTCGTATTCCCTTACCGCCTGAAAATGTCACCAGATCGAAGCCCATGCCGGTGTACTTCCACAGATTCGAGATCGGTGGCATATCGGCAGCGGCGTCAAGCAGGCAGGGGATCTCGTGCTCGTGTGCCACGCGCAGCCACTCTTCGCGGCCGATTTGCGCGGTCCCAGCAATGCCATCTTCTTCTTCGGCAGCATTGAAGAAGTTCGTCATGACTGCATTGCCCGCTCCGCATGCGCGCTTATAGTCTTCGAGTGTGACCACCTCCGTCACCCGCGCTCCGCAAAGATATATGCAGCGGTCATACTCATAGCGGTGTGCACGCTGTACGATCACCTGATTCTTCTTGCCGTCGAGCTCCTGCGGCATATCGAAAATACTGATGTTGTTTGCATGCTGGATACAAGCGGCGGTTGCAAGGCTGATGGCTCCCGCAGCTCCCGAAGTGACTACCGCGCCCTCGCACTTGAGGCGCTGCGCGATGTACTCACCCGCCTTCTGCTGCAGTTCATGCAGCCGGACAGGATGGAGCGCCGCCTTGTGCACCGCGGCCAGCACCTGTGGCGGCATGCACGCAGCGGTCAGAGTGGTGTAGGTGCCGGCGGCATTGATGATCGTCGGCACGCCGAGCTTTGCATAGTAGTCCTCACCGTCCGGCAATGCCGACGCCGATGATGGAGTCTGAGCAGATGAAACCAGAGGTGCGGCGCCCAGCGCTGCGCTGATCGCACTAATCCAACGAAAGAAGCGACGACGGGAGAGGAGTCCTGCTTGAAACTCGGTCGATACTGCCATGGGGTCAGCTCCTTGGTATTCTGCGATGATCGTGAGCTTCGAGATCACTGCGTCACGGTCCAGCGCCTTCTAGCTGCATTATTAATTGTGAAGTTTATATTAGATTTGCGGGGCCGGAACGCGAGAGCGCAGAATTGCGAAATTGAAATTAGTCTTAGGATCTACTGGCGATGAAAAACATTTTTCACAAAGCCACTCTAGCGGGCTCACTAATTCTTGTTTCCACCGGGTGGCTCCTCGCCGCAGCACAGGATAGTGGGTCGACCATTCTGGAGCCAGCGACGGGCGCATTACTCGGCCAATTCTACGGCGCCGGTACTCTGGCACAAACCGCGGCGATGCTCGGGCGAAGGCCTCCCGTTCACCTGACTTACTACGCGTGGGCCGCCGATTGGACCGGCGCCGTCACCAAAGCGGACCTGGCCGCTGGACGCATTCCTCTCGTCAATTGGGAGCCCCACAAGATCGACTTCAACAACATCGTGAATGGAAGCCTTGATGCCACAATCGTCGCTCGCGCAAACGGCTCCAAAGCGCTCGGTAAGAAATTCTTCCTCGACTTCGCAGCCGAGATGAATGGCGATGAGGCGTGGAGCGGTAACAATGCACCGCTGTACGTTGCCGCATATCGACATATTCACGACATCTTCGTCGCAGCCGGCGCGACGAACGTGATCTGGGCGTGGTGTCCGAACGTCACGGATATCAACGGAGGGAACAAGAATACGATGGACTATTACCCGGGCGATGCCTACGTCGATTGGACCGGGGTGGATGGATACAACTGGGGTACCAAAAATGGCGGCTGGCAGACTTTCCGACAGGTTTTCCAAGAAATCTATCCGCTCCTGCCAGCCAGGAAAAACCCGATCATGATTGGGGAAATGTCCTCCGCTCAAGTGGGAGGAGACAAAGCCAAGTGGATCGATGAAATCATTCCCACCCTTCGCGCCAGCTTCCCACTCATTAAATGTGTAGTGTGGTTCGACATCAACAAGGAAGCCGATTGGCGCATCAGTTCGTCTCCCGAATCCGAGGCGGCGTTCATTAGCATGGCTAAGGATCCTTACTTCAATCCCTAGAATTCCGAGCCACCCGGCGGCGAGGCCGACGCCTCAAGGCTTCAGCGCGTAAGTCGCCTGGGGTTGACGTGAGGCGGTAAAATAGTAATGGTTAGTCCATGACGATTCTGATGCTTGGAAGGCAATTAGAACTTGGTCACTATCGCGCCGAGTTCCTACAGTCTTACGGCATTCATGTTGTTTTTCCCGAAAGCAAGCCAGAAGCAGAGGCAGCCGTTCACGCCGGTGGCTACGACGCCATCCTCCTAAGCTACACGCTCAGCAAAGAAACCACCCAAGAACTGCTCAGTCAAATTGAGCGGTACTGTCACGATTGCCCGATCATCGCTATCGTTCAGCAGGGCAACGACCTGACGTTCAAGCCTGCAGAAACCATCCTCGATACCGACCCGCCAAAGATGCTGCTCGAAGCCATCAAGCGGGTTCAAGTTCGCCTACTTGAAAAAGAGAAATCCGAGTTCCCGAAGAGCGCGTAAAGTGGCGGAGGGAAGTGGTTGTTTGATGTCAGCTGGCTTTGATGAAACCGGCGGACAGCCCTCAATAAGGGATATTGACAATCGTTAAATTAACCTTGATGTCAGATTGTGATGTCCAGGGTTACCAGCTCGTGATTTAATGCCACTACACGGCGAGGCCCTGCTACCATTGCGGCATGTTCAATTTTGGAAAACCGAAAACCCCTGCTGCCTGGCTTGTTCATATTGCGGGGGCCATCATTGCGATCTTTCTTGTGTGGTGGATGCTTCGCATATACGTACTCTGAAACCCTTTCAAATCCGCCCACGTTGGCAATGAGCGATAGAAATTCAACAAGAACTATGAATCCACTTGAATTATTCCCGATAGCACGCTGCATTTGTTCGCTTTGATTCTTCCGTAAATAATGTGGGTTCGCGCTGGCAGGTCAACTCACATCTACGAGTTTTAGTAAAGCGTCTGGGGTGCTCCGCTTTTATATGCTTCTGCACAACCGCTTTGGCACGAATTGTGCTCTTAGTGCAAGCCCTGCGGACTATTCTGGTGCCTACGAAGGAGGTTATATATGCGTCGCGTACTGGGTTCATTTCTTCCCATTCTGCTGGTGCTGAGTTTGGACTTGACCGGGACTGCTCAACAGGACCAGGTGGAGCGTACCGAAAATCCAACTGTATTTAGATCGAACGTGGTCACGCGGACCACGAAAGCAGTGGATTATAGGCATCGCGGCGGGTCGACTAAGGTAGATCTCCGTGGGACCGACCTGATGCCCCGAGCTGCAGGCGAGGCCAAAGTGCAAAGCAAGACGGGGCGCTTGCAAATCGACGCCAATTTGAACGGCATGGAACCAGCAAATAAATTTGGCCTGGAATATCTCACCTACGTGCTTTGGGCGATAACACCGGAGGGACGGGCAAACAACCTGGGAGAAGTAATCCTCGATAACGGCAAAAGTTCACTCCACGTCACTACCGATTTGCAGGCGTTTGGGCTGATCATTACGGCCGAGCCGTACTTTGCCGTGACACAGCCCAGCGACCTCGTAGTTGCGCAAAATATCATTCGCACCGACACACTAGGACGAGAGGAAGCGATTGATGTCCGGTATGAACTCTTACCCAAGGGCTTATATGCGTCCCAGGTCGAGCCCCTGCAGGAAGCGATCTACGGCGTAGACCGGAAAGCTCCCCTCGACCTTTTCGAAGCTCGAAACGCGGTGAGAATCGCCCGCGCGGCAAAAGCAGATCGGTATGCTACTGCCACTCTCGCTAAAGCCGAAGCTGATTTGAAGCAGGCGGAGGACTACTACAAACGCAAGCAGGGTAGGACCCCAATTGGGACCGTCGCGCGAGAAGCCGTACAAACCGCGGAAGAAGCGCGGGTGATGTCACTTAAGCGCGAAGAAGAAGAACGAGTAGAGAGCGAGAAACAAGCCGCCGCAGCGCGTGAGGCGCAGGCGAAAGCAGAAGCGGAAGCGGAGACACAGCGGCGTCAACAGGCTGAGGCTGAACGCGCAGATGCGGAGCGTGCGAAGGCCGAGGCTGAGCAAGCGAGAGAAGAAGCGGAGCGCGCGAAGCAAGAATCAGACTTGGCTGCCCAAAAGGCTGCGCAGGAAAAGCAGGAAGCCCAGGCCGCACAAGCTGCAGCCCTCGCCCAACAGCAGGCGCTGCAAGCCGAGAACGAAAAAGCAAGATCACAAGCGGATGAAGCCGAGCGTGGACGCCAAAAGGCGGAAGCCGAAAAGGCTGAGATGCGGGCTCGTTTGATGCAGCAGCTCAATGCCATCCTGGTAACCCGGGACACCGCCCGAGGTTTGGTATCAACCATGCCGGATGTTCTCTTTGAGACCAACAGTTTTGTCCTGAAACCTGCTGCCCGCGAGAGCCTGGCGAAAGTTGCTGGTATCTTCCTGGCATATCCCGATCTGCGGCTTGAAGTGGATGGGCACACAGACAGTACTGGCAGCGACTCCTACAACCAGCAACTGTCGGAGAAGCGAGCGGCTTCGGTGCGCGACTACATCACGCAGCAAGGTATTCCCATTTCGTCTGTGGTAATCCAAGGCTTCGGGAAGACCCAACCAGTGGCTTCGAATGCTACCGCAGCTGGGAGGCGGCAAAATCGCCGTGTTGAATTAGTAGTATCAGGTGAGGTTATTGGTACGAAGATCGGGAGCGATGCCGACACGCCGCCGCCTCCGTCGCAACCGTGAACGCAATTTTGAAAGCCTAGATTAGGTCACCTCCGTAAGCGCGGACGTGATGGTTGTGTCAAAGTGCGCATCGATTAGTAACAAGCCGATCATTTCGCCTCTGTTTTCTTCCGCAGTGGCGATCTCCCCCATCACCGTGAATGTGGGATCAATCAGCTGCGCACGTATTTGTTAAACCACTCAATGGTGCGTTGCCAGGCCAGATCGGCTGCGGCCTTGTTATACCGTTCTGGCGTCGCGTCACAATTGAATCCATGCACCGCACCCGGGTAGATATAGCCCTCGTGTGGAATGTGCGCCGCGCTCAGGGCTTGGTCGTAAGCCGGCCAGGTGGCCGCCAGTCGCGTGTCGAGTTCTCCGTGGTGGACTAAGATCGCTGCTTTAATCTTGGCTATGTCCTCAGAAGGCGGAGGCCCTCCATAAAATGGCGCTGCTGCCGCCAAGTCAGCTCCCAGGCGTACCGCTAGCATATTCGCGGTCGAGCCTCCGTAGCAGAAGCCAGTTGCGCCAATCTTTCCCGTGCAGTCAGAGCGCGACTTCAACCACAGCGCGGCGGACACCATGTCCTCCAGCATCTTGGTCTTGTCGATCTTGTTGAACATCTGGCCACCCTTGTAGTCATCGCCAGGATACCCTCCCAGAGACGTGAGCCCGTCCGGCGCAAATGCCATAAAGTTAGCCAGCGCAAACCGCCGCGCGATGTCCTCAATATGCGGATTCAGACCTCGATTCTCATGTACCACGATTATGCCGGGTAACTTCGTCACCGTCTCCGAACGTGTATCAGCGCTGATGGGCCGCACCAGATATCCCTTAATGCTCCCGTTGCCTTTCGGGGACGGCACGGTTTCGTAGGTCGCTTTGATCCTGTCATCCGTGCGAGATACTTGCTGGCCTAGAAGGTAATTCGGCATCAATGCATTGATAATTGTCGTGGCCGCTAGACCACCTGCTAGTCGCTGCACGCCCTCCATGAAAGCCCGCCGACTAATTTCGCCGTGGATGAAATCGTTGTAAAGCTCGATGGCTGCGATGGGTAACTTTGATTTTGTCGATTCCATTAGTTCAGTCCGGTGGCGATAATACTGCTTTTCCTCATGACACCACAATGAGAATCCACGGCTGAACACGAATAGCTTTAAGGGGCGTGATCACCCGCCGACTCTTGTTATGGTCGGCAAATATTCATTGTTCAAATATTTTGTGTAATCAAGCGGCCAGAGTTTCGCGTTCGATGACGCGCATTTTATCTTCGAATTCTGCCCTCTTCTTATCTTGACTCTCGATGATTGAGTTTATTTCTCCGCCGGTAAGGATTGCGAAACCCGTGATGTAGAGCCACAGCATCAGGATTATGACCGTGCCCAGAGATCCGTAGGTTGCACTGTAACTATTGAAAAAATGGAGATAGATCCGAAACCCCAGGGAAGCCAGCAACCACAATCCCACTCCAGCAGCGCTGCCTGGTGTGACCCAAGTCCACTTTCGATGCTCCAGATTCGGCGCGAAGTAATAGACCAGTGAGAACGCGACGAACATGGCCGTGAAAGAAACTGGCCACTGCAATATTTTCCAGGTCGCCCGGAAGACTTCGCCAAGTCCGAGATGCGCAGCTAAACTTTGCCCAATTTTTCCGCCGTATAGAGCCAGAACAAGAGCGATGATAATCAGCCCCGCTAACGCGATGGTCAAGCCAACCACCGTAAGTTTTTGTTTCCACCAGGGACGAGTTTCGTTCAGCCGGTAAACCACATTTAGCGAAACCAACACCGCGCTCATTCCGCCCGAAGCCGCCCAGAGCGCGCCCAGCATGCCGGCAGCGAGTTTAATTCCGCTGCTCGCTTTAAAAGTTTGCAACACAACGGTGCGCACGAGTTCCGCAGCGGAGCCAGGAGCGAGGCGGCTGATCGAACTCACAATATTTTCCTGCAGTTGAGAATGGGGGCCAACGATCGCTCCGATGAGAGAAACCAGGAACAGAAAAAGCGGAAATAATGCGAGTAAAAAATAATAAGAAAGAGATGCGGAACGGGTTGACAGTTCGTCGTCCCCGATCTTCTTTATCACGAGACGGAGCAGCGACAATGGTGTCAGACCGCCGAATTTCCATAGTGAAGGCATGAGGACTAAGCCGCGAGGAAGCGCTTCCTTTCGACGGTAGATTTTGGCAATTGCGTCAGTTCAGTGACCACTGCCATTAAAACTCCTTCGGCGATGAAAAACTTTCGCTCCTCGTCATCTTTAAAGGCGAAAAACTCGGGCATGGTTGAAATCATTGCCGCCAGGCCGAGATCAATGTCGCGCCTAGAGCGAAAACTGATAACGTTCCTTGCTGCGCCGGGATAACCAGTAAGCAGGTTCAGGACCAGTGCTGTTCCGCCTCCGACCAGTGCTCCCAGTGCGGCCCGCTTGTTCCGTCGCCAAAACCATGCGCCGCTCATCAACAGAACTCCGACGTTGACATGATCCAAAACCGCGCGCGTTTTCGGAGAGATGATTCGGGGAAACGGTTTGGCTACGATCTGGGCTACGCTGTTAAGAATTGGCATGTTGTCTCCTCGTGTGGTGTCTCTGATGACTTTTGCACATGCGAGGTAGCTAGAAATAATCGGAATCGTGAGAACAAAGTTGGTTAGTACAAGACAAAAGCCGAGATTCAATAGCTAAGCCGCTTTCTTTTCTCCTGCGGACTTCGCTTCTGGGTGGCCCCGCCTGGCGGCGGCGTGTTCGATTTGGGCATTTATTTCTCCGCCCAACAGAAAAGCAAAGCCGGTGACGTAAAGCCACATCAGCAAGATCATCACCGCGCCCAGCGAACCATAGGTTCGACTATAAGTATTGAAAAAGTGAAGGTAAGCGCGGAAGGCAAACGAGGCGACGATCCAGAGCAACACACCGGAGATCGAACCGGGCGTTATCCAGTACCAGTGCTGCTCTTCCAGATCAGGAGCGAAATAATAAATCATCGAAAAAGCCAGGGTGACGAATGCAATCGCTACCGGCCATTGCAGCACCTTCCAGATCTCGACCGCAGGATTGCGCAGGCCATAGTAGGCCCCGACGGTATCTGCCAAATATCCTCCCGAGAGAACCACGATCAAAGCCAGGATTATGAGGGCGGAAATGGCGATGGTCAGAGTGAATGAAATCGCCCTGATCTTGATGAAGGAGCGCGTCTCCCTGACTTCATAAACTCCATTCAAAGCGGAAAAAAGAGAACTCATCCCGCCGGAAGCAAACCAGATGGTCAGCACAATGCCGAATGTGAGTTTGCCATTGCTGGCATTGGACATCACTTCATGGAGCGTATTTCCGACTACCTGCGCCGCAGCGGGAGGGAGGACTTGGTAGACATAACTAAACAGATTCTCGCGAAGCGCGCTTCCCCGGGATGCGAACACTCCCAGTAGTGAGAACAAGAAAATAAAGAGCGGGAATAGCGCGAGCACGAAGTTAAACGCCAATTCAGCCGCGCGGCCGATGAGGTTATCTTCGTCGATTCCCGCAAAGACTTTTTTTAACAGCTGACGAACTGTTAGCCCGCCGAGATTCCATATTGTGGAAATTTGCTCGGTAGTGCTTAGGTTGGAATCGGCCATGGGCTTTGCTTCGGACGGGGTTTGGATTCCCGCACGAACTGCAGCCGTTGCCTTGAGTTAAGAATGGTGAGAGTTGACGGATTAGGCTGCGTCGTTTTCGATCTTGATTCGCAACGACTTCAGGAACTTCAGATCCTGATCGCTGACCTTCAACTCGGGATTGCTGGAGAGTGTTGTGACCATAGAGGTCTTGTCGGATTTTTCACCGGGGCGGCTCACGCCGATGGTCGCCTCGAGCACCAAAAAAATGTCGTAGCCGCCGTCTTTGATCCGGGAAACCACGTCGGCAATCTGCTCAGAATCCGCAAGGGATTCATTGATCGCTTCGCCCAATTCTTTCATCAGATGCTTAAGTTGCTGGTCCACGAATCCCCCGGTTTTTCTAAAAACCAGACTGTAAGATGCAGCAGCCGTCTCGGGCTTACGCTCAGCTGCCGCCTTGAAAGTATTCTAAACCCGGAGATTGGTAAAATCGAGTGCAAATGGGAAACATCTCAACTGGCCGCAAGTTGGGCATTGCAGCCCGGATTGCGGGGCAGCAGGTGAAGCGTACCCGAACCTATGGCGCTGTGCTGACCGGGGCGCGGACGACATTTCGCCACTTCACCGGAGTCATCGGGCAGCTCTGGTTGGAGGTCACGGGCTTTGTTTTTGTTGCATTTGCGGTGGCAGGATTGGTGGGAATAGTGAGAGAGTATGGCGTCTATCACGCTGGTAAAGCGCCGGGATCCAGAGTAGCTGCCGCGGTGGGATTCACTTTGATGTTCGGCTGGTTTGGAATTAGTTCTTTTTTAAGATCGCGCAAAAAGAAATAACCCCATGCCACAAAAGCCCAAAGCGCCAGTTCAGAGCGATCTCGAAACCTCCTCGCATATTCCGGTTAGAGGGCTTTACACCGTCGCAGATTTGGAGAATTGGGACTACGACCAGCAGGCCGGTTACCCCGGCGACTTCCCATATACACGCGGGGTTCAGCCGACCATGTATCGCGGGCGGCTTTGGACCATGCGCCAGTACGCGGGTATGGGTGACGCCGAAGAATCTAACAAACGCTACAAATATTTGCTAGCCCACGGCACCACCGGATTATCGGTAGCGTTTGACCTTCCCACGCAGATCGGTCTCGATTCGGACCATCCTCTCGCGGTTGGTGAAGTTGGAAAAGTGGGAGTGGCCATCGATTCGGCTGAAGACATGGAGCGGTTATTCGACGGAATCGACCTCGCAAAAATTTCAACGTCAATGACCATCAATGCGACCGCGCCTATTTTGCTGGCGCTGTACGTTGCGGTGGCGAGAAAAAAAGGGGCGGATATCCGCAAGCTCTCGGGAACGGTGCAGAACGATGTGCTCAAGGAATATATAGCTCGCGGAACATACATTTATCCCATCGCACAAGCTCTGCGGCTGGTCACGGATTTATTCTCCTGGGCGAATTCGAATGTGCCGGAGTGGAATACGATTTCTATCTCTGGATATCACATGCGCGAGGCGGGAGCGACCGCCGTGCAGGAAGTCGCCTTCACTCTCGGAAACGGCAGCGCTTACGTCAAAGCCGCGCAGAAAGCTGGGCTTGACGTGGACGTCTTTGCTCCACGTCTTTCTTTCTTTTTCAACGCCCATAATAACTTTCTAGAAGAGGTCGCGAAGTTCCGCGCCGCGCGGCGCATGTGGGCGCGAATGATGCGCGAAAAGCTTGGCGCGAAGAATCCACGCTCGTGGATGTTGCGCTTTCACACCCAGACTGCCGGTTCAACACTCACCGCGCAACAGCCGGAAAATAATATTGTGCGTACTGCGATCCAGGCCATGGCCGCGGTGCTCGGCGGTACACAGTCGCTACACACCAATTCCTTCGACGAAGCCCTGTCATTGCCCACGGAGCAGGCGGCGCGAATCGCACTGCGCACCCAGCAGATTGTTGCCTTCGAATCGGGTGTGCCAAACACGGTCGATCCACTGGCAGGTTCGTACTTTATCGAATCGTTAACTGACGAAGTTGAGAAGCGCGCATGGGAATATCTCGAGAAAATTGACGCGTTAGGCGGAATGCTAAAAGCCATTGAACGTGGATTCGTGCAGCAGGAGATCCAGAACGCAGCCTATGAACAGCAGAAGTCGGTTGAGAGCGGGGAAGCCACTGTTGTGGGAGTAAACCGGTTCATGCAGGAGAGTCGCGGCCAAGTGCCTATCCAGCGCATCGATGAATCACTGGAGCGCAAGCAAGTTGAACGACTCCAAGCTTTGCGCGTCAAGCGGAACCAGACAACCTGGAAGAACGCAATCGACGGGATTAAAGATGCTGCTCGCTCAACGCAGAACCTGATGCCGAAGATTGTGCATGCAGTCGAAGCATACGCCACTGTGGGAGAAATCTCTGACGCGATGCGAACCGTTTTTGGTGAATATCAGGAGACTGTGGTGATCTGAAGCGGTAGCTTCATTCTTCTTCCGCAGAAGCATGATAACCACAAGCTTCGCGGCAGGCGGGACAGTACAGGAGTCCGTCCTGGCAGAGCCGGATACCCAATTGGCTTTGGCAATTGCAGCAATACTTCTCGCAAGAGCATTTCGCCTCAGGCATTTCGCATTGCAGACACAAATAAGACTTGGCCGACCCTGAACTGGCTGTCATGTTCTAACTCTATGACGGGAGTAAATGGGAAGAAAGTTCCCGAGGTAACTAATCAAAATCAGACCACAGCCGATGAATTACCGCCGTACGTTCTGCTTTCCCGCCATCTCCGACTGTTGTTCCCGATACCAGTCCACCGTTCGCCGTAAACCTTCCTCAAAGTCGACGGTCGGTTTGTAGCCGAGGTGTTTCTCAGTGCGCGACAAATCGGCCAGTGAGTGCTTCACGTCGCCGGCACGCTCGGGTTGGTATTTAACGTTTCCACAGTAGCCGGTAATCTTTTTCAGTAGCTGAAAAGCCTCATTCAGATCTGCGCGTTTGCCTGTCGCCACATTAAATAGTTGCCCGGCGGCTTGCGAGGCCGGGGCCCTTATCGCCAGCAGATTCGCGTCTACGGCATTTTGAATGTAAGTGAAATCGCGGCTTTGCGCGCCGTCGCCAAAAATCGTGGGCGATTCGCCATTCAGCATCTGGGTTATGAACTTTGCCAGCACGCCGGAATATGGAGAACTTGGATCCTGGCGTGGCCCGAAAATGTTGAAGTAACGTAGAGAAACTGTTTCGAGTCCATAACAGCGGTAGAACGAGGTCATGTAATATTCGCCCGCCAATTTGGCCACTGCGTAAGGCGAGTTGGGATTAGGCAACATCCTTTCATGCTTGGGAAGGGTTGGTGTATCGCCGTATGCCGACGATGATGCTGCGTAGACCACGCGCGTCACTTTTGCGTCGCGGGCAGCGATGAGCAGATGCACCGTGCCATCAATATTTGCACGGTTGCTTCCGAGGGGATCGAGTACAGACTTCGGGACCGACGGGACAGCCGCTTCGTGGAAAATGTAATCCACCCCTTGGCATGCGTCTTTCATCGCGTCGAGATTCAGCAAATCCGCTTCGCGAAAATCAATTTGGCTGAGGATCTCGTCGAGGTTTGCGCGCTTGCCGGTGGAAAAGTTATCAATGCCACGAACCTCGTCGCCTTGGGCGAGGATGGCTCTTGCCAGCGACGAACCGATAAACCCGGCAACTCCAGTGATCAGATAAATGGCCACGCTTCAATATACCGAATGTGAGCTGGAGTGATCGGATGCCAAAGGTAACTTTTTAGCTCATCCCCGAAATGCCAGCATCAGAGCCGATTTCGCGCGATGCCGGGGAGAAATTTTGGGTCGCACTTCGAATTTCTAGCCAGAGCTGATCGCGGCCAGCCCCGGTTCGCGCGGAATATGGAACAACCCGTAATCCGGGCAAGCTGCGGGTGAATGCGTCCATGGATTTTCGCAGGGCATTGCCGGAGAGCTTGTCAGCCTTAGTCCCCACCATCAGGAACGGACGGTTGATGGAATTTAGAAATTCCAGAAGCTCCTGGTCGCTGGCCTGGGGCGGAACATTCAAATCGACCAGCGCCAGGCAGAGAGCAAGACAACGGCGCTCTTTTAAATAGGGATCGATGAATCCCGACCACTGATCAGTGATGTCTCGCGGCACGCGCGCATAGCCGTAACCGGGCAGATCGGAGAAGACAACCTCGGGATGCGGCTTTCCCGGCCAGCGGACTTCGAAGAAATTGATGGCCCGAGTGCGCCCTGGCGTCGAACTGGTCTTGGCGATCTTCGTACCCAGCAGGGAATTGATGACGCTCGACTTGCCCACGTTCGAGCGGCCGAGAAAAGCAACTTCCGGTACCGCTGGCGCGGGGAACTGGTTCGGCGCCATGGCCGAGGTCATGAATCGTGAAAGGACGCGCACAGTTCAGTTTCCGGGTTCCGGGCGGAAGTTGCAAGTCGCCGAATGTCAGTCCAAACCCAACGGACGCTTGTTCTCGACGTCCTTGTCCTCAATAGGGCGGTATCGATTTCGAAGATGGAGAAGGAGAGCAACGACAACGCCTATTCCCAGGCTGATCGCGAGGAACACTCGATAGGCAGGAAAGCCGATCAATACCGCGATCATGATTACTGCAGCAATCGCCAGTCCGGTGGTGCCTTTTACGTTAATCGAGGTGCGCCTGAACATCGCAACAATAATGAAATTGTAGTGCGGAGGCGAAAGCTTGTGTAGGGGGCGCGTCTGAAAGCTGGCGTCCAGTGTTACGTGCTCGCGAGTAGAGATCTACTGGTGGGCCGATGGGCCTTCCGTAGGCGGCGCGATCGGGATAGCCTCGCCGGGAATTCCTGCTTCTGGCAAAGGCTGCTCCAAAGCAATGGTTAACACCTGGTCCATGGTCTCGACAAAGTGCAGCTTCATGGCGCTGCGCAGATTCTCGGGAACCTCGGCCACATCTTTCTCGTTTTCCTTGGGCAGAATCACTTCGAATAATCCGGCGCGATGCGCTGCCAGCAGCTTTTCTTTCAAACCACCGATGGGAAGAACCTTGCCGCGCAGGGTAATCTCGCCGGTCATGGCGATGTCGCGGCGCACGGGAATTTTGCTTAGCGCGCTGGCAATCGCGGTGGCAATAGTGATGCCGGCAGACGGTCCGTCTTTCGGAATTGCCCCTTCTGGCACGTGAACGTGAATGTCGAAGTTGCGGTAGAACTCGCGCGTCAAGCCCAAGCGTTGGGCTCGTGAACGCGTGTAGGACATCGCGGCGTGAGCAGACTCCTGCATGACGTCGCCAAGCTTGCCGGTTAAGGTCAGCTTGCCTTTGCCGTCAACCACGCTGGCTTCGGTGCTCAGGATAGAGCCGCCAACTTCGGTCCATGCCAGCCCTGTCACTAAGCCAATTTCGCTCTTCTCGTGAGCGAGCGTATCGCGGAATTTAAGTACGCCCAGGAAGTCGTTTACGTTTTCAGCCCCAATGTTGATGCTGTAGTTCGCGCCTTCTTTGACTACCTTACGGGCGACTTTGCGGCAGATGTTGCCGATTTCGCGCTCCAGGTTGCGGACGCCGGCCTCGCGCGTGTAGTTGCGGATCAAGGTGGTGATGGCTTCGTCTGCGACCTTGATATTTTTCTCGTTCAGCCCGGCCTGTTCCATTTGTTTCTTTACTAGGAACTGTTTGGCAATTTCGACCTTCTCTGCCTCGGTGTAGCCGTGCAGCCGCAACACCTCCATGCGGTCCTGCAGAGCGGGAGGGATGGTGTGCATGACGTTTGCCGTGGCGACGAAGAAGACTTGTGACAGGTCGTATTCGACGTCGAGATAGTGATCGACGAACATGAAATTCTGCTCGGGATCGAGCACTTCAAGCAGCGCCGCCGACGGGTCGCCACGAAAATCCATGGACATTTTGTCGACTTCGTCGAGCATAAAGACCGGATTCTTGGTGCCGGCCTTTTTCATCATCTGGATAATCTGGCCCGGAAGCGCGCCAATATAGGTCCGGCGATGGCCGCGGATTTCGGCTTCGTCACGAACTCCGCCCAGTGACATGCGAACGAATTTTCGGCCGGTAGCTTTCGCGATCGACATTCCCAGTGAAGTCTTGCCAACTCCGGGAGGCCCAACAAAGCAGAGAATCGAACCCTTTGGATTTTTTACAAGCTGGCGTACGGCGAGAAATTCGAGAATGCGTTCCTTGATCTTCTCCAGCCCATAATGGTCTTCGTTCAGGACTTTTTCAGCGCGGGAGATATTGCGAATTTCCTTGGAGCGCTTTTTCCATGGAACTGCCAGCAGCCAGTCCAGATAATTGCGCGAAACCGTGGACTCGGCGGACATCGGCGGCATAGCCTCGAGCTTCTTGAGCTCCTGCATGGCCTTTTCACGGACGTCTTTCGACATGCCGGCTTTTTCGATCTTCTTCTTCAGTTCGTCGAATTCGCTCTTCTCGCCGCGCCCCAGTTCCTTCTGGATGGCTTTGATCTTTTCGTTGAGGTAGTACTCTTTCTGGGCGCGCTCCATCTGCCGCTTGACCCGCGACTGGATAGTGCGATCCATGTTCAGCTTTTCAATTTCGATATCGAGAACGTCGGCAATGCGGGTAAGGCGCTCGGCCGGATCGAAAATTTCCAACAACTCTTGTTTTTCTTCAATCGAAAGCTGAAGGTTAGCCGCGATAGTGTCAGTCAGCTTAGCCGGATCTTCCATGCGCACAGCCGCGATCATGGTCTCGTAGTTGAGCGATTGGCAGAGTTTTACGTATTGCTCGAATAATGTG
>Ga0157372_10002297_pt1 | contig 20726 bp, 18 predicted proteins | sample C55metaG_FD_115307 | JGI IMG/M metagenome (GOLD analysis project Ga0157372, IMG submission 115307) | Corn rhizosphere microbial communities from Kellogg Biological Station, Michigan, USA - C5-5 metaG | ecosystem: Host-associated > Plants > Roots > Rhizosphere > Soil | place: USA: Michigan... | reverse complement strand
GTGGCAGGGCAAGGACTTCGGCGAAATCAAACAGGATTCGCGTTGGAATCTTTTTAATTCGTACCGGAGCTTCACCCGTGCGCCGCAGGGAGAGCTGATGCTCGAAACCCAGGCGCGCATGCTACGGGGGCTGCTGAACGTTGTGGAAACCCACACGGATCAGACAGTTGCCGTTTTCAGCCACGCCGATGCGATCAAGTCCGCCCTGATGCACTTCCTGGGAATGCCGCTGGATTTCCACCACCGCCTGGAAATTCTGCCCGCATCCATCTCGATTCTGGATTTCTATCCGGAATTACCGCTCATAAAGGTGGTAAATTCAACATATTATACTGTATCATAGTCACGCATTGTTCCGTTATGGAACGAAACTTTGAGTAATAAGGCTCCTGGTACTCGGGAGGAATTTTCACTGATGCGAACGGCACTTTTGTTTGCTTTACTGGAGAGCACAGATGAGTTCGGAGTCTTACGTTCGTTTCATTTTTCGGACAGTGTTGCCGGTATGCGCGCTCGTTCAAGCCGCATTCGCCGGAACGCTTGCGCCGGAATTCAAATCGATGCAGCCCAATCAGTCCGTTCAGGTGATCGTCCAGCGGACCGCGGGGGGCGCGCATTCGGCCACCGCCAATTCGGCCAGTTCCGCCAATTCCAGCAGGACGCTGGCATCGCTTCCGGCGGGCGCCGTTTCACTGCAGACCATTACCGCGGCCCAGGCGGCCAAACTCGCCGCGGACCCTTCGGTTTCGCATATTTCCATCAACCACGTGCTGAAGGCTACCAGCGATTCTTCGGCGCCGGCCTACGATTACATGCCGGAAACAATCTTCCCCACGTCGGGCGGCGCTACGCCCCAGACGGCTTACGGGACCGGAATCGGCGTCGCCGTCATCGACAGCGGCATCAATGTAAACAATGATCTGATCAGCAACGCGGCCATGGGCGTTCAAAGCGCATTTCCAATCGTCTGGTATGCCGAAAGCTTCGTGCCTGGCGAGACCGTGGACGATCTCTATGGACACGGTACGCATATTGCCGGAATTATCGCGGGCAATGGCGCCAATTCGACTGGGTCGGCATATCTCGCAAATATCCATGGCGTTGCCCCCGGCGTGCATCTCGTCAACCTCAAAGTCATCAATGCACAGGGCGAATCGACGGACGCCCAGGTGATCCAGGCGATCGATCGCGCAATTGAGCTGAAAGACGTTTACAACATTAAGGTCATCAACCTGTCGCTCGGCAGGCCGGTATTTGAAAGCTACAAAACAGACCCGCTCTGCCTGGAAGTCGAGAAGGCCTGGAATGCCGGCATCACGGTTGTCGTTGCGGCTGGCAACGCCGGACGCGACAATTCCGCGGGAACACTCGGATATGCCACGATCGCCGCGCCCGCCAATGATCCTCTCGTGCTCACCGTAGGCGCGATGAACAGCGAAGGCACGGCGGACCGCAGCGACGATCTGATGACGACCTACAGCTCCAAGGGCCCCTCGCTGGGAGACCATGTCGTGAAACCGGATCTCGTTGCCCCGGGCAACAAAATCTTCGCGGCTCGCGCGATCGGCTCGTTCCTTGACACCATGGACCCGTCTCCGGCGGCTCCGCTTTCTTCCTACGAACTGAATTCGACGCAAGGCGATATTTCGAACTACATGGTTCTGAGCGGAACCAGCATGGCGGCGGCCGTCACCAGCGGTTCCGCGGCCGTTCTGATCGGCAGCCAGAACCTGAATCCGGACCAGGTCAAGGCGCGCCTGATGAAGACGGCCACCAAGAGCTTCCCGCAGACCTCGGTCATCACCGATCCCGCAACGGGACAGCAGTTTACCATTCAGTACGATGTTTTCACCGTAGGCGCGGGCTATCTGAATCTCGATGCGGCGCTCGCGAGCACCGACACCATTCCCGCGGGCATGAATGCGGCATCTCCGATCGCGGTTCCGGCGGGTACGGATCCGAACGGCAACGAAATCATTCATATCGTCAACGACACGTCCACGGTCTGGGGCAGCTCGACAGTATGGGGATCTTCCACCGTGTGGGGTTCCTCCACCGTGTGGGGTTCCTCTGTCTGGATGCCGGATTCAACGGTGTGGGGTTCGTCGACCGTTTGGGGATCTTCGACGGTCTGGGGCTCCTCGACCGTTTGGGGTTCGGCCACCGATGCCGCTTACTCGACGGTCTGGGGCTCCTCCACAGTATGGGGTTCCTCGACGGTTTGGGGATCTTCCACGGTGTGGGGCTCGTCAACCGTTTGGGGTAGCTCGACGGTTTGGGGCAGCTCGACCACCGGCGATCCTTACACGACCACGAAGACCAAGCACCACAACAAATAAGTCGATACAAAGCAATAAGGATGAGGCCGCCCGGGTTAACCGAGCGGCTTTTTTGCTGTTTACGCCCCAGGCGTACCTGCGTTAGCCTCGCCGCGCTGCCTCAATGGCGGCGACGTCGATCTTCTTCATCGGCATCATCGCCTCAAAGGCGCGTTTGGCCTCAGCGCCACCCGCCGCAAGCGCATCGGTTAGCACGCGGGGGGTGATCTGCCACGAGAGGCCCCACCGGTCCTTGCACCAGCCGCACGCGCTTTCCGTGCCGCCGTTGCCGACGATTGCGTTCCAGTAACGATCGGTCTCTTCCTGATTGTCCGTCGCGATCTGGAAAGAGAAGGCCTCGCTGTGTTTGAAGGTCGGGCCGCCGTTGAGACCCAGACAGGGAATCCCCATCACCGTGAACTCCACCGTCAGTACATCGCCTTTCCTGCCGCCCGGATAATCAGAGGGGGCCTCATGCACGGCCGTTACTTCACTGTCCGGAAAGGTATTGGCGTAGAAACGCGCCGCTTCCTGCGCATCTTTATCGAACCAGAGGCAGATCGTGTTCTTTGGCTTCATATTCGTGTGCTCTCTATCCTGAAAGCCGCCCTTTAGCCTGCATTGGATGTGGCAGATTCCGGTCAGTCGCAGCTTCCCCGATGTCCTTCAGGTAAAGCTCAGGTTGCTTTCGGATGGTTTAACGATGCTGCCGAAACGCAGTAGCTCTTAGTGCACGGTCCGCGTTTTCCGGTTCATGTAATCCATCAGCAGATACTGTCCCAGCGTATGCGGAGTGGTGAAGTAAGCCTTGCCGCGGCAAAGCTCAGTCACCTTCTGCACGAAACTCACCAGCCCGTAATCGCTCGCCAGCATGAACGTGTTGATCACGATGCCCTGCTTCTTGCATCGGTTCACCTCTTCGAGGGTCCGGCTGATCACCAGCGGGTCGAGCCCGAAGGCGTTCCGGTACATCCGGCCATCTTCGAGCGTCAGGGCGGAAGGCTTGCCGTCCGTAATCATCACGATCTGCTTCATATCCTTCCGCTCCATCTGAAGCAGCCGTTGCGCCAGAATCAGTCCGTCGCGCGTGTTGGTGTAATAAGGTCCAACCTGCACCCGGGCCAGCTGGCTGATGTTCAACTCCTCGGCCGAATCGTGGAACAGCACGCAGCGCAGGCTGTCGCCAGGATATTGCGTCCGGATCAGATGCGCCAGCGCCATCGCCACGCGCTTGGCCGGCGTAAAGCGGTCTTCCCCGTACAGGATCATGCTGTGGCTGCAATCGAGCATCAGCACCGTCGCGCAGGAGCTCTGGTACTCGCACTGGTGCACATGCAGGTCCGAATATTCCAGATCGATCGGCACTTTCACGCCTTCGCGCCGCACGGCGGAAAACAGCGTTGCGCTGATATCCAGATTCAGCACATCGCCGAATTCATACTGCTTCGAAGCTCCCGCCGTCTCGATGCCCGTCGCCAGATCCCGCGTATCGTGCCTTCCGAAACTGGATTTTCCCAGCGATCCGAGCAGATCCTTCAACGTCTTGAATCCCAGGAAATCGAGCGATTTGTCCGTCACTTCAAACCGGACCTGACCCTCTTTCCCCATCCCGCCGCCTGTCCCCTGCGGCTCCTCCGGCTGCTGATCGAGCGAGATGTGGCCTTCTTCCGCCAGCTTCTGCACCAGATTGTCCACTAACTGATCCATTTGCTCCGGAGTCATGGACGCCAGCTTGTCCATCATTTCCTGCATCTGGTCATCGGAGAATACGTCGCCGTTTTCAAGCGCCTGCTGAATGGCGCGTTTCAGATCTTCGAGGGTGTGCTGGTTCCACTCGGAGAACTGCGTATAAGGAGAATTGAAACCGCTCTGGAGGAAGAAATCTGCGAGGGCCTGCATCAGGTCCTGCGCGTCAATCCCGAGATCGTCCCCGGTATATTTCGAAAATCGTACCCACTTCACGGAAATCCCCCTGCATCAGTTGAACTGCCGTCTTTGCCGCGCCCGCGGATTTTCTTCCGGCTCCGGTGTGGCGCGCCGGCGCTCTTCAGCCGAAAAGCCGCGCTCTTCAGACCGGTTGATGCGCCTGTGCGCGTACAGACCCTCGAGGATGAACTCGCCCGCGGACGCCCGGGCGGCTTCCGGTTCATTCGCCGACAATCCCAAAGCCCGCGTCTTTTCCATCAGGCCCTGAATCGAGTTCAGCTGCTTGACCATTTCAGATGAGTCAAGATCATCGCTGAGCTTCAGGTTTCCGCCCAGATCGAACCACTGCACGATGGGCTGCATATTCACGCCTTCGAAGTAGCGGTCGAACACCTTGCCCACCGCGCCGCGAATCAGCTCACGGCTGATCGCGTCTCCGCCTTTCAATTCGCCCTCGTATTCCAGCTCGATCTTCCCTGTAATGGCGGGCAGGGCGGCATAGATATCGGGCACGCGCGGGACCGCGACATCTTCGCGATTTTCCAGCGCGCGCCGCTCCGCGTTCGAAATCACGTTTTCCATCACCGAAATCGGCAGCCGCTGCGAAACGCCGGACCGTTTGTCGACCCGCTTGTCCTCGCGCGCCGAAAACGCCAGTTGCTCCACGATTTCGCCAACGTAGCCGGGTACACGCACTTCGATATCGGCCTCGCGATCCATCCAGGCTTCGCTTTTGGTGATCTCGATGCCGTGCTCGAGCGTCGCCGGATAGTGCGTGCGAATTTCGCTGCCGATGCGGTCCTTGAGAGGCGTGATGATCTTGCCGCGGGCTGTATAGTCTTCGGGATTCGCCGTGAACACCAGCAGGAGATCCAGAGGCAGCCGAACCGGATAGCCTTTGATCTGCACATCGCCTTCCTGCATGATGTTGAACAGGCCCACCTGAATCTTGCCCGCCAGATCCGGCAATTCGTTGATCGCGAAAATCCCGCGGTTGGCCCGCGGCACGAGGCCGTAATGCACCGTCAGCTCGTCGGAAATGTCCTGGCCGCGGCGCGCGGCTTTGATCGGGTCGATATCGCCGATCATGTCGGCGATCGTGACATCCGGAGTTGCCAGTTTTTCCACGTAACGCTCGCCGGGCGCAAGCCAGCCGATCGGCGTGTTATCGCCGCTTTCGGTGACGAGAATCTGGCACCGCCGGCAAATCGGCTTGTAGGGATTGTCGTGAATCTCGCAACCCGCGATGTACGGCGTATGTGGGTCGAGCAGCGTGGTCAACATACGAATCAGCCGCGTTTTCGCCTGCCCGCGGAGTCCCAGCAGTATGAAGTTGTGCCGTGAAAGAATTGCGTTGATCAGCTGAGGAACAACGGTGTCCTCGTAACCCACGATGCCCGGAAAGAGTGTTTCCTGGCGTTTCAGCTTGCAGATCAGATTGGAGCGAAGCTCGTCTTTTACCGAACGGCGAGCCAGACGATTTTCGGGCCAGGCGCTAACGCGCAGCTCGCCCAGTGTGCGGGGCAACTCCGAATTGGGTTGAGGCATGAGTGCACATCCGAAAAAACTGTCCTGATATTAGCAGGGATGGTCAAGACCCGTCCCCCGTTCCGTTTGATTTGTTCCGTTCGGTTTGTTGCGTTCGATTTTGTCGCGTTCGATTCGGTCCCAAATGTCCCGGTACGTCCAGTGGGCAGCTTCCAGCGCGCGTTAATCGCTGTTGAATTCAAACAACTGGCCTTCGCAGTGAAACGTGACGCGGCCGCCGGTCAGCGCCTTCATTTCATGATTTAAAGGAATAAACACGGCGCCATCCGTAGACTGCCCCGGTGGGATTCTCGTCTGCGGCAGCGCTATTGCCGAAGCCGTCGCCGCGGCTTTCAGCCGGGGAGAAATCCCGAACGACATCATGTTCTGGCGGCGCTGCTCGTAACCGTTGGTCGAGCGCATGTTGGGAATGCCGTAAAGCGTATTCTCGTACGATTTCATCAGCTTCACCACATCCGTGTGCGTCGCGCGGTCAAGCAACACATCCACCGCCTGATCGGCCGAAATGGCTTCCAGCCTCAGCTCAGGCTTCACGTAGGCGAAGTCGGTCGGCCTCGCCGTCCAGTAAACCTGCGAACCGTTGGAAATCGAAACCTGAAGCAGCCCGAATCCGGCCACCTGATTCCGCAGATGGGTCACGATCACGGTCAGTCCCTTACGCGTCAGGGTCTGATATTTGAGCCCGTTGGATTCATATTCGATCACCTGGCCATGCGCGGCGGACAACAGAGCGAGCGCCGGCCAAAGCAACAGAATTCGGCGGAATACAGGCCACCTGGTCAAGCGCAAATACCAGCTTAAGGCCAGCTACTTGATTTCGGTGATCACAATGGAACTGCCCTCCGGCACGTGGTCCCACTCCGCCGCTCCGGTACTTGTGTTCACCGCGACATAATGCCCCTTCGCGGGCGGATTCGAACCTTTATACACGCGGACCTGCGAGTTATCCAAAATGGCGTGCGTCCGGTCCGGCGGCTTCCCTGCCGCTTCCGGATTGCCCTGCCTCCGCAATTCGATTTCGATAATGCGGATCGGCCGATCGGAAACGTTCTCGCTCGTGTGCACGCCCCCGGCCGGACTCCATGCTACGTCGCCGGGTTTCCAGTGCTGGTGTTCCACTTTCCGCCCGGCGTATTTCAAGTCCATATCGCCGGAATAGAGGTAAATCATAAAGCGATTCTGCTTGTGCTGGTGCGGCGCGCTGGCCTTGTGAGGCTGGTCGGTCGCCATCACCACCCGGACGAATTCATTCTCGATGATTGGGCCGTTCTGCCCTGCCGCGAGCGCGGCGAAAGTGACGGCTGTGGCGGCAATAACTGACACGCGCATGCACGTAGTCTATACGCTCGCGCGGGCGCCATGCTGAAAACGGGTTGTCGTGTTCATGCGTTTTCATCTGCGGCCCGTTGCCTTTGCAGCGCCTTACTCATTTCCGAAGATATTTCCTGCGCCGAAGCCCCGCGTCATGTCCCAGGGCTTGTGTTCATCTCCATGGCCGCGCCAGGGCGCTAGTTCGCGCCTCATTTTCTGCAGCGTCATGCTCTGCAGCAGAACCCGGCCCGGTCCCGTCAACGTCGCCAGAAACAGACCTTCCCCGCCAAAGATCGCCGTCTTGATGCCGCCTGCGAACTGTATGTCGTAAGTCACCGATTCGTCAAATGCCACAATGCAGCCGGTTTCCACCTGCAGCGTCTCTCCCGGATTCAGAGTGAATTCCACAAAATCGCCGCCCGCATGGATAAACACCAGCCCCGGCCCGGTGAATTTTTCCAGAATGAACCCCTCGCCGCCGAAGAATCCCGCGCCCAGCCGCTTCACCAGCGCGATATTGAATTGCACGCTCGGCTGCGCGAAAAGGAACGCGTCGCGCTGAGCCAGAACGCTTTGCCCCGCGGCCAGGTCGAAAGCCTGGATGCGCCCCGGATAGCTGCCTGCGAAACCCACCTCGCCCGCTGCCGCCGCCCGGAAATACGTCACAAAAAGGGATTCGCCCGTGAACGTGCGTTTCAAAGCGCCCAGGATCTTATCGGTCAGGGTCTGCCCCGTCATCCGCGTGTCCCAGGCGACGTTCGGCGTCTTATAGACCATTCGGCCGGCTTCGGCATAGACCTCCTGCCCGTCCTTCAGCCGAACCCGCGCGATCTGCAGATTGTCGCCAACGATGGTATATTCCAGCGGCTCGGGCGCAGGCTGGGCTGCGGCCCCCCAGTTCATCGAAGAAGAAGTGGTTGCGCCGACAGGCGTTCCGCAGCTTCCACAGAAGTTGGCGTTATCGGGCATCTGGGCGCCGCATCGTGAGCAAAAGGCCATTCTGGTTCCTCTCGCAACAGGATACGCACTCCCGCGGCTCCCGGTTCAACTCGCTGGTAATCCTCTGAACCCCGCCAAACCTGCCTTATAATCCACTAGCAATTTTGGTTCCAACTAGTACTTGTTTTTACAGGTCCGGGGATTAAAATCCACGATCACCTTTATAATGGCTCTGTGAGCATGCTGTCCCCCAGGCTGCAACTGAAAGTCTCTCAGAAGCAGGTCCTCACGCCTGGCCTCGTTCAGATGGTCACGGTTCTTCAGCTCAACCGGCTTGAGTTGAAGGAGATGATCAATCAGGAGATCGTCAACAACCCCGTACTTGAGGAGGGGCTCGATGCGGGCGAAGAAATCTCGCCCGAGGAATTGCAGCCAATTCTCGAATCTGAACGCAGCGCCGAACCGGCCGATAAGGAACTGCTCGAAGCAGCTGACATCAAAATCGAACAGCCAGCCGAACTGTCCGCCACGGCAGTCGGTTTTGCGGAAGGCGAAGCGCCTCCGGAAACGCCGGAAGTGGCGGAGACCAGCACCGCCGATCCCTTTGACGAGATCGATTTCGGTTCGTTTTTCGACGATTATCTCGACCCGGGATATAAAAGTCCGGCCTCGGAATCGATCGAAAAGCCGTCTTTTGAAACTTTTCTTTCGCAGCCGCAGACGCTCCCGGATTATCTGCGCTCGCAACTGAGCGTGACTTTGCTCGATGATGATACGCGCGACGCCGCCGAATCGATCATCGGCAATCTGGATGAGGACGGCTACCTCACCGCCAGCCTCGATGAGATGGCGCAGCAGGGTGGCCACCGGCGGGAGCTGATGGAACCGGCGCTCAAGGCCGTTCAATCGCTGGATCCCGCAGGCGTTGCCGCCCGCGATTTGAAAGAATGCCTGCTGCTCCAGATTGAAAGCCGCAACGGCCGGGGCGGCGTCGCCTGGCAAATCGTCTCGAGCTACATGAGGCTGCTCGAAACGCGCCAGTATCGCGAGCTCGCCAAGGCGCTCGGCCGTCCTCAGGAACACATCGATATCTCCATCGCGATGATCCGGCGGCTCAACCCGCGGCCGGGAATCCGCTATTCGGGACCGGGCGCGCGATCCGTAGAGCCGGATGTGTACTTCATCCGGGACGCGGAAGACTTCATCATTCAGATGAATGATGATGAGCTCCCGCAGCTTCGTCTCAACGCGCAGTATCGCCGCATGCTCGATCGCGATAACGGCGCGACGAAAGAAGTTCGCGATTACGTCCGCGAACGCTACTCATCCGCGATTCAGCTGATGAAGAATATCGAGCAGCGGAAGCAGACAATTCTGCGCGTTTGCGAAGCCATCAAACGCCGCCAGGGCGAATTTCTTCGCCTCGGCCTCGAATTTCTCAAGCCCATGATGATCAAGGACGTGGCCGAGGAAGTGGGTGTCCACCCCTCCACGGTGAGCCGCGCCGTCGCCAACAAATACGCCCACACTCCTCACGGCGTCTACGAATTGCGATACTTCTTCTCAGAGGCGGTGCAGGGGCCCTCCGGGGGCGACACGCCGCTTCTGTTATTGAAACGCAAGGTTAGAAGGATGATCGAGGAGGAGGACCAGCGGCACCCGTTGACGGACGAGCAGATCACCTCGCGCCTGCAGGCCGAAGGCATCGAAGTCACGCGCCGCACGGTCGCTAAATACCGCGAGGACATGAAGATTCCGTCCACGCACCAGCGCCGGGTCCGAAACTGACGATGAAAGTTACGTATACCGGACGACAGGTGGATCTCACGCCTGTCCAGAATGGGAAGCTCGATGCCGCTTTCGCTAAAGTCAGCAAACTGCTGGATAACGGGCGCGGCGAGGTGGAGGCGCGCGTCGTCGTGTCTCACGAACGCTACCTGAATAACGCCGAAATAACGATTCCCTACCACAACCACGAACTGGTGGGCCAGGCCGCGGATGCGGACCTCTTCACTGCGCTCCATTCGGCAGTCGAGAAACTCGAGAAACAGGCGGTCAAAGTTCGCGAGAAATGGCGCGACGGCAAACGCGGCTCTTCCGATCGGCAGGAGACCTGGCCTGGCGAGCCCGAAGAGTAAGGAGCCGAGTAAAAGCAAGGCCAGGAAGGCTGCGCCCTCGCGCGCGGCCGTCCCTCGCTCGGAACTGGTCATCATCACCGGGCTGAGCGGATCCGGTAAAGCCTCCGTACTGCGAGCCCTCGAGGATCTTGGTTACTATTCGGTCGACAATCTTCCGGTCGACCTGATTCCGACCTTTGCCGATCTCGTCCGCGATTCGAGTACCATCCGCCATGCGGCGCTCGTGGTAGATGTCCGCGAAGGCTCCGGCTTAAAGAAGTTTCCGGCCATATGGCGGCGAATTCGGTCGGGTCTGAATACGCACCTGCTGTTCCTCGAAGCCGACGACGAGGCGCTGATGCGCCGCTTCAGCGAAACCCGCCGTCCCCATCCGCTCAGCGCAGGCGAACAGCCCATCAGTGAAAGTATCCTCCGGGAACGCGAGATGCTCGCGCCCATCCGGGCCCTCGCGGATCTGATCATCAGCACCTCGAAATTCAACGTGCACGACCTGCGCAGCTTCATCAAACAGAAGTTCCAGGGCGGGCGCGAGGAATCGAAGATTCTGATTTATATCACCAGCTTCGGCTACCGGCATGGCGTCCCCCCCGATGCCGACCTCGTTTTCGACGTCCGGTTTCTTCCCAACCCGAACTACATCCCGCGCTTCAAGAAACTCACGGGACGTCACCCGAGCGTCGCGCGATACATTCGCTCCTTCCCGCAAACCGGCGAATTCATCGAGCGCATCACGGACCTGCTGATTTACCTCCTTCCTCACTACATAAAAGAAGGAAAGAGCTACCTCACGATCGGCTTCGGCTGCACTGGCGGCCATCATCGTTCGGTCATGATCGCGGATCAGGTAAGGAAGAATCTCGCGGCGGCCGGATACCAGGTGAACGTCACGCATCGCGACGCCGCCAAGCCGGTCTGAGGCGATCACCGAGCTTTTTCCTAATCTTTTCAGCAGGTTGGCAATATTGCCCCGGAGGCCTCGGCTATGATCTTTGGCGCAGACCCATGTCCAGCACCGCTCAGATCCTGGCCAATCGGCAGAATGCCGAAAGGTCCCACGGCCCTGTCACAGCCGAAGGCAAAACCCGCGTCTCACAAAACGCAACCAGATTCGGGCTCTTTTCCGTCGCGAATTTCGTGCGCCCGGAAGAACAGGACATCTTTAATGAGTTCGAGACCGGCTATCTCGCCGAACTCGCTCCCGACTCGCCGCTCGAGCAGACCCTGGCCCGCGAAATCATTCACGCGGCATGGCGCCTGCGGCGATGCGCGAACATTGAAACCCTTCCGCCCGAAGATCTGACTGAAGAAGAACTCGATCGCCTCCAGATCTCGATCGACCGCGCCCGCTCCGCCGCCCAGCGCACCTTCCATCGTTCTCTGAAAGAACTCCGCCGCCTCCAGGGCGAACGAGTCTATGCGACTTTCGCGGCAAAACAGGCGGCCGAGGCCGTTGCTCACAATTCTGCAAAACAAAGCCAATCCGAGCCGGCGAAAACCGCCTCCATTCCCCGCGGCGCGCCTTGCCCCTGCAAGTCCGGCCAGAAATACAAGCGACGCTGCGGCAAAAATGCGGCGCCGGTGTTGACTACGAAGGCGGCATAAGGGAATTCCGACCAAAGCCACGGCCGAGTTGCGGCTGCGAACGCGATTTGGATCGCCGTCGCGGGGCCAAAACAGGATACCTTCGAAGAGTTGCTCCCCCGTTTGTCGTTCATGCGGATGAGTACAAAATCGAAGCGGCCCAAAGGCCGGAGGAATAGTATGTCGCTCGACAACGTAAGCCGACGTTTGCTTCTGAAAGCCGCGGGACCGATGGCGTTCGCCTTTCAGGCGGCCGGTCAGGCGACGCACGAAGTCGCGTCCGGCCCAGCACAACAATCGGCGCCCACACACACGATCCGTTTCGCAGTAATCGGTCTCGACCATAGCCACATCAACGGCATTACCGATACGATGCGGCGCAACGGCGGGCAGCTGATCTCGGTCCACTCCACCAACGCCGCGTCTCTTTCTGCATTTCAGAAACGCTACGCAGGCGTGAAGGTGGCGCGCAGCGAGGATGAGATCCTCAACGATCCCGGAATCCAGCTCGTCTGTTCCGCCGCCGTCCCGAATTTGCGAGGGCCGCTCGGCGTGAGAGTCATGCGTCATGGAAAAGACTTCCTGACCGACAAGCCCGGCCTGACCACGCTGGAACAACTCGCCGAGGTCCGTAACGCCGTCGGGCAAACGGGCCGGATGTTCGCGATCATGTACGGCCGCCTCGAGCAGCGCGCTACAACGCATGCGGCTTCACTCGTGAAAAGCGGCGCGATCGGACACGTGGTGCAGACGCTTCAGCTCGCGCCCCATCGGATCAACGAGAATTCCCGCCCCGAATGGTTCTGGGATCCCGAACTCTACGGCGGCACGTTGTGCGACCTCGGTTCGCATCAGGCCGATGAGTTCGTCCACTTCACCGGGTCCACCACCGTGGAAGTAACCATGTCGAAGGTGGCGAACGTGCGCTACCGCCATCACCCGAAGTTCCAGGATTTCGGCGACATGATGTTCCACGGCGATCGCGGTTTCGGCTACTTTCGCGTGGACTGGCTGACTCCGGGCGGCGTCACCGCATTTGGAGACGAACGCACCTTCATTCTCGGTACAGAGGGCTACATCGAGCTGCGGAAGACGTTCGACATCGCCGGCCGCCCGGGCGGAGATCACCTGTTCATCGCAGACGGCAAATCCGCGCGCTACATCGATTGCAAAAATCTCGCTCTGCCGTTCGGACCGCAGTTCGTGGAAGACATTGTGAACCGAACGCATGTAGCCCAGGACCAGAATGCCGCTTTGCTGGCCATGGAACTGGTGCTGAAGGGGCAGAAGAACGCGCGGATACTATAGTTGGTCTCCGAGTTGCTCCTCTCCCGAAGAGGGAGGATCATCCGCAAATGCCGGAAAAGAAAACACTCGAACGGGCGAAGCGGGACAAAGCGCAAGGCAAGGCCCCGTCAACGCAGGCCGGCGAATTTGTCCGCGAAGAGATGGAGCACATCAGAGAGGGCAAGCATGGCGCCCGATCCACGAAACAGGCCATCGCCATCGGACTATCAAAGGCGCGCCGCGCGGGCGTCGACCTGCCGCCACCGAAAAAGGGACGGACCTCTGACGCGACTCGCAAGCAAGCCGAACGGGACCTGGAAAAAGGCCACAGCCACAGCAAGGCCAAACCTTCGGCGAAACGGTCCCGCTCGACGAAACAGGCGTTGAAGAGAGAACCGCGTGCAGCGGCGTCGAAGTCAGCTCTCTCGAAACAGGCGAAGCAGGCCGCGCGGACGCGTCGGGCGAAAGGCCCGGCCACGCCACCGTCAGGACGAAAGAAGGCCAGCCGCAGCCGTTAGTGCTTACCCGGCTCCATCGGCACTCCTTTGCGCTGGCTCATGATGTAGGCTTCCATGGCGCGCAAGCGCGTATCGTCGTCCGCCAGCGGTTTGCCTTTCGTCGGGTTCTCGATGCACCAGTTGATCATGTCCCGCAGCAGCGCGACGCGCTGTAACTGGACCTGATATTTCGGATAGGTCTCCGGATGCGTGTTGGCCGCATTCGGGTGGCACATGTCGCAGGAGATGCCAACCGTACCGCCGAAGGCTTTCGCGTCGTGGAAGATGCGATTGCCTTCGGCGACGAACTTATCGTATTCCTGCTTCCAGATGAACTCGTCGCGCGAAGTGTAATTGCCGTAAGTCTCGAACTGCTTCTTCTCCGGCGATTCGGTTCCCGGCGCGGGGATTTTGCCTTTCGCGTCCTTCGCCGTATCGGCAGCCATATCCCATTTCATGCCGGGGTTCTTTTTCTGCCACGCCAGCATCAACTGGTTGGCGACGTCTTTTGCCTGATCGGGGTTCATGGTCTCGCCAGGTTTCAGCCCTTTCACTTCGAGCGACGTCTTGCCGTCGCAGAGTTCGACCACGACGTTCCCGTTGCGCGTATCGGGAGCCTCATGATGCGGCGTATCAGGGCCTCCGGCGAGCATGACCGCGGCTGGCATGAATAAAAGGATGTGAAACTTGCGCATGAATTGTTTTCCCCTGTCGTCAGTAGAAGCCATCAATAGGAGTCGAACGTAGGCTCGGCCGGCCTGTTCTTCGTACCATTCGACTTCAGATAACTTGCCGGCACGGAGACGGGGTTGCGGTCCCACAGGTTGTAAATCTTGTTGACCAGGCCGTCGGTCAGAACATCGATGCGGCCGTTGCCAACGCCGTCGTTCATATCGAACGGATTGGCGCGGCTCATCTGAACGGTGAGCTTCGGCAATCCTTCGGGAGCGTACGGCCAGGGCCACGCCGTGGAAAGCAGGCCATGGAAACAAATGTTGCCGATCCGATTACTCAACACCTGATGAGTGTGACCGTGAATCACCGTGACCGTCTGGAACGGCTTCAGAATCGTCTGCACTTCATCCGCGTCTTCGGTCCAGAAATTCCATGGCCGGTAGTACTTGTACAAAGGCGAATGCGAAAACACCACGATCGGAGTCTTGTGCGGGATCTTCGCCAGATCCTGCTGCATCCACATCCGCTGCGGCTCGCCCACCTCGAAGCGCGATTGCACGCCGTTATCGAGGCCCGCGACGGTCTGCATTCGCTGTTCGGGCGTCATGCCGCGCGCGGTCCAGAAGTCTTTCTCGATGATGCTGTTCAGAACGACGAAGTGCACGCCCTTGTGATCGAACGAATAGTTCGGCGAACCGAACAGACCTTTCCAGGTTTCGCCAAGGTCGAGATACCAGTCGTGCTCGCCGACCATCATCTTGACCGGAGCTTTCAGCCCCTTCAGGATCTGAACGCCGAGTTGAAGTTCCTCCGGCTTGCCGAGTTGCGCAAGGTCGCCGCCGAAGAGGACGAAATCGGGCTGCGGGTCGAGACGATTGACGTCATCCACCGCCTTGAGAGCGGAGCGGACGAAGCGGTCGTTCAGCTTGGTCGTATAGATGTGGGTATCCGACACGTAGGCGATGCTGAAGTTGACCGCGGGGCTTTCGGGCGAGGCGGCCTTCACCACTTCGATGAGCTGGAACGAATGCGGCGGCAGCAGGCTCTTCGCCAGCACCGCGCCTGCAGCCGCGCCCGCCACTCGCACGAAATTGCGGCGAGGCAGCCGGATGAGCTCATTCATCACGCTTTCGCGCTCTTCCATCCACTTCGTTTCGACGCTCTTGAATTTGAAGCCCATCGTGTTCTCTCCCGGGTGGGTTACTTTTCCGTTGCGGTGCGGCCGATGAGCGCGGGGTCCTTCACATCGGGGTCGGGCGCAACATCGCCCAGATCGCCTTTTCGGCCCATGGCGGCATCGGTATCGCGCTCGGGCCGTTTCGTGGCGGCAAGTTCTTTCTGGCGCTGCATCTCGGCATCGCCCTCGGCTTTGAACTGGCTCGACGTGAGAGAGCCGAGAAACGCGACCAGATCGTCGATCTCGCTTTCCGACAGCCCAAGGCGCTGCATGCCGCCATCGAGGAACGGGTTTTGAATGCCGCCCTTATTGTAGTGGTCGATGACGTCCCATAAAGTGGGCAGGCTTCCATCGTGCATGTAGGGCGCGGTGAGCGCGATGTTGCGCAGGCCGGAGGTTTTGAACGCCCCGATGTCGGCGTAGTTTTTCGTGACGAGAAAGCGCCCGAGTTCGGATAGATCGGTTTGGATCGCAAGCTCGTCGATTTGTTTGATGTTCCCCGTCTCCACCATGTGCCGGGCTTTCACGGCAAGTTCGACGAAGTTGGCTTTATGCGCGGCGATCCCGATGTTGTGGAAGCGATTATCGGTAAAGAACGGCTGGGTCGAGCTGAATCCGTGGCAGGACATACAGCGCCCCTTCCCGTTAAATAAGGACCAGCCGCGTTTCTCCGATTCATTCATCGCGTTTGCATCGCCGGCCATAAACCGGTCGAAGGGCGAATCGCCGAAAACGAGAGTGCGCTCGAAGGCGGCGATTGCGCGGCCAATGTTGTCGTAACTGACCGGCTGATGAAAGACCGCGTTGAAGGCCGAAACATATTCGGGAATGGCGGCGACCTTCGCGGTAACCGCGGCGCCGTCCTTGTTGCCCATCTCGATGGGATTCACAATGGGCAGCTTCGCCTGTTCCTCGAGCGAGGGCGCCCGGCCATCCAGGAAGAACGTTTGCTGGAACATGGCGTTCAGGACAGTCGGCGCATTGCGTTTTCCGAACTGCGCATGGATGCCCTTCGAAGTGGGAAAGCGATCGACGAATCCTTTCTCGCGATCGTGGCAGGTGGAGCAGGCCACTGTGCCGTCTGCTGAAAGCCGCGTGTCGAAGAAGAGTTGCTTGCCGAGCGCGATCTTCTCAGGGGTCTCCGGATTGTCCTTCGGGATCACGAACTGATACAGATCCTGTGGAATCCCGAGCGGCAGAGCCGAACTATCGGCGGCGCGCGTGAGAGCGGCCGGCGCGGCGCTCAGGAGCAGGAGCGCGGCAGCTCTTCCTGCGAGCGCGGCGGCCCTTCCCGAAAACGATCGCTGAGTTCTGGTCACAATCCGTCAACACCGGACGTGAAAGAATATTCCCGGGAATTTTCTGTATCTCCCTGTGTTGTCTGGAAGGAGGACGCCGCTGAAGCTTCTGCCCGAGGTTTTACTGGCGTGTCACGCCCCGTTGTACAGATATGCGCGCTCGCTCTGCCGTGAAGAGACCGCGGCGGAAGATCTGGTACAGGAGACATTCCGCCGTGCTCTCGCGGCCACTACGAAACCGCGCGAAGCGACGCTCGAGAATGTCCGGCCGTGGATGTTCACCATTCTGCGCCACATCTGGCATAACGAGTTGCGCCAGAGGACGCACGATCCGCTCTCTTCGTCGGCGGCGATTTTATTCGGCGCCGGCGAACCCGAAACACCGGAGCGCGTCCTCAACCGGAAGATGATTCGATCCGAGGTGCGGCACGCCCTCGAAGCCCTGCCGGAGACCTATCGGGAAGTCGTGATGCTGCGCGAAATCGAGAGCATGTCCTACGCTGAGATCGCCTCGATTATTCAGTGCCCGCCGGGCACGGTAATGAGCCGTCTCGCGCGCGGCCGTGCCCTTCTGCGCGAGCTTCTCGCGAACCTGGATACATCGGGAACACGGGCGAGAGGGGTAGGACGATGATGACCTGCCGCGACGCGGAATCCCGGCTGCCGCTCTATATCGACCACGAACTCGCGCGTGGCGAGGTGGAGGATCTGGAACGGCATCTTGCCGGGTGCGCAAAGTGCCACGATGCGTTCGAGGTTCTGCGCGACGTGAGCGATAACATTCGCGCGGCGAAGCCTCTCTATGACGCGCCGCTCGAGAGCGAGGCGCGCGTTCGCGAGTTGATTCGGGCGCGAGACCGCGCTCTTATCGCCCGGCGCTGGCGGCTGGCCGCAGCGATCTCGGCCGCGTTTATCGCGGCCCTGATGCTTCGGCCCGTGAAAGCCGGCGGTTTTCCGGAGTTCGCCGCGGGGTCGCATGTGCGCTACGCCAGCGGGGCGACGCCGCTCGATGTGGCGTCCAGCCAACCCGAAGCCGTTTCACGCTGGCTCGCTCCGCGGCTGCCGTTTCACTTCAAACTGCCGGACTACATAAACCAGCCGGACAGCAGCAAGAAGTATTCGCTTTCCGGCGCCCGGCTGCTGCAATACGGCAACGCGGACGTCGCCTATCTCGCCTACAGCATGAACCGCAGGCCGATTTCGCTGCTCGTGACTTCGGCCAGCCAGGTGAAGCCGGGGGGAGGTCAGACTTTCCGCACCGGCGGCATCGAATTTCACTTCTCCTCGGAGCGCGGCCTGCGGCTGATTACCTGGAGCGATCGGGGATTAAGCTATGCGCTCGTTTCGGACCCGGGCGTTACGGGAGCCGAATCCTGCGTGATTTGCCACGGCTCGACGGCGGATCGAAAGAAGATCGGAACTTTGCCTGAGTGACTGCAAAACCGGTCACAAACAAACCAGGAATTTTGCGGCTCGAATTCCCCCTGCTTTTCAGCACTTCCGTCGCTTCTGGCCAACAACTCGCCTGCTTTTTCACCATGGCGGCCCGCGCAATAAAGTTGCGACCGCGCAACTCGCCGGCCTGTGTTCGAACTCGCGCAGTGTGATCTCGCATCACGCCTCCCCATCGCGGTCTCTTTTGATTTACTTCGGCATCGCTCGTGGCCCGCGGCGTGCCTTAAACGCCGCGCGATTCTTCAAAAAGTTTTCTGGCCCGCGGGAACTTTGATCTGCCGCGTGGCGGTCTAACGGATGGGCCAGGCGAAAACGGTACCAACGATTTCGTAGTCAGCCTCGTCTGTACATTGACGTTGACGTTTTGGCGGAACCCTGAGTGACTCACTTACGCGCCTGCTTGATTGTCGGGCTAATTGCGATTGTTACGGCGGCGGTTCTCTTCGCCAGCGGCCCCCCAGCCCGCCACGTACGCGCAACCGGCGTGATTCAGGCGGTACGTTCGTACGCGGTCCAGGTACCAAAGATAGAGGGTCAGGGTGGTAATCTCACCCTCGCAACGCTGGTTGAGAATGGCGTCCCCGTGAAACCGGGCGATGTGCTCGCCACCTTCGATCGCTCGAACGAGGCGAAGCTGTTGCTCGATGCCGAAACCAAGCTCGACGACTTTCAGCATCAGATTGAAGAGAAAAGGGCGGAGCACGGGAGCAACAGCGAAAAGCGTGTTCTCGATCTGGTTCAGGCCCAGGCGGATCTCGGTAAGGCCGAAATCGAAATGCGAAAGGGTCCGGTGCTGAGCACGATCGACCAGCAGAAAAACAAAGTAAAGCTGGAGGATGCGCGCGAACACGTGGCCAGTCTGAAGAAATCCAGCGCCGCTCATGACACGGCGGAACTGGCCGAAATCCGAGTCCTTGAACTGCAGCGGGATCGGCAGAAGGTCGCGGTGGAGCGCCAGACGCGAAACCTCGACCGGCTTTCCGTGAAAGCCCCTATCGCAGGTATGGTCGCGCTCGCGATGACGTATCGGAACAACAGCATAGGACATCCGCAGGAAGGCGATCAACTCTGGCCGGGCAGCCCGCTGCTGCGCATCTTCGATCCCTCCGAGATGCGCGTGGAAGTTTCCGTTGGCGAACCGGATGGAGCCGTCCTGGTACCAGAAGCCCAGGTGGCAGTGCATCTGGACGCGTTTCCCTCGCTCGAATTTCCGGCGCGCTTCGAGTCCGCGAGCCCGGTGGCCACTGCCGCGCTCGGCGCTTCGGTGAAGACCTTTACCGCCCGGTTCCGCCTGGAAAAAGCCGACCCACACGTTTTGCCCGATCTTTCGGCAGCCGTGGATATCGAGGCGCCCCGATGAGCGCCAGCCCGGTTACAGCGCCGTCACAGCCTCAAGGTCCGGCGCTCGTCGAGCCCGTTCCGCGCAAGAGGGTGCGGCGTGTTCGCTGGCGGGTCTGGATTCGGATTTTCATCGCGGTTGTGGTCATCGGGGGAATTGCGTTCGGCTGGAGACAACTCCGCCGCACCAAACAGATCGGGGATCTTCCTACAGCCGCGGCGCGGAAAGGCGATTTCCTCGTCATCGTGCGCTGCCGGGGCGAACTGACGGCCCGGCGCTCCGAGCAGTTGACCGCTCCGCTCGATATTCCCGATCTGCAGATCGTCTGGCTTGCGCCGCCTGGCGGCCCAGTGAAGCAGGGCGAGGTGGTGGTGCGCTTCGACCCGAGCAAAGCTCAGCAGGATCTGAAAGAGAAGAGCGCCGCGCTCGAGCAGGCTCAGGCCTCTCTCGAACAGGCGACCGCTCAGGCGAAGATCACGGCCGATCAGGACAACGTCGATCTCTCGACCGCGAAATACGCCGTCGAGAAGGCGAAGCTCGAGGTCTCGAAACAGAAGATCGTCAGCGTGCTTCAGGGACAGGAGAGCGAAATCGACCTCCGTCTGGCGGAAGAAAAATTCAAGGTACAGGAGACAGCGCTCGTCACCCACCGCAAGACCGGCGAGGCGAAAATTGCGTCGCTCGTACATCAGCGCGACACGGCGAAGCGCCAGGTGGATATTGTCAAGGCGCAGATCGTGCAGATGAACGTCCAGAGTCCGCTGAACGGCGTGATCAATTACCTGCCCAACTATTCGCAAGGGTGGATGAACGCGCAGCCCTTCAAGGTGGGAGATCACGCGGTTCCGGGCGGCGCGCTGGCCGAAATTCCCGATCTTTCCACGCTCGAGATGGAGAGCAAGGTAGACGAGGTGGATCGCGGGCGAGTCAATATCGGTGATTCGGTGGTGGTGCATGTCGACGCGTTTCCCGAAAAGACGGTGACAGGGAAGCTGGTTGCGATCACGCCGCTGACGGAGCAGAGCTTCAACGAGTGGCCGCCCACCCGAAGCTTTCGCGCCTTCGCGAAACTCGACAAGCCCGATTCGCGCATGCGCCCGGGAATGAACGCAGGGGCCGATCTCGTCCAGACGAAAATTCCGGGCGCGATCAGCGTGCCCGCGAAGGCCATCTTCACGGTGAATGGCAAACCCGCGGTCTACGTGAAAAAGAGCAATCAGTATGTGGCGACTGCGGT
>Ga0157372_10002296_pt1 | contig 20729 bp, 14 predicted proteins | sample C55metaG_FD_115307 | JGI IMG/M metagenome (GOLD analysis project Ga0157372, IMG submission 115307) | Corn rhizosphere microbial communities from Kellogg Biological Station, Michigan, USA - C5-5 metaG | ecosystem: Host-associated > Plants > Roots > Rhizosphere > Soil | place: USA: Michigan... | reverse complement strand
GATAATCTTCCCAGGCATGGCTTTGCCAAACCAATTCCATTAGTCTTCAATTAGTTTGTGCTTCGAAGATTTATCCGAGCGCATTTCTTCGATGGCTTCATCCAATCTTTTCTGATTGGTCCTGCTGCTCACTAAGTGGAGTGTCTCCTGAATAGAGTTGTATTCTTCGAGTGACATCACCACTACATTCTTGCCCTTGCTTCTTGATACTACAACGATCTCATCATTGTCATTCACCATATTAAGGTTTTCGGTGAGGTTATTTCGGAATTCAGTGTAGTTGACGACTTGCATTTTAAGTACTTGATTGAGTACAAATTTAAGGCGTTTGGCTCAAATTGCAAATCTTTGTTGATTGAGGGAAGCCCGATGTTCATTAACAAATTGTAAAACAACCCTTGCCGTTGTCGTAATGTCAAGTTTCACAAAATCAGGCGCTTAGCTCAGGGACCAGCCACAAATCATCCAAGAACCGGTTTGAAAAGTGTCCAATCCGGGTCACAAAGCCTTCAAATTATTGGGTTTGACGGCTTTTTTATTTTGTCATATTTTGATGGATTTTGTAAGTTGCTCGTCTTTATAGCTTTCCGGTTTGAACTTATCGGGTCACCCTATTGATTAATTTCAAACCATGTGAAATGCCATATCCTTGAGGTTGGAAACGCATTATCAAAAATGCTAAATGTAGAAAGATAGTCCTTTTCGCTGCATCAATTAGTAGAGCAGTCCGAATAACCAAAGAGGTATTTTATTCCACGCCCCTGTTTCTATTTCATCGGCAACAATCCATGAATCAGGGGTATCAGCAATTTGATCCGCAGTTTTTCCTCTGCCGCCGATCTCCACAGTAAATTTCTCATTAACGACGAAATCTCCTCTTAATGGAAGAGTAATTGAATGCCCGGCGTTGATAACCTGGTTGAGGAAAAAGGACTCCCGCAAAGTTCCTTTATCTACTTTATCCCGCGAAAGAGCATAATGCAAATTTATATTTTCAAGAAATATCTTATCCGGTTTTTGCAAGGTGCATATGCTTTTGCCAGTAGCGGTCAGGGAATTGATGAGCCTTGCCTTATCTAAGGCTGTTTATGAACAGCAGATTTACGAGATATTGCTGTTTAAATACAGCAATATGCTATTTTAGTATTTATCAGTGATGAATTTTACAGTAAAATTTTCAAAACCAATAACTTAAGAGGATATATTCGCCCAAAGACCTCCATAAGACAGTTGGAAACTTTGTCACTCAGGGTCACAATTTTATCAAGTTGTCATTCCGATCGCAGGCTCTTTACAGGATTGGCAAGTGCCGCCCGGACCGCCTGATAGCTAACGGTCAGCAAGGTGATCGAGATGACGCCTCCGGCTGTCGCCACAAAGATCCACCAGGAAAGACCAGCGTGGTAGTGATAGTTGTTCAGCCAGCCGTACATGATCCAGGAGGCCAGCGGCGCACCAATGAGCAGGGACAGGCCCACAAGCCCAACGAACTCCCGCGATAGCAGGCGCCAGAGAGTAAAGACGGATGCCCCCAATATCTTGCGGATTCCCACTTCCCGGGAGCGTTGTTCCGCCACAAAAGCAGAGAGCCCGAGCAAGCCGAGGCAGGAGATGATGATGGCCAGTGTCGTAAAGACCCCGGCCAGTCGGCCGATACGCACTTCATCACCGAATTTTCTTGCATATTCCTGGTCGGCGAATTGATATTCGAAAATGTCCTTAGGATTGTATTTACTGAAACTGGCCTTAATGGCGGCGAGCGCGCGAGTCATACCGGCCTCCGGCCGGACACGGATGGTGACAGTGTTGATGAAGTGTTTGTTAAGGAAAAAGATCATTTGGCGTACGGGCTCAAACGGTGATTCGCTGATCATATCTTTTACGACACCTACAATGGTATACCGTTCGTTCCCATGGTCCCTGGTCAGGACTTCGCCTACGGGGTTTTTCAGATGTAAATACCGCACGGCGGCCTCATTGATGATGATGGGGTGGTTGTCGGTGGGCATTTCGCGTGAAAAGTCGCTTCCCTGAACGATCTGCCAGCCCGTGACCTTTCCGAATTCCGGTGTGACGAAGTTGGAGACAAACTCACTTTGAAACGAAGGGTCTTTTCCCGTCCAGGCGAAGCCGCCATTCGTTGCATAGATATTGGTAACCGATGCTGCGGAACCGGCAATGTCGCTTATGAGGCCGGTCTGCTGTAATTCGGCACGGATGATATCATAATGCGCATCGACATCGTCGGATTGGATGGGGATCATAACGAGTCCATCCCGGCTATAACCTACTGGCCGGTCCTTGACATATTGGATCTGGCGGAAGACGGCGATCGTCCCGATGATGAGAATGACCGATACGGTGAACTGCAGGACGACAAGGGCCCTGCGCGGCACCAGTGCCAGCTTTCCCACACGGAACTTTCCTTTCAGCACTTTTATTGGCCGGAAGGAGGAGAGATAAAGGGCGGGATAACTGCCGGCGAGGATGCCCGTGAGAAAGACAAAACTCAGACCCGCCAGCCAGAACCAGGGATTTGCAAAAGGAATCATCATTTTCTTTCCCGCCACTTCGCTGAACAACGGCAGCAACATCACGACAATACCAATGGCAAGTATGTACGACAGGAGCACAATGAAGAAGGATTCACTGAAAAACTGACCGATCAGTTGTCTGCGCAAGGAACCGATCGCCTTGCGGATGCCCACCTCTTTGGCGCGTTTTTCAGATCGGGCGGTACTTAAATTCATGAAATTGATACAGGCCAGCAAGATTACAAAGGCGCCAATGATGCCGAACAGCCGGACATACCGGATAGCACCTCCCACGTTGACCCCGTTCCTGAAATCGGAATACAAATGCCAGTCATTGAGCGGATGGAGGAACAGCGCGGGCTTGGATTGAGTTTCGGTTTCGGCATAACGGAGTTTGACGTCTTTTATCGCCACCGAGGCGGCGGACATGTCTTCCTTATCGTTGAGTTGTACAAATGTCTGGAACCAGCTGTTACCCCAGCTCAGCCGGGCGATGTTGGAGTCGGTTTGCTCCTTAAAAGCGAAGGGGATTATGAAACCATAATCGGCAAAAGAAGAGTTCCCGGGCAGATCGGCGTAGACGCCCGTTACCTTGTGTAGTTCGTTAACACTTACTTTCACGATCTTCCCGATGGGGTCGCCGGCGCCAAAAAGGTTCTTTGCCACCGATGTTGAGAGGATGATGGAGGAGGGGTCTCCGAGGGCCTTGCGGTCGCCCCGGACCATGTCGAGACTGAGCATATCGGTGATCTCCGGGTCGATATAGGCTCCCGAAGCTTTGAGCCGGGTATCGCCGGCACTGAGGGGTTGCGGGGCGGGGCCGAATACGGTGACAACATGCTTGAACCGGTCCCCGAAATCTTTGCGTAGTGCAGGCGCCAATTGTTTAGCCTCTGCCCGCCAGGTTTGGATGTCCCCGCTGATCTCCTGGTTTTGCATCACGGCGGCGATATTGTCGTGATTGGGAATGGACCGGTCGTAGGAGAGTTCATCGAACACCCAGAGGCCGATGAGGATGGCCACGGACATGCCGATGGCAAGACCACCGATATTAATGGCTGAAGAGAACCTGTCGCGGGTTAGATTGCGGATGGCGACGCGAAGATAATTTCGGAGCATGGGTGATGTGTTGAGATGCAGGAAATGCAGCCAGAAAAATGCCAGGCCGACTACTAGCTAATAACCAATTCGTTACTGTCTGTCGATAATTGTTTGCCTGTTCGAATCCGTACACTCTGTGTTCAGTTTGATGATACATGAGACATTTTGCCGCTATCTGTCCGTTCCAGGTCAAGTCGACCCAGAAATGGTTTGAAAAGTGTCCCGCCCGGGTCACTAACAGGAAGGTTTACGTGATGTAATCTTTCTTTAAGTCACATCGCCAGGCCGCGTAGCGAACCAACATTTAAATCGGCCAGGCGGTGCGCGTTCCTGCACGATCGCTGTATCGAAACCGAACAGCATGGTCTCTTGGGGCCCTTGGCAGAGGATTGGTCTTCAATGCTTTGTGAATCCGGCATTTTTTTGGGGCGTCCTAATGATCTGGCCTCTTTACTTGTCATACAACCGACCATCCCATGTTCCGAAACTATTTGAAGATCGCCTTACGCAGCCTCCGAAAAAGCAAGGGCTTTACAGCCCTCAACATCATTGGGCTCGCAGCGGGCCTCGGTGTCTGTCTGCTGATCGTCCTGTACGTCACCGATGAACTCAGCTATGACCGCTACAACGTCAACGCCGACCGCATCTATCGGATCGACGAGGATAGCTACCTCAATAACACTCAGTATTCCGCCGCCAACACCTCCAAATTTTTTGGCCCCGCGCTTGTCGCTTCCTATCCGACAATCCAGCAGATGGTCCGGTTCAGCCACGTGGGCGACCTGTTGGTAAGGAAGGGCAACGATCACGTCCTCGACCATCACTTCACCTTCGCCGACTCGACGATCTTCAAGGTCTTCACCCTGCCTATGATCGCGGGTGACCCCAATACCGCCCTCAACAACCCTCATTCTATCGTCATCGATGAAAGTGCCGCCCGCCGCTATTTCAACAGCACCGACGTCATCGGCCGCACGCTGGAGGTTGGTTCCGACAATGTACCCCTCAAGATCACCGGGGTCATCCGGGATATGCCGGATCAGTCACAGTTTCATTTCAGCTTTATTCGCCCCCTCCGCGAATCCTGGACCTTTGATGACCCAAGCGACAACGACTGGCTGAGTAGCAACTATTATACCTATATCCTTGTCCGACCCGGCACCACGCGAGCCGAGGTCCAGAAGGATGTTGACGCAATCGTCAACCTCCATATCGGCCCTGCCCTCCAGGCATTGGTCCACGCGTCGGTCGCTGACCTGAATAAAGCGGGTAATCATTTCCGGTACCTCATCTTCCCCTTCACCGACGTGCACCTCCATTCCAATAAGTCTTATGAGCTCGAAGCCAACGGCAATATCCAGTTCGTATACATCTTCTCCGTCATCGCCGTGCTTATCCTGTTGATCGCCTGTGTCAATTTCATGAACCTCAGCACCGCCCGAAGCGCTAACCGGGCCAAGGAAGTGGGCATCCGCAAGGTTGCCGGCTCGACAAAAGGACACCTCATCCTCCAGTTTCTCACCGAGTCCATCCTGCTCAGCCTCTTCTCGCTTGTCCTCGCCCTGGGCATCGCTGTCCTGCTGCTGCCGATGTTCAATCAGCTTGCGGGCAAGTCGCTCCATTCCGACATGCTCTTCAGCGGCCGGTTCCTGCCCATCCTCATTCTGCTGGTGCTGCTGGTCGGATGTCTTGCAGGAAGTTACCCCGCCTTTTACCTTTCCTCCTTTCAGCCAATTCATGTACTAAAAGGAAAGGTGGCAGCAGGCTTCAAGAGCAGCTGGCTCCGCAGCAGCCTGGTGGTGTTTCAATTCTTTATTTCTATTGGCCTCATCGTCAGCACGCTCGTCATCTACCGCCAACTGCACTATATCCGCAATAAGGAAGTCGGCTTTAACCGGGATCAGGTACTCATCCTTCATGATTGCTGGTCGCTTGGCCGGGATGGCATGGCCAATCTTCGCAAGAACCTGCTTACCCTTGCCGGGGTCACCGACGCAACCGTCACCGACGATGTCCCCACCATGGGCGGCGACCGGTATCGTCAGCCAGGCTGGTGGCGGGATGCCTCGTTCGACGCCAGTAAGGTGACCTTTCTGACCACGCTCAGGATCGACGATCATTATGTTCCCACCCTCGGCATGCAGATCGTCAAGGGGCGCAATTTCGACCTCGCGCAATTTCCTACCGACTCCACCGGCATCATCCTCAATGAAGCTGCCGTAGCGATGCTCGGCGTGAAGGACCCGCTCAATTTGCTCCTCTACAATCGGGCGGATGAGCTGAAGCCCGGTCAATTGAATCATACTAAGCCTCTCGCCTTTCATGTCGTCGGCGTTGTAAAGGATTTCAACTATAATTCCATGCATGACAAGATACAACCCCTTGTCATGATGGTCAACATGTTTAACTGGGGCAGCATGGCCGTCCGCTTCCATACCAATGATGTTTTCCCTCTCGTCCGGCAGGTGGAAAGTACCTTCCATGCCGCCAAGCAGGGGCTGCCCTTCAACTACACCTTCATGGATAACGACTTTGATAAATTGTATCACGCCGAACAGCAGACGGGCCGGATCTTTGTCACTTTCGCTGTCTTCGCGATCCTCATTGCCTGTCTCGGTCTCTTTGGCCTTGTCACCTATGCTGCCGAACAACGCACCAAGGAGATCGGGGTCCGCAAGGTGCTCGGCGCCAGCGTCAGTGGTATCGTCGGCCTCCTCAGTAAAGACTTCACGATGCTTGTCGGGATCGCCGCGCTCATCGCCTTCCCGGCCTCGTGGTGGGCCATGTATAAATGGCTCGAGACGTTTGCCTATCGTACGGAGATCAGCTGGTGGATCTTCCTCGTGGCCGGTGTCGTCGCCCTCGCGATTGCGCTGTTGACGGTGAGTATTCAGACCATCCGGGCGGCGCTTGCCAATCCAATAGAATCTTTGCGGAGCGAATGACCGGCGAATTATTTTCGAGTCAGTATTCACCCGATTCTGCGGGATGATAGATCACGCCATCTTCATCGATGATACAGACGCTGCCTGGCCCATATGCCTGGATGGTCATTTTAACGGAGCCATCGGCGGATATTGTTTTAGTGGAAGAGAGAGCCGGTGGCGCCGGCTTTGCGCCGTCCTCGTGGCAGGCGGGGCAAAAGATCATCGCCAAACCTAGCAACAGCAAGGGTTTAGTGAATTGCATAACAATAAGATACGAATAGTTCCCGACGATCCTGCCCGGTTCGGGGGCTGCAAAATGGGCGGGGATTTTTTGTTTTTGTAAGCGATTACAATTTTCGTACATTTCCATAAGCGAATTGCCATTGCTTATGAATAATCACAGGAAACTGAGAAGACAATTTTTAAAAGATTCTGTTAAGGCCTCCGGATTGCTGATGATGTCCCCTTTGATCGAAAAGGTCAGGTTTGTTGCGTCTGCCGAGAGGCCAAAGGAAATGATACGACCGGTCAACCGGATAAAGTTTGCGGTGATCAATATCGACCATCCGCATATTTACGGGATGACCGATGCGATCAAGAGAGGAGGCGGCGAGTTGGTGGCCTTGTATGCCAAACAGCCCGAGCTGACGGCCGCATTTTTGAAGGCCTATCCCGAAGCCAAGGCGGTAAAGGATGAGCGCGAGATCCTGGAAGATCCTGCCATCCAGTTAGTGTTGAGTTCGGGTATACCGGATGAAAGAGCCCCCTTAGGCATTCGGGTAATGCAACACGGGAAAGACTATTTAAGTGACAAACCGGGGATTATCACTTTGGAGCAACTGGCCGCTGCTAAGAAGGTACAAAAGGAGACCAGCCGGATCTTCTCCATTATGTACAGTGAGCGCTTTGAGAACAAGGGCACGGAAAAGGCCAGCCAATTGGTGAAGGCGGGAGCGATCGGGCCCGTCATACAAACGGTGAACCTGGCACCGCACAGAATTCACAACAATATCGGAAAATCGGGATTGGCGGACAGGCCGGACTGGTTTTGGGATAAGAAGAGATATGGCGGCATCCTTACGGATATCGGCTCGCATCAATTCGATCAGTTTCTTCATTTTACCGGCTCCAGCGAGGCGCAGGTGCTGATGTCGCAGGTTGGAAATGTTCATCACCCGGACAAGCCGCTCTTCGAGGATTTTGGGGATGTCATGCTGAGCGGCAATGGCGGCGCCGGTTATATAAGGGTTGATTGGTTTACGCCGGACGGCCTGGACACCTGGGGCGACGGAAGGTTGACCATACTGGGAACTGATGGGTATATCGAGGTGCGGAAAAACACGGATATCCAATCCGGGAACAAAGGGGGTAATCACCTCTACCTGGTGAATAACAAAGAAATGGTCCATATGGATTGTAACAATGAAGTACTTCCATTCGGGCCTTTATTTGTCGATGACGTGCTGAACAGAACGGAAACGGCCATGACGCAGAAGCATTGTTTTCTTGCGACGGAATTGGCGTTGAAGGCACAGAAAAATGCCCGGATCCTTTCATTGAAGAAATAATGTAAAAAATGAAACGGAGAAAATTCTTAGGCAAGACGGTGAAGGCGGCTGCGGGAGCTGCTATTGCGGCAAATTTTCCAACCATCGTGCCGGCGAGCGTATTCGGCAAGAATGCGCCCAGCAACCTGATCCATGTCGCGTCGATCGGGTGCGGCCGGATATCTACTTCTCACGATATGACGGGGATCGCGAGATATCCGGGTGCGAGGATCGTGGCCGTCTGCGACATTGACAAGATGCGGGCGGATGCGGGTCCGGCGGCTGTCAGGACCAATTATGAAAAGGCTGGGGCGTTCAACGGCGGACTGAAAGGAGATTGGGACATTAAAGTTTATTACGACTATAAGGAACTGTTGGCCAGTAAAGACATTGACGCCGTTCATATCAGTTTGCCCGATCATCAGCATGCGATCGTTGGGGTTCATGCCGTCAATGCGGGTAAGGATGTGTACCTGCAAAAGCCGGCGTCCCTGACCATCGAAGAGGGTAGGATATTAAGTGATTCCGTAAAAAAGAGCGGCAGGATCCTGCAGATGGGCAGTCAGCAGCGGTCGATGGATCCATGGCCTCAGTTCAAGAAAGTGTGCGAGCTGGTCCGAAATGGAAGGATCGGGGAATTGAAAACAGTCGAAGTCGGCTTGCCGGGTGATCCGGGTGGAGGGAATAGGATTCAAATGCCTGTCCCGGCCATTTTAGACTACGATGCCTGGCTGGGCGCTACGCCTGAGATCTATTATACGGTAGACCGGGTGCATTCCCAGGATGCAAGTTTAAAAGGTGTGGCAAGCAGGCCGGGTTGGCTGCGGTGCGAACAGTTCGGGGCGGGCATGATCACGGGATGGGGGGCACATCATATCGATACGGCTCATTGGGGAATGGGCATGGAGCTTTCCGGGCCGGTCGAAATTTGGGGGCATGCAAACTTTCCGACAGACGATCCCAGTTATCAGGGACTGTGGGATGTGCATGGGATCTTTAGGACGGAAGCGTTGTATGCCAACGGGGTCCGAATGATCGTTTCCAATGAATTACCCAATGGCGTGAAATTTATAGGGACGGAAGGGTGGTTGTGGGCGACCCGTGGGAATTACCGGGTAACCGATACCGATCCGGTGGCGGATAGCGCGGGTGTCAAGCCTATCGATGCGAGCGATCCGAATATACTGCAGTCGGTGATCGGTCCCAATGAGATTCATTTGTACGAGAGCTCCGAACAGCACGCCAATTGGCTGGATTGTGTAAAAACAAGAAAAGCACCTGCGGCGACCGTGGAAGTCGGTCACCGGAGTTGCAGCGCCTGTCTATTGCATCATATCGCCATGAAGTTGAAAAGAAAGATCTATTGGGATCCGGTCAAGGAGGCATTTACGAATAATGATAAAGAAGCGACGGCGATGCTATCCAGACCGAGAAGAAAGAAGTACGATTTTTAGTAACAGGATGGCACAGGACGGCGGAATGGTGAATATTTGATATATTACTTTTTAAAGGCTCTCTCTATTACTGGTTAAGGGGTTACTGCAACCGATTGCATCCTATTTTGTCCGCATCCGCTCGAAATTCTCACTGTCAATCATCCTAATTATCTGATTCACATTGGTATATAACCTGTGAGAGACTTCCATTTTTAAACCAAAACGAACAATGCCATTATGAACAAACGACTGCTCAGGAAGAACCTTGTTCTTCTCTTTCTGCTGTTTTCCTTTCTTTCCGGCCATGCACAGAATTTCCCGGTGACCGGTACCGTCTCCGACGAAAGCGGCGCCCCGCTGGAGGGGGCGACTGTGCTGGAGAAGGGGACAAAAAACTCTACGCTTACGAAGGACGGCGGCGTATTCCGGCTTAATGTTTCATCCGGAAAAGCAAAATTGATCATCAGTTTCGTGGGTCATGAATCTCAGGAAATCGCCGTGGGCGACAGGGCGAACCTGATCCTGGCATTGAAGAAGTCGAACGACAACTTATCCGATATCGTTGTCGTGGGCTATGGAACGGTCAAAAGGAGTGATGTGACGGGGGCCGTTGCGGGGATCAATCAGAAGGATATCCGTTCGAGGCCCGTGGACAACGCCCTCCAGGCGATGCAGGGAAAAGTGGCGGGTGTAGACGTCGGGTCGAACGAGCGTCCCGGCAGTCTTCCGACCATTAACATCCGCGGTGTACGGTCTTTGACGGCGTCAAATACTCCCCTTTTCGTTGTCGATGGAATTCCTATCATCTCGGGCGGTATCGATAATATCAACCCGCTCGATATCGAATCGATAGATGTCCTGAAAGACGCCTCGGCGACCGCCATTTACGGGTCCCGCGGCGCGAACGGCGTTGTTATCCTGACCACCAAGCAGGGAAAGAACGGCAAAGTGGTGATCGGCGTCAATTCTTCCCTTACGTCAAACAATATTGTCGATGACGAAAAGATGATGAATGCCAGCGACTATATTACTTTTCGCCGATGGGGATATTATTATGCGGGTTTGAATGCAAACACCGGCGTCAGCACCTATCCAAGGGGTGATCAGCCGGATATCGCGCATGACAAGACCTATTTTGCGGCAACCACCGATCCGACCGCCTGGGCGAATATTGCCAAGGGTTGGGCCAGCGGCACCTGGGATGGGTCCAAGGTGTCCACAACGGATTGGTTCAAGATAGTCAAGCAACAGTCCTTTACCTCGGACAATATAGTAAGTGTATCCGGGGGCTCGGATAAGATCAAGGCATACGGTTCTTTTGGATATTTAAAGAACAACGGGACCATCAAAGGCCAGTCCTTTGAAAGGTATACGGCGAGGGCGAACATCGACTTCAATGCAGCCAGCTGGCTTAATTTCGGAAGTAATATCAGCGTTACTTATGGTTCGCAGGAATATGGGCAATCGGCCATCGGCATTGCCACGATCGGGACGCCGGCCGGCGGGCTCTATGAATCCGCAAGAGCGCTGTTTTCTTACGCCAAGCCTTATGATTCCGCAGGCAACCGGATCTTGTTCCCGGGCGGGGATAATGCGGTCAAGAATGTAGCTGACGAATGGAAATACAATATAAATGAAAGAGTAACCTTAAGGGCCTTTGGAAGCTTCTATGGGCAGATCAATGTCGGGTCGATCATCCCAGCGCTGAAGGGTTTGAGGTACCGGTTGAACTTTGGCCCTGACTTCTCGTATTTCCGGGATGGAATGTATATCGATGCCAACTCGGTCGCCAATGGCGGAAGCACCAGCTATGCGTCGAAGGTGGATAGCAATACTTTCTCTTACACGTTGGACAATCTTCTTTATTATGACAAGGCGGTCGGGGACCACAGCTTTGGCGTGACGTTATTGGCCAGCCAGACCAAATACAGAATGGACATGGACAGTATCACGGGCAACGGCGTTCCCCTGGCGTCCAGTTTATGGAATGCATTGACGAGCGGTACGGTGACCGGCGCCATCAGCACCAAATCCAATCTCACCGAGCAGCAGCTGCTTTCTTATATGGGAAGGCTCAATTATAGCTATAAGGACAAATATTTGTTGACGGTTTCTGCCCGGGAGGACGGCTCTTCGGTTCTTTCCGCGGGTCATAAGTTTTCCTGGTTCCCTTCTGCGGCGTTGGCCTGGAGGATCAGCAAGGAAGGCTTTATGAAAGCGACCTGGGTAGACGATCTGAAGTTGAGAGTGGGCGCCGGCGTAACCGGAAATTCGGCCGTCCAACCTTACTCGACGCAAGGTGCAACGACCTCTTTGTTCTATCCGTTCTTATCGACCAATACGGCGGGTTCGATACCCAATGCGATATTGGCAAACAAGAATGTTGGATGGGAAAAGACCACTCAGTACAATATCGGGGTTGACTTTCACTTGTTCAATTCAAGGGTTTCGGGTAGCGCGGACGTCTATACTTCAAAGACGACGGACCTGCTGATGTCAAGATCGATCCCGACCGTTACGGGATACACCTCCACGCTCGATAATGTCGGTGAGACTGCCAATAAGGGCGTCGATGTCTCTTTGACGACGGTGAATATACGGCAGAGGAATATCATCTGGTCGACCACGATCACCGCGGCATGGCAAAAGGATCATATTGTGAAGTTGTCGAACGGTACGCAGCCCGATATCAACAACGGCTGGTTTCCCGGGCAGCCGCTCAGTGTAATTTATGGTTACAAGGCCATCGGTCTATGGCAAGCCGCCGATAAATCCGCCATGTCGGCCTTTAACGCCAACGGCAATGCGTTTACTCCCGGGAGTATCCGAATACAGGACGTAAACGGCGACAATAAGATCGATCCCAATAATGACCGCCAGATCATCGGATGGACGAGGCCGCGTTGGATACTGGGTATGACAAATACCGTTGCTTATAAAGGATGGGAACTCTCCGGATTCATATACAGCAAGCTGCACTATATGTACGCCTATGGCGGGGAAGTGGAAGCCGGCCGTTATTTTAACCGCCAGATAAATTACTATACGGAGAACAATCACAATGCGAAATTTCAGAAGCCGATATTCAACGCGGGAGGCGCGGCAGGCGATTCCTATTATGCTTCTTTGGGCTATTTGAAGGCGTCTTTTATCAAGGTCCGAAATGTTTCATTGGCATATAATTTCAATAAGTCCGTTACGAGGAATTGGGCAACCAATTTAAGAGCTTATTTCCAGGTACAAAATCCCGGCATGATCTATTCGCAGATCAAATTCCTGGATATGGACGTCATCGGGCCGACCTGGAACAGGGGCTTTACTTTTGGGATCAACGCATCATTCTAACAACAATAAACTTGAAATACATGTCTAAATATAATGGCTTCTTTAAACTCATTCTTTTTATGGCGGCGCTGTCGGGAGGTTTGTCCTGCAAAAAGAGTTTTTTGGATGAAACCCTGAAAACGGCAAGAAGTACCGACTTTTATAAAACGGATGCCGGCATCCAGCAATTGGCGGTGGGAACGTATTACCAGGTCTTTGACGTTCCACCCAACGGCGAGTGGTATTATTGCGCTGCCAATTATGGGACGGATGAATTCCATATCGGCGGGGACCCTTCGAATTCGCCCTGGAACAACTATGATCAGACCTTCAATTCGGTAGTTACGGCGGTGAATACCAATACTGCAGCCGCGAACCTTCAGTGGGATGCCTTATACACGGGCGTAGGGGACGCTAATTTGCTGATCGCAAATGCTACGGCCAGTACTTCCACGTCTACCGCCGTTAAAAATACTTCTCTGGGAGAAGGATATTTTATGCGCGCCTATTGTTATTTGAGGTTGGTTTCGCAATATGGCGGCGTGCCGCTGCAGACTAAGCCGGTTACAACGGTGCAGCTGAATTTTACGCGGGCGACGGCACAGGAAGTATATGCACAGATCATCGATGACCTGACAAAGGCTCAGGGTTTGCTGCCCACCAGTGGGGGGCCCTATCATATAACGAAGGATGCCGCCTCCCATTACCTGGCTAAGGCGTTGTTGTCGAGGGCAAGTGAAATAAACAGTTCCTGGAATGCTTCCACCGTTGCCGCCGATCTGGCGCAGGTGGTCACTTTATGCGACCAGGTAATCGCCAATCACCCGCTGGCCGCGGATTTTGCGAGCATATGGAAGTTTACGGGTGTCAACTCGGCAAACGAGCAACTGCCTGAGATCCTCTTATCCGCTCAATTCACCAATGATGTGAACACCAATCTTGCCACCGGGAATACACAACACCTGTATTTTGTATCGAGGTACGATATCCAGGATCAAATGGCCCGTGATCTGACAGGCGACAGGCCTTTTAGCAGGATGGCCACTACCTACTACGATTATCATGTCTACGACCTGGTGAACGATTCGAGGTTCTGGAAATCCTTTAAAACCAAGAGCGCTATAAACGGGGCCTCCCCGTCGGCTCCGAATGTCAAGGGTGATCTGGGGATCCTATTTGTGATCGACCAACCGGGTGACACCCGTTTCGCGCTGTCGAAGATCTGTAAAAGCACGACGGCGAGCCTCGTACAGGATGTCAATGGTACCGGCAGGAATATACCCACTACTTATGTTGCTTATCCCAATGGCAGAACGTCCGATGGTGCTTTGAATACGGACCTGACGACAGCCGGGCAGAGTTTCCCGTCGTTGAGCAAGTATATCGACGGATCGAGGAATTCATTGAACGATGTTGTCGGTCACAGGGACTTTATCTTAGCCCGTTCGGCCGAGACCTACCTGATGGCTGCGGAAGCGAAGATCCGGTTAGCCAAGGCCGGAACGGGTGCATATGCCGATGCGTTGCCTTATATCAATGCGGTTCGTACACGGGCTCAATATGCAGGCGGCGAAAACAGGGCCGCGTATTATGATGGCGGCAATACCCTGCAATCCGCCTCGCTTCAGTCGCCGGGCGTCGGTAATTCCTTCTATCCGGGCAATTCGTATTATGAATCGAATAATATTCCCGTAACGACTGCGGCGTCCAGTTTGACTATCGCCGGTATATCTCCTTTGCCTGCGCAGGATGAATATATCATCGGCGTTCTGGGTTTGACCGATCCCTATGACAGGATGTTGTGCCTGGTTTTGGATGAGCGGTCGCGCGAATTAATGGGAGAATACCATCGTTGGGAGGATCTGTCGAGAACCAATACATTGGTTTCGCGGGCCAAGGCCTTTAATGTCGATGCTGCGGCCAATATTGCGCCGAAGCATAATTTGCGGCCTATCCCGCAAACGTTCTTAGACGGGATACAGCAGAATGGTAAGGCGTTGACGCCGGCGCAGAAGACGGCTATGCAGAATCCGGGGTACTGAGCATTTTGTGCGCTATTCCGATCGCAGGCTTTTTACGGGATTCATCAACGCCGATCGTACCGACTGGAAACCGACTGTCAAAGCGGTGATCACAAGCGCTATGACTGCTGCGGATACGAAGACGAGGGGGTTGATGGCGACGCGATAATAGTAGCCTGCCAGCCATTGGTGTAAGAAATAATACGCTACGGGTGCAGCTATCAGGCAGCTGATAGCGACCAGCCGGACAAAGTCGCGCGAGAGCAGCACGAGCATCTGGGCCACCGATGCGCCCAGCACCTTGCGGATGCCTATCTCGCGCGTACGCTGTTCGGCGGTGTAGGCTGCAAGGCCGAACAGGCCGAGACAGGAGATGAAGATGGCCAGGGCCGCGAAGATGCCGGCCAGGCGGCCGATGAGCATTTCCATGGCGAATTTCGAGGCATAGGTCTCGTCGACGAAGGTATAGGCGAAGGGATAATCGGGGCTATATTTCTCGAAAATGGTTTTCAGTTTTGCCAATGCCGCGGACGTAGATACCATTGGCGCCAGGCGTATTGTGTACCGCCAGGACCAACCGGGCTGATAGAGGAACATCCCGGGTTCGGCCGCGGCGAAGGGATTTTGCGTCAGTGCATCCTTCACCACGCCGACGATCCGCAGCCGGTGTGGTGCGCCATGGAACGAGCAGTCGAGGTATTGGTTCAGTGGTTGTTTCAACCGCATCCGCCGTACGGCAGTCTCGTTGAGAATGACGCTGCCCGTATCTGCGGCGTCGTTGCCCTTGAAATTGTCCCCCGCGGCAATACCGATGCCCAGCGTCCGGAAATAGTCGGAATCGCCGACGGCATTTACCGCGAGCGACAAAGGCTCGTTCGGCAGCCGTCCCGGCCAGTTGTCGATGGTCAGATGCAGGTTCTGATCCGTCTGTGGGTCTGCCGAACGCGTTACGTTGCTGACTACTCCGGATGCCAATACCTCCTGCTTGCAGGCGGCAAACGCGTCCGAATGAGCCCGCGAGACGATCAGCCGGTTCGGGTCATACCCTCGTGGCCGATCCCTGGCGTACTGTATCTGCTGATAGACGATGATGGTGCTGATGATCAGGGCGATGCTGCACGTGAACTGTAACACCACCAATACCTTTCTCGGCAGGGACGCCGAGGGCCCGATGCGCGTCGACCCTTTGAGGACTTTCACGGGCTGGAAGGAAGAAAGAAAAAAGGCCGGGCGGCTCCCCGCGAGGAGTCCTGTCCCCAACACCAGGGCAAGCATGATCAGCCAAAACCACGCGTCGCCATAAGGCACCCGGACAGCGTCCCCGGTCAGCGCATTGAACGCAGGCAGGGCAGCCTCCACCAGGGCGATCGAAAGCAGGGAGGCCAGCGCCGTCATCAGCAGCGACTCCACTAAAAACTGCCCGATCAGCTGCCCGCGCAGCGATCCCATCACTTTTCTCACTCCTACCTCCTTTGCCCGGCGTTGGCTCCGGGCGGTCGACAGGTTCATAAAATTGATACACGCAATCAGCAGCACCAATATTCCCACGACGCTGAACATCCGGACATAAACGATCATTCCGCCTTGCGGCCGGCCATCTTTGAAATCCGAATACAGGTGCCAGTCCTTCAGGGGGTAGAGCATGGCCTCGCGGTGGAATGTCGTATAAGACTGCGGGGCATACTGCCGCACCAACTGCCTGGCCTTTGCTTCCGCTCCGGCGAAATCGGATCCCGGCCGCAATGATACGTACAGCTGGTAATAGGCGTCATTCCAATTGGTCAACGCCTGTTTTATCGCGGGATCCCTGGCGAAATCGCCGAAGGGTAAGAGATAGTCGAAATGGAAGCTGCTGTTGCGAGGCAGGTCCCGCACAACGGCGGTCACTTTCAAAAAACCGGTCCCGAAACGGACCGTCTTGTTCAATGCATCCTCTTTGCCGAACAGGCTTCTGGCGACCGATTCGGTGATCACCACCGAGGGGCCTGACCCGCGCAAAGCAGTGGCAGCGTCACCGCCCAGCAGCGAAAAGGGGAACACCTGTAAAAACTCCTCCCCGACAAATTGCACATCGCCGTAGATACGCTTTTCTTTGACGATCATTACCTGTTGCCCGATATCGAAAGCCTGCGCCACGTGCTCTACTTCGGGGACATCCTTCTTCAGGGCATCGCCCAGGGGCAGACATACCTCGGCCTGGTTCCGGATCACCCCATTATCACTGTAGTTGAACCGCACCTGGCAGGCCCGGTCATAGCCGGGGATATACCGGTCGTAGGAGAGCTGGTATTGCACCCAAAGCCCGATGAGCAGTGCGACGGCCATCCCGGTCGCCAATCCCAATAGATTGAGCAAGCTGTATATTTTGCCGCGGACGATGTTGCGCCAGGCAGTCTTGAAGAAGGTGATGAGCATACCCAGCCGCGTCGAAAAAAATGCCAGTTCTTTGAGCGGCTTAGAATCAATTAATTGTATTGTTTGATCCGCGTACCGTTGTCCGCTATCGATACACCCGGTGTATCTATTTGAGGAAGCCGTTGAAATAATCCCCGAAGCTGAAATTCGTCTCCTTAAGGATGCGGCGAAAGCTTTTCCAGTCCAAACTTTTGAGCAGGAATCGCGAGAGATTCAACGAGTGTCTTTTGTACATTTTTGCGATGAGATACCGGACCTGCTCGTTGAGCAGCGGGAGGTTTCCCTTTTCCATGAGGGCCTTGAAGTAACGGTATCCGTATATGATATGTTCCGCCTCCATATAATTCTGTTGCTGGCCCGGATGGCGGCGATAGAAGAAGAAGGGCTTTTGCATCAGCAGTACGGGATAGCGGGCCGCAAGGCGGATGTTCAGATCGGCGTCGGCGTATACCCCGGCCTGTACGTTGAAACCGTGCATCTCTTCGAATTTGTCTTTTCGATAGATGCAGCCGGTGGGGCCGATGCCCAGGTAACCCCGACCAAAAAAATGATCGTGAATGATCTTTTCGGGTTCGCAGCAAACGGTCTCGGGCAGGCTGGCGTCCGATGAAACACCCACGCCTGCCGCAGCGTGGGGCGATTTTTCCATCTGTTCGACGCAGTATTCGAGACCGAAATCGGATATCTTGTCATCCGAATCCAGGTATTTTAAATATCTACCGCGGGCATAGGAGGCTGCCCTTTTGCGATTGGGATAGTCGCCCTGATTCGATTCGTTCCGGAACAGCCGGATACGGCGATCGGCGGCGGCATATCCGTGAGCGATCTCCAGGGACCTATCGGTTGAACTATCGTCGACGATGATCAGCTCGAAGTCCTTATATGTGGATTGGAGAACGCTTTCTATCGCTTCGGCAACATACTCCTGTCGATTATACACTGTCATCAACACACTGACCAATGGCGGATTACTCATAGAACACGCTGATTTTCTTCGGATGCACATATAAAAAATTGTGCCAAAGAGAGTTCAGCCTGTTCGGAGGGGATTGCTAGTTGAGCGAGCCCTGTTGCGCCTTTTGCTTCATTTGATCGTTGGCCATGATGCCCAGTTCGACCCGGCGATTGAGCGCACGGTTGGCGTCGTTGTCGTTGGGTACTTTTGGTTGTGATTCGCCGTACCATTTGATGTCCATCCGGCTGGTGGAAACTCCTTTTGATACGAGATAGTCGCTGACGGCATACGCGCGTTTTTTGGAGAGGTCCATATTGTATTCGGGTGACCCGGTGTCGTCGGTGTGGCCTTCGACGAGGATGTTCTCGTCGGGATATTTCTGGAAGATGCCGGCGACCTTTTCGAGATTGACCTTTGCTTCCTCGCTGAGGACGCTGGAGTTGATCTTGAACAGGAGGCCGGAATTGAAGGTCATATTGATCCCTTCGCCTACTCTTGTGACCTGGGCGTCGGGAACGGCCTGTTTGATCTCCTGGGCCTGTTTGTCCATGTGACGGCCGATGAGATAGCCGGCGCCGCCGCCGACGGCACCGCCGATGAGGGCGTCGAGGACGGAGTGTTTGCCATGACCGATGAGGGCTCCCGCGGTGGCGCCGACGGCTACTCCGACGGCGGTGGCTTTTTGTGTATTGTTTGCACTTTTACAATCGGTGAGCAGGACGGCGAGGAGGGCAGGTACAAATACGAGTGTATTTTTCATGTTAGCGAATTTGAGGTTTTTAATCATTTGCAGATGGAGGCCTGGACGAGGTCGATGGCCATGTCCTGCAGGCCGGCCTGTTTGGAGGAGCTGATGCTGGTGCAGAGAGCCTGTCTATCTTGCGGAGAGATCTTCTTTGCGAGGGCGCCGGCATCGGTGGTCTTGTATTTCGCCTGGTACATTTTGATCAACGTCGCCGTCTTTGCTTTCCATGCTTCGGGATCGTTCTTTCCCTTGTCGATCGCCTGCTGGTAGGCTGAGATGGCGGCGGGGTAATTCCCCGAAGCGACGTGGATATCGCCTACCTGCATGAGGAATTTCAGGTTAGTGTTGTCCATGGCGATGGCCTGCTGCATGTCCTGTAAGGCCTGTTCATATTGCTGTTGCCGGGTGTCGACCTCGGCCATTTTGGAATAGACGGTGGCGCGTTGCGCGGTATTCCGGTTGTTTTCGGTGAGTTGGTTGATGGCATTCAGGTCGTTTCGGGCGCCGGTGTAATTGCCCAGACCCATTTCGGCATTGGCCTTTTCGAAAAGGTTGTCGAGGCTGTTCTTGTTGATGGCGAGGCCCTTGCCTGCCGCGTCGAGGGCGTCGGAATATTGTTGCATCCCGTTGAGAGAGGCGGCCTTGCCGGCATAGCCTTTTTCTTTGGCGTCGTAGGCATCGCATTTCTGAAGGACCTTGTTGAAGTTGTCGAGAGCGGCGGAGTAGTTGCCGGACTTATTCTGCTGCTGTCCCTGGTTGATGAGGTCGTAGCAGGAGTTGGACATGGTGACGAGCCCGCTTTTGCAATGGGTGAGGACAATGGAAATCAGGACCAGCCCGATGAGTGTCAGGTGATTTTTCATATTTATCGATTAGCGCGACAAATATAGGATTATCCTGGCATTTACGCGGTCCTCGTGATTTATGCGGTCCTGGCGCGATGGATGTCCGGCGTCCGATATTCCGATTCGGGGATCGTGCCCAGTCGCGAGCTGTGCACTTTTTCGCCCAGTCCATAGAATTCCTGGAAGCTCATGATCAGGGGCCGCCATTTGTCGGGGTCCACGCGGTTGGGATGGCCTTCCATGACAATCGATTTTTCCAGGTGGATGCGCGTTACTCTTAGTTCGAGGGTAAGGATCCTGCCCCGTTGGTCGGGATATTGTTCCGCGAGGGAATGAACATCCTCCACTACGATCTCCATTTGGACCGGGCATTCCATTACGCGGGGAGCGTCTACCGTCTCCGAAGGTACGGGCGTCAGTTGAGCCACTCCGAATTTATCGGCTTCATAGCGATAGCCTTTCTTTTGTTTTCCTTCGGGGACGGGATTTGAACCGGTGGTCAATGCGAGGGCGTTGACGTGATGCGCCTGATGGACGGAAGGAAGGTTGAGGACGCCCTGACGGGTGCGCAGGAGATTTTCCGTTGTCTTTGAGAAGGCGGAGATGCCGATGATGCAGCGCCACCCGAGCCAGAAGATGGAGGAGATGGGTGCGAGATTGTGGGATCCGTTTTCATTGGTGGTGCTGATGAGAACGACCGGCGTTCCGAAATAGAGAATGGAAGGTTCGGCTGTCTGGTGCATGGTGGTAATTTTTATGACGTAAAATTACCTTGCGTTGCCGGCCGGGGAAACCCGGAACTTGCGGAGTTGGGCTTTGTTTGCGGGCCTGGGCGTTTAAGGCTGATGGGTTCAGGGCAGGGCGAAGGCCATGATGGCG
>Ga0157372_10002295_pt1 | contig 20730 bp, 12 predicted proteins | sample C55metaG_FD_115307 | JGI IMG/M metagenome (GOLD analysis project Ga0157372, IMG submission 115307) | Corn rhizosphere microbial communities from Kellogg Biological Station, Michigan, USA - C5-5 metaG | ecosystem: Host-associated > Plants > Roots > Rhizosphere > Soil | place: USA: Michigan... | reverse complement strand
GTTTCGCGGCGCCTGGAAGTATTACCAGAGGTACATCTGGAGCCTCTCGGAGAGGATCATAACCATTTCCAACGCGGTGCGCGATCAGTTCGACGTTGAGCTGCGATCAAAGTGCGTTACGGTCTACAACAGTTTTGGGTTGGGAGCGGCTGACGTTGATCACGACGCTGCACTGCGTTTTCGGAAGAGCGTGGGCGATCCAGTGCTGCTGGTCGGTGTGATTGGGCGCATCAAGTGGGTGCGAAAGGGACAGGAAGTTCTCATCAAAGCAGCGGCACTGCTGGCGGAACAACATCCGGAAGTGCGCTACGTGATCGTAGGTTCGGTTTGGCCCGGCAATGAGGATCATCTTGTCAGGCTGAAGGAGCTGATCGCGCAGCTGGGCCTGACGCAAAAGGTGGTATTTACCGGGGACGTGAAAAACCCACGCGATGTCTATGCCGCATTTGATGTGACTGTTGTTCCCTCGGTGCTTCCCGAGCCGTTTGGCCGCGTCGTGATGGAATCGATGGCCGCGGGCACGCCGGTAGTTGGGAGCCGATGCGGCGGCATTCCAGAGCAGATATCGGACGGAGAGACCGGGCTGCTCTTTGAGCCGGGCAACGAGCGGGAACTCGCGGCTGCGCTTCAAAAGCTGCTAAGCGATGGCGAGCTCAGAACTCGCATGGGCAGAGCTGCCCGCGAGCGAGCTCTGAGAATGTTCGACGACTCAGCTACGTATGCCAATCTGACTAAGGTTTTGGCAGGGCAGTCTGTCTGAGAACGCATTCCGGTCCTGATCGCTATCGCAGACTCAAACGAAAAGTTCAGTGCCAAAACTCCCCTTGCGAACGCAGCCAGGACACAGTCTCTTTGACGCCTTATCCCAGACTGATGCGCGGATCGCCGAGTCGCTCGAAGGTCTTCTCCATCGGAGTTATGTAGTCCTGGGTCATGCTTTGATAGCGTGAGGTAAAGATGGGAAATTTGCCGCCCGCGGCGATAATGCCATCACCGACCTTTGCGATGGCGCGGACGAAGGGCCGAGGAACAACGCGTACAGGCTTGCCCACCAGTTCCATCGAGAAGGCATTGGTCCAATCGAGGAGATCGATAGGCGCGTCTCCAACATAGAACACCTCACGATCGACCTTGTCCGGTGCTGAATTGATGATCGTGTAGATCTGCTCGACAACATTGCCGATGTAGGCGTAACAGCGGATGACCCCCTTTCCGCCGGGATGGACGTAGCGACCCTGCTTCAGGACACGCCAGAATTCATTCGGGTAGCGAGGATGCCATTTTCCCCACACGTTGGTGGGACGCACTATGGTCCAGAGGCATGTGAGCTCTGCTTTGCGAACTGCCTGCTCAGAGAGCACTTTGCTCTGGCCGTAAATAGTGTGGGGCCGAAAGTCGAAGTCGTCGGAAGGTAACTTGCCAGGTCCGATGACGAACTGGCTCGAGGTAAAGATCACCTGCTCGACCGAAGGTGTGTTTCGAATGGCTTCGATCAGATTTTCCGTGCCGATGTGGTTTGCGGCATAATCGTCGACGGATTTGCCGTCCATATCCGTCCGCCCGGCAAGATGGATGATGTGAGTCGCTCCGAAATCGCGAACAACTCGGCAGAGATGTTCTTTGTCGAGAAGGTCGCATTGAGCCCACAGCGGCAGATGATCATTCACCTTGGGTGGACGGACATCGAGGCAAAGCAGGTTCGTGTGTCCCCGTTTCAGCAGGTACTCGACCATATTGGTTCCGATGAATCCGCTGCTGCCCGTTATCAGGATCTTGCTCATATGTCTCCGCATTCAAAATGGCAGCCATGTGATCAGGCCTTTGTGAAAATGCAAGGCCCACGGGAATGGCGCTCGCGCAGGCGATCATCCTGGTCGAGCGGCACAGGCACGCAACTCGGCCAGATCGCTGGGGCAGTAGGTGCGGCTGAGTTGAACGTCGTTCTGCTCGCGCAGCACATTCGTGTGAAAGAGGCCATCGGATTGCGAGCCGGGGATCATGGGAAACCGAAGCGGACGGCTATAGATCTGTCGGACTGGCATGCGCGCGCGCAATGCCTGAACGTGGAGCCATGCATCATCCTGTCTGGGACAGAGCGTGAGGAACTCAGCACCGGCAGCCTTAAGGTGTTCGAGGAAAGACGGCGGGTAGATAACGCCAGAGACTCCGGTTGCGAAATGAAGATAGCTGGACGTTGTACTACGACACGGTTTCCAGCTCTCATACGCTGACATTCTGTCTTCAGACATCTGGATGCGGTGGGCACGGTAGCAACTGATGCTCGCTGGGTTTTGCTGATAGGAGCGAACCAGGCCTTCGAGCCACCAGCGCGAATAGAGCTGGTCATCATCGGCCGTTACGAGGGGGCTTGCAAAGGATTCGGTTGCGTGGAGGTAAGGATAGTACTTGGTATGAGGGCCAAAGTTCTGGCTCATGCGTAGTTCGAGACCTCGTTCGATCAATCGGCTGAGCTGTGCGGATGGGTTGGAGAAGGCTTCCTCGGTATCGACCCAGAGAATGAGACGTGATGGAAGCACTGAACCGGCGGCGATCGACTCGAGGGTCAAATGAACCGTGTTGAGGCGGTGTCCGTAGCTTGTGAGTGAAACGACAACACCGCTCTGCGGAGAAGTGACAGGAGCGCGCGAGGATCGGTTTATACGGTTCAACCTGACGATCTGGGTGGGCGAGATCTTGAGCTCATTGCGAAGGGCGAACAGAGAGATTTGCCTCGCTATTGCGATGCCATCGCTGTAGTTGAACCGTGCGTTCAAGAAGCTATCCTCACCAAGTAAAGTTGTGTCACCGTCGAGCTTTTGAAGTTGCGCGTTGCCACGGAACAGCGAACTTGCAGGCGCCTTCAGCTATGGCCCCCAGGATGGTTTTGTCGGCTTGTGTCGCGCTTGGTCGTTCTTTCACCGCCGAAGGAGTAGAAGACCTTGAGTTGATGCGAGGTATTCACGTTGGGTGTGGCCAGCGAAGACGCTTTTCCACCCTGTTCTTCGAGGACCCAGTTGGGGTGACCGCGACCCGCGACATCAACTTTCGTCCATCCGAATGCAAACAGGCTTGAATCGGTGAGACTGATATGGGCTGTGCCGGGGCCGCCCGGGCCAACGTTCATGTAGAAGAAGAAGCCAAAAATCTCTGCGCGTGCATGGTTGGCAAGAACGATTGAGGGTGATGGCTGTTCCGTCTTGTAACCGAGAACCCAGAGGGTGCATCCGGAGCAATGGAGCTTGTCGGAGTTCTTCTGCTCAAGGTTGAGTTGGCGCGCCCAGATGTGTTGCGAGGGATAGAGGTTCAGCGTCGGACTGCCACGCGAGCCGATGTTGAGCATGCAGTCTTCGATGTAGAGATCGCCGGCTCCGTCCCTGGCCTCGTAGCTGTTGAGGGTGGTGTCACGCAGAGCGATGGCGCGGCTACCGGAGTGAATAATCTGGCAGGACTGGTACGGGCAGCTATCAATCACCAATGGCGTGCGTGACGAGCCGGCCACAGTCAGGATGAGCTGAGGCGCTCCGGTGGGGAATTTGGATTGGTAGAACTGGAGATGGTTGACCGAATCGGGGATGGTGATCTGGACGGTGCCGACCGCAGTGTATACACCAGGAGGCGCATAGATCGTCGCTGCAGTTTGGCGGAACCGCTCTGGCCATCGCTCTGTGTTGGCATCGAGCCTCAACCATTGCCCTACGGGAGGATCGTTGGGTTCTGGAGTTTCGCGCACCGGAAGATGGAGCGAGTCGGGCTGCTGAGTGGAGTTGAAGATGCTTTGCGCCGATCCAGTCCAGGCCTGCGCGATGTTGCCTTTATGCTCGACAGGCGAACCAGCGCCGGAGTCGATCTCTGTCGGGTCATAGCCCGTGGCGTGCAGGTTCTCGATGTAGAGAGAACTGCCACGATCCACAACAATGCCTGTGCTTGCGGTGCTACTGTTGCGGATCTCGGAGTCGAGGAGAGCGACATTGCCTGACGTTGCGCCATAAACGTGCAGGGCGGGGACGAAATTATCGCTAAGCCAGTGGCGAATGGACACGGTGAGAAGGCGGTTGTCGAGGGCGACTTCTGTCTGGGCCTCTGTCGTGAGGTTTTCGAACGTAATGCTGTATTCGTTCTGCGATGAGGAGTAGGCTGCCCGGCAGCCGTAGACGGCGACGTGCTTGAACAGCATGGGGCCGGGATATTCGTGGTTAAATCCGATTGCGGCGGGGCAGTTGGAATCATCAGCCCAGATCTGCACGTTGCGGGCTGTGCCGGAATTGTTCTGAACGGTACTGAAAGGAATGGCGTCCGGATTTCCTACGCCAATGTTGATGCCAAGGTTATAGATGTATTCGCGGAAGTTGCTGTTCTTCGTAACGCTGTGCGGATTGAAGAATGAAACCGGATGACCTGAATTGAACGCAGCGGAGTTTGGCAGCAGTCGAATATACGAGCGCTGCGGCCCGGAGCCCCAGAACGACCATGTATTGCCGTAGATCGTGAGCGGCTCACTTGTTGCATAGCAGCCGGGCGGGAAGTACAGGAACAGTGGAAACGTGCCGCCATTCGTGGAGGCCGGCGTGCGGTTTCCTCGCTGCGAGAGGAGCTGGCCGAATGCAGCGGCATTATCCGTTTTGCAGTCGGGGACCAGATTCGCCGTTGTATTGTGCGTGACGTCAAGGACGGGATAGCTCGAAGGGCCATCGAGGAAACCTGGAGGGTACTGTATGGAGTTGATCAGCCTCGCTCCAACCGGGCCGGGAGGTAAAACCGTGAGCGTGCCATCTTGGAAGGCGGCGTGGTCAGCCGGATTCACGAGCTGAAGCGAGCCCTGAGCAATGTGGATGGTGTAATCGCCCGGAGGCGAGGCGGAGGTTGCCGTCGTGCTGCGAGCGGGCTCTCCGTTGAAGACGCTAGCGTAGGGCGCGGAGGATGGCGACACCCGGAAGATGAGTGGAGGCAACGGATCGCCTGCGTGCATGGTGAGATGCGGAGCGGTGAACGTGTAGACAGACCCGGATGCCGAGAGTGGAAGCAGCCAAGGCAGCATGTGCCTGAGGAGTTTCATCCGGATTCTTTCTGGCCCCCTAGTCCGCAGATTTGTATGTCGCTTCATTCAATTCTTGCTGAAACAATGGCTCCTCTTCGGCGGCCTCCTTGCGCAATCTGTTGATGCGCAGGTAAAGAGCAGTGCCCATGAACGTGGCCATTATCAACTGCACACAGCACATGCCGAAGAGAACGCCGTTCAGGCCGAACCCGCGTGCGAAGGGTTTGGCTAGAGAGACCGAGAAGACAATGAGCACCGGATACGCAAGGAGAACCGGTGCGGTGTATTCCAACGCCTGCAATCCCGCACGCAGCGGACCCAGCGTGAAGATGATGAGATAAAGCAGGGCGTAGAAGCGCAGTACGTCTCCATCCTGCGAGTATTTGCCGCCATAGGTGAGATGAAGCCAGAAATCAGGAAAGGCTGCGATGATACCGGCGAACGCCAGCGTAAGGCCACCCCAGCGAACGAAGACCTCCCGGACGTATTGCATCAGGGCCGCTGGCCCCGAGTGGCGGAAGCGGCGCGCGGCCTCAGCCGGGATGACATTGTCCAGTCCGAGGAACCAGACGTGCGCCACACCGACGATGTTGTTGGCTGCCCGCAATGCGCCAGAGGCAGCTGCGCCGTAAAACACAGGCGCTGAGAGCAGGAAGAGATTGCCGGCTCCCCATTGCAGGAAAGCGGTGGGAGCGAGCCAGCGCGAGATCCTCCAGTGACGCAGGAAGACTCCTTTGAACGCGGACCAGCTCACTGTAAAAGGCTCGAACCAGCGAACGCAGGCCAGTAAGCCGGCGAGCGACGTTGCGGCGATGATCCACAGCGCATTGGAAAGCGTTGCGATGTGGCGGCTGCCAATCCAGAAAATAATGGGGACTTGGGTAAGGTAGCTTACGATGTCGGAGATCAGGGCGCGCTTGCTCTGCCGCGTGCAGAAGAAGTAGCGGCGCAGAAACTCCTGTAGCAGGTAGGCTAAAGTGGCTCCGCAGACGGGTAGCGCCAGCCCCGCAATCTTCCACTCTGGAAACAGGCGGTTCGAGTACTGCATTCCGATGAACATCCCCAGAGCCGCGATGCAGACAAACGAGAGCTCCTGCATGAGAACCGCACCAAAGTAGGAGGGCCGGTCGGCCTCATCTTGCTTTGGCCCGACGCTCATCATCGGAGTGACGATGAGGGCATACTGCAGGCTGTTGGCGAACAGGACGGCAATCCATGCCAGTGCGAAGACACCGTATTCGCGGATGCCAAAGGCCCTTGCAAGAAGGATATTGGTCAGGAAGTTGGCTCCGCTCACGAGGCCCTGATCGAAAAGAGCAGCCAGGGTCAACCCGCCGCCTAGCTTTTGCAGGATCCGAGCGATGAACGAAGGTCGAGGCAAGGGCAAATCCTGTACCGATGTCGGCAATATTTCACTGCTGGATTCACTTCGAAGAATCGTTTCGGGTTCTGTCATTGGGTGCTTGGAGAATCCAACCATGGCTGAGGGGCCGAAGCCGCAAAAGAATAGGCTGGGTCGGCGCTCCTTGACCGCAGCTTCATGCGACGCGGGAACGGCGAGTCAGCCAGCACCCCAATGAAGGTGAGCAAAAGCAGGCCTCCTGTGCCCAGATACTGATAGCTGAATTCCGATCCGGTAATGGTATTGAGGCAATACTGGCAGAAGACCAGAAACACGAACAGGTGCATCGGGCCGCAGCGCGCGGCGCGAAGAGATTTCCAAAACACCAGGCCATAGAGAAAGACCAGGATTGCCAGCGCAATGACACCGCCGTCGAGGGCGATCTCGATGAACTCGTTGTGGGCGTGGGGTGGAATCCAATGGGCGAAGCGCCAGTGATCGTGGATTGCGCCTCGCGCACCCACGCTGTAACCATAACCGACGATCGGTCTTTGAAGGATGGCTTCGAGGCTGGCCTGCCAGATCCGCGTCCGATCATTCAGCGAGGCCAGGCTCTTCATGGCCTGTCCGCGTCCCACAAACTTGATCAATCCCGAGCTGAGTAACAGGCCAATGGGTGCAGCCACAATGGCCGTGAACAGCGCACCCCAGCGGAAAATTGGCTTGCGCGAGAGCACGAAGGCGTAGGCCAAAATCGCAAGGAGGAATCCCGCTTGCTGAGCGCGCGACCCGGTGAGCACAAGAGTAATGACCGCGAATGCGCAGGCTGCCCATTTACGCGGCCCCCGCGGAAAGAAAAACAGTGAATAGAAAAAGGCCACGCTTGCAAGGAAAGCGACATGCGCCGGATGTAGAAGTTGACCGCCGAGCCTTCGGACGGTCGCTTGCAGCGGATCATCGGAGCTGCCGTAGACCTGATCGGGAAAGATCGGCAGCATCGTCCACACGAGTACCATCCACGTCCAACTGACACGCCCCAGGAGTCGGACGACCAACTCGGTTCCATGCTCGGCCGGAGTTCGCGTATAGAGCGCCAGGACGAGGCAGAACGCTACCACCCATTGCCCAAGGCGGAAGCAGGACAAAAGCGAGCCCACGGTCGAAGGAGAAGTTAGGCGCGTGGCAGGATGCAGAGCGACGCCTACAAGCAATTCAATCAGCAGCAGCACCCAAAGCCAGAGCTTGACATCGACTTTCCGCGCCATCAGGGGCCTTCGGTCGAAGATCAGGAACATGGTGAGCAAGTATCCGGCAATACAGGCCAGCACGATGGTGCTGATCGAGGTTAGATTGAGCGCGTTGCCAACCCGGCCGGTCACATCGAAATGCACAAAATTCGGCACCCCCACCAAATAGGCGAAGGTGGTCCAGTAGAGCAGCGGATAACGCCTTTCTGTTGGTCTGATGCTCTGTATCATTCTTCTCTTGCTCCCAACCCTGGGGGAAATTCAGGTTTCCTAACCAACAAGAACTGCTCAGCGATTCCAGATAACGGCAGCCGCCACAGCAGTGTTGAGGAGACCCGAGCTCAGAACCAACTTGGTTTTGCTGACGGGAACGTAAACGACGTCCTCGGCCTGCAGCCGAAGCGGAGGAGCCTTGCCCTTGACCATGTCCCCGTAGGCGATTGGCATATCTTTCACGCCGCCGTCGTCTGTCTTGCGAATGACGCGCATGGAGCCTATTGCCGCAGGCATGGTGGTGCCGTAAGCGAGTGCAATCGCCTGCGTCACGCTGAGTTCACCATCTTCCTGCATCACATATCCGCCGGGCCGGTTGACTGCTCCGAGGACGTAGACAATACCGGCTCGCCTGACGGTGACGGTATCGCCGGGCCGGACTTCGGTTTCGCTTAAAATGTGGCTGTTTGTGTTGCGCGAGTACGTGATGAGTGCGCTGCGCGGTTCCGCTCCGGTGGCATGGCGAATTTCGATTTCCTTGCCCGCGTACTCGGTTTCTCCTCCGGCCATGGCGATGACATCATCGAGATGCCTTGGCGCCAACATTTCGATGCGGCCCGGGTTGTGGACTTCGCCAAGGACGGTGATCTCCGTGCCTGTGTACTCTTCCACGTTGAGATTGACGCGAGGATTGTTCAGTATCTTCGAGTCGCGCAGAGCGGAGGCGATCTTGCCCGACGCTTCGACCAGCGTGAGATCTGCCAAATGCACACTCCCCGCTAGTGGAAGATTCACGTTGCCGTTTGAGTCCACCCGTAACTCAAGCGAATACTCCGGTGTGTCAAAAACCTCCATGCTCAGCAGAAAGCCGGGAGCGATCTTGAGTGAAGAAAAGTCCTCGGGAATGGGGGAGACAGGGGGCAGCCTGTGCCGCAGCGTGGGCGTGTTTGGGCCGGGCGCCTGTGCCGCCGAATCAAGGCTGCCCTGACCGCCTACCCTGGGAGCCGGCTGATACTGCGCCGATAAAGCGGCAGCGCTCACCAGGTTGATCGCAAGGACCGCGATCGCTCTGAGGCAATACCCGAATGCGCGATGGCTATGCGTTCTGTACAAGTTGGTCTCCTTTCCCGCGGGAGTAGCTGTATTCGTAGAAACCATCGAGAGCAGGTTTGTCGACGTCGTTGAGCACGAACGCCTGCAAGGGCACCTGTGCTCGCTCGAGCGCATGAGCAACGGCCGAGACAGCCAGCCGCGTGGTGTTTCTTGAGCGCACAATGGCGATCACGGAGTTTACCTTGGTGGCGATGATCGATGCGTCGGTTACCGCAAGGATTGGAGGACTGTCGATGAGCACATAATCGAACGACTTCGACAGTTTGTTCAGGAGTTTGCTGAACCCGGGCGATGCGAAAAGCTCCGAAGGAAACTGAGGACGCTCGCCTGCGGACAGAAACGAGAGTGTCGGCAACCCGGGGTGTTGCCTGATTCCGGCAACCTCTTCTGACTCTGGTTGTGTGCACGCTTCACGAAGACCCGGACTGAGCGGAGTTGTGAAGAAGTGGTGCAGGTCCGGGTTTCGCAAGTCGGCATCGATCAGCAGAATCTTAGATCCCTGCTGCGCATATGCGACGGCCAGGTTGTAGGCGACGGTGCTCTTGCCGGCGCTGCCGAGGGCGCTGGTGATGAGAATCGTGCGAGGCCACGTGCGGGAAAGCGTGATGTCGAGGGAAGTGCGAAGAGAACGAAAAGCTTCGGAGAATGGCGAACCGGGTGCGGTGATCAACTCGCTACTGCGCGAAGGCATCTCCTCGCTGCCAAGACTGCGTGAGCGCGGGATATACCCAGGAAAGACTCGGCCTTTGATTTCGGAGACCTCTTCGAGAGTGCGCACCGTCTGGTCCTGACTTTCGCGCAGAAACGTAACAGTGACGCCGAAGAAGATGCTCATCCCAGCAAGAGCAGCGAGATACATGGGAAGCTTGGGAGAGTTTGGAGATCCGGGGGGGATTGCGTCCGCGACAAAGTCAATGCGCGTGGCGTGTGTCCCTGCCGCAAGCGTCGCCGTCTGAAGTTTAGAGAAGAGGTTCTCGTAGAGACTCTGGTTGGAGAAGGCTTCCTGGGCCAGAAGCTGCAGCTTGACGCTCTTGTCAGCAAGGTCGTTGGCTGCGCTCTGCTGCTGCTGGAATTTAGAACGTATCGATGCTTCATTCGTTCTCGCATACGAGGAGGCGTTGGCCGCGCGCTTCCGCATTCGCCCTAGCTCGGCATTGATCTGGTTCTGCACGGAGTCGACCTGCGATTGGAGTTCGATACGGCGGGGGTTGTTTTCGCCATATTTGACCGTGGCCGCTGAGAGCTGACGCTGCAGATCTGTCTGCTGTGCGCGGAACTGGCTGAGCAGGGCAATGCTCTCGGGTGTAATTGAGCTTGCGGGTCCGTTCGCATTGGAGACCGCCATGGGTCCGAGTCCGATTACCAGGTCGGGATCATTGGATTTGATGAGTCGATTGACGGCCTCCGTGGATATGCGATTGGCCTCTGCAGCGGTCAGTTCCTGGTTCAGCGTGAGCAACCGCTCGGTCACGGTGTTTTGCGGCGTGACGGTGACGGACGTGTTTCCGTTGGCATTGTTGGCTCCAGTAACCTGAATCCCCGCCAGCCCGGTTGTTCGTTCGTAGTCGGCGAGTTCCTGCTGCGATTTCTGGACTCGGGCCTTCAACTCGCCGAGCTCATGCTGCAACCAGCTCGACGAGCTGAGAATGGAGCGCCTGCGCCGGTATATGGTGTCATCGATGAAGGTGTGCGCGAGGGTGTTGGTTATGTTGGCCGACAAAGCCGGATCGTGGCTCTTGAACTGAATTGTGATCAGTCGGGAATCGGCAGGAGACTCGACTTTCAAATGGCGGTGAAAGATGCTCAGTGCGTTATCCCGGGTGTGAGGCGCGCGGTCGAGTGGAAACCCCTTCTCCGCTGAATCGACGGCCTTGCGGAAGAATGGCTCGTTCAGCAAATTGAGCTTCTCAATCACCGCGAGCGCCAGGCTGTCGTCGGTCTGAAGGATGCTGACGTCAGTCTGGACCTCATCCTTGATGTCGTCGGAGTTCAAGACTGGCCCATTGGATTGAGCAGCGTCGTTGTCACTCGGATCGTCTTTGTTGACCTCGATGATTGTTGTCGCTGTGTAAGAGGCGATCAGAGCATAAGCGCCCAGGCCAAGAACGAAGATCAGGCCCGTAGCGGCTGCGGTCAGCTTCCACCGATGACGTAGCACGTTAAACAGACCCGAAAGATTCTCGTAACGTCCGGGACCTCGCTGTTCCGGAGCAAAGGATTCCTCTACTATCAATGGACCTGCCACGGACGACGGCCGTCTGATTAGGTTTTGTTCAGTCTCACTCATCGAAGCACTCCGTAATCAATTGCAACCTGGTCTCACGATTGTGGCGCAGCCTCAGCGATTGAGAACGCTGATACGCTGCTTCACCCTTTTGACAAACTCAGCAACTGCAAAAACATCAGCGCAATAAATCGGGGATTATGTTTGAAATAGCGCTTTCCCAACCGTCTTGGCTCGGTAGCAAAACGGAAGGCCCACTCCAGGCCACTCCGCATCATCCACCGGGGAGCCTGAGGTTTTGTACCAGCGATGAAGTCGAAGGCTGCTCCGACGGCCAGCATCACAGCAGGAACCTTGCCCCGATGATCGCTTACCCATATCTCCTGCTTGGGACACCCGAGACCAACGAAGAGCAACTGAACTCCGGAGGCGACGATCCGTTCGATAACTGCCTCATCTTCTTTGCAGGTAAGCGGCCGGAAAGGCGGGCTCTCGGTGTAGGCAATCTTAAGGTGCGGATGGCGCGCGCTGACAACACGTGTGAGAGCATCGAGCACATGAGGGCTGCCACCGTAGAAGCCCACGGAAATGCCGGCCTCCTCCGCAGCTGCGAGTAGAGCCACCGTGAGATCGGGCCCGTAGACGCGCTGCGCAGCGCGTTGGCCAAGCGCGCGGAGCGTCCAGACCAGCGGAACGCCGTCGGGGTTTACCATGTCCGCCATATTGAGGCGATCACGGAACGTCGGATCGTCGGAGGCCTCCATAATGACGTGCACATTAGCGAAAACGAGCGCGCGCGACTGGCGCCTTTCGCCCCAGGCAAGACAACTGCGAATGGTCTCGTCGTAGCTGCTGGCTGCGACATGAACCCCAAGTATGCATTGCGTATGTGTAAGCGAAGGTTCCAAAAATTGAGCTACAGTGCTCATTCAGTTTCCTCACAAGGTTGTGGGTTTTGACCGTTCCTTCGCAATCAACTCATTACTCATACAGCTCCAGTGCCCCGCAATACGGCCGGAACCGTCTTGGCGAGGATTTTGAGATCGAGCCAGAGAGACCACTCGTCCATGTACTTCAGATCGAGGCGCATCCACTGCTCAAAGGTGATCCCGCTGCGGCCATTAACTTGCCATAAACAGGTCATTCCGGGTTTTACGCTGAAGCGCCGGCGCTGCCAATCTTCATTGAAGCCTTCAAAATCGCGAATCGGAAGTGGCCTCGGACCAACCAGGCTCATTTCTCCCGCGAGGACGTTGAGCAACTGAGGTAGCTCATCAATGCTGGTTTTGCGAAGCAGCTTCCCAATGGGCGTGATGCGAGGGTCTTTCTTCATCTTGAAGACTGGTCCCATCGCTTCATTCTGTGCTTCGAGCTTGGACATGAGCGCATCCGCGTTCGGCACCATGGTGCGGAATTTGAACATCAGAAAGTGCCGTTTGTTGAGACCGATGCGCTCTTGCAGAAAGAAGATAGGACCTGGTGAAGTGAGCTTGATGGCGATTGCAGCGGCCAGCAGGATGGGCGAGAAAATGAGCAGCGCAAGGGTGGCGATGACAATATCAATGCTTCTCTTGAGGATTTGCGGCACTGGATCGCCGAGGCCCGTGTAGGTGGCGATGTACTGATGCCCCCCGAACTCTTCTGACCGCCACCGCGAGGTCTTCAATCCGAAAAGATCGGAGTGGAAACGCATGATAATGCCATGCTCGTGACACAGCATTGCAACCTCGGACGAACGCTTGTAAAACGACGCGAAAGGCAGGTAGAAGGCGACCTCATCTACCACATTGCGTCGCAGGTACTCGGCGAGGCCGGAGTAACTAGTGACCAGGCCCCGGCCTGTCGACTTGATCGCATCCATGCCACTCCAGGAATCATCGACAAACCCGAGCAGTCTGTATCCACGCTCGGGCTGCGAAGCGATGCTCATCGCAAACTCAGCGGCTCGCTGGTTGCTGCCCACGATGAGCATGTATCGTTGGTCCTTGCCCTGTGCCCGCAACTGTGCGGCGAACAGCCGGAGCGCCAGCCGGACGCTAGCGACGATGAATGTACCGAGCGCCCAGAAGAGCACCAAAAATGGAACGGTAATCACTCGAATGGAAAAGATCACGCCCAGGATCGCGAAGCACGCGCTGCTCAGAGTCATCGCTTGAATGACATCGAGAAATTCAATGCGCAGCCGGGAAAGTCTTCTCGAGCGATAGAGTCCGCAAAGACGGAAGATGACGTGGCAGAGAATCAGGGCGACTATAAAAATAAAAAAATTGCCAATGCGGGTTCTCATCGCGAAAAAACGCGCCGGAGAGATTTCATGTTGCGCCTCGACCAGGAGCACTGCCGCCAGAACAAATGCGACGGCTACGAGGAACAGGTCACAGAGCTGAAGGAGCCCGATCGTTATTCGATGTTTGTCATTCACCGGGCATCTCCAAAGCACGCTTGGATCAATCAATTCAATCGCCGGAATGAGAAAAGGACCACAGGTCCGAAAGGGACGTTCACGATCAATTAATTGCTGCCCCAAAACGACTTTGCGCAGAGCAGTAGTCTGGCCTCAGCGAAGGCAAACTCCGCTGCAGGTCTGTGAGGTTGCAGTCTTGATCGATCGAACGGAAGGATTTCCTGATCCGCCGCGATCGATTTGCGGGAATTTTTGGGGCCCAGTTGTACCTGTTCTACGACAAGCGATGCTGGCAAAATGGAGCTTCGCGCTTCCAACTGCATTTGCTGAATTGACTGAGAATTAGAGACGGGGAATCTGCCTACCTGCCATGTTTGTTGCTTATCTTTGAACAAAGGTTGTACTTACGTTTCGGAACAATTTTTTGACCGCCTGAGCTACAGCGGATAGAGCTTGCGAGGAACTGAATCTGCGCGACAATCGATGGAACCAAGTAAGCGATCATCTTCCGTTTTGAACCGAGGTAATGTCCGGTCCACTCTCTGTCACTCAACTTGAGATTGAAATCTCGATGAGAGGGCGAGGGTTGACGTACTCACATTTGACAACCTTCTCTCCATTCTTGTATGCCATAACGAAATAGAGATGACCGGAAGTGAAAAGCGATCCTCCCTTCCCTATACGTAGCTGATTCGCAATAACGAGAGCATTCAGGGTGCAGGAATACCTGCCTGGCACCGACCTGTCGGCGGTTTTAGAAAGTGGTGACCACATGACCAAAAACCGAACTAATGAAATCTTGTCCGTTATTCGCTGCAAGCTATCAATTGACAAAACAATCGAGCAGTTAGCTGAGACGTATCGGTCAGCTCAGCCGTATCCGCATCTCGTTTTAGATGGACTATTTCCCACGTCTACTTTGCAATCGCTTCTCGCAGAATTGCCGCCGCTCAAGAGTGAAAAGTGGCATTACGAATCCAATGAACGAATGAGCAAATATAACTTTAGATCGGCTGTTCAGCTCGGCGACTCTGCATATCAGTTCATATCGACAGTACACTCTGCAGGCTTCCTGCGATTTCTGTCTGAGATAACAGGTGTGGAAGCTCTATTGCCAGATCCCTACCTGACCGGTGCTGGATTCCACGTATATCCCTCGGGTGGAGAATTTAACGTGCATGCCGACCGAAATATGGATTTCTACTGTGGGCTCCAGCGTCGTCTTGTCATGCTCATCTATCTCAATCGCGATTGGAAGGAAAGTTTCGGTGGACAACTCGAACTTTGGGACAAGGATGGAACTCGGTGCGAAAAGGTTATCGAACCAATATTTAATCGAACCGTCATGTTTGAGATCGAAGACAAGAATTTTCACGGTGTAAGACCCATCGTGGCACGCGATGTATTCCGTACCTCCTTGATCCTTTACTTCCATACATCCAACAGCCATCTAGTTCCACACGAATCCATCTTTACTCCGACCCAGCACCGAAACAAGAAGGCGATGATCAAGCGCATTGGTAAAGAAATTACTCCGCCCTTCATCACCAAACTCGCTCAGCGATATGTTGCCAAGCGCTGGTGAGCGCGCGCATCACTCCATGCGACATCGGGCAAATATTTCGAGCTACCTTATGTCTCCCTCATAGCGGTTCGACCATCATGGAGCGCCACAAGGAGCGCCTGAAGGAGTGGTTTGGACTGAAGTCTCCAACCGTGCTGCTCATTCAAGTACAAGCCGTACACATCACAAAAGCGTTGACAAGCCTGCCCATAAGCAGGACAGTGGCATAGGTAGACTATGCCAGCACCGGAGGTCCACGGCTCATGGCTGCTCTCATACGCGGCGACGGCGATCGAGATGAGATTCCACCGGGCACTCTCTACATGCTCATCCTGAAGACGCTTGCAGTACGCGGCCGTCTGCACGGATACGAGATCGCGGAATACATTCAAAGCTCCTCTTATGAAGTCCTGCAGGTTGAGGAGGGCTCGCTGTATCCGGCCTTGCAGCGAATGCTCGTAAAGGGATGGGCAAGGGCGGAGTGGGGCGTGACTGCCGGGAATCGCCGCGCGCGATACTACACGCTCACGCCCGATGGCAAAAAGCAACTTCGCATTGAGCTCTCGCAATTTGAGCGGGTAATGGGCGCTATCTCTCGAGTGATTGAGACAGCGTGAGGAGGAGCCATGAGCTTTGCGGGCGAATGCAAAAGGCGGCTTCAGATGCTTCTTCATCGCGACGAGTTTCAGCGAGAGCTTGACGAAGAACTGCGGCTTCACTTGGACCTTCGGCGGGAGCAGCAGGTTGCGCGCGGCGCCGCGCCCGAGGCAGCCCGGCAGGTCGCGAACCGACGATTCGGCAATGTCACGCGCATTCGCGAGAGGAGTTATATGGCTTGGGGATGGAACTGGTTGGAGCAATCTGTCCGCAATTTGAAGTACGGCGCGCGTACTCTGCGGCGCTCCCCCAGCTTCTCGGTTGTGGCGGTGTTGGTGATGGCGCTCGGTATCGGTGCAACCACATCACTGTTCACGATTGTGCGTGCTGTGCTTCTGCGTCCCCTGCCTTTTCGAGATCCCGGCAACCTGGTGATGCTCTACGAGCACTATCGCCAAAATACAGGCGGCGATGGATTCAATGCCGTCGCCCCAGGCGACTACCGCGACTGGCGCAGCCAGACGCACAGCTTTGAAGATATGGCTGCCATGCGCGGCTACGGAGGCATCATCTCTGGCGTGCAAAGTGAATTGCCCGAAGTGGTGCAGAGCGCTGGAGGGTCGGCCAATCTCTTTTCCCTCCTCGGCGTGTCGCCGGTCTACGGTCGGACCTTTACTGCGGCTGAAGACCAACCGGAAGGGCAGCCGGTAGTGCTTCTCACGTGGAGCCTGTTTCAGCGGCGCTTTGCCGGCGACCCGTCGATCATCGGCAAACAGGTTCATCTGGACACGATCCCAACCACAGTCGTCGGCGTGCTGCCAAGCTGGTTCGCGTACCCCGACGCCAAGATTCAGTTCTGGTTGCCGTATGCTCAGACGTTCTCGCCGGCGGACTATGGCATACACGATGGGCACCAGAGCATGGTGGTGGCACGGCTCAAGCCAGGTGTGAGCGCGACCGCGGCGACGCGCGAGGTGAGTGCGCTTCAATATCAGATCCACGTCGCGCACGCTTCGAAGCCTGTTGCGGAAGACGTGTGGTCCCGGCCGATGATCGAGGACTTGGCAAAAGATGTGCGGACGCCATTGCTGGTACTGCTGGGCGCGGTGGGCTGCATGCTCCTGATTGCCTGCCTTAACCTTACAAACCTGCTGGTGGCGCGATCGGCGACGCGTCGCAGAGAAGTTGCGGTACGCGGCGCACTGGGCGGCAGCCGTGTTGTTCTTGTCTGCGAGCAGATGACGGAAAGCTTGCTGATTTGCCTGGCCGGCGGAGGACTGGGCCTGCTGCTGTCGCTGGCTTCGACCTACTGGCTGGCTGCACACTGGCGCAATCTGCCGCGTGCCGAGTCCGTGCATATCGATGGATGGGTTCTGACGTTTACGTTGGCCCTGGTAGTTACAACAGCATTGCTGGCTGGCCTTGTGCCCGCCGTATCGTCCACCGGAAAAGGGCTGCTGACGGGCCTGCGCGATACATCCCGAACGGTGGGCGGCGGCAGCGCGCGAGTGCGCCTGCGCAAGACAATGCTAGCGGCTGAGATCGCGCTTACTGTTGTGCTTCTGATCTCGGCAAGCCTACTTTTCAAGAGCTTCCTGCACCTGCGCACTACGGATCTCGGCTGCCGTATTGATCACGTGATTACCATGAAGTTCGGTCTGCCGGAAATTCAATACGATACGCGCGACAAGGTGGTGCGCTTTCATGAGGCGTTGCTGGAGCGGTTGCGGCGCCTGCCCGGAGTGCGCGGCGCAGGGCTGGTTTCTGTCCCGCCGGGCGCGGGTCCATCAGGCGACAGGGTCTTCAGCATCTTGGAGCGGCCCGCGCCCAGCTACAGCCTTCAGTACGACGCTATCGCTTTGACCGCCGACCCACAGTACTTCAACGTGATGCAGATTCCGCTTGTGCGCGGGCGCGTCTTCACGCAACACGAGCGCCTCAACAACGATCACTACATCGTTGTGAGCAAGAAATTCGTGGATCAGTACCTCACGGGTGATGACCCCGTCGGAAAGCATGTGCGGGTGGTCTGGGATACGAAGCCGGAGGTTTACGAGATTTTGGGTGAAGTCGGAAACACGGTCAATGACGTCACCAAGCCGCTTCAGCCAACGATGTATTTCCCTATTCTGTCGGGCATTCCCGATTGTACGTCGGAGGCGACGATTGTGGCGTATACGGCCGCGGATCCGCTGACGATGTCGATGCCGATCCAGCAACAGATCTCGGCACTCGAGCCGGAACTGCCCGTGTATAACGCGCTGACGATGGATCAGATTCTTGGTAAGACCTCGGCAAGTCAGGGATTCGCGGCGAATCTGGTGCTCGCGTTTGCAGCGCTATCTCTTCTTTTGTCGGCGGTAGGACTCTATGGCGTGCTCTCCTACCTGACCACACAGCGAACGCCAGATATAGGTCTCCGTATCGCAGTGGGCGCGCAGAGATCACAACTCCTGCGCCTCATACTTTTCGAAGGGTTGCGGCCTGCACTTATTGGACTGATCGTTGGCGTCGCTGCCAGCACTCTGACTGCGCAACTGCTGCGGTCGATGCTCTATGGAACGCGGCCGCTCGATCCGGCGTCGTTTGCGGTTGCAGGCACGATGCTGATGGCCGTGGCAGTGCTGGCCTGCCTGATTCCGGCGTGGAGGGCTTCGCGCGTCGATCCGATCCAGGCGTTACGAACTGAATAGTGTTGCCAGTGCCCCGAATTCGGAAGAACGTTCATAAGCGCACGATCGCCAAATCACCCATTCAGTTCCGATCGGAATTTCACATGCCGTAGAACGGCGGGTCATTCCCCTTGAAATTGCCCGCTCTCACCGAACGAAGTAAGAGCGGGACCTGGAAGACTAGCGCACAATCAGAAATAGAGCTTTGCTCCGAACTGAAATACTCTCGGATCGTATGCAGAGGTAACCTGGCCGAAGTTGCTCGAGCCAAGCGCATTACTCACCTGATCGAACTCAGTGTGATTCCAAACGTTGAAGCTTTCTGCGCGAAGCTCAAGTCGACGCTCCTCGCCGAACGCGAAACTCTTAAAGAGGGAGAGATTCCAATTATCCCGGCCGGGGCCTCGCAGAGAGTTAAAGCCCGCGTTGCCCCATGCACCTACTGTGGGTGAAGCAAATGCCGAGGTATCGAACCACTCACCGGCTTTGTGTGGATAAGATACTTTGCTCATTCTGTCCGGACGGTTGGTTGCATTCGGCAAGCCATTGCTGCTTTGTGCGCCAGTCAGTTGAGGATTGATGGGCAGGCCCGAAGTCATATTCACGATTCCCGACAGTTCCCAGCCACCAAGAGCCGACCTCAATAGGCGATTAGGACTTCTCTGCAGGAAAGGGATCTCGTAGATAAAGTTCACAGCAGCATTGTTTGTTCTGTCATATCCTCCGGGGCCACTATCGTACTTCCAGCCAAGGTAAGGATTGGAGACGTTGCTGAGATCGGCTCCACCACCACCTCCGAGTGTAGGATCGACGGTTCGCGAGAACGTGTAGAACGCACGCAGAGTCAACGTACGAATCCGTGAATTCAGATCGACTTGAAGACCGTTGTAGTGCGAATTCGCCTCGTTGGTCGACATGTTGATCGAGTTGAATCCGCGGTACGGCAGGCCAGGCGCCGTGGTGTACTGCGCGCCGCGAATCAGAGCCGGCAAATAGCCCTGATCCGGCAAATTGAGCTGCCGGTAGTCGTTCTGATACCGGTTTTGATTTCCCACGTACGAAATCGACAGGACGGATTTGGCGTTCAACTGACGTTGCAGTCCAGCGCTGTACTGATAGCTCGCCGGCTGTTTATAGTTGTCGATTGCTAAGCCGGTAATGCTCGGCGGGTTGATCGGTCGAGCCGCTGCCGTACCAGTTGCTAGAAGGATGTTCGGATCCTCCACGGTGACGCTGTTGTTCGTCACGTTGAGGCTGAACGGAGAATTTGCGCCTGCGTTATACATGTCGTTGCCCTGGATACGTTCGTACATGAGGCCCACTCCCCCGCGAATGACGGTCTTCCCGTTTCCGGCGAGATCGTACGCGAACCCAATGCGTGGTCCAAAAGTCTTCCAGTTGTTATTCACCAGCCCTTTTGGGACGTGGTTGTGTTCAGGAATCCCGATGCCATTCAGGTAGAGCGGAACTCCGGCCAGAATTGGATTCGGGCTCGTCCCCAACCCGGGACTGTTCGGGCTAATTGAGCCGTCGGGGAGAAGTACCGCGGCATCCGCCGGATTGTAGAGCGATGGATAGAAATTCCCCATCCGGTCGTTGGCTTCGTATGTGTGCGGAATCCCATCCCATCGCAGGCCCAGGTTCAACGTGAGCTTTCGATTAGCGCGCCAGTTGTCCTGCACGTAAACGGAAAACGAAACGTTGTTCCATTGCCCGTGGTCCTGCACCGCCAGTTCGTTATAGCTTTTTGCGTTGCCAAGCAGGAAGTCCGCAAAATCGCTGCCCGTGAACGTGCCGTCGAAGTTGAAAGACCCTTGCGTCTGACCGAAAAGGTCCTGGGTCTTCTTGTAGATCGCCCAGCTTCCGCCCATCTTGATCTGATGTTCACCTTTGGTCCAGGAAATGTCATCGCGGACTTGATAGTCGTCTGCTTTGTTGTGCCACGGCCAGCTTGAGATCTCGAAGTGCGTGCCGAGCGCCCCATTCAGATCGATGTTGGGAATGCGATTGTCATTGTTGGGTCCGGAGAAGAGCCGCGACTTCGACGAGTCGTAACCATCGGGGATCGCCAGGCTCTTCAATCCCGATCCGGGGAAAGGCACAATGTTGATGCGGTTGCCGTTGTAATTGAACGCCGTCTCGTTCAACAAGCTCGAGTTGATCGTGTACGTCGTGTGCACAACCGCGCTATACGAGGGATTGCCGAAGGTGTCGACCACTGTTGGAACGTTGGCGCCGCTCCACTGGCTGACTCCGAAGCCTTGCGAAACCTGTTCTGCAATGAAATGCCCGAAGATCGAGAACTTGCTGCTGAAGTTG
>Ga0157372_10002294_pt1 | contig 20741 bp, 18 predicted proteins | sample C55metaG_FD_115307 | JGI IMG/M metagenome (GOLD analysis project Ga0157372, IMG submission 115307) | Corn rhizosphere microbial communities from Kellogg Biological Station, Michigan, USA - C5-5 metaG | ecosystem: Host-associated > Plants > Roots > Rhizosphere > Soil | place: USA: Michigan... | reverse complement strand
TCGTGCTCGAGAACCTGGTGAGCCGCACCGACAAGCCGCTCGCCGTGGTCGGCCACGTGAGCTCCGCGGTCGACCCGGTGATCGCGGCCCGTCTGCGCGCATCGGGCATCCCCGTGCTCGAGGGCACGGCGTCCGGACTGCGCGCGCTGGGGCACCTGATGGCCGAGCCTCCCCCGCCCGCGCCCGACGGTCGCCGTGAACGGCGAGCGCGCAGCGCGGTGGGCCGGCCGACTCGACTCGGGGACCGAGCTGGCGACGACCGAGTGGTCGGAGCTGCTGGCCGACTACGGCCTGCCGGTCGTGCCCGGTGAGAGTGTCGGGTCCGGGACGGACGCGGTGGCGGCCGCGGAGCTGCTGGGCTATCCCGTGGTGCTCAAGAGCGACGCCGCCGAGGTGCACCACAAGACCGAGTCCGACGGGGTCCGGCTCGGGCTCGTCGACGCGACGGCGGTGGCCGCGGCGTACGCCGAGCTGGCCGGGCGGCACGGTCCGCGGGTCGTCGTCCAACGCCAGGCGGCCGGGGTCGAGGTCGCGCTCGGCGTCGTCCGCGACCCGCTGCTCGGGCCACTGGTGATGGTGGCGGCCGGAGGCGTCCTGGTCGAGCTGGTCGCCGACCGGGCCGTCGCCCTGCCGCCGCTGGACCGGGAGACCGCCCTGGCGATGATCGCCCGGCTTCGCGTGTCGGCCCTGCTCGACGGGTACCGCGGCTCCGCCCCGGCAGACACCGGCGCGCTCGCCGACGCCCTGGTGGCACTGGGACAGGTCGCGGTCGAGCTCGGTGACCATCTGGCCGGGGTGGACCTCAACCCGGTCATGGTCGGCCCCCACTCCGCCGTCGTCGTCGACGCTCTCGTCCTGCCACCCTCTGCGTGACCTCGCCGGGCTTCCGTCACGAGGTGTGGGGGAACGGGAGGGCGATCGGGTCGGGGTCGAGGCGGCTCCGACCGTGCTCGTCGAAGCGGTCGAGCCCGAGGTCGGCGACGTCGACGACGTCGGTCCGCCCGGAGACGACGAGATCGGCGACCGCCTTCGCGACGCCGGGACCCCACATCATCCCGTGGCCACCGGCGGCGGCGACGAAGACGCCCTCGATCGGGCCGTCGCCGCCGATGGCGGGTCCGAGGATGGGCAGGTGGTCGGGCGTGTAGTCGATGGTGGCCGCCCAGGTCTTGCGGAGCCCGACCTTCCCCGTGGTCGGCACCAGGCCCGCCATCCGCGCGCGCATCACCTCGAAGTACGGCGTGTCGAACTCCGTCGCCTCGCCCGGCGCCTCCTCGGGGTTGCTCATCCCCCACAGGACGCCGCCCTCGCACGGCCGCCAGTAGATGCCCGACGCCACGTCGAACACCATCGGCAGCAGCGAGGGCGCGAAGTCGGGATGCGCCTCGGTGACGACGACCTGGTGGCGGACGCCCCCGGCCGGGATCCGCACTCCGGCGGCGGACCCGACCGCGGCCAGGGTCGGCCCGCCGGTCAGCACCACCCGGGAGGTGGCCACGTCGCCGGCCGACGTGCGAACGCCGACGACACGGCCCCCCTCCACCAGCAGCCCGGTGAACGCCGTCCTCTCGCACACGCGCACGCCCGCCCCGAGCACGGCCGCGGTGTACGCCAGGACGTTGCGCGGCGGGTCGAGGTACCCGTCGCCGGCGGCGTACGACGACCCGAGCGTCTGCCCGGGCGCCATCGACGGGTTCAGCTCATCCATCTCATGGGAGTCGACCCACCGGACGTCGAGCCCGAGACCCTGCTGCATCGCGATCCGCCGGTGGGCCTGGTCGACCTCCGCCTCGGTGAAGCACGGCATGAAGTAACCCTGCGCGACGAACCCGGAGTCGATGCCGAGCACCTCCTGCTGCCCGGCGTAGAACTCACGGCTGAACAGGCCGAGCCGGACCGCTGCCTCCGTGCCGCCCTGTGCCCGGACCATGCCGGCGGCGCGGGAGCTCGCGCCCTGGCCGAGGGTGTCCCGCTCGAGGAGCACGACCCCGCCCAGCCCGGACCGACGCAGGAACCAGGCGGCCCAGGCGCCGATCGTCCCGCCGCCGACCACCACGACATCGGCGGTCCGCGGCACGGTGGTCACGGGCGCCACGCTGACATAGACTGAACAGTCAGTCAATCCTGGCTCCCGACTCGACCACCGATCGGAGATGGCACGTGTACGGACTCACGCCGGAGGACCTCGAGCTCCAGGCCCGCGCCCGCGGCTTCTCCGACGAGCTGATCCCCCATGAGCAGTACGCCGAGGAGCATGGCGGCGAGCTGCCCGCGGACGTGCGCCGGCGCCTCGAGGCCCGCGCCGTGGAGCTCGGTCTCACCGCGACCAACATCCCGGTCGAGCTCGGGGGCCGCGGCTGCACGACGCTCCAGCAGGTGCTCGTCCAGGAGCAGGGCGGTCGCGTCACCAACGCGCTCGCCTGGTGCCTGACCACGCCACCGGGCTGGTGGCCCGCCGTGGCCAACGACCACCAGCGCGAGACCTACCTGGTCCCGACCATCGAGGGCCGCCGCGAGGAGTGCTACGCGATCACCGAGGAGTTCGCGGGCTCAGACGTCTCCGATCTCCGGGCGACCGCGACCCGGGACGGCGACGCGTACGTCCTGAACGGCGAGAAGTGGCACGTGACGTCGTTCAACCAGGCCGACTACGTGTTCTTCCAGGGTGTGCTCACCACGGGCGCCCATGCCGGCGAGCAGGCGATGTTCGTGCTGGACAAGGACACCCCGGGGGTACGGGTGGTCCGGACGCCCGACTACACGCACACCATCGCCCACCACCACCCGATCGTGGCCTTCGACGGCGTCCGCGTGCCGGCCACCCACCTGATCGGGTCGGAGGACGACGGGATGTCCTTCGTCTACGAGTGGTTCCGCTACGAACGGCTGATGATCGGCGCCCGCTGCCTGGGCGCGGCCGAGCGACTGGTCGACGAGATGCAGGCCTTCGCGACCCAGCGCCGGATCGGCGACGAGTACCTCGCCGACAAGCAGCTGGTGCAGGGCATGCTCGCCGACAGCCTCACCGAGCTCTTCGCCGCCCGCACCATGGTCTACGAGGTGGCTCGCTCGCTCGACGCCGGAGCCGACCCGAAGGTCGCGCACGCGCAGTGCTCGATGGTGAAGCTCTACGTCAGCGAGATGGCGAACCGGGTCGCCGACCGCGCCGTGCAGATCTTCGGCGGACGGGGCTACATGCGCGAGAACGTCGCGGAGCGGTTCTTCCGGGAGCTGCGCGTGGAGCGCATCTGGGAGGGTGCCAGCGAGATCCAGCGCGCGATCATCGCCGCCCAGCTCGGCAAGCGAGGACGGGCCGCACTCGTCTGACTCCTGACCGGTGCGCTGTGGTTGGCTGGGCCCGTGAGTCCCGTCCCCGCCGCCTGGTCCGGACTGGTCGATGACGCCGCGATCTTCCCGCCCGGTGACGCCCCGCTGCCCGATGCTGTCGCGGCGTACCAGGGCCGGCGAGACGAGTGGTACGCCGACCTGGTCGGCCCGCTGGTCGTCACCGACACGGTGCTCCCGGAGGTTCCCGTCGACGTCCCGGTCTCGGTGGTGCTGACCGGCGGCGCCGGCGCCGTGGCCGGCGTCGCTTCGCTCGCCACCAGGCGGGGACACCGGCTCGTGGGGCTCGAGGCGGCGGTGCGCGACCTGGACGACCTGGCCGGCAACGTCCGCCGGATCACCGCCGCCGTCGACGCGGCGCGTGCCGACGGTGACCTGGCGGACGCGCAGGTGTACGTCGAGCTGCCGCAGGCGGAGCCCACCCCGGACTGGCTGTCGGCCGCGGACGTCGTAGCCGAGGCCGAGCACCACCTGAAGTTCCGCACCGGGGGCGTCGAGGCCCACCTGTTCCCGTCGGCGGCGACCGTCGCGGCCTGGATCGACGCCGCCCTCGACCGCGAGACGTCGTACAAGTGCACGGCCGGGCTCCACCACGCGATCCGCCACCGCGACCACGACACCGGCTTCGAGCATCTCGGCTTCCTCAACGTCCTGCTGGCCACGCGCGTCGCCTTCGACGGCGGCACCCGCGACGAGGTCGTGCAGGTGCTCGACGACCACTACGCCAACGACCTGGTCGCGATGGCGCGGCAGAGCGACCTCGAGGGAGCACGGCGCTGGTTCACGTCGTACGGCTCGTGCAGCGTCACCGAGCCGCTCGACGAGCTGGTCGGGCTCGGCCTGGTGGAGGCTCCGCATGAGTGACGGGTTCGGGCTCGATCACCTTCCGTACGGCGTGTTCGTCACCGAGGGGTCGGCGCCGCGCGTCGGGGTCCGGTACGGCGACAAGGTCGTCGACGTCGCGACCGTGCGGCCGGAGCTGGACCGACCGTCCCTCAACCCCTTCATGGCGCTCGGTCCCGACGCGTGGGCCGAGACCCGGGCACAGATCACCGAGCTGGTGGAGTCGGAGGCACTGCCCGCCCTCCCCCTCGACGCGGCCTCGCTGCTGCTGCCGTTCGAGGTCGGCGACTATGTCGACTTCTACGCCTCGCTGGACCACGCCTCCAACGTCGGCCGGATCTTCCGGCCCGACCAGGAGCCGCTGCTGCCCAACTGGAGGCACCTGCCGGTCGGCTACCACGGCCGCAGCGGCACCGTCGTCGTCAGCGGGACCCCGGTCGTGCGGCCCTGCGGTCAGCGGAAGTCGCCGGCGGAGCAGTCCCCGACGTACGGACCCAGCCTGCGCCTGGACATCGAGGCCGAGCTCGGATTCGTGGTCGGTGTCGGGACGGAGCTCGGGAGCCGGGTCCCGGTCGAGGACTTCGCGCAGCACGTCTTCGGCGTGGTCGGCCTCAACGACTGGAGCGCCCGCGACATCCAGGCCTGGGAGTACGTGCCGCTCGGCCCCTTCCTGGGCAAGTCCTTCGCCACCTCGGTGAGCGCCTGGGTCACCCCGCTGGCGGCCCTGGCCGCCGCGCGCTGCGACCTGCCGGCTCAGGACCCCGTGCCTCTCCCCTACCTCGCGGGCGGCGACGCGCTCGACATCGAGGTCGAGGTCGTGCTCAACGGCGAGGTGGTGAGCCGCCCGCCGTACCGGACGATGTACTGGTCGCCGGCCCAGATGCTCGCCCACCTCACCGTGAACGGCGCCAGCACGCGCACCGGCGACCTGTTCGCCTCCGGCACGATCAGCGGCCCGGAGCCGGACACCCGTGGATCGTTCCTCGAGCTGAGCTGGGGCGGGAAGGAGCCGTTCGCCGGCGGCCACACGGTCCTCGAGGACGGCGATGAGGTGACGCTGCGCTATGCGGCACCCGGCACCGGGGGCGGCCGGATCACCCTCGGCGAGGTCACCGGCCGGATCGAGGCCGCGCGGGTGTGACGACGTCGCCGATTTCCGTAGCCTTCGGGTCGTGATCCAGTACGGCCAGCTCGCGCCACCGACCCACGTGGTCGCGCACATCAGCGACACCCACCTGCTCGCCGGCGACGCCCGGCAGTACGACGCGATCGACACCGTCGCGAACCTCGCCCGGGCCCTGGAGCGGGTCACCCGGATCGACCCGCCTCCGCAGGCGCTGGTGTTCACCGGCGATCTCGCGGACCTCGGCGAGCCGGCGGCGTACCGACGACTGCGCGAGCTGGTCGAGCCGGTGGCCGAGCGCATCGGCGCGCAGGTGATCTGGTGCATGGGCAACCACGACGAGCGCGCGGCCTACTCGCGCGAGCTGTTCGGCGAGGAGTCCGACGCGCCGCAGGACCGGGTGTACGAGACGGCCGGGCTGCGGATCGTCAGCCTCGACACCAGCGTGCCCGGGTGGCACCACGGCGAGGTCAGCGACGAGCAGCTGGCCTGGCTGCGTGACGTGCTGGCCACCCCGGCCGAGCACGGCACGCTGCTGGCCCTGCACCACCCACCCGTCCCCTCGCCGATGTGTCCGGTCGCGGAGGTGATCGAGCTGCTCGACACCGATCGGCTCGCGATGGTGGTCGAGGGCAGCGACGTCCGCGCGATCCTCGGTGGGCACTACCACTTCACGTCGCACTCGACCTTCGCCGGAGTCCCGGTCTCGGTGGCCGCCGCGACCTGCTACCTGTCCGACCCGGCACCGCTGGACCGGTTCATCTCCGCGGTCGACGGCCATACGTCGGTCAACACCGTGCACGTGTATCCGGACCGCCTCGTGCACACCATCGTCCCGGTGCCCGAGGCGCCGGAGGTGAGCGGCTTCGGCGGGGACGTCGCGCCGCTGGTGGAGGCGCTGAGCCCCGCGGAGCGGCTCGACATGTTCAGCCGCAAGGACTCGGAGTTCAACCAGGGCACGGCGGTCTGACGATTCGGCGCGGGGCCCGCCACCGAGTTAGGCTCACCTAAGTCCTTCGAGGTGGGGTGGTACGACGTGCACGGACGCGTGAGGAGCACCGAGCGGCTGACGCCCGGGATGGTGCGCGTCGTCCTCGGCGATGGCGACCTCGAGCACTTCGCGATGCCCGACGCGACCGACGCCTACGTCAATGTCGCGTTCCGCCCGGCCGCCGCGTCGTACGAGGAGGTCTTCGACCCGAGGGCGGTGCGCGAGACCACTCCCCAGGACGAGTGGCCCGCCCGGCGCCGCTACACGGTGCGGTCGTGGGACGCCGCGGCGCACCGACTCGTCCTCGACTTCGTCGTCCACGCCGACGAGGGGGTGGCGTCCCGCTGGGCGCTCGCCGCCCAGCCCGGTGACGTCCTGGTCTTCGAGGGGCCGAACGGCGGCTACCGTCCGACACCGGCCGCTGACTGGCATCTCCTCGTCGGCGACGAGTCCGCACTGCCGGCCATCGCCGCGTCCCTCGATGCGCTGGGGCCCGGAGAGCGGGCGGTCGTCCGGGTCGTCTGCAACGGTCCGGCGTACCAGGTCGACCTGAGCAGCCCTGCCGACCTCGACCTCGAGTGGCTGCACCGCAAGGGCGACGGACGCGACGGGTCCCTCCTGCTGGCCGCGGTGGAGGCACTCGACTTCGGCGACGGGACGCCGTTCGGGTTCGTGCACGGCGAGGCCGACGAGATCCGCGCCGTACGCCGTCATCTGCTGCAGGAGCGCGGGCTGAACCGGCGCGACCTGTCCTGCTCGCCGTACTGGCGACGCTCGATGAGCGACGAGGCCTGGCGCCGGATCAAGAGGGAGTACGTCGCGGCCATGGAGGCCGAGGTGCTCGCCTCCTGACGCGTCCGAGGCCTAGACACCCTCACGCTCATGGAAGCCGAGGTGGGCGATGGCCTCCCCGCGCTTCATCGCCTCCACGACGCCGGGGTGCAGCCGGCGCAGGTGGCTGATGGCCTTGTGCCGATAGCGGAGGATCTGGACGGCGCCGACCCCCCAGAAGACGAACTGCACCGACATCGCCACCCGGAAGTCGGCGAGGTCGTAGGTGTCGGCGCCACCGCCGCCGCTGTGCCAGTCGAGCAGGATGCCGATCAGCGCCATCGTGAGCAGGCTCGCGGAGAAGCCCCCGATGTTGACGAAGCCGTTGGCGCGTCCGGAGGCCTCGACCGGGATGAAGGTCCGAGCCATGTCGAAGCCGACCATCGAGGCGGGACCTCCGGTCGCCATCAGGCAGACCAGCACGCCCAGCATCCACAGCGGCGCCGGCGTCGGGCGGGCCAGCACGACCGCCCAGCCGAACGCCATCGCCGCGACGATGGTGAGGACCATCCACGACCGGTAGAACGGGTAGCGCGCGACCAGGGTGCCGAGCACCAGGCCGCTGACGATGATCCACCCGGTCATCACCATCAGCAGCGTGCTCGCGGCGTCGGACGACAGGCCCTCGCCACGTACCAGGAACGGGAAGCCCCACAGCAGCGTGAAGACCGTGGCGCTGAACTGCGAGGTGAAGTGCGACCACATCCCGAGCCTGGTTCCCGGGTTCCCCCAGACCAGTCGCAGGGTCCGGGCGAGCGCCCGCATCTTGACCCGCGCGACCCCCTGGCGAGCGTACGGCGAGTCCGTGACCAGCAGTGCGACGACGACCATCGCGACCACACCCAGCGTCGACGCCAGCGCGAACGTCCTCGTCCAGCCGAGATGGGTCAGCGCCAGCGACAGCGGCGCGGCCGCCGCGATCGCACCGAGCTGGCCGACCTGGCCGGTGAGCTGGGTGACCAGCGGCGCCTGGCGGACCAGGAACCAGACGGTGACCAACCGGATCACGCTGACGAAGATCGTGGCGTCGCCGGCCCCGACCAGCGCCCGCGCCAACACGGCGACCGGGAAGGAGGTGGCGAACGCGAACGCCAGCTGCCCGACCGTCATCAGGGCGAGCCCGCTCAGCAGCAGGACCCGTGAGCCGTACCGATCGAGGAGCACCCCGATCGGCACCTGCAGCCCGGCGTACACGACCAGCTGCAGCACGGTGAAGAACGACAGCTGGGTGGCGGAGATCCCGAAGCGTGAGGTGGCGAGCAGCCCTGCGACGCCGAGCGAGCTGCGGTTGAAGATGGCCAGGATGTAGACCGACAGTCCGACCAGCCAGATGACCCACGCCCGGCGCTTGCCGATGTCGTGGATCTGCTCGGGCACGGCGCCATCATCTCGGACGACGAGGCCGCTCAGGCGATCGGGACCGTCCAGACCAGCGTGGTCCCGCCGAGGTCGGGAACCTCGGCGATCACCATCGAGCCGTTCCGGCTCTCGGCGCGTTCACGCAGGTTGTCGAGCCCGCTGCGGCGTCCGACGTCGCCGACGCCGACCCCGTCGTCGCTGATGGTGACGGTCAGGCGCGCGGTGGTGGCATGGATGCTCAGCTGCACGTTCGCGGCGGACGAGTGGCGGGCGACGTTGACCAGCCCCTCGCGGACCACCGCGGTGACGTCGCCGACCAGGTCGGAGGTCGCCACCGAGTCCAACGGCCCGTCGAGGTCGACCCGCGGGGAGACCGCGAGTCCCGGCTGCACCTCCGCCACGACGTCCATCACGGCGGCGCGCAGTCCGCCGGGCACCGGCGGCTGGAGCTGGAAGATCGAGACCCGGATCTGCCTGATCGCGTCGTCGAGCTTGCTCACGACCTCCTGGAGGGCAGTGAGGGCCGCCCGGTCGTGGAGCCCGGAGGCGGTCGCCTGGAGGACCAGCCCGGCCGCGAACACCTGTTGGATCACGTGGTCGTGGAGGTCGCGGGCGATCCGGGCACGGTCCTCGAGGAGCAGGACCCGTTGCTGGTCGCGGCGCGACTCGGCGAGCTCCAGCGCGACCGCCGCATGGTTGGCGAACGTCGTGGCCATCTCGGCGTCCGCCGGTGCGAAGGGCTGGCGCTGCCGGCCGCGCATCACGACCAACGTGCCGCGCACGTCTTCGCGCCCGAGCAGGGGCAGCACCATCACCGGCCCGACCGGCACCTGACCGCTGAGATAGATGGTGCGGCCGTCGACGGCGTCGGTGTGCTCGGCGTCCGCCAGCCGCACCGGCCTGCCGGTCTGGATGACGAGCTCGCTGAGGGTGCCGGACGCGGCGTACCGCGCCCCCTCGATCCCGGCGGCGTCGCGGCCCTCGGCCACCGCCACCAGCAGCTCGCCGTCGACCGGGAGGACGACGGTGGTGAGCTCGGCGTCGGCGAGCGCCTGCACACGACCGGCGATCAGACGGAGCGCCCCTTCGTCGCCGGCGAGCACGCGCCGGGTGACGTCGGTGGAGGCCGCCAGCCACTCCTGGCGAAGCCGGGCCTCCTCGAACAGCCGCGCGTTCTCGATCGCGACGCCGGCCGCCGCCGCGAGTGCGTGGACGAGGTCCTCGTCCTGCGCGGTGAACGGCTCGACGCCGCCGCGGCCGAGGTAGAGGTTGCCGTACGCCTCGCCGCGCACGCGCACCGGTACGCCGAGGAACGCGCGCATCGGCGGATGTCCCGGCGGAAAGCCCCCCGAGCCGGGATGCTCCGTCAGGTCGTCGACGCGGATCGACCGCTGCTCCTCGATCACCAGCCCGAGCAGGCTCCTGCCCTCCGGGAGGTGGCCGATGGCCGCGACGGACGCGTCGTCCATGCCGACGTGGACGAACTCCTCCAGCGCGCCGTCCTCGCCGACGACGGCCAGTGCGCCGTACCGAGCCCCGACGAGGGCGATCGCGGACTCGACGATGCGATGCAGCACCAGCGCCAGGTCGAGGTCCGCGACGATGGAGCGGTTCGCGTCGAGCAGCGCACGCAGCTGGTACTCCGCGACGTCCCGCCGATCCGACACCCCCTGACCATAGTCCTCGGTGTGCGGCCCGATACGGCGTCCGCCGCCGGGCTCAGGCGCCCTCGGCGCCCGCCGCTGCGCGGCGCTCGAGGCGCGCCGGAGCAGGGACGATGACGACCGGCACCGGTGCGTGGCGCACGCAGTACTCCGCGACCGACCCCAGCACCTGTGGGCTCGCGCTGCTCGGGTTGCCGCTGCCGACCACCACCATCAGCGCCCGCTCGGCCCGCGACGCGAGCACCCGCCCCGCGTAGTCGTGCACGACGACGCGAACCAGGTCAGGGACCTCCACCTGCGCCTCCAGGCAGCGGGCCACGACCTCTCCCTGCATGGCGTGGACCCGCGCCCGACCGACGGCCAGGTCGTCGGAGTCCGCGGTGCCCTCCAGATGCCCACTCCTGAGCCAGGCCGTCACGACCTCGACCGTGCACCCCCGCTTCACGCCCTCGGCGAGCGCGAAGTCGAGCGCGGCCGCGGCGCCGATGCTGCCGTCCACCCCGACCACGATGATGCCGCCGGGGTCTCGCACGGTGCCAGGGTGACGGCAGCAACGTCCAGACGCATCCGGCCATCGGCCCCCATCGTCGGGACGTTCGTCCCACGGGGCCCGGACGGCTGGCCCTGCCGCACCGGCGCTGGCACGCGCAGTCTCGACCTGTGACCCGCGTCCCCCGGCATCCCTGGTACGACGTCGGCTGGCCCGCCGCGGCCGGCCTGGCCACCGGTGCGGGGCTGCTCGCGGCGTACGTGTGGATGGGTCCATGGCCGCTCCTGCTCGCCCTCGCCGTCCTCGAGATCACCTTCGCGCCGGTCGCCTGGAGCCTGCTCACGGACCTGGGTCACGGCCTCCGGCGTGTGGTGCTCCGGATCGCGCCCACCTCGGCGGTGGCGGTCCTGACCGTGGTCGGCCTGGCCGAGGCGATCGGCCCCTGGACGTTCCTGGTCGCCGGCCTCGTCCTGCTGACCTCCCCGCTGCTGCGGGGCTGGACGGGACCGGGCTTCGTCCCCACGCTCGCCGAGCGGCTGTCCCCGCGGGTCGAGACCCGCCATCGCTTCGACGAGATCGTCGCGCACGGCCTCACGACCCCCGAGGACCTGCCCCCACGCTGACCCCGGTCGGTGCCTCCGACGACGAGACCCCCGGGCGGATCGCCGGGGGTCCCAGGGGTGGCAGATCCAGGATTCGAACCTGGGTAGGCATAAGCCGACGGATTTACAGTCCGCGCGGCCGAGGCCCGTTGGCGCCAGGGCCGTACTTCTTTCGGCCCTCGCCTCGAACGGCAGGCTCTGCGTAGCCCCTTTCGCCCAGATAGCACGCCCAAACGGCATCGCCTAGCGATGTCCCGAGCGGAGCCACGTCCATCAGGCGACCTGATCCTGGCCTTCAGGCTAGGGGGCCCGGCCCGTTGCATGCGGCGGTCGATGGGCCATGGTCGTTACGTCGGCATCTCCAGCCTGATTCCGTGTTGACACCTCGCTCCTGAGGCGAGGACCGTGGGTTCTGGGACACCTTTGCGGGGAGGCGCCATGACTGGCGTACGAAGGCCCTCATTGTCGCAACGGACGACTTCAGGGAAGCGACGTTGACGCGGCGCTATGCGCTGGCCAAGGACGCGCGGGGCCTTGCCGGGGTTTTCCGCGACCCAGCCTTCACACGGCTTGGCCGAATGGCCGGGGCGGGCGGCGTGCGTACCCGAAGGACCGAAGGGCGGCATGTCACCAGGGTCACACCCGAGACGCGGAGCTCGTGATGGGCGCAAAAGCCCGAAGTGCGCTAATTGTCGCCAGCGACACCTACGACGATCCTGCGTTTGGCCAGTTGCGGGCTCCGAGTGCCGACGCCGGAGCCCTGGCACGGGTCCTGGGTGATCAACACATTGGCGGTTTCGAGGTGACCACGGTCGTCAACAGACCCGCTCATGAGGTCAACCTGATAGTCGAGGACTTCTTCGCCGACCGCACCACAGACGACCTGCTGCTGGTCCACTTCTCCTGCCACGGCGTCAAGGACGAGAACGGCGACCTGTACTTCGCCATGACCGACACGCGCATGGGACGTCTGGGGGCGACCGCGGTGTCGGCGGACTTCGTCAACAGCCGGATGGCGCGCAGCCGATCACGCCGCGTGGTGCTCCTCCTCGACTGCTGTTATGCCGGTGCGTTCGAACGTGGCATGGTGCACCGCGCCAACCCTGGGGTGGACATCGAGTCTCGGTTCGGGGGCCGCGGTCGCGCCGTAGTCACCGCCTCCAACGCGGTCGAGTACGCATTCGAGGGCGAGGTTCTCACCGACGTTACCGACGTCTCCCCTTCGATCTTCACCAGCGCGCTGGTGACCGGCCTGGAGACCGGCGATGCCGACCGCAACCAGGATGGATGGGTCGCGCTCGACGAGCTTTATGACTACGTCTACGACAAGGTCCGGGCCACCACGCCGCACCAGACACCGGGCAAGTGGACCTTCGGGGTCGAGGGCGAGCTGGTCATCGCCCGCAGAGGCCGGCCCGTGACCACTCCCTCCCCCCTGCCCGACGAGCTTCGCGAGGCGATTGTGAGCTCACTGCCGTCGGTGCGCACCGTTGCCGTGCATGAACTCGGGCGTCTACTCACCGGCACTCACGCAGGACTCTCACTCGCGGCTCGGATCGCCCTGCAGCAGCTCGTCGACGACGACAGCCGCACCGTCGCGATTGCCGCCGCCGGCGCACTCGAGGACATGCCGGTCGACACACCCGGGGTAACGAGCGTGCCGGCCACGTTGCCTGCGAGCCCGCACCCGCCCGTGCCCACGCCAGGCCCACCGGTCGCAGCGGAACCGGCGCATCCCGTTGAGGAAGCGCCACACCCCGGCGAGAGGAAGCCCGTCGAGGAAGCGAAGCCGAGCGCTAGGTACACGCGCACCAAGCCGAAAACGAGGTTGAAGACCCATGAGTCAGGGTCTCTGCGGCGGGCTGACCCCCGCGTGTCACTCCCCGGAGGCACTCAGTTGCCTTCATGGGGAGTCGTCGCCACGGTCGCAGTCGCCGTTCTAGGAATCATCATCACAGTCAGCGTCGTGTGGTTGCAGGGCGGCGACGGCCCGCCATCCGCACCGCCTCATGGCCCGACATCTCAGCTGCCAACGAACAAGATGATTGTCGTCCAAAAGGATCCGAAGGATCCCGTTGAGCGGTCGGATCTTATGATAGTGAACGCGAATAGCAGTGCGCAGCAGGAGACCATCCTATTAAAAGACGGCATGAGGCCTACAATATCTCCCGACCGCCGGCATGTTCTCTTCACCCGCAAGCCAACCCCGGACAGCGCGTATTCGGTTCTATGGATTGCGGATGTCGATGGCAACAATCCACACCCATTCGTTAAAGATGACAGCGGAAAATGTAGGTACGTGCAGGGTCGCCCCGCCTGGAGCTACTCTGGCAAACTTGTCGCGATGTCCTGCATGGAAAATCCCGATTCTGCCTTTCCGACCATCTTTATCTACCGCGACAATGGAACTCTTGATAACACCATAGGCGTTGGAGGTACTCTCAATGGATTTATGACTTGGACCCACACGAATGGCCAGGATGGAATCGTGTATGTCCAGCAATACCAGGGAGTCAAGCGCGGTCACGTGGCGACAGATAACCCTTGGCTGGCGCTGTGGTGGCTGAAGTCGATTCACGGCCCCGGTCATGCAATCGAGATCTCCAGGAATTGGCGACTGGGTTCATATGACCTCCCTGATTGGTCGGACCAAGGCCTCTTGTTGCAGCGCAAGGACAGTCCGGACGATGATTGGGGGCATCTCTCTATCTGGGATTTGAACGTCGACCACAAGCCACACGAATTTGAGGGACAGACTTTCCAGGGCGCTAGCTTTAGTCCAAATTCGAAGAAATTAGTCTTCTATTGGATGATGATCAAGCCGGCACATGAGTACATTCAGTATTTGAGTGTCGCAAGACTTGATGACCTCGACAAGAGGAAGAATTGGACCGACCTGGGGAACGAGCCAAGTAGCGGCGAGCCCCCCGCAGGCAAGGCTCAGCCGGCCTGGGGCACGCTTTGAGGCACAAGCCCTTGCGCTCAGTCCCTGCGAACGAGGCCATCACCAATGCCGTCGACGCCCGCGTCGCCAAACGATGCGCAGATCCTGCGAGGCGCTCTGAGCCGCGCACTACCGAGCACTTCGCCTTCGCACGCAGCGAACCTCGACGCCACCGCGTCCACTTCCTCGCCCGCCCGCGGCGCGGGAGCCGCACCAACCCGGGCGGCCGACCGCGATGGTGCTCGGGATACTCATGACCCAGGGGCCTTGATCGTTGTCCACGACGCCCGCTCGGGGAGTCCATGGTCGACGCCCTGCTTCACACCGCAGGAGACTGGTCCGACCCCGCCGTCCGGCAGAAGATGATTGAGCGGGCGGCACACATCCTCGGAGCCCGCGGCGCCGAGACCTGGCCACCAGCCTTCGAACGGCTACGCCACCGTCTCCACCTCGCCCCCGGCATCCTCGAACACTCCATGGTGACCGAAAGCATGGATCGAGACCGCAACCGCGTCGCCTACGCACAAGCGCGAATCAACGAGATCGCCCAACGAGGTCAGATCAGGGCGCCCGAGCAGCGGCGCAACTCGCCACCGCGCGCTGCAGAAACGGCCAGCACGTCGCCCACGTTGCCAACGCGCGCCGAACACACCAACCGAGCTTCTCCCGAGGATCAAGATCGTGCGGCACCGGCCAGATGAACAACCCGATTGGACCCGCAAGTCTGCCCAGACTCTTGAGCGACCCGCCGCGCCACCCTCTGAGCGCGACGCACGCCGACACCGCGTGAACGGGCCCCAACGTCAACCGGCTCACGCGATCAAACCACTCCGGTCGAACCCGGAGAAGTCCGACACCTCAGCCCTGCCCGCCCACTCGCGCAAAGCCGTGCGCCGAGCACTCACGCCTCGAAGCTTTGAAGCAGCTCATCCGCATCGCGCGTCTGCCCCCAACCGAACGCGCTTTCTGCGATGAAGTCGTGGAGCTCGTCGGCCAGCTTCTGTCCTATCTCGCGCTGTGACCACCCGGTCATGCTCGGCGGTTGGTACAGGTAGGAGACGAACTCGTCGGCGGGTCCGACGGTCAGACGCAAGATCAGCCATCCCTCCTCGTCGCCGGGTCTGATCTCGACCCGAGTGCTCCGCGCCTCCTCTGGAGTGAGCATGACGGCGAGGATGGGCTCAACGACCCTGACCCGCAGAGATGTCGCATCCCAGGTCAGCATCGCAGCCCTGGCTCAGCCTGCGGGACCGATGAAGCGCAGTCCCCCGTGTATATCGAGCTCGGCATCTCCGGTCTCCTGGTCAACCTGGACCTGGAAGAGGTAGCGATCGGTGTACCAAAGGTAGTCGCCTTTGCCCACCGTGAACGTTCCATGGAAGACGTAGACGCACGGGACGATATGCGGCGCCTGACGAGGCTTTCGGTGCGCGTTGACCCACCAATCGAGTCCACGTTCGGTCACAGGGTCGCGGCAGATGCTGGCCAGCCCAGGCGAAAACGTGTAGCACCAAGGGGCCTTGCCTGACCCGCACTTGCGTTGAACGCCAAAGCTGCCATCACTGTCGATGAACAGCTTGTCCACGTCGCAGTGGATGTTGTGGTAGCCCGTACTGCCCACCGGAGGTGGGGTATCGAAGATGGCTGGCGTGGCCCCGCCAGCCATCTTCGTCAGAGAGCCACGCCCTTCCGCCGCGCCCTGGTGGGCGCGTCCTGCCCCCTGGGAGATCGTCGACACAACCGAGTCGTGGGCACGCACGGTGAGAACGCCATTGTTGACGCTTCCGGCGTCGGTGCTATCAGTGATGTGTCGAACGATCGTTCGAGCCTGTGAGAGCGGGGCCCCCGACGCCAGCCCGATCTTTAGCTTCGAGCCAAAGGTGGCGGTGTGTGAATTGATCACAACACGGTCGATAGCTGTCGCAGCGGCCGCGTCGCCGGCGTGCGCGTGGTCCGAGAGCGCGAAGCCGTCCACGGTCAGCGCCACCGCGACTGCGCAGTGCAGAACGAGTGTTCGGTGCCTGCGTCGGTTGCCATTCACAGCCGTAACACAAGGCCGCCCGTGTTGAGCCTACGTTGACGATCACGACGGACATCGTGGCCGAGGTGCGAAGGTCCCGCCGGCTGCGGGTTTCACACGCCGGGAGACACGATGGCCCCTCCCGGGGTTGACCCGCTGGTCCATCTCGATGAGCCAAAGTCGGCTCAGAATGGCTCCAGGAGAATCTGCAGGCCCGGATGCACGGTTCAGGGCCGATTCGGGGCCCCTGCCGGTTCGCCCAGGAGCGTTCTCAGCCGATTGTGGCCCTAGCAGTTACCGCTGACGCCATCGGTCGGGATCAAGCGGCAAGAAGTCTCGCGCATCGGACGACCACACGTAGACCTCCTCCACTCCTCGCTCAACAGCCCGCTTGAGCAACTCATCAAAGGAGCCGTGGAGCGTCGGATTCGTGACGTGGTCTTCGATGAACACGCGCCAGTCACCGGGTTGAGCCAGAACCGAGGAGCGTTGGTGCTCTGGCAGGTAGGCCGCATCGTCCTGGTGACTTGTGAACCAAGCACGTCGCGTCGGCTGCGCGAGTGCTGCCTCCGGCTTCGCATCCCCTGGATCGTCAGAGTCGCCGGTGCGGTAGTGAGGGGGCCGCCGACGACTCATGCTCCACTAGCGTCACTCATGCCAACCGATGTTCCCCGAGTCCGACAACCGACGCGAAGCGGCATCGAAAATCGTAGATGTTGTTGCCGTTGCTGTCGTCCCTGGTCCATGTAGCCGGCTGGGTAGGCCGCCTTCGGCGCACTTGTCGATCGTCACGACTACGACGTCTGCCGGGCGATGAACTCGCTCATGCCAGGCACCGTGAACCCCGAGCCTATCAGCGCGGAGTGTGCCCGTCAGGTCGCTGCCAGCCAGCTCTTCTTGTGCCGGACGTTCGCGCACGCCGCGGCTTACTCCGCCACTACCAGCGTGTTCGTTAGGTTCTTCGAGCAGCGTGCGGAGGTCCTTGTCAAGCCACGTGCCACAGTTGACCTTGTCGTTGGGGGCGACGCATCGGCTGGCCATCCAACGCCGAGCCGAAGGCGTTCGGCGACTGGCCGGAGGTAGTTCCAGAGTTCCCCCAAGCCCCCTGGCCGGGCAAACTTCAGCACGTATTCGGCACAGACACCCGAAAACAGCCGTTCGCGGCCGGGGACAGCCGGACATGCACGAAGGGCCCCCGCCCAGCGTTTCCGCTGGTCAGGGGCACCTTTCCCGTGGGTGGCAGATCCAGGATTCGAACCTGGGTAGGCATAAGCCGACGGATTTACAGTCCGCTCCCATTGGCCGCTCGGGCAATCTGCCGGTGCCTGCCGCCCCGCCGTTCGCGGTGCGTCGGGCGGTCGGAAGAATAGCAAGGGCAGCACCCGAGACCCGAATTCGCCAGGAGGGCAGCCAGATGGCCGACAGCTCGTTCGACATCGTGAGCAAGATCGACCGGCAGGAGGTCGACAACGCGCTCGGCCAGACCGCCCGGGAGATCGCCACGCGCTTCGACTTCAAGGGCACCGGGGCCACGATCGCCTGGCAGGGCGACGCCGCGATCGAGATCAGCGCCTCGGCCGACGACCGCGCCAGCGCGGTCCTCGACGTGTTCAAGGGCAAGCTGGTCAAGCGCAACCAGAGCCTGAAGATCCTCGACGCCTCCGAGCCCCGGCAGTCCGGCCAGGTCTCGAAGATCGCGATCGCCCTCAAGGAGGGCATCACCTCCGAGGACGCCAAGAAGATCTCCAAGCTGATCCGCGACGAAGGTCCCAAGGGCGTGAAGTCGCAGATCCAGGGCGACGAGCTCCGGGTCTCCAGCAAGAAGCGCGACGACCTCCAGGCCGTGATCGCGCTGGTGAAGCAGCAGGACTACGACTTCGCGGTGCAGTTCACCAACTACCGCTGAGCATGCAGGTCAGCTCCCACCTCGGCGAGCCTCCCTGGGTGCGCCGGACGCTCCGTCCGGTCTTCACCCGCACGTGCGGTTTGGCAGGTCACGGGTCGGGTACTCACCTGGGACAGGCTGACTCGAGGGTTACCACACGGCCAGCCTGGAGGGCCGCCTGTCCGGGATGCTCGGGGGCACCGCCGGCTCGGGCGGCCCTCAGCCGTGAGAGCATCCGCCGACCGACCCGTTCATCGATGGCGAGCCCCGCGTGGCATGGGGCATCCGCGCGGGGCCCTGTCCCCGGCTGGGGGCAACCGAGGCATCTCCACCGTAGGCACGCACCGATGAGGGCGAGTTCGTCAATATCGGGGACGTCGCGGCGGTTCCATCCCACCGCCGATCGGGGATCCCTACCTGTGCGACGGGCGTTGCCGCCGCTCCGGGCTCGGGGCGGGTGCGACGCTGGATCGGGCCAGGGCAGCGAGTGCACGGCATCCCCCACGGATCAAGGTGTCCGCGGAGGCGGCGTGCTCGTGGGGGGACCGGAGCGCCTCCACGGGCGCGGGCGCCCCGCCGCTGATAGATCCGGTCGAGCGGGGCGCCACGTACCCCCGTGGTTTCGTCCGAGCGGGACGCAGGGAAACAACCCACCGGACACGCTCAGGATCCGCTCGCGCACAGAACGTGTCTTCACCCGCAAGTGCGGGTTTTTGCGCGCCTGCACGGGGTACTCACCTGGTGGGCTGACCCAGTCGATGCAGGCACGGGGTCAGCCTCGGGGGGCCGTCTGTCGGGGTGCTTGGGGGGCACCGACCGCCTGGGGCGGCCCCCACCCGGACAACGCCCGGCCCGCGCACGCGACTCCAGGTGGTTCGGGCCGCCGCTCCGCCGGTGACCGACGCCGAGGTCACCGAGACCCGGAACGCCCGTCCGACCGACCGGCTCATTCGCTCCCGTTCCCCGCTCGGCCGGGCGCCAGCGGTGCGTTGCGTCGCGTCGGAGGCAGATAGGCCGACTTCGGCGCGCGCCGCATGTGTGCCAGGGCCTCTGCCCACGCGCCCGCCTCACTGCGCGGGATCGGCTCCGGTTCGTGCACCCAGGAGTCGGGGTCGCGGTGTTGCAGGAGACCCAGGCGGCGAAGGGTCTCGACGTCGTCTGCGACGTGCTCCTGATACAGGTGCTCGAGCAAGGCCGCCGTCTCCTCGGCCGAGAGATCCAGGGCGAGCAGGCGCTTGATCTCGCCACCGAAACGCCGACGGACCGTCCGCTGGCCCACCGAGCCGCCGGAGGCCAGCAGCGACCGCCACTTCCGGACGAACTGGTCGCCGTTGGGCGACTCGTAGTGCAGCATCGTGTACGCCGGGTCCACGACCGTCGGGAGGCTCGAGCTTCCGGCGGTCGTGGACCCGGCGGTGTGGATCGCCACCCTCATGTCCGACGAGGGCCGAACCCCGACCTTGCCGGTGATGTGTCCTCGAAAGAAGGCTCGGTTGTTCGGGCGGGCGATGACTCCCAGGTCCGCGAGCCGGACGAGCTGCTCCTGGTCGAGCAACGGCTTGAACCACGTCGGATCGCTGTCTGCGCGGAACTCCGCCACCGCCTCGAGCGGCGAGAGCCGCACCGCGCGCACGTCATCGCCCAGCGCCGCCAGCGCCGTGCGGTCGATGTGGACGACCTCGTCACCGTCGATGTGGAACATCCAGTGTGCCCACGCGAACCTGCTCAGCGTCTGCGCCGCCAGCGTGGCATGCGTGCGTTGACGGTCGTTCAGCTCGGCTTGCCGCTCGCCGTGCCACCAATCGCGATGCGTGGCCAGGCAGGTGACGTTCGGTGAAGCCGCGAGGAACGCCTCGACCTCTGGCTGTTCGTCATCGAGGAACACGATGAGGTGGTCGACACCGCCGGCCAGGTTCCGGCGAACGAACTTCTCGACGTTAGGCACGGTGTCCTTGACCGTGCTCACCGCGAAGATCACGCATCCTCCCCCCTAGCCGACGCCGCAGGCATCCGGGTGATGCTCTCACGGACCGTCGAGGATCAGTGGTGCGAGGCGAACCCCTGGCCCCGGGCTCCATCCGCCCGAGCGAGCACTCCCTCGACCTGCTCGAGGAGGCGGTCGACCTCCTCGGCGTCGAGTCGGGCGGGCCGCCCATGTCGGAGCTCGACGGCAGCATCGATCAGGGAGGGCGCGGACCACCGGTGCCGTGCCCAGGCCGCGCCCCGACGTTCGCACACGGCGACGATGTGGACGTCGCTCTGGCCGCTCACATAGCCGCGAGCGCGACCGAGCCGACGACGTACGTCCCCACGAGATCCTCGGTGAGGATCGAGCGGAGCCCGCTCCTACCGCCCGGCCGAACCGACCCCGTCCGCCCGGCACCTCACGCGCCCATCGTCGGTCACGACAGATTGAGCTGCGCCATCACCTGGCTGCCCTGCTCGCTCTCACCCAGGCGGGTGCTCCACGTGCCGTGGGTGTCGGTGCCGCAGGGCGACGGCATCTCCTGACCCGCCGGCGTGCAGGCGAGGGCGAGGACCTGAGCGCCCACCACGGCGAGAGTCGTGCGCACCACCGGGCTCGGGGTGGTCACGTCGAGTGCCGTGATCCGGGCCAGCGCACGTTCGCCCGACCCGCCCGAGC
>Ga0157372_10002292_pt1 | contig 20747 bp, 15 predicted proteins | sample C55metaG_FD_115307 | JGI IMG/M metagenome (GOLD analysis project Ga0157372, IMG submission 115307) | Corn rhizosphere microbial communities from Kellogg Biological Station, Michigan, USA - C5-5 metaG | ecosystem: Host-associated > Plants > Roots > Rhizosphere > Soil | place: USA: Michigan... | reverse complement strand
CGGCCACAGTGCCAATCGTCCGCGGGCCGCGGCCCGATCGCCTCGTGAGTGAAGCAGGCGCCGATGCCGTCGCCGTAGGCGAGACAATCGCCTTGCCGTCGGAGCACGACGAGCGTTCGCCGCGTACCCTCGGCCTTCTCGCCCACGAGCTTACCCACGTTGCTCAGCGACGGGAGCCGCGCTTCATTCCGCCGGTGATCCGCACGCCGCAGTCAGGCAAACCGTCGTCGCGCGATCGGCAATTGCGCACGACGCCGTCGTCCGAAGAAGCGTTGGCTCGTCACGTCGAGCGTGCCGTCTGGAGCGATGCCGAACGCGTCGCCGAGGAGACTGACGACGAGGTGTCGCGAGAGCGCGCGCCGGCCTCGGAGAGGTTGACGACCCACGACCTCAACCCGATGTCGGAGCGCGACTCGGCGTTGTGGGGAACTTTACCGGCTCCTTGGGAGCCGCTGCCGCTCAGCGACGCAACGCCGAGCCACGTCAGCGGACCGTCGCTGATTGCGTCGCCACACGCCGATGCGCCGCCGATTCATCTCGCAGAGCGTGGTCGGTCACTGGATCGAGAGGAGCCTGCGTCATCGCCGCACGGCGGGGCGGCAGGCGACGCGGCAACGTCTCCCGACCTCGACGCGCTCGCGCGACGCGTTTATGACGTCCTGAAGCGGCGGCTATCGGCCGAACGCCGCCGCGAAGGCTGAGGAGAGTTCTCATATGAGTGCAGCGCAACTGGCGCAGGCCGTCATCAAGACGCTCGACGGCGAAAAGGTCGAGGTGAAGTGCCTCTTCAATCCGAAGGAATACACCTTCGCGAAGACGAATTCCTGGCCAAAGGAACAGAAGGCCGCGGCCAACACGCCGGTGCTCAATTTCGGCGGAGGGAATCCGGCGACGCTGAACATGGATCTCCTGTTCGACACGTATCAGAGTTCGAAGAACGGCGGTCAGTCCAAAGACGTTCGCACGGCGTACATCAACGACCTCTGGAAGATGATGTTCGTCGACAAGGGGCTCGGCGAGAAGAAGAAGAACAAGCAAGGGCGTCCCCCCAAGGTGCAGTTCACGTGGGGAAAGGCGTGGTCGTTCGAGGCGGTGATCACGAGCCTGTCGGTCACCTTCACTCTGTTTCTCCCCGACGGAACGCCGGTCCGCGCAACCGCGAAAGTCGCGTTCCAGCAGATTCAGGATACGAAGGAGCTGCCTCAGAATCCGACATCGGGCGGAATCGGCGGAGAGCGCGTTCGAACGGTCGAGGAGGGTGACCGCCTCGATCTCATTGCTCACGAGGAGTACGGCGATACCGCACAGTGGCGTCTCATCGCCGCGGCGAACGGCATTAGCGATCCACGAAACCTTCGCACCGGCAGCACGCTCGTGATTCCGAATGGCTGAACCGCAGAACCTGATCAGCCACTTTTTTCTCGACGTCGACGGCATGCCTGAGTCGGCGGGCGTCGAGTTGATGCAGGCTTTGCTCTCTGTCGTCATCGAGAGCAGCCTCCATCTGCCCGACGTCGCGACGATCCGCGTCACGGATACCGCCTTGAAGTGGATCGACGACAAGCGTCTCGAGCCGGGTAAGCGCATCAAAGTCTCGGCCGAGGGTCCGCAAGGGAAGGGCACGCATCCGTTGTTCGATGGCGAGATCGTGGAGCTCGAGCCCGAGTTTCTCGTCGGCGCGCAGAATCTCACGATCCGCGCATTCGATGTGCTACACCGATTGGCGCGCGGGCGACGCGTGCGATCGTTCCTCAACGTGACCGACGCGGACGTCATTCAAAAGATCGCGGCCGATGCCGGCATGACGGCGACCGCCGAGCACGCGACGATCGTTCACCCATACCTGTTTCAGAACAATGAGACAGACTTGGAATTCCTGCACGCGCGCGCGCGCGCGGCCGGCAATGTGCTCTTCGCCGAGGGGCGCGGGATTCGGTTCGAGCCCCCCAAGTCCGAGGGTGAGGCGATCGAGATGCAGTGGGGCGACAATCTCCAAGAGTTCCGGCCGCGAATGACCACGGTCAATCAGGTCTCGTCGGTCACGGTGCGCGGATGGGATCCGAAAACCCGACAAGAGATCGTCGGCCAGGCGACGCATGGCGACGGAGTTCCTCAGGTTGGCGAGTCGCGCAAACCGGCGGACGTCGTCCAATCCGCGTTAAATCGCGATGCGCCAATGCTCGCGGCTGATCGTCCGGTGCGCACGCAAGCCGAAGCCGACCAAATGGCGCACGCCCTGGCCGGAAAACACAGTAGTCGGTTCATCGAAGCCGAAGGGACGTGTGTCGGCAACGCGCGCATCGTGGCTGGGACGTCCGTGAAGCTCAAGGCACTAGGCGACCGATTCAGCGGGACCTACCTGGTGACGAGTTGTCGCCACGTGTATTCGCCGCAAGACGGGTATCAAACTCAATTCGCGATTTCGGGTCAGGAACCGACGTCGCTCTTGAAGACGCTCGGCGCGAGCGCGCAACCGTCGGGCGCCTCGCGTGGACTGGTCATCGGCATCGTCACCGACAACCAGGATCCCGAAAAGCAAGGCCGCGTGAAAGTGAAGTACCCATGGCTGTCGCCCGACCACGCCAGCGATTGGGCGCGCGTCGTCAGCGTCGGTGCGGGTCCCACCCGCGGGATCCAATTCGTTCCTGAGATCAACGACGAGGTGCTCGTCGGGTTCGAGCAAGACGACGTGCACCATCCATATGTGCTCGGCGGTCTCTGGAACGGCGTCGACGCACCGCCGGGCGATCAGGGAAAAATCGTGAGCGGTGGCAAGGTTCAGCAAAGAGTGATACAGTCGCGCACCGGCCACACGATCGTGCTCGACGACGCAGACGGGGCGGGCGGAATTACCGTGCAGGACCGGAGTGGCAACATGATCATGCTCGACAGCGGCTCCAATGCGCTCAAGATCAAGATCAAGGGTGACGCGACGCTCGAGTGCGACGGCAACTTGTCGCTCAAGGCGCAGGGACAAGTCGAGATCAAGGGTACGGGTGTGAAGATCGATGGCGGTGGCGGCATGGTGGACGTGAAGGGCTCGCTCATCAACCTGAACTAGATCGAGAGACCAATGCAGCTGTCATTGTCCGTTTACACACACGCTGTGGTGGCGTAGTGAACTCTCCATCGAAAGACTTTCTTGGCACCGGGTGGGCGTTTCCCGTCGGCGTGGACGCGCGCGGGCGCATTGCGCTCGTTCGCCGCGAGCGCGACGTCGAGGAGGCCATGATGATGATTCTCCTCACCCCAGTCGGCCAGCGCGTGATGCGCCCGGACTTCGGTTGCCGCATTCACGAATTGGTATTTGCGTCCAATGACGCGAGTACCGAGGGCCTGGCGGTTTATTACGTCGAGGAAGCCCTCACCCGGTGGGAGCCCCGCATCACGCTGCGTGAAGTTACAGCGGACGCCGATCCGTCGAATCCGGAACGTCTGCTGATTCATATCGAGTACGAGATCAAAGCGAGTTACGACCGTCGCACCCTGGTGTTCCCGTTCTACCGGATTCCTGGCGAGTAGTCCGGGCCGCCACAACGAGACCGAACGTATGCCGCTGCCCACCCCTCAGCTGGACGATCGACGCTTTCAGGACATCGTGGATCAGGCCAAAAGCCTGATCCCGCAATACTGCCCTGAATGGACGGACCACAACGTCAGTGATCCAGGCGTAGCACTCATCGAACTGTTCGCCTGGATGACCGATATGCTGCTGTACCGAGTGAACCAGGTGCCGGACAAGATGTACACCACGTTCCTCGAGCTGATTGGTGTCCGACTCGACCCACCGCGCGCCGCGCGGGCACCAGTGACGTTCTATCTCTCCGCCGCGCAGTCGGCCGACGTCATCATTCCCGAAGACACCGAGATCGCGACGATTCGCACCGAGACCAGCCCGGCGATCGTGTTCTCGACCGAGCGAAGCGCGACGATCCGCCGGCCCCAGCTCGCCGGCGCGTTCACTCGCGACATCGAGCGGCGCGGCGAAGGCGAGTGGGAAGAGCATGACCTCAGCCAGATCGACATGCCGGGACGCGGCATTCCGGTGTTTTCTCCGCATCCGGAACCAGGCGACGCGTTCTACCTCGCGTTTCAGGGCGACATGAGCCAGCACGTGCTGGCCCTCATCGTCGATTGCCAGAATGCGCATGGCGTCGGTGTCGACCCCACGCGGCCGCCGATGGTGTGGGAAGTCTGGCAAGGCGGCGGCGACCGGTGGGCAAAGTGCGACGTCGAGTCCGACGGCACCGGTGGCTTCAACTGGTCTGGTGAGACCGTGCTGCATCTTCCGACGATGGCGCAGGTCACGTTCCGAGACTTGGAGGCGTACTGGCTGCGCTGCCGCATGATCGAGCCCGTGGGTAAAGAGACCTACGAAGAATCGCCGGTAATTGATCGGCTACAGATCGAATCACGCGGGATCACGATCGCCGCGCGTCATGCCGTGACCGTCGTAAACGAAACGCTCGGCCGTTCGGACGGGACGCCTGGACAGTCGCTGCGTCTGCTCGGTGCGCCGCTGCTGGCAAGGGATCCGGCGCGCGATCATCTCATGGTCATTCAGCCGGGTGCCGAGCCTGAAATCTGGAAAGAAGTCGCTGACTTCGGGGATTCCGAACCCGAAGACAAGCACTACGTGCTCGATGCGACGACGGGGACGATCACGTTGGGGCCGGCCCTGCTTCAGCCTGACGGATCCGTGTACCGGTTTGGCGCCGTGCCCGCGAAGAACGCCGTGCTCCGCTTCTCGCGTTACCAGCGCGGCGGCGGCGTTGTCGGCAACGTGCCCAAGGGAATGATCTCGGTCATGAAGTCGTCGATTCCGTACATCGCGCGCGTCATCAATCGTGAATCCGCCATCGGCGGCCGTGATGCGCAGAGTATCGAGGACGCCAAGGTGCGCGCGCCGCAGATGCTTCGCACCCGCACTCGCGCCGTGACGGCCGATGACTTCGAGGTGCTCGCGCGGCAGGTGACGGGCGTCGAGCGGGCGCGATGCGTCGCTCCGTGGGCGCAACCCGGTACGCCCGACGAGCCGACGCCGGGTCACGTTTTGCTGGCCGTGTTGCCGCAGGTCGATGATCCGACGGGCTACATCGCACCCGAGCGGCTCACACTGTCGGCCGATCTCAAGCGGTCTGTTGAGAGTTATCTAAACGAGCGCCGTTTGCTCGGCACGTCGCTCGAGGTCGTGTCGCCGAAGCTCATCTGGGTGTCGATCAACGCGCGGGTTCGCTTGCCCGAGCACAGCACGTCCGCAACGCAGATCGAGACGCGGCGTCGTGCCGAAGCGACGCTGTACCGATACCTCAATCCATATTCGGGTGGTCCCGACGGCGCCGGCTGGGCGTTCGGGCGTGATCTTCATGTCTCGGAGCTCTACGCGCTGCTCCAGCGCATTCCCGGAATCGAATTCGTCGACGACCTTCACATCTCCGTGCGCGATCCCGGGAGCGGATCGGCGCCACGCGATGTGTCGCCGCGACTCGTGTTGCCCCCAGAAGGGCTTGTTTGCTCGGACGCGCATCGTGTCAACCGAGACTAGACGCGCGGCCGGCGCATCGACCACGTACACGCTCGTCGCCTCGCTCGAGGGGACGATTCTTCAACGCCTCGAGATCACGTCGTCGGCGACGCTCACGATCGGCCGCCTTCCGGAGAACGTCCTCGTCCTCCGCGATCAGGCGGTCTCGCGTCGTCATGCCGAGGTTCGCCTCGATCAGGGCCAGCCGATGCTGGTCGACGTCGGAAGTGGATCCGGAACGCTCATCGGATCGGTCCGACTGCTTCCGGGCCAACCAGTTCCCCTCGAGCAGGGACTCGAAGTTCACATCGGGCCGTACGTGCTCACGCTTGAGCTCGAGACGACCACGGTGTCCGTCTTGGCGCCCGTGTACGCACCGCCGGACGCCAAGCCCACGGTGTCGGATCTCGACGAGCTTCCCACCGTTGTCGCGCGCACCACCTGGCCTGCGCCGCTGCCGGTCGACGATCGAAGTCGGTACGCACGCCACCTCCCATCGATCTTTCACGAATCCGATTTCCTCGGCAGAATGCTGCTGATCTACGAGGCGATTTGGGAGCCGCTGGAGCAGCGCCAGGAACACATCGCGATGTATTTCTCGCCGGCCACGAGTCCCGCGCGAATGCTCGCCTGGATGGCGCAGTGGCTCAACCTCGAGCTCGATCCGCACTGGCCGGAACGTCGTCGCCGCGAATTGCTGCGCGAGGCGATGCAACTGTATTGGTGGCGCGGCACGCGCTATGGATTGACGCGAATGCTCGAGGTATGCACCGGCCAACCGGTCACGATCACGGAAGATCCCGATCGACCGTTCGTATTCCGGATAACCATCCCGAAGTACAGCGACGTGTCTCGCGACTTCGTCGAACGCCTCGTTCGCGCGCATAAGCCGGCGCACGTCGGCTACGTATTGGAGACCAGTCCATGACGAGCGCCATCGGAAGGATCATCGGCCAGTACCGCCTCGACTTGCCGCTCGCGACCGGCGCGCTCGGCCAAACGATGCGCGCGCAGCACATCAGCACCGGCGAGATCGTCGCGGTCAAGCTGTTCCACGAGCGCCTCGCCACGGACGCATCGTTCGCCGAACGGTTCCGGCCGATCGTGCAAGCCGCCGCTGACATCAAACATCCCAACGTGCTGGCCATCCGGGAGTTCGGCGAACAGGACGGTCAGTACTTCATCATTATGGATTTCATACCAACCGGCTCATTGCGCACGCTTCTGTTTCAGCGTGACACCCGGTTGCCCTTGCGTCGTGCGCTCGAGCTCGCGCTCCAATCCGTTCAGGCCATCGCCGCGGCGCACGCGCGCGGCGTTTTGCATCGCGATCTCAAGCCAGAGAATTTTCTCATCGAGGAGCAGGGGGCGACGGACAGCATCAAGCTGGCGGACTTCGGGCTCACGCGCCTTGCCGAAACCGGGTTGACGATCGACGGCTCGATCGCGTTTGGATCGTTGCCGTACATGTCGCCGGAGCAGCTCCGCGGGTTGCCACTCGACGCGCGCAGCGACCTGTATTCCCTCGGCGTCGTGCTCTACGAGGTCGTCACTGGATTCCCGCCGTTCCAGGTGAAGAACCTCGGAGATGCGCTCGCGAAGCACGCGACGGCCATCCCGGCGCCCCCGCGATCACTCCTGCCGAGCATCCCGGCAACCTTGGAGCAGCTGATTCTTCGCGCGCTCGAGAAGGAGCCCGCGAGCCGGATTCAAACTGCCACCGAATTCGCGGGCCTGCTGCAGCAAGAGATCAACAAGTTGCCCGGGCAACCGCTTGTCGTTTGGCGCGGCGCCGCCGTCGCGCCCGCGCCCGATCGTATCATAGCCAAGAAGGACAACGGAGCCTCGGCGACGCGAAAGCGATTCGCACTGCGTCCCGCCGAGGTCGAAAACAATGACCCGACGCTTCCGCCGCCCGTCGAGCCGAAGGGCGACGCCAAGAAAGTATTCCGCGAGCCGACGGAGAACTCGCGCCGCATCAGCGTAGTGCTGGAGCGCGAAACCTTGAATCTCGTGCCCGGCCAACTCGCGATCCTCACGGTCACGCTCATGAACAGTGGTCGAACCGTGGACGCGTTTTCGCTCGCCGCGCGTGGGGTCAATGAGAGTTGGGTGCAAACGCCATCCCAACCGCAGCGGCTCAACCCTGGTCAACGCGCCGTCATTCCCCTCAGTATCGTGATCCCGAAAGTTGCCACGAGTCGAGCGGGAACGTATCCGGTGACGATCGTAGCGGGTTCGCGCGAAAACCCGGGAGAGGAGGGGAGTGCGCCGGCGACGTTCGTCGTGCAGCCGTTCGCCCAGACGACGCTTGCGCTCGTTCCGCCCAAGGCCCGTGGTTGGAAGCAGGGTGAGTTTTCTGTCGCGATCGCGAATCAAGGGAATACGCCGGCAAAATATTCGCTGAGCGGGCAAGACGACGAGAAAACGCTCGGCTATCACCTCACGACGTCGGAGGTCGCGCTCGAGCCGGGTGCCACGTTGGATGTTCCGCTGGTGACTTCGGCGCGACTCCGACCGCTCGGAAGTGCCGACGTCCGCACGTTCACGATCACGGCGAAGCCGGACATTGCGGGCGGTGCGTCCGAGCCGACGAAATCCATCGTCGGACAGTTCGTGCATCGCGCGCTGATTCCGTTGTGGTTGCCGCCGCTGCTGCTGATCGCCGGCACGGCGGCATTCCTCCTCATCAGTCGGCGCAATCAGCTGACCCTGACCGTCGTTCCGCAGGCGGTGCAGGTGGCCGTCGGCGCGTCGTCGCCAATCGCGGCAACGGTGATCGATTCGAAGAACGAAGCGGTGACGACCGGCCCGCCCATCCTGTGGACGTCCCGCGACTCGGTGATCGCCAAAGTTTCCAGTACCGGCGTCGTCACCGGAGTTTCCAAGGGATCGACCGTCATCACGGCGCGATCGGGGAAGAAGAGCCAGACCGTTCAGGTGGCGGTGTCTCCCGCAACCGTTGAATCACTCACCGTGTCGCCCAAGAGACTGAACCTGACCATCGGCTCGACCGCCATTCTACATGCCGCGGCAAAAGATGGAACGGGTCATGTTCTTCCCCGCGATCCGCTTTGGCAATCGAGCGATCCGACAGTCGCCACGGTCGGCGGTGGCCGCGTCACCGCGAAGGCCGCGGGCACCGCGACGATCACCGCGCAGGTCGAGGCCAAGACCGCGACAGTCGACATTCAAGTTCTTGAACCAAAGATCGGTGAGACCAAGGCAGCGGCCGAGGATTGCATCGCCTACGATCCGGCGTCGATCAATGTGTCGAAGGACAAAGTCGTGGGCTGGCGAGTGACTGACGGGCAGGCAGTGCTCGCGACGCTGGACCGCGAGGAGGAGGCCCGCCAGGTCCTCGCGCTTGGCCGGCGCTACAAAGGCCGCTGCTTCATCGGACGCGCCAACACGCGACTCAATCGCAGCGACTACATCATCGACTACTGGGTCGTGCCGACGAACGTGCCGAGCTCGATTCCGAAAGAAGATTGTCGCGAGTACGACCGCGCGACTCTCTCGATCAAGAACATCGGCGCCGCTGGCTTCAGCATTGAAGACCGAAACGGGCGTCTGCTGCTCGCCGACACCAAGGTCGACGCGCAGAAGGCGTGGGACGTCGCCAAAGATCACCTCGCGCTCTGCGTGATTGGGCGCCGCAATGGCCGGCCTAATCAACGTGACTATATGGTCCAGTACTGGAGATAGGCATGGACGATCCCAACGGACCGACTCGAGTGATGCCCGCGGCGAAGCCCGCGGTGCCGTTACAGCCGCCGCCCGCGCCCGACGACTATCGATTGCAAGAGGTGCGACGGGCGGTCGGATCGGATTACGACGTGTTGGGCGAGATCGGCGAAGTGGGAGAAGGAGCGAAGAGCGGCATCGCCTACCTCGCGCAACGGCGCGAGTCCATGCGCCTCGACGCATTGCGCCTCGTGTTGGCGGGTGACTATGTCGAAGTCCTCGGAAAGATCGGCGTGGCCGTTCCGGCCGGCAGCGATCAGTGCCCCAAGTGCGGATCGCAGCTCCGTGCCGGCGTGCGCTTTTGTGGAAACTGCCGAACGAGTTTGACAGCGGCTCGCCTGAACGACGCAACCCAATCGCTCAGCGTCGCGGAATGGCTCGAGGCCAAGAGCGAAGCCGGGCGAAACAAGTACGAGCTGCTCGGGCAAATCACGAGCAAGCAGAATCGGTCCGTCGCGGACGACCAGGGCGGCGCGATCCTGTTCATCGCGAGGACGACCAACGCGTCACGCATCGTCGCGCTGCGTTTCGAGCGCGGGCCATCCGGAAGCCCGGCGGTGCTGGGATTGGACCAAGCCGGAGTTCTGCCGGAGGTCGTTGCGTCGCTATTCGACGAACCCTCCAAGCCAGTTGCTGCTCCGGTGGCGGCGCCTGTTGCTGTGCAGCCCGCACCGGCGCCAGTGCCGACTCCCCCGGCGCCTTTTGCGCCCGCTCCGTTGCCACCGCCGGCCCCGCGGCCCGGGCGTCCGATTTGGGCCATGCTCCTCGGCGGAGCAGCGGTCATCGCCGCGATCGCGTGGCTCGTTTCAGTCGTGTCGTCGAAGAGCGCGGATCGGAACGACAGAGCTGCCGCGGAGCGAGCGCGCATCGACAGTTTGCGAAGGGACAGCATACGCGCCGACAGCATTCGCCTTGCGGCCGTCGTGGATTCCGCCACGGTCCGGATCAACTCCGGACTTCCGGCCGGCACTTCGATCAGCATCGACAACGCGCCGGTTTTAACACAGAGCGTTCGGCTGGCGCCAGGTTCGCACACGCTCCTTGCAACCGCCCGTGGGTACAAGCCAGCGTCGCAGACACTCGACATTCGACCGGGGCAATCGCTCACGTGGCCGCCGAAGTTGGAGGCCGAGGCAAGAGCTCCGGACACTACGCGGCGAGTTGCCGTGTCGGAGTGTGCGGAAGCGGCGCGGCGCAGCGATTGGGCGCGCGCGTTGGGCGCGTGCTCAAGGGAGGCGGGATCGAGCAAAGGCAACGCGTTCGCTGAGCACACGCTCGGCATGATGCACGAGCGCGGCTTGGGCGTCGCACAGAATTTTCCGGTGGCTGCGGAGTGGTATTCGGCGAGCGCCTCGCATGGCAACGCGGACGCGCAGTTCGCGCTCGGAATGCTGTACGCGAACGGGCAAGGCATTAACAAGTCCGACGCCGAAGCGATCAAGTGGTTTCAGAAAGCGGCAGCGCAGGGAAACGAGCGCGCGAAGCAAGAGTTGGCTCGGCGCGGCGTGCGACCCTGAGCGGTCGCGTGTGATGGTCCTGTGGCGACGGTAATCACGGCAATACTCGCCGCGGCCCTCGCCGCGAGCGTGATGCCGTCGACGGTGGTCGCGCAGTCCGCACCGCCTGTTGCATCGCAGAACCCATCGCCGATGGTCGAGAAAACGCGCGAGCACGAACGACTCACGCCGCGCGAGGTCGCGGGAGTGCACCGCTCGTTCGCCGGGCCAGACGGAAAACCGGTCGAGGTCTGGTATCCGAGCAACCTTCGCGGCGGCGACGACATCGATCTCGTCGTTCATTTCCTCGGCGCCGCATGGCTTCCGGAATACGCCGCCTCGCGACTTGGAAAGAACATCGTTGCGGCCGTCGTGAATCTTGGCGCAGGGTCGGGCGTCTACGACCGCGCGTTCTCCGATCCCGCTGCATTCGACTCGCTGCTGGCCGGCGTCGCGCGCCAAGTGTCGGAGTCGTCAGGCAAAGAGGCGCGTTTCCGGCGCGTGACACTGGTTGGATTCAGCGCGGGCCACGGTGCCATTCGTGCCATCCTTCGTGAGCCGCGCCACTTTACTCGCGTGGACGCGGTGTTGCTGCTCGATGGGATGCACACGTCGTACGTCCCTGAAGGACTGGTGATGGAGAAGGGCGGAACGCTCGATCCGCACAATCTCGAGGCGTTCGTTCGCTTCGCGCAGGCGGCGGTGCGCGGAGAGAAGCGATTTCTCGTCACACACTCGGAGATCTTCCCGGGCACGTTTGCGAGCACGACCGAAACCGCCGATTACTTGCTGCTCGCTCTGGGACTGCATCGCACGCCCGTATTGCGCTGGGGTCCACGCGGCATGCAGCAACTGAGCGAGGTGCACGCCGGCCGATTCGAGCTGCTCGGCTTTGCTGGCAACACGGCGCCCGATCACGTCGATCACTTCCAGGCCGAGCCCGAGTTCCTCGAGCGCCTCGTGCGGTGACAACCCGGTGTGCTATCGCGATCGAACCGTCGTCATGCTGATGATCTCGCCGCCTCGAGTTTGCGCGACGCTTTTGCCCGGCGGGGGTTGGAGTTAGCTTCCAGGCACGCGGGCGTAATTCAGTTGGTAGAATGCCAGCTTCCCAAGCTGGACGTCGCCGGTTCGAGCCCGGTCGCCCGCTCCTGATCAAGTCCAACTTGCTGAATGGTCTGCACCAGCCGCCTCGGACTAGCGTCCGGGGCGATTCTGTTTGGGGCAAACCGAGGGCACCGATGCAATCGAGCCAATTCTGCGCCCTCGCTGGATTGCAGTTGGCCACGAACCGGGGTGCGAATCGTGGCGGTTTTGTTCAAGGATTTGAACCGCTTCCGCTGCTGATAGAATGCGCGCCCCGTGTGAGAGTCGCGGTGGCCGCTGATGCTGTCACGACGCGTTCTTCCTTCTCCAGAGTATCCGTCGACGACGAGCCAGATTCACAGGCAAGAAGGGCTAAGGCATCGACCTGCGTGTGCTCAGTCGGTGCGGAGTGCCGCGTTGGGATCAGCGCAGCTGGCGCGCCAGGCGGGCGTGGCACTGGCCACTAGCGCGACGACAACCATGATTGTGCCAACGGTCCCGTATGTGAGCGGGTCCACTGCTGACTGCTGAAAGAGCAGGGGTTGAATCCATCTCGCTGCAAGCAACGCCGCAACGAGGCCGGCCGTCACTCCCGCGATCGCAAACGCAACCCCTTGCCCGACAACGAGTCGAACAATGTCACGGCGTTGCGCACCGAGTGCGACACGGATTGACAGTTCTTGCATGCGCTGAACGACATTGTACGCGATCACGCCGTACAGTCCCACCGCCGCGACGAGTAGCGCGAGCACGCCGAACCCAACGAACATCGTGGCACCCAAGGTCCATGAGCGCCGTTGCGCGTCGACAAGCTCCTCGAATGGCTGAACGGTGACGTAGCCGTTGTCCGGCATCGCACGCTGCAAGCCGCGGCGAACGGCATCAATCGACGCGCCCGCGCGCACGCCGTTCATGCGAAGAAGCATCTTGTTCGATCCGGCGGGCGCGACTTGGGCCTGCGGCACGTATTGCGTGAATCGTCGATCATCGGTGTAGCCTTCATACGCGGCGTCTTCTGCAACGCCGATGACGGTTGTGCATGGTGCAGTGTCGGCGCCAAGGCGAATGCACTGACCGATCGCATCCTTGCCAGGCCAGAGCACGCGGGCCATCGCGTCGCTCACAACGGATACCAGCGGCGTACCCGCGCGATCGGTGGCGTCAAACGCGCGACCCTTGAGGATCCGCGTGCCCATGACGCGGAAATAGCCGGGTGTCGTCTCCTGAATGTTGAACCGTCCGAACTTCTGCACCGAGTCGATACCCTCGACGTGGAGTGGCACGGTGCTCGTGGCGAACGGTCGTGAGTCGATCATCGCCGCATCTTCGACGCCTGGAATCGCTCGCGCTGACTCGAGGAAGGTCCGCTGAAACTGAACTTGCGCGGCGCTATCCCCTTGCCTGACCCGCGAGTTCAAGAAAGCGATGAGTACCTGATCGGCGTCATAGCCAAGGCGGACGGCGCGAACGTTGCCGAGGCTACGGACGAATAAACCGGCACCAACGAGGAGAACGACAGAGAGCGCGCCCTGAAGGATGAGCAGCGCCGATCGCATATGAGAACGCTGATAGGTGCCGCCGCGAGCACCTGCGCGAAGTGTCTCCGCCAGATTGCCGCGCACGGCCAGCACCGCCGGACCGGTGCCGATCAACGTGCCTGCGACGAGAGCGCAGACCGCGGCCACCCCAAGCGTACGCCAATCCGTGACGACGCTGCCATCGACCCCGTTTGGGAGCACGAGGACGCGAAGCGCGGCACCGCCCCACTGCGCAACGAGCACTCCCGCGACGCAACCCGCTATCGCCAGCAGCAGGCTCTCGGTTAGTATTTGCGTCGCGAGGCGCCGCCGGCTCACGCCGAGGGCCAATCGCATCGCGATCTCGCGCCGCCGACTGACGATTCGTGCGACGATGAGATTTGCCACGTTCGCGCATGCGATGAGCAGCACGATGACGGCAACTCCGGTCACCCACAGCAATGTCTTCGACTCGAGGCTCGCCCCAGGCCCGGCCGCGGTCTTGATCGCACCGGCGATGGCCGCGGGCTTTGCGACCGTCGCAGAGGCGACGGACGGCATCTGGAGGCGGGCGGCATCGCGGCTCTTCATGAACGCTTGCGTCAGGTCTGCGCTTGCCGCGTTGACCGAGACGCCGCGCCGGCGGCGGACGAGCACACTTGTGAAATCCCACCGATAGTTCGTGAAGTAAACGTTGAGGTTTTTCTGATTCTCGTTCGCGGCGACCGTCGTGATCGGGACGTAAGCCGCTGGAGGTTGATCGGTCGAGACGCCAACGAAGCCTTTCGGTGCAACGCCAATGATGACGTACGGGATTGTGCCGAGTTGGATCGTTTGGCCGATGACATTTCTTCCCGCGAGCTCGCGACGCCAATAGCCATAGTCGAGGATGGCGACCGCTGCGCCACGCGGAACGATGTCGTCGGCCGCGTCGAAGAATCGGCCGAGGAACGGATGCGCGTCGAAGAAGTCGAAGAACGACGCGCTGACGGCCGCGACCGGCTGCTCGCGCGCGGCTTCGCCAGTTCCCACTTGCCACAACTCTTGTGAAAACCCGGCGTATTGCGAGAACGAGCTGGTCGCTCGCTTCAGATCGAGATACCGCGAATACGGCATCACGGCATTCGTGAGCACTCGGCCGCGCACGTTCGTTTGCAAGTAAACGCGGTGGACCGTCGCAGGATCGCGCAGATATGGAGGCGGGCGAAACATGAGGCGGTCGACCGCGCCGAACATCGCGGCATTCGCACCGATTCCAAGCCCGAGCGTCGCAACGACGGTGATCGTGAAGCCTGGCGAGCGTCGAAGTGTGCGCACCGCATAGCGAAGGTCTTGCAGACAGTGATCGAGCGACGGCATCGACCAATACTCGCGCGCATTTTCATGCGCGAGAGCGGCATTTCCGAGCTGGCGCCGGGCCGCAAAACGGGCGTCAGTCGCGTCGAGGCCGCGCGCCCGAGCGTCACGCTCGAGATGCTCTCGATGAAACCGCAGTTCGTCGGACAATTCGGCGCTCAGCGTGTCGCGGCGAAGCCAGTCACGAAGTCTCATTGCCAGTTCTCGCATTGATGTCGGCACTATTGGAGTGGTTGCCGGGTGGGCGTCAGGTCCCCGGCGTCATTACGCGCTGAATGGCCGCCATGAGTTGTGCAAATCCCGACGTCTGCTCGCCGAGTTGACGTCGGCCTGCGGGGGTGACGGTGTAGTAGCGCGCCCGCTGATTGTTCGGCGTCTGGCGCCACTCTGCTTTGATCCAGCCTTTGTGCCGCATTCGCTGAAGTGCCGGGTAGAGCGAGCCCTCCTCGACACGGATGACGTCCCGCGACAGGCGTTGCAGATGCTGCGCGATTCCGTACCCGTGCATCGGTTGCACGGTCAGCGTCTTGAGCACGAGCATGTCGAGCGTGCCAGGGAGCAGGTCTTGTTTCGACGTTGGTGTCATCGCAGGAAGTAGACGGTCTAAGGGATAGACAATCTGTGTCCAGAGAGGGTTTGAACCCGTCGAAGGGAGAGACCGCATCGTCTCCTTGTGCGACTCGTCGTTCTCCGGATCGAGGATGTCGCCCAAAACCAGGTCGTCTCTGCCCCGGTGGCGAAGGATCTCGACGCCGATTAGTCGCGTCCCCGCGTCGCTCGTCCCAAGGGTGGTCACCGGCGTCCGCAGCGCAACTCGGCTGCGGCACTGTGAAACATCCAATCGATGGACGACGTCGTGGCCACTCCGACCGCTGGTTCGCGCTTCGAGACCGCCGCTGGTGACCGTCTTCGCGGCGCTCGTTCGCTGGCGAACGCGCCGCTCAGGCGCTGCGGGCGAACGTGGAAGACCTTCGGGGGGAACCGAACGGGTCAGGGTCGTCTCAGCGAAATCGGAGTACGGGCCGAACGCGAGACCGGAGCAGAGAGTCCGTGACGGCGGCTGCCCGAATCATCTCAGCCGCTGAGGCTGACAGCCCAACGGTCATGCTTTCGAAAGGCCCTACGCTGCTCGTGCGCGGTGTGCACCGTCGATCGTTGACGACCTTTCTGTGTTCCATGCCGTTTCATAGTTCCGTCGCAGCTAGTCAGCGCCTCGAATCGGCTAGCTCACCGAGGTTTGAGATCCGAACCTCTCCGTCGGGAAAGGTCGCGACGATATCGAGCCTACCTCCCATTGCCTCAACGTACCGGCGGAGAGTGCTAACAAGCAGGTCGGCGCGACGCTCGAGCTTCGAGATCTCGTCCTGGCCGCACTCCATTGTTTCAGCGAGCGTAGCCTGCGTGAGTTCGCGCGCATGTCGCAACTCCTGCAACGGCAACTCGGCGAGCATTGCCTTCGTAGCAGCTGCATTCCGAGCCCGACGCTCAGGCGACATCTTCGCGCGTAGTTCGTTGAAGTTTCTGCGGCCAGCACTAGCCGCCTTTCCCGCTGCCTTTGTCACGCTCTCCCTCGCGAAGTAAGGTCTCAAGATGCTCGTCGTACAGATCGTCGGCGATGGCGACCACCCGCTCGTAGAACTGATTATCGCCTGTCTTGTCGCCGCCGATCAGTAGCATGCACACACGCCGCGGATCCCACGCGTAAAAGATCCGGATCGGCTTCCCACGATGCTGGATCCGTAGTTCCCGCATTCGGCCGTGCCGCGAGCCCTTTACGTCGGAGCTGTACGGATAAGGCAACGTCGGTCCGCGCTCTTGAAGTAGGCCGACTGTGCGGTCGATTGCGTCCTGCTCGTCTTCCGTTAGTTCCTTCCACCAACCACCGAATTCGTCGGTGAACTCGACTTCCCAGGCCATCTCATAGGGTCTCCAGCCCGAGATCCACTGTTGCGCGGCGACTCACCGCAACATGCACGTTATTGCATATGCAATGTAATGCATGTCGCAACGCCTTTGCAAGGTGGCAGGGCCGGGGACCGTTGGGGACCGTTGAGGCTTGATTACGCGCTAACTCGTTAGCGCAGAGCAAAGCAGGCTGGCCGTGCACCGTTGAAAATCAACGACTTACGCAACGACCCCGTTGGTTTCGCTCAGCTTCCCAAGCTGGACGTCGCCGGTTCGAGCCCGGTCGCCCGCTCTCTGGAAATTGTTGGGTTTTCAGAAGTTTAATGACGCTGGCGGGCCGGTGGCCCCCGGCGTTTTTTCGTTCGGGGCCACTTTGGGGTTACTCGACGGTTTGCGGCTCACCGCGAGTTGCGTGATGGGTCTATCTGGTCCCATCAGGCGATCTGATCCTGGCGCGATGTGACGCCGCGTAGGTGGCGGCATCCCATGCCGGAGCGTGGCCGATTCCGGCATTCGATCGCCCAGCGCGGGCACCAAACATTAAGAGATTCTTAATGTTCGACCGCAGCTGAATAGCGTTCGGAATCACCGGCATATCGCTCCACCGCACCTCACCGCCCAACACGTTCGTGGTCGCGAACATTTCGTGGACATTTCTTGCACATGATTCGCACATGAACGGAAGTGCAGCAGGTTAATCGAGGCGGCGTGCCTATATAGATTATCTAAACGTAAATCGAGACACATGCGCTCGCGGAGTTGACGGTCGTTCGAAGCCGACAATACCGGGTGGAGATCTGCGAGCATGTGCCACGCACGACACCAACACCGGAGCGAATCAATGCGTGTTCCACTTGCGTTCTTGGCTGCGGCGATCGTTATGGTGCCCGCACGGACCTCGGCGCAGAACGGCCGCGTCGTCACCTACCTTTCCGTCCGTGGCAAAGACACCACCGACATCGAGCAATATCGCCAGGTCCGCGATACGATCTTCGGCGTGTGGGTCGAGACCGGGCCCGACATCGCCGTGCACAATTACTGGGTGGCACTGGGGCCGGACGGTTTGCCGACGAGCTACGCGATCAAGGTGACGCACCCGTACGGCGACCGACCTCCGGTGTCCTTGAACCAACACACGACATTCGGCGGCGATACTGCCACGGTGCTCGACAGTGTTCCCGCAGTGGGCCTGCAACGTATCGCCATACATGGCGGGGCGTTTCCGGAAATCAATTTCGTGCTCCACTTCGATCTGGGATTGGCGCGGCTCCGCGCGGCGGGCGCCAAATCCGGGAGCATCGTCACGTTCGGCTCGAACCGTATCGTGACGGGTCCAAATGGTCCGATGTTGGCGCCGCCCGCTCCCGAATCCGTCTTCGCGGCGTTCTCGGGCGCCGATTCCGTGATCGTCGGTCCGGCACGCATGTCGGTTGACGGCGATGGCCACGTGACCGGAATCCATTTCGACGACGGCCAGGAAGTACATCGCGGCACGACGGCCAATATGGCGAAAGTAATTGCCGGCTTCGTCGCGGCGAACGCAGCGGCGGACTCGGCGCGGACGATCGAGCTGTCGACCGACGCGCTCGACAAGTTTGTCGGCAACTACGCGAGCCAGGATCTCAAGGTCTCGGTCAGTCGAAACGGCGATCATCTGTTCATGACCGTGAACGCCCAGCCACCGTTTCCGATCGTGCCGGAGGCGCCGACGAAGTTCTTCGTGCGTGGCCGGGCCCTACGGATGGAGTTCGAGACCGCCGGCGCCGGCGACGCAAGCGCTTTGATCATTCGGCAGGGGAAGAGTGAATACCGATTGATCAAGACAAAGGGCAGCCAAGAGATCTGAGTCTAGATCGCCGACGTCGGATCTGAAACCGGTGGCGTAAGTCAGCACGTCGGGCGTGGACGGCCGATTCTCTTCGGCGCCTGCGCTGCGTCACCGGCGCTACTCGGCACGTAGCGCGAGCAGAGGATCACTATGCGCCGCACGACGCGCCGGGATGTACGCCGCCAGACCAGCGATGGCGATGAAGATCGCGGCGACGGTGACATACACCACGGGTCGGTGGGCGCGACACCGTATAACAACGACCGCACGGATCGGCTGGCTGCAAGTGACGCGAGGACGCCGGCTCCCGCGCCCGCGACGACCAGCGCGAGCGCCGATCTCGGCAGGCCGTTTTTTCGCGTCGCCAACGGTCCCCAGCTTGGGGACCGTTGTGACAGGCTTACCACGGCCCTCGATGGCAAGTGTGTTCGAAGACAGCGCTTAGAGATTAATCAAAGGCGGGATGCGACGTACGCGCTGCTGCCAACGACCAACTGCGCTGGCTGGACGACTGGGGCCGCGGCGGGTCAGGCGTACCTCGCTCCGATTCGCTCGACCGCCGGATAAACACGGCGACTGCAATATCGCTTGACAATTATGACGCATGATAACATAGTCTATCTATGTCATGACGCGCGCTCGCCATGAAATCCCTCCGGGAACGCTCGACATGCTGATTCTCAGCACGCTCGCACGCAGCGATGCCCTCCACGGATTCGAGTTCGCTGAGGCCATTCAGCTGGCCTCTTCGGACGTGCTGCATCTCGAAGAAGGTTCGCCGTATCCGGCGCTTCAGCGAATGCTCATCAAAAGTTGGATTAGCGGGACGTGGGGCCGCACGGCGGAAAATGGTCGCGCGCGCTACTACCGGCTCACGCCCGCCGGGCAGCGGCAGTTCAATCGCGAGGTCGCGGACTATACGACTGTCTCAGCGGCCATCGTCCGCATCCTCCGGCCCGCTTGACCGATGCCATTCCCTGGTGACTCTTGGCGGCGACTCATGTTTCTCGTGCGTCGCGACAGAATGGCGGCAGACCTTGAAGACGAGATGCGGTTGCACGTCGCGCTCCGCGCCGAGTCGCTCCAACGCGCCGGCGTGCCCGAAGGCGAAGCGCGAGTGGCGGCGCGCCGCAGGTTCGGCAACCGGACCACCATCCAGCAAGAGAGTCACGATATGTGGGGGATGATCGGCATAGAGCAGCTCGCGCAGGACGGTCGGTTCGCGATGAGGGGGCTCACGCGGAGGCCGGCGTTCACGGCCGTCGCCGTACTCTCGCTTGCCATCGGTATCGGCGCGACAACGGCCCTCTTCAGCGCTACGAACGCGCTCCTGTTTCGCCCGTTGCCGTACGCGACGCCCGACGAGTTGATGAAAGTCACATTGGTGAAACCGCCGCGAGGCGACCGGCCCGCTGACGACCAGTCGGTCTGGTCGTATCCCAAGTTCCTCACATTCCGGGCCGCACAGCGGGTGTTCTCCGAGCTCGCGCTCTACGGGCCGGACCGGTTCCGGGTAACGAGCGGAGAGGTGGAGAGCATCGGCGCGGAGTCCGTCAGCGCCACGTACCTTCGCACGTTGGGGATTGCGCCCGCCTTGGGCAATGACTTCGATCGCGAGCTCGATACGCAGTTTGGCGTGCCTGGAGTGGCGGTTCTTTCATACGACTATTGGGTGCGTCGCTTCAACCGAGACTCCCTGGTCATTGGGAAGACGATCGACCTGAACCGAGATCCGTTCGTGATCATCGGCGTCACACCACCCGGTTTCCGCGGCCTGACAGGCCAAGCCGACATCTTCGTTCCCATCACGGTCCAGCCGGCCACGAGACTCACCGCGCAGTCGCACAGCTTCTGGCTTGTCGCGCGCCGAGCAGCGGGCGTCGCAACGCCGCTAGCCACCGCGGAGGTCAAGCGGCTTGGCGTCGTCGTGAACGACGCGCATCCCAACGATTGGGACAAGGCGAAGTGGGGCGCGGCCTCGGAGCCGCTCGACAACGCGCGCGTTGCTCCGCTCGTCAAACGCTCCGTGCTGGTTCTCTTCGCCGCCGTCGCTCTCGTGTTATTGATCACCTGCGCCAATGTCGCCAACCTGCTCCTGGGCCGTGCTCGAGCAAGGCAGCGCGAAATGGCCATCCGCTTCGCGATGGGCGCGAATCGCACGCGAGTTGCGCGCCTTCTGCTCACGGAGGGATTGCTCCTCGCACTCCTTGGCGGCGCGGGCGGCGTGCTGGTTGCGTGGTTCGGCGTGCGCGCACTCGCCTCCGTGAACCCCGCGACGACTCTCCGTG
>Ga0157372_10002291_pt1 | contig 20748 bp, 15 predicted proteins | sample C55metaG_FD_115307 | JGI IMG/M metagenome (GOLD analysis project Ga0157372, IMG submission 115307) | Corn rhizosphere microbial communities from Kellogg Biological Station, Michigan, USA - C5-5 metaG | ecosystem: Host-associated > Plants > Roots > Rhizosphere > Soil | place: USA: Michigan... | reverse complement strand
GCTGCCTGAAGGCTCTGTTCGGCAGTATTCAACTCCGTAAATGCCCGCGACACTTCCGGGGCCGCAGCCTGCGAATACAGGGCATGGCTGTACTCTGCAAAGAAATCGGCGTGCTGGACAGGACGAGACTGCCACGCCGCGATCGCGCCATACGCCATGCCTGGCCATGACATCTGCATTAGCATCTGGCCGTCGTCAGTCCATAGTGTGTTTACCAGTCCTAGCGCATGAGACTTCCGACCCGCAGCCAGCAGAGTATCTATATTGTCAAACGTCAAATTAAAATCAGGCGCCACTTCGTTCCAGCTACTCACGCCGGATACGACCATGTGAGGCACATGCTGCGCAACAAGAGGACCAAGCCATTGTTTATATTCCGGATCCGGCTTGGGATCGTAGTACCAGGGAAGCGCGATCAAGCCCGGTGGAAGCTGCGAAATGATCCCGGGAAACTTGACCATGATGTCCGCATACGCCATTACATGCTTGCCACGCGCCTGAAATAGATTCGTCACCGAACGCAACTGCTCTACAAACAACTGCACCGGCGTCGCGTTCGCACCGGCGCTCTCTGCTGCTTTCTGAATGCTGAAGGTCTCGTCGAAGCCAATGTCTACAAAAGGGCTTGGAAAGAGAGCAGCCAGTTGCGATATCCAATCCTGCAAAAGCGCCTTTACCTTTGGATTAGTTGGATCGAACTCTCCTCCATGAGGAAAGTCGGCGAGATCGGAATATTTCTCGATTCGAAACAGATCGTGAAGATGACCATAGAGTTCAACTGCGGGAACGATATCAATATGCCGCTCCCGGCCATAGGCGATGATTTGCCGCACCTGGCTTTTCGTAAAGCGCGCTTGCGGATTCAGAAGCGGATAGCCGTCCAGTTCCACATTCGCTTCGGAATAAAAGAAGTATTGGTTGCCTTTAAATCGCGCAAGCAGGTCGAGTTGCTTCTCCACCTGTCCAACGGTAGACATTGGACCTTCGCTTCCCACGTCAACCAGAGTTGCGCGATAGGCCAGTGACGGCCAGTCCTGAATAGCCACCTCCGGAAAGTTGGCTGAGTTCCCTGCTCCATCAGCAAGCTGAAGAAGCGTCTGGACGCCATAGTAGATTGCAGCGGAGGAACGACCCGTGATCTGAATCCCCTGCGCGCTGATAGTTAAGCGATAGGCTTCGCGCGACTCCGGCCCAGGGCTTTCTCCCGGAACGGGAAGGGGATCGACGGGACCAGTACGTTTGAGAACGATGGCAGGTACCGAAATCGAAGATTTGAGGACCGGCAAGCGAACGCCTGTCTTCTGGGCCAGGCCGCGCGCAAGTTCGTCGGCTGCGAAACGATCCTCGGGGCTGGGAGCAGATGCAAAGGTGATTGTGAGGTGATGGATCGGAACACTGCCCGTTCCGTATTGCACAATTTGCGGCTCTGGCAGCACCTGCATTCGATGCGCCGCCCTTGCGGTGCCGCAGCAATAGAGAGAGATTGCGACACACAAATATCCCAACTTCATGGTTTGTCTCCAGAACTCGTTTTGAGCGCAGTGTAAGCCTCGCAGGATGCCCCCGAAAGAATAAGACACATTTGTCTCGCTTGTTTTATATGAGAAACACAGGTATATCTATTGACGCAATACTATACCCAACGATATAGCTATACCAAGCGATCTTGGGGGTCATTCCTGATGCAGTGTCCGAGGATAATCCCGCCAAACAGATTGCATCGTGAGACGATAGGAATTCTGCCGCCATGCCGCATCTTTGGAAGATGTTCGCCATTACCGCTGCACTTACGGCCTTTGCATCTGCCACTCCAGCGCCATCTCAGTCCGCGCCTACCGTGCCGACGCAATCTCGTCAGATTACCGCCGATATCACGCAGGTCACGGGACCCCACAGCCGTTCGCCTCTACTGGTGGTCGGCGCCGGTCGCGCTAACGAGGGTCTTCGAGCGGACTGGCAAGCACAACTTGCCGTCGTTCAGCGGGAGATTGGCTTCCGTTACATTCGTTTTCACGGCCTGCTCGACGATGATATGGGCGTTTACAAGGAAGATGCAGAGGGCAACCCCCGCTACAACTTCCAGTACATCGACTCCCTCTACGATGCCCTGCTCGCCCTGCACATCCGCCCTTTTGTGGAACTGTCCTTCATGCCATCAAAACTTGCCAGCGGACCCCAGACCGTCTTTTGGTACAAGGGAAATATCACACCGCCAAAAGACATGGCCAAGTGGGAAGGCTTGATCCGGGCTCTCATGATCCACTGGCAACAACGTTATGGCGAGGCCGAAATCGCGACCTGGTATTACGAGGTCTGGAATGAGCCTGACCTTAAGATATTCTTCACTGGCTCTCTGGAGGATTATCTCCATCTCTATCGAGCTACCGCCACGACCATCAAGAGTGTCTGCCCAGCGTGTCGTGTCGGCGGTCCTGCCTCAGCGGATTCCCCCTACGAAAAGAAGTTTATTGAATACGTCGCTGCCAACCACATTCCCGCTGACTTTATTTCCACACACATCTATGCGATCAAACACGGTTTTGTCGACTCCGTCACGGGTGTGGTTAGCACCGTCTTCGATACCTCACCAGATACCATTGTCGGTCGTATGCGTTCCTCGCGCGAAAATATTGAGCAATCGGCTTTACCCCACCTCGAACTTCACTACACTGAGTGGGGTTCCTCCTATACATCCACCGACTATCTCCATGATCAGTACCATCAGGCTAGTTTTATTCTTGACAAACTACGCAAGGCCTCACCCTATGTGACGTCCATGTCCTACTGGACGTTCACCGACATCTTCGAGGAGAGAGGTCCACGCTTCACACCCTTCTATGGCGGCTTCGGTCTGATGAACTACGAGAGCATCCGCAAGCCTTCCTTCTTCGCCTACAAATTTCTGAGCCAGTTGGGAGCTTCAGACGTTGCCGCGATGGATACCGCCTCCGGAGGACCCCAATCATGGATTACTCGGACCGGCAACCGCCAGATCCAGGCGCTGTTCTGGAACTACTCTCCCATCGCGCCGCCCGCCGGTCAGGACGACCAGAGCTTTTATAAGCAGGAACGTCCGGCTGCTCCTGCTCCGCCGGTCGCACTTACGCTAACGCACCTGCGTCCCGGCCGCTATCAGATGGCGGTCTACAGAATCGGCTATGAACAGAACGACGCCTACACCGCGTATCTCCATCTCGGCGCTCCCACGCAACTCAGCCGTCAGCAAGTCGCAGAATTGCAGGCCAAAGCCTCCGGATCTCCAGCCGAAATTCACACGATCAATATCGTGCATGGCACGTTTCGACAGACTTTTCCCATCCGCGAAAACGACGTTTACTTCGTGACCCTTACGCGAATGCAGACAGCACAAAACTAGCGCTTCGAACCGAATCCAATCCGCCCAGCGAAAAAAGAAGTCCTCTCGCACTGTTGGATGCTCAGCCTTATAACTTACTTCAGGAGTACTTTTAGACATGCGGCTACTTGCTATCCTCCTTCTCTTAGCCGGAACCGCGTCTGCAGAAGGCCTCCGCGCTGGCGCTGCGCAGGTCGTGATCACGCCGCCCAAAGGCGCGCCAATGGCAGGCTATTACAGTAGTCGGGTTGCCGAAGGGACGCACGACGATCTATACGCAAAGGCGATCGTTTTTGAGAAAGATGGCGTGAAGGTCGCTCTGGTGGCGTGCGATCTTGTCTCCTTGCCTCGGCCCATATCGGAGACGGCTCGGCAGATCATTCAGCAGAAGATCGGCATCCTTCCAGACCACATCATGATCAGCGCGACGCATGACCACACCGGTCCAGTCATTCTGACCATTCCCTCTCGCTACAATCTTCAGGGCGAAACGAAGCGCATCACAAAAGAATATACGGATGCTCTTCCTGGCCGCATCGCCGAAGCCGTCATTTTGGCCAACACCCATCTGCAACCAGCGCAGGTGCGTTCAGCCATTGGCCTGGAGCGTTCCCTTGCCTTCAACCGACGGTATTTTATGAAGGATGGTACCGTCGCTTGGAACCCGGCCAAATTAAACCCGGATATCTCGCGCCCTGCCGGGCCTACCGATCCTTCCGTGCCGGTAGTGTACGTGGAAACGCCTGAGGGAGAAGGCATTGCTTCCTATGTAAACTTCGCTATGCATCAGGATACGACCGGCGGTCTAAAGTTCTCGGCAGACTATTCCTATGCTCTTGGCAAGATTCTCAGGATGGCCAAGGGCCAGAATTTGGTCAGCATGTTCACCATAGGTTGCGCTGGAAACGTCAATCATCTGGACGTGACACGAAAAGAACCTCAATCCAGTTACGATGAGGCAGCCCGCATAGGGGCGGTTCTGGCCGGCGACGTTCTGAAGACAATTCAACGCGCGCCCGTGGTTTCCGTTGCGCAAATCCGAGTGAGTTCCCAGGTTCTAAAGCTCGATCTGCCTCGCTTCACTCCTGAAGAAATTGCCTGGGCGCATCGAACTCAAGCGACCGTGGGATCGCCCGCTCCGGCACCGTTTCTTGACTTGGTTCGCGCTGCGAAAATCATCGAGATCGATGACCGCCACGGCAAGCCGTTCGATGCCGAGGTGCAGGTCATCGCCCTCGGAGACCAGATCGCCTTTGTCGGTTTTCCAGGAGAGATGTTCACCGAATTTGGGCTGACCATCAAACAGGACTCCCCTTTCCCTATTACCATTACAGCCGAGCTTGCCAATGGTGCTTTAGGTTACATCCCTAACCGCCAGGCGTATCCGCAGGGAGCATATGAGGTGATGAGTTCCCGTCTGAATCCCGGAGCGGGCGAGCTGCTGATGGACTCCGCTCTGAGTCAGCTCTCTGCCGTCCAGCACCGCTGACCAGCCATCAGTTAGTCCCGCGACGGATGAGTAGGGATGAACGCGTACGTTGAATCCACTTCATAGAACCATCGGCGAAAGGAAAGACCAGAATGCATTACCGAGAGCTTTCGACTCCTGCGGTCGTCATTGATCTTGATGCGGTCGAACAAAATCTAGACCGGATGGCGGCTTATTGCCGGGGCCACAATCTCAGTCTTCGCCCTCACACCAAGACCCACAAGACGCTCGAAGTTGCGAGGATGCAATTGGAGCGCGGCGCTTTTGGCCTGGCCGTCGCAAAGGTCGGCGAAGCAGAGGTCATGGCGCAGTCAGGCACGAAGCAGATCCTCGTCGCGCATCCCATCTTCGGGCAGGAACAACTAGGCCGTCTTTGCCGGATCGCCCGAGAGATCGACGTTCTGATCGCTGTGGACAATGAAGAGACCGCCAAGGCCATCTCGCGTGCTGCAGTTCAGCATGGCTGCACCCTGGGAATCCTGGTTGAGTTCGACGCGGGCTTCCGGCGATGTGGCCTTCCTCCTGGCCCTGCCTGCACCCGGCTGGCAAATACCATTGAGAAGCTACCCGGAACTAGTATGCGCGGATTGATGACCTATTTCGGCAACATCTGGGGCACCGAAGAAGAACGCCGTGTGCAGGTAGCAGCAGCGGCCTCAGCGGTCGAACAGTCGCTCGAGGCATTTCATACTGCACACATGCCCCTTGAAATCGTCTCCGGAGGCTCGACCCCTGCAGCCGCCTTCTCCCATCAGATTCCGGGGCTCACCGAGATCCGCCCCGGAACCTATGTATTCAACGATATGAATACGTACTATCAAGGAGCATGCCGGCTTGTGGACTGCGCGGTTCGCGTGCTGACCACTGTGATCTCTACCGCAGTCGAAGGTCAGGCCGTGATCGATGCGGGTTCAAAGACCTTGTCACAAGACACTTTGGGTTCTGGCCCCATGAAGGGATATGGATATATCGTGGAAGAGCCATCCGTCCCGCTCTTCCGGCTGAATGAAGAGCACGGCTATCTGGACGTTTCCCAGTCGCGCCGCTTCCAGATCGGGGAGCTTTTGACCGTCATTCCGAATCATGTATGCACGTGCATCAATATGCACGATGAGGTCTTTGTAACCCGCAACGAACAGGTCATAGGTTCATGGAAAGTAGCCGCTCGAGGAAAGGTCCGCTGACGAATACATCTCACTCTTACGGCTGAATGTTAATGGGATAGTCCGTCGCACTAAGCATCGTTGCTGCCCTTCTCTTTGCTGAGCATATCCGCATATTCGGCAGTAAGCCGGCGAATTTTGTAATTGAATTCGACGAAGCGCGCTTCCCAGGCGTTGGCTTCTTCTTCGGTGTACTGGTAAAAACCGTGGCCATTCGAAATGCCGCGTCCGCCGCCCTCAACAACATCGCGCATCAACTTCGGAATCTCTTTTTCCGTCGAGAGGTCCGGCAGCAGATCGCGCATCACACGATGGTAAGCCTCGACACCCATGAGATCCATGTATCGGAAGGGTCCTGCAAACGGAATCCACCAACCCACATCATTGCGCATCGAGCGGTCCACATCCTCAACAGTGCACACGCCGGAGTCCACCAGATGGCAGGCTTCACGAAACATCGCGTACGAGATGCGATTGGTGATGAACCCGCGAATTTCTTTGCGAAGCGTCGAAGGCTCCTTTCCCCACAACGGCGCAATCTGTGTGATTCGATCGAGCGATTCCTGCGACGTAGCCCCACCGGGAATGATCTCCATAAAACGCGTCACATGCGCTGGCTCGTCCCAGTGAATTCCGAGGATACGCTCCGGATGGATCGCACCCTCCTGTAAGAGCGACACCGGCAGCGCAGAGGTGTTCGACGCAAGGATGCAGGTTGGCGAAACAACACGCTCTGCACTCTGCAGCAGCTCCCGCTTCAGCGCCAGGTCCTCCGTCACGGACTCGAAGACGATCTCGGAGTCCGCAATCACCTTAAGGTCCGACGTCATTTGAAAGCGCTGCATGACTCGTGCTACAGGTTCGCGCAGAAGTTTTTCTTCGCCCATCTCGCGCAGCAATTGTTCAATTCTTTGAGGCGCGGACGCGCTTGCAGCCATGTCATCCGTAACTCCCGTCACACGATGCCCCGCCGCAAGCAGGCACGCTGCAATACTTCGTCCCATCAAACCGAGTCCAATCACAGCAACCGGCGGCAACGCGCCATTTTGAGCGTTCATCATCATCTCCCTCCTCCTATTTCTTGTTGTTCTGCAAAGTCCATCTGAGTCGGCGCCTGGCGGAAGCCGCGCGTAAGCACCGCCAGATAGGCCACTCCCATCAACAGCCATCCGCCACCGATCCATTTAGCCAGCACTGGCAGACTCCACCAGATGGCCGCGCAAAAGAGAAGGCCCGCAACAGGCGCAAGTACATCGCGAAATAAATTGCGATCTTGTTTAGACACATAGAATGTCTTCACCACAGCGGCATTCACTCCCATAAATGCCAGGAACGCACCGAAGTTCAGCACCTCGGCCGCGTGCTCATAGCTCAGTGTCAGCGATCCGCATAGGGTGATCGTCCCGATCAGCAGAAGATTGAAGACGGGCGTATTCGTTCCTCCAGCTAACCGACCGAAGGTTCGGCGCGGCAGTACGCCGTCGCGGCCCATACCATATAGCAGACGCGCCGCTCCAACCTGCCCAGTCAGTGCACTGCCAACACAGGCCACAAATAGCGTTATGGCCATTGCCTGAAATAGCCACGGGCCGCCGGCGCGGCCGCACACATCCAGAAATGCAGTCTCTACGTTCGGAAAATTGTTGTACGTGGGCCACACGCGCGCGGCGAGGTAGATCTGCAGCGAACTGAAAACGCCTGTAATGGCGCACACAAGCACCGTGGCAATCAGGACGTTCTTCCGCGGGTTCTTAACATCTTCTGCCAGCGTTGTAACACCATCAAAACCGATATATGTGAGAGCGGCAAACGATGTTGCGGTGAATACCTCGCGCAGATGAAAGGTCGAGCGGTTGTAGATCGGCGTCAGGCTGAAGAGCGCCGCAGTCCCGCCGTGTAGAGCGAGATAGCGAATTGCCATGAAAAAGAAGGCGCCGATCACCGAACACATCGCACAAAGCAGAATGATGTTCCACTTCGCTGTGGAACGAATGCCGCGCAGGTTCATTCCTGTGGTGAACATGACCAGAAGCAGCACCCAGACCGCATAGGGAACGAACGGCACGATGCGTGTGAGGGTGAGCGCTCCATACGTTGTGCTGACGATAGGCACAATAATGTAATCCAGTACCATCGACCAGCCCGCGATGAATCCGAGATTTGCATCCAACCCGCGCGAGACATATGTGTACGCAGAGCCGGCCGATGGATAGACCGATGCCATTCTGCCGTAACTCACCGCAGTCAGCATCATGGCAAACATGGCAATCAATATCGTGGTCACCATGTGTCCGCGTGACAATTGCTGGGCCACTCCGAACAATCCAACCGCAGCGATGGGCTGGATCAGAACGATGCCGTAGAACACAAGGTCCCACAAACCGAGGACACGTTTGAACTCCGACGTTCTCGCGGAACTGGACAAGCTCACCTCCAAATTGCAACCGTACTGCTCCAAAAATGGGCATTCAGTCCAGGCGTTTCGAATCCGTCCGTGTAGTCTATCGACGCCGCAAACCTGGGCGTTCCAGTCATCGAGCGGATTTGACGCATTGCACCCACTGGAGTTTCTAACTTGACTTTGCTTTGCATCTACTCCAATAATAAGGTGCTGGAACCAATTGAAACATGCGAAGTCCAATACAAAAATACACCACGACTACTGCGCACGACCAGATCGAGCATTCTCAGGCATTCTCTCCTTTGCTTCGGGAAGAAAATGCTCGCAGAAAGACCGCTGGTTCTCTCGATCGCTGGCATCGCGCGTCGGCCAGTCTGGCCGGTGGAGTATCTAGCGGGCTGCGCCGTTCCGCTCGTCCATATCCGCTTTATTTCTCGCATGGCCAAGGCGCGACACTCAATGACATTGACGGCAACGAATACCTTGATTACACGCTGGGCTGGGGACCGAATATTCTCGGAAATGCTCCACCAGAGATCGTAGAAGCAGTCTACGAGACAATGCAAAGAGGTCTCACCTTCGGCGCTCAGCACGATCTGGAGTACATCGTTGCAGAGATGCTGACGCAAGTCATTCCATGTGCGGACCGCGTTTGCTTCGCCAACAGCGGTACCGAGATTGTGCAGGTTGCGCTTCGTCTGGCGCGCGCCGCGACTGGAAGATCCAAGTTCATCAAATTTGAAGGCCATTACCACGGATGGGACGATAGCGTTCTACAGAGCTACCACCCCACTGCAAGACAACTCGCCTCCAGTGATTCCCAGCCGATTCCCGAGGGTTCAGGTCAATTGACCGCCAATTCCACGGTGATCGCACAATGGAATGACTTTGAAAGCGTGCGTGAGGCCTTCGCATTGCATCCAGGCGATATCTCCGCCCTCATCTGCGAGCCGCTCATGTGCAACAGCGGCTGCATTCCGCCGCAACCGGGCTTCCTCGAGTTTCTTCGCGAGATTACAAGACAAAACGGCGCGCTGCTCATCTTCGACGAAGTCATCACTGGATTTCGTCTGGGACTCTCCGGAGCGCAAGGCTTTTACGGGGTCACGCCTGATCTCGCTACCTATGCGAAGGCAGTTGGCGCGGGGACTCCGCTGAGTGTGCTCGCAGGTAAGTTGGAGTTCATGGAACTGATCGAGTGCGGCAAGGTCGTCCACGCGGGGACGCTCAATGGAAATCTCATCGCGCTCTCTGCCGCTCGTGCAGCACTCACCATCCTCATGCGCGACTCCGAAAGCATTTACGGCAATCTCTTCCGTCGAGGCGAAACGTTGCGCGATGGCATCGCCTCCATTCTGCGCAAGCATGGACACCATCTATGTACCGCAGGCGAAGGTCCCGTCTTCCATCTCTCCTTCATAGAGCGACAGCCCCGGAATTATCGCGATCTGCTGGAAGCGGACAATCAGAAGTACAGTGCCTTTGTATTGGCACTACTGGACGAAGGCGTACTTCCCTTGCCCGACGGTCGCTGGTACACCTCTACAGCGCATTCCGACACTGACATCGAGCGCACGTTGAATGCCGTGGAGCGCGCGGCGGAGTAACAGTCCATCGCACGCTCCCTCTGCTGACTATTTCTTCTCCGGGAAATATGCGATGCAGTCGATCTCCACCTTCATGCCCGGTTCTACCAATGCAGCCTGAACGGTCGTACGCGCAGGCGGAGCGGTTCCCTCAAAGAAGTTAGCGTAGACCTCATTCATCGCGCCAAATTCTGCCGCGTCCGCCAGGAACACGCCACACTTCACGATGTTTTTCTTGTTGGCGCCGCAACCAATTAGAATCCGCTCAATATTCTCGAGAGTGAGTTTCGTTTCGCCGCGAATGTCACTGAAGATGAACTCTTGCGAGGCTGGGTCGATGGGTCCCTGCCCTGAGACAAATAAGAAATCTCCGGCGCGGACAACCTGTGAGTACGCTCCCTTTGGAGATGGAGCATCTTCGATGCTGATACGTTCAACATGACTCATTCAATTTCCTCCCACTCGTTAAATTAGAATCTCAATAGATATATACTACGTTCATTAGAAACACTGTACTTCCGTTCGGAGGACGAATGGCGGACTATCTCTTTACCAATGGGACCATCGTTGACGGAACCGGAGACGCGCCCTTCCTTGCGGACATTCTGACGCATGACAACCGCATTGTGCGTATTGGACGCAATCTTTCCGCGCCAGGCGCTACGCTCGTCGAATGCACCGGCCTTACGCTGACGCCTGGCTTCATCGACTCTCATACGCATTCCGACTTGCAGGTCGTAGAGGGCCGCACAGAAAAGCTGCGGCAAGGCGTCACAACGGAAATAGTCGGCAACTGCGGCTTTTCAGCCTATCCGCCTGCAAAAAATCCTGCTGACCTCCGGTCCTTCGCAAACGGCATCTTCTGCGGCGACGACCAATGGGGATGGCCGTCAACCGAGGCGTACCTGCGCTCGATCGAAGAGAGCCGCACGGCAAACGTCGTCTCTCTTGTAGGCCATGGATCTCTACGGATCGCAGTTGCGGGCAACAAACAGGGCGCGGTCACGGAGACCGAGCTGCTTTCGATGGAGAGCCTTTTGGCCGAAGCGCTCGATGCCGGCGCCGCTGGCTTCTCTACCGGACTGATGTATGCACCGGGGTCCAGCGCTCCGACAGAGGAACTGCAACGCCTCTGCAACGTCACGGCCAGCTGCAGCAAGATCTATACCAGCCACATCCGGTCCTACTTTTCCGGCCTCGTCGATGCCGTAAAAGAACAGATCGACCTTGCCCGTCACAGCGGCGGCAAACTCCAGATTTCGCATCTGCAAGCGGTTGGCGCTGCTAACTGGCATCTTCAGGCGAACGCAATCGATGCGATGGAGCAAGCGCGTACGGAGGGAATCGATGTTGAATTCGATTGTTATCCCTACGTCGCTGGCTCTAGCGTACTGACGCAACTGCTGCCACAGAGCGCTCTCGATGGAGGAATCGCATCCCTGATGGCAAGGCTGCGCGATCCCGCTGAGCGGCAGACTATCCGCGACGGTGTGCTGCGATCGATTCCCTGGCGCTGGTCCGACATATACATATCATCGGTGGGAAGCGAGACAAATCTCGGCGCGATCGGCAAGACTCTTGAAGAGATTGCCGATGAACGCGGAAGCGACCCCGTAGATGTAGTGCTCGACCTTCTACTCCAGGAGGAGGGCGATGCGACTATGCTTTGTTTCAATCAAAGCGCTGAGAATCTGCGCGCTAGCCTGACGCACCCGTTCGCTACAATCATCAGCGACGGGTTCTATGTGAAGGGTCGGCCACACCCGCGTCTGCACGGCACCTTTCCTCTTTTGCTTGGCACAGTGACGCGTGACAGAGGATGGCTGACGCTTCCCGAAGCCGTACACAAGATCACCGGGAAACCCGCAGCTCGATACGCGCTCAGTGGTCGTGGCGTGCTGAAACCCGGATACTTTGCCGACATCGTTGCATTCCGCGCCGACACTATCGACAGCCCCGCAACATACGAGTCGCCGGAACTCGACCCACTCGGCATCCAATTCGTATACCGCAACGGTCAGCCTGCAACCATTGAGTAACCATCATGTCCCGGGGGATACTTGTTTTCCCATTGAAACAGAGAGGAGAAGATGTAATGCTATCGACTGTGACTACGAAGGCGAAAACCGCTGTGCCCGAGATGAAGGCCAAGCTGAGAACTGAAAGGAACTCGGATCGAGCACACAAATACTCCGTGCCCGTAGTGCGCAGCACCTTCCGCATTCTGGAGGAACTCGCGCGTGTTGAGCTTCTTGGACTGAAAGAGATCACGCGGAACACCGGCATCGCAAAGTCCACGGTCTTCCGCATTCTCACCACCTTACTTGATATGGGATACCTCGTGCGCGACGCGAATCGCAACTATCGCATCAGCCCGACTCTCGGCCGGCTGGTGAGTGAAGAGGCCACCAGCGAAGCTCTGCGCCGCCTGGCGCTACCCATCATGCTGGAGTTGCGCGACAAATACGGTGAGACTGTAAACCTTGGCGTGCGACGGTTCGACAAAGTGACCTATATCGAAGTCGTCCCGAGTGAATTTGCATTACGACTCCAGGAGAGCCGCGGGGCCTCTGTACCTGCACACGCAAGTGCGCTGGGAAAGGCCATCCTCGCGTTCTCCCCGCAAAACGTCGTGCAGGATCTCATCCGTGGCCATCGGCTCGAAGTTGTGACGCAAAACACGATCTCCGAGCCGGATGAATTCTTGGCCGAGATCAAACGTGTCCGCAACGCAGGCTTTGCCTTCGACCGAGGGGAAGGCTCTCTGCTCGCCGTCTGCATCGGCGCGCCGGTCCTCGACGCGCAGGGCAACGCCATTGCCGCCATGAGCATCTCCGGGCCCGCTTCGCGCTTCAATCCGAAGAAGGATTCTCCCGTAATCGCATCGCTACTGAAGGGAACAGCGGAGCTGTCACGGAGCCTCGCCCGCACAATCGATCGCCGGTAAACCGAGAAGTTTCTGCGGGTCCACTCCGCCGTCTCCTCAAATACGACGCCAGAACATATCAACGCATGAAACGTTCAACGACATTTCGAGTGATCCGGGAGACATGCGCATCCGGAAAGAGGGACGATACCCAGGTAATGGAGCCAACTGAAAACACCGCTCCTTTCCCGTGCTCGAAAACAACCATGTCTGCGCCACCCTCGTTAGGATTCGTCCCCTTGGCAAGATGTTGAATGTTGCGTGGCGAACTGGCGGTGATCTTATCGGTCTCATGTCCGGATGCTCCCCCAGGAACGCGCTCGTGCAGACTAGTCTCGCCGAAAAAGTCTCCTACGCCAAGTCCCGTGCCAGCGAACACCCAATGGTCTGGAGCTATCACCTTGTATGGAGCCGCCGTCATCACGCCTTGCTTCGTAAACGCGACACCAAGAAGTTCCGCTTCTGGCCTATAAGTGCGATGGATGCGAGACTCGTGTTCAGACCCCGGAGCGCTCGTGTCGTCATATGACATGCACCGCAAGGTCGCGTTGCCTTCGAGAGTCACCTCGCAGTTCAAACCATTTCCACCCAGATACATCAACCGGCCGCCCTGTTCGCGCACCCATGTGTCGACCTTTGCGAACATCTCCCGGGTCCAGTATTCGGGATGAACGGAGATCATAAGCACCTGATAAGCATCGAGTGGAAGCGTCCCATCGTGCAATTGGGCTTCTGCGTAGTAGTCGTATTCAAATCCTTCGCGCTCCAGCCAGCCGAGCAACCGCCACTCACCCGGAGCCTGTCCACACTGAATTCTTCCCTGGATGGGATCGGCGATGGAGGAGTCAGACCACGGGTCATTGTCGAAGATGTGATTTCCCGGTTCGGGGCGGTCAAATGACAGCGGTTTGAATTCACCGTCCGGAATGGACCACGGCCCCGCCGGATTGGTGTATCGCGCCAGGTCCTGACGAGCATTCACCGTCGGTGCCGGTGGCAGACCACCAGAGTTGATGTAATTCGATCTCCCGCCAAAATTGTTGTAGACATTCCAGGTGTTTGTGGAAGCAAGAACAGCGATCTTCGCGCGGGGCTCACGGGGCGCAACGACCCAGGGGAATGAAAACGTGTCTCCCGACTGAGTGCGAGCCCATAAATAGTAGAGACCGGACGGAGAAGGTGCGGTGACAAACTGCTGGGGATGTGGAACAAGATAGCCGTGGCGATTCCAATCGACGCCGGTTTGCGAATAGTCCCCATCGGGCGTGGTTTGTACGGTTGCACGCGGCCCATGCTCGTCGTACCAACTGATAACTCCCCTGGCTTCCTTCTTCAGTCCATAGCGCCAAAGCGTGAGTTGATATTGTTCCGGACTGTGACCGCGCACCTCAGACCGTTCCCCCTCACGCGCCCACTTAGGCCACATGTAGCCCAACAGGCAGTCACTCAATAGCCTGAATTGGTACGGTTCGTCTCTTTTAATATTGCATTCCACCCACTTAGAGCCGTACCCCTCCTTTGAAAGGGTCGCGTGATAACGACCCGGAGGCAGATCGCCATAGAAGGCGCCGCGCGGAGAGGAGGCAAGGAGAAAGACCTCTCCATTTTCCAGAGACTCAAACTCGGCCTTCACATCCGGGAGGGCCAGATAGTTCTCGTCAGAAACATAGGCAATCGGTATTTTCATGTGGGCGACATGAAGTCTCATGAGAATGTATGGACCTTCAGCGGCCGATACTCCGCTGAGGAAGCATACTGCACCGGGTTGCTGAGCGGCCGTCCGAAACCATCGAACTGAATCTCCATGACGTCTCCATCGCGGAGGTGGATTCCCTCGCCGAAGCTGAGCAGGCCGGCTCCGAGAAAATGCACATGCACATCTCCGGCACGGCGGTTAAGTTCAAACTTGAAGTGATGATGCTCAAGGTTTGCGAGACTATGGCACATCTCTTCTTCACCGGCGCGTATATCTCTCGTCCAGAACACTCGTCCGTCACGCCTTAGGCTGACGGTCCCGGGCACGGAGTCGAAGGCAGGATCGACGACAAGCTCCGGGCCGAGCGAGCACGTACGCAGCTTCGAGCCGGCGAGGTATAGGTAGTTCTTCTTCTCGCAGACATGATCGGAGAACTCATTGCCGGCGGCCATTCCCAGACGGTACGGCTCCCCGTTGGGCGCAATGATGTAACAGGCGGCGACTTCTGCCTCTTCCCCGCCGTCCTCGGCGTAGGGAGGGACCAGAAGTGGTTCGCCCTGAGCGCGGAGAATGGTTCCATTTCCCTTATAAAACCACTCGGGAGCGACGCCAATGGCGCCGGGAGCGGGCTTTCCCTCCGCGACCCCCCATTGAAACATGCGCATACTATCGGTCGGTTCGCCCTTGCTGACGTCGTGCATGGCGTCGCGGTCGCGTGCGCTGCCAAGAAAGGTAAGGCCAGTGCCGGTGACGAAACAGCAGGCGGGTTGCGCCGGATGATCGATGGGCGGCAGAAGATGCCACGGCGATCTGCCGGCATAGACAGCGTCGTAGTCAAGTGTCTCCGCCGTGAGACTTCGCTGGACAAGAGCAGAGAAGGCGTCACCCTCATGGATGGCCGCATTCGCAAGCTCATAGATGGAATCGGCGCCTGAGAGCAGACGGAGGCGGGGTTCTTCGACGAGTGCAACGCGGCGTTGCTCTCCTTGTCTGAGTTGGACGAGTCGCATGTTTGGCCCTCAAAGAGTGAATTGCCGCATCGCCGGTGGCGTTCTGCGGATTTCCTCATTCGGAAATTATTTTGTTGACAGCAATAGCTTCTGAATTATATTCATTGTTCAATATATAGAACAAATAGTTTATATGCTAACTAATACACCATATCAAAAACGGGCCATGCTATCATCCCTGGAATCTGATTGACAATGATTCTCGCCCAACTATCATGGCCAGAACTTCGGTCCGCGCTCTCGCGAGTGTGCGTGGTGCCCCTCGGTTCGCTGGAGCAGCATGGCCCACACTTGCCGCTGTGGACGGACACCGCGATCGTCTCCGAAGTTGCGCGCGTGATCGAGCAACGTCTGCCGGATCAAGTGCTGCTCGCGCCCGCGCAGCCGGTCGGATATTCGCCGCATCATGCCCGTTTCGGTTGCATGAGCCTGGATCTCGCAAGCTACATGGCCCTTATCCGTAATCTGTGCCGTTCGTTGGCCGACATGGGGTTCCATAGAGTTTTGTTGCTGAACGGCCATGGCGGAAATGACGTGCCGTGCCGCGCCGCCATGTGCGAACTCAAAGTCGAGTTGCCGGACCTGCGCATTGTTTTTGCGTCCTATTGGACTCTTGCGGCGGAGGCATTTGGACGGATTCGCAGTTCGCCGCCCGGGGGAATGGGCCACGCCTGCGAGATGGAAACCTCGATCATGCTGGCGTTGCATCCGGAGCAGGTCCGCCTCGCCGCCGCCACCGACGATGGGCCCGTGGCGCGAGACGATGCGCAACGCGCCGGGGATCGGCCTCAATCTTCCCTGCACCGTATTCCGGATATGCTGCGCGCGCAGCCGTACTATACAGTCCGTAACTTCGATGAGTTGTCCGCTACCGGGACGGTTGGGTCGCCTAGCCATGCATCGAGCGAGAAGGGCGTCCTGTTTCTCGATGCCGCGGTCGAAGCGGTGGGCGCGCTGGTGAAAGCATTTGCCTCCGGAGAACTGGATTTTGTCAAGGAGAGGAGTTCCTAACCGGAAGCCAATGTCGATCGAACTGAAGGATTTCGAACGCTGGGGCGCTTTGCCCGTTTACAGCCGGCGCGCTATGGTTGCGACCGCGGATGTCCACGCCACAAACGCGGCCGTAGCGGTGTTGCGCGACGGCGGCAGCGTGATCGATGCGGCTGTTACCGCCGCTTTCGCGCTCTCGGTCACGCAGCCCGGTATGTGTGGCCTTGGCGGAGGCGGCCACCTGCTTGCCCGCCTCGCGAATGGACAGAGCATCTGTCTTGATTTTCGCGAGCAGGCTCCTCATGCCGCATCGCGCGATATGTTCACCGGGCTGACCCCTGATTCCAGCATGGCGGGTTGGTTAGCCGCCGCCACCCCGGGCACGGTCAAAGGCCTGGCCGAGGCGCACCGCATCTCCGGACGCCTGCCTTGGTCGCGTCTGGTCGCGCCTGCGATCGAACTGGCGGCCGAAGGACATGCGGTGAGCTACTTGCGATCGCAAATGCTCGCGGGGTCGGTCACGCTCCGCCGCGACGCGGAATCCAGCCGCATTCTGCTCCACAATCAGAAATTTTTCGAGCCTGGTGAGGTTCTCCGTCAGCCCGAACTCGCCGCAACGCTCGAACGCATCGCGGCGCACGGTGGAGACGAGTTCTATCACGGAGAGACGGCAGACCTTCTCGCTCGCGCCTCTATCGCTCATGGCGGAATGATCCGCAAGCCGGACCTCGAAGCCTACAGTTGCGCCGCACCCGAACCGCTCACGCGCCCCTATCGGGACCGCGAAATCTGGACGATGCCGCCTTCCAGCGCGGGCGGAATTGGTCTGCTCCAGATCCTGGCGATGGTCGAAGGCACGCAATTCGCGGACGACGCTCCCCTCTCGTCCGCCTACCTGCATCATCTCGCGGAAGCCATGCGTCGGGCATTCGCTGACCGCGCGAACGGCATCGGGGACCCCGCCTTCGTATCCAATCCAGAAGAACTGCTGGACCCGGCTCATCTTGCACACCTGCGTCAGTCCATCGACCCACGCCACGTGACGCCGAGCGTGGCCTTCGGGCCGGGCACGCTGTCTGCCGAGAGCACCTGCACGACACACATTTCAGTCCTTGATTGCCATGGAAACGCAGCGGCATTGACATTCACGATCAATGGCAGGTACGGCAGCGGCGTGACTGTGCCTGGACTGGGTTTCCTTCTCAACAACAATATGAACAATTTTGCCGTCCGCCCCGGCAAGCCGAATCTGTATGGAATGGTGCATGGGGAAGCCAACGCCATTGCGGGAGGAAAACGCCCTCTGTCGTCCATGGCTCCGACGATCGTCTGCCGGAATGGAAAAAGCGAGACTGTGTTGGGCACCCCCGGCGGCCCCACCATCGTGTCCGCCATCGCACAGGCTTTGCTCTACATGATCGATTTCGAATGGAACCCGCAGGATGCCGTGAACGCTCCCCGCATCCACCATCAGTGGATGCCCGATGTGCTCTATCTTGAACGCGGCTTTCCCACCGACGTGACCCGGGCTCTCGAGGCGCTCGGCCATCGTCTGGAATATAAGACTTCTCTGACTGATATGAATGCGATTGTGTGGCGCGACGGCTGGTTGGAGGGCGGTGTGGATTGCCGCCGCGAAGGCTTCGTCGCGGGAATCTGAGCGTTTCCACCAGTCGCGCCCAGGAGGACCGAATGAGCAGAAAAGTAAGGCTCAGTTTCCCCGGCACCGGCGAATCCGTTGTCGCCGACATGCTCGACGATGAAGCCCCCGCCGTCTGTGATTATGTCTGGGGATTGCTGCCCATCGAGACCAGGGCGATTCATGGAATGTACTCGGGCGCCGAGGTATTTCAACTCATCGACAACCCCAGCCCCGTGGAACCGCAAAACCGGACGTCCCTGCCACTGCCCGGTGAGCTGCTTTACTTTTTCGATCTGGGCGGCAACGTAACCAGTCCGCCGCGCGCCATAGGCGAAGTCTGCCTCGTTTATGGAAGAGGGGTGAGCCTCAAAGGACCCGAAGGCGCGCCTACCTCCGCCAGTCTCTTTGCTCGTATTCCGGGCGATTGGAAGCACGACTGGAAGGAATTCGCACAAGCCTGCCGGCGCTGCCGGTGGGAAGGTCCCCAGATCTTGAGAATCGAGGCGGAATGTATGTAGCGCGCGTACAGCTAACGCCCTACGAAATCGTGATCTTCGTCGCCTATCTGCTGCTGACGGTCGCGGTGGGGTTTTTCGCTGGACGGAAAGGCCGCAAAAATGCAAGCGGCTATTTTATGGGTGCCCACAAGCTGCCGTGGTATGTCGTAGGCACCTCGATGGTGGCGACCTCCATCAGCAGCGAAAACTTCATCGCCCAGGTGGGCGCCGCATACAGGCATGGCTTTGTGATCGCGGCCTTCGGCTGGAACTCCTGGATCGTCTATTCCCTGCTCATCTGGATCTTTCTGCCTTATTACATGCGGACAAGATTGTTCACGATGCCGGAATTCCTCGAGCGCCGGTACAATCCCGTCACCCGCTATCTGTTCGCCGTCTTCTGCGTGATCGGTTATCTCTTCTCGCTGATCGCAGGCCCTCTCTACGCAGGCGGCTTGACTCTGCAAAGCATGTTCGGAATCAACCTGGTGTGGGGCATCGTGTTTCTGGGTGTGCTCACCGCAACGTACACCATCTATGGAGGTCTAAAGTCGGCGGCATGGACGGACTTTATGCAGGTTGCTGTCCTGCTAGTCGGCGGCCTGCTGGTTCCCGTAATTGGTTTGTGGAAAGTAGGCGGCCTCTCCCATCTCGTGCATGAGTTGCCATCCAAGTTTCAGGTCTTTCACGGCCCCAGGGACCAGTTATTTCCGGCCTCGGGCGTGTTCACCAGTTTCCTCAGCGTCGGTATCTGGTACAACTGCGCCAGCCAGCATATTGTCCAGCGGTGCCTGGGAGCCAAGGACGAGTGGAACGCCAGAATGGGAGTGGTCACGGCAGGCTTCCTGCATACCGTGCTGCCGTTCCTCTTCATCCTGCCCGGCATCATCGCATTCAAACTGTTCCCGCATCTGCCGCAGCCGGACCAATCGTACATCTATCTCGTCGAGTCGCTTGTGCCGCGCGGCTTGCGCGTCCTTATCCTTGCCGCAATCGCTGCCGCGCTCATGTCGCACCTCTCCGCGATGATCAATTCAACCTCCACCATCCTGACCATGGACATCTACAAACGCCTGTTCCGGCCATCGGCGAGTGAACGTTCGCTCGTCGTCTTCGGACAGTGGAGTGGATCGATCACCATGGCCCTGGGAATTCTCGTCGCCATCTGGTTCAGCACCTCTCATAGCTCCCTATTCGTCCTGATCCAGGAAGGCTTTGCATACATCGCTCCGCCCTTTGCAGTGATCTTCACCGTCGGTCTGCTGTGGCGGCGGGCCAATGCAACGGCCGCTCTAACCACCATCGTCGGCGGATTCTTATTTACCGCGTTTCTTCAGTTCTATCTCTTCCAACTTCCCATCTTCGTTCCTTATGCAAATTACCTGCATCGGGCCCTGGTTGCGTGGGCGTTCTGCATGGTGGTGATGATCGCGACTTCTCTGCTCACCCCCGCCCCCGCCCTGGAAAAAACAAAAAATATTATCTGGAGCCCTAGCTACGCCCCCCTTCCTCGTAAGGAACAGCAGCATTACAGCGGGTGGAAAGATCTCCGGCTCTGGTGGCTGATCTTTATCGGAACGGTCCTTGCGATTTACGCGTTCTTCCTGTGGTTCAGATTTCAACATCCGGAGATTCCATGACCATGCACGAAGGAGTCGAGATCGTCTGCGAAGGCGGGGCCGTCGCCACCGGTCCGGCAGAAGCCGCGCGTGCCGGGGCCGCCATCCTCACCCAGGGAGGCAACGCCTTCGATGCCGCTGCTGCAGCCTGCCTCGCCTGCGCCGTCATGCAGCCGCAACAGATCGACCTCGGCGGATACGTCCTCGCCGCGGTCGTGCGCGAAGGCTCAACCGGCCGCATCTGGTCCGTCGATGCCAACACCACCGCCCCCGCCACCGCCACGCCTTCCATGTTCCGTACGCGGCCCGTGCGCTCCAACCCCACCTCTTACCTCGACATCAACGAGCGCGAATACGGCTGCACCGTCGAAGGC
>Ga0157372_10002290_pt1 | contig 20750 bp, 20 predicted proteins | sample C55metaG_FD_115307 | JGI IMG/M metagenome (GOLD analysis project Ga0157372, IMG submission 115307) | Corn rhizosphere microbial communities from Kellogg Biological Station, Michigan, USA - C5-5 metaG | ecosystem: Host-associated > Plants > Roots > Rhizosphere > Soil | place: USA: Michigan... | reverse complement strand
TCTGCCCTTGCAGTCGTGAGGCTGTCATTTGATATGCCCAACGCCAATTTGATTTCACTGGTGCTGACCTTCACTACAGTCTTGCTGTATTGCTGTGCGCGTCGAAGAATGAACAAATATACCTTCACGGTCACCAGCTTCGTCAGTGTGGGTAGGATCTCGTCAACGAAGTAGTCAGGAAGCTGCGAATAGGTAAGGTCAGTGAACTTGAAGACGTTAGACATGGTCGTTTCCATCCGGTGGTGGGAAGATGAGCGGTCCACCAGTGCGAGGGTCGGTCAATTTTATCTTGATGAATCCGTCGGACACTGTGACCTTCAATAGTCCGTAACGTTCAAGCTCATCAAGTGCTGATGGGATCTGATCCAGTGCAATGCCTGCGGCTTCGAGGTCAGCGACAGTAAGGACGTCAGAGAAATCTTGCGGTTGTGTGTTCATGTTCATCACAGGCCCGACACCGCAGAAGGGAGGCCACGTTTAGCCAGGGCGAATATCTCACTTCTTGGAATCAATTTCTTGGCACCGACACGAACTGTCTTCAGCCTGCCGTTCTTGATTAGGTAATCGATGCTGGAGACACTCAAACTGAGCGCAGAAGCTGCCAGCCTACGTGAATACAAAATTGGATCTACTGTTTCCATGGTGTTCCTCCTGTGCACATGAGTGTGCTGGGTGTGGTGGTGTGATTGTGATGTCGATGGTTGTTGCTGGTGGCTATGGGATGCTGCGGATAGATCTAGATGCGGGGTATGGGGGAGCTATCGACTAACGCTCTGGGTTCCAAGGCCAACCACCTCGGGCGGTTACTACCGTCATGTTGAAGGGGATCATCAAATCTCCTTACATACTCATAAACCGGAAAAAAAAGACAAAACCGTCATACCGTATAAAAATAGTTGAAATATTTACGAACCTATCCGACGGAATGGCCAATCTCCCTACGTACTCATAAACCCCCGAAAAAAGGAAAAAGTACTCGTCAGAGCAAAAATAGTTGAAATAAATTCGTGGGGTCGTCCCTTGGTGACAGGGGTCAGCGCATATTCCCTACATACTCATAAATAGAAAAAAAAAGGTAAATCCCCCACATTCAGCAAAAATAGTTGAAATAGTTTGTTGCCGAGTGTGACCCTATGCGGCCCAATGTGAAATTCCCTTACATACTCATAAACCTCCGAAAAAAGGAAAAACCGCCAAATCGACCGAAAATAGTTGAAATAGTTTCTGCCCATGCAGAGCTTGCAGCCAGCAAAGTCGCACAAATACTCGTGACAGTCTCACGATTCGTGCGACATAAGTGTATTATTTTGTTATATTTAGCTTGACATGCTTCAAGCGATGGCTTACTGTTCTCCCATTGTTGCTCTACTCCCAAACCAACGAGGGCACCAGGTGGCGGTGATCATGCTTGGTGCCCTCCAGCAGCCCCACCAAGGGCAGGAAGCAGGACATACGACCATGGGTATCAATCTGCGGTTCAACCTCAAGGTGATCGAAGGAACCAGCACAACACCAGTTCACATTCCACTGAATGATGCGGTCATGGGGATCTGTGCTGGGTACGGAGAGATCAAGGATGTCGAAGACATGTCTGAGTTCATCTGCTGTGACAAGATGTTCTGCCCTCAGTGCTCGTGCTCGTGTCCCATCTTTGAGGTAGATGAAGAGGGCAACTAGCAGAGTTAGAATCGCGTGGTTGCCATTCTGGCGGAACGGAGAACGAGAACATGAATTGGACTAGCGCATTCCAACTGGCTGCTGCGATGATTGCCTCCCTCGGCGGAGGTGGTGCGCTTGTATTCGGGCTGTCAGGCTACCTGGGCAAGCGTTGGGTTGATAGAGCACTTGAAAAGGAAAAGAATAGATATGCTGAGATGCTTCAGAACGCGCAAAGCGAACTCGACAAAGCTACGAACCGATATCAAGTGCAACTAAACACGCTAGAGCATATCCACCAACTCAGAACGAAAGAGGAGTTCTCAAGACTGGGACAACTTTGGAAGAACATGGCGGTTTTGAAGGATAAATTCAATCTCTCTTGCGGAACGGGATTGCGCGTTGAACTGGCTGACAAAGCCCTTCGTGAACAACACAGGAACATGCTCCGAAGAGAATATGAGATGGCGGCTTCTCAGGCGTACCAGTTTTTTCTCGAAGAGAAATTATTCGTACCCATCCACGTTGCAGCCTGCGCTGAAATGACGCTGCAAAACTCGCTAAAGGAGGTGCACTTTCATGCACTTTTTGCGGATGATCCTGACCCTGCAACTAGATTGTTCTACAGCAAAGAGGTTGGAGGTTGCCTCAATGGGTTTGATAGGGGCATGGAGGAACTTGAAAAGCTTATGAGGGATCACATCAGTGGAATGCGAATTGAACTACAGACGGATCGTGCGTAAATCATCTCAGATAAAGAAAGATTGGAACGGGAATGAAAGACCTTCGAAGGATGCTTGTGCTCTTGTTCTTGGTTGGGCCAGTGGTTGGTCTATACAGAACGTTTGTGCTTCTGAACTTATGGAACTGGTTCGCCGCTGAAGCCCTACACCTTCCTGTGATTTCATTCTGGGTGATGCCCGAACTATGGTGACAAACAGCAGGAACAAAACTTCAAGTTGCTGTGGATTGTCCTCGACGCATGTGTTCCAGAAGATAAGAAGGAACAGCTTCGCGAGGAACTAGATGCCGCCCATGGCAGCGTTTGGCTTGATGTCGGTTTCCTCGTCTTGGGAGGAATACTCGATGTCACTTGGGCACTAGTTCTTGGGTGGGTTGTTCACGCATTTCTGGTCTGAATACCACAGCGCCGGGGCTGGGGATGCCCTTCAACGGGCTGATGTCAGTCGTGGTAGGCAACCCCACCAGAATTGATCAGGAATGCGCCGTAGAAGGGATACGAAAGGATACGTAATATCGCGCTTTTGCGCTCTACAGGGTCAATTAACGTCGTCTGTATCCACAAAACACAACTCGGACAAGTTCATCAAATTGAGCAGATTACGCCACAAAAGCTGTGTTTCGTGGAAGATGAAGAAAGTGGACGAATAGAGTCCCTCCCTCTCCGCCATCTAGTTTTTTCAAGATATAGTCCAGCCTATCTGCAACTGGGATGCTAAATAACCTGGCAAATGGACCCAACATGGCGGCGGGTTTCTAGGCGGGACAAGTCGTCCGGACCCTCTGGAACCGGATGATCCCCTCTCCACCAGTTCACCATTCGTCCCGCTCCGTCCCTCACAGACAGATCGGACACCGGTAATGTGGGTCCTTTTCTCTCGCTGCATCCTGGGGTAGTCCCAAGCGCGTGATGATCTCTTCCATCACCGCTTTGCTTTGAGGATGCATTTGTCGGCGAGGATCGTGTACCTCTCATCGATCGTGTCGTAACGCCCGCGTCCTCTCGGCACCTCGTCGTACTCGACATCTGCGGGTACAATGGCTCCTTCAGCTTTTCGGCCAGAGACCGTGCCCCGGCACTAATCTCTTTTCGGCTGATTCGAATTGAAACAAGGACGGCCCCTAATGGAATTACTGGTAGATCGTCGCCCGTATGGAGCATACTGTTTGCGATCGGAATGTGAGGTCCATTGCGATATGAAAACCAAATTCTCTCGTAGAGATTTTCTGGGCACTATGAGCATGGTTGCTGGTGGAGCCCTCGCACACCCGGCGTCGGCCGCAGTTTTTAAAGCACCTTCCAGCCGTGTCGCTATAGCAACCTGCCGGGAGTATGACCATCGAGTCACCGATGCCCTGTCCACGATGTTTGACCAGCTGGGCGGCATGCAAAAGCTAGTGCAAGGCAAAACGGTCGCGATCAAGCTGAATATGACCGGACCCACCAACAATCAGCTTGATTCAATGCCCACCCAAATGACGCATTGGGTGCACCCACAGGTGATTGGTGCGCTCATCACGCTGCTCGGCAAAGCAGGCGCAAAGCGCATCCGCTTGTTGGAAAGCGCACCGTTTGGAACTAAGCCTCTTGAGGCGTTCATGATCGCTGCTGGCTGGCAGCCCAAGGACTTTGAGCGCGCTGCCGCACGTGTTGAGTTTGAGAACACCAATTTCCTGGGCACTGGGAAAGAGTATGCACGGTTTATGGTCCCTGGCGGCGGATTAATGTACGCGGGCTACGATTTGAATCACTCGTATCGCGATACGGATGTGTTCGTCTCGTTAGCCAAGCTGAAAGAGCACCGGACTGCGGGTGTTACGCTGTCGATGAAGAATTGCTTCGGGATTACCCCTTGTACCATCTACAGCCAAGAAGCACCTGAAGATGAGCCCAGCATTGTTCCTGCCGGATATCGCGCACCCATGCACTCTGGTTCGCGTGTGCCTCCAAAGAGCGCTCCCCAACCTGTTGTTGAATCAAAAGACCCGGGATTTCGTGTGCCTCGAATTACCGCAGACCTGGTCGCTGTAAGGCCGATCCATCTCGCCGTCATCGACGGGATCTACACGATGAGTGGCGGCGAATTGCCACAGCAATCCCGCAACTGGATCCACAAGGCCGTCCACCCTGGATTGCTCATCGCCGGTCTGAACTGCGTATCTACGGACGCAGTTGCCACCGCAGTGATGGGATTCGATCCCATGGCTGATCGCGGCACCCCGCCCTTCGAGACCAGTGATAGCACGCTCCGGCTCGCGGAACATCTGGGTGTAGGCACGCACGACCTATCTCGCATCGAGGTGACTGGAACCCCCATCGCAAAGGCCCGTTTCCGGTTTCCGCCCCTGACTCAAATGACTTCGTAGCTTGCGATTTGAATCCCGCACGTTCTGGTAATGGCGCAACCTTGCGGAAGAACAAAGGAAGTGAAGTGGTATCAGCGACGCTAGATGCTTCTCGTCGAAATTTCCTCTTTCGCATGGGGGGAGCAGTTGCTCTGACAGCTCTGTCGCCTTGTGGGGCCGCCGCACAATCGAAAAAGAAGCCGTGGTGGCTTGGTGACGGTCTGCCGCAGGAGGGTCCCGATACTCCTAAAATTGCCTCAGCTCTGGGGATCACCAACGGAGCTACGGATGAGGCGATTCGAAGTGTGCTGCAGCTTGGTGTGACCCACGTACTTTCGGGCGGACCTGCGATTCCATGGACCGAGAACCAACTCGAGCCAATCGTTCAAAAGCTCAAGGCCAACGGCATCGTTTTGGGAAACTTAATGATCAGCGGTTTTCCCAAAACCATTTACGGTCGTCCCGGACGTGATGAGGAGATTGAGAAGATTCGCCAGTCAGTGCAGTCGGCAGGCAAGGTTGGAGTGCCCGTCATTGAATACAACTTCTACGCGCACCGGGCTATGGAAGGGTACTACGAAGAAACCGGCAGAGGCGGAGCGGGGTTGACGGGCGTTGACAACGAACGCATGCAAAATTTGCCGCCTCTCCCGGATGAGGGGACACACACCTTACAAGAAATGTGGTCGAATATAACCTACTTTTTGAAAGCGATCGTTCCGGTAGCGGAGAAGGCGAACGTTCGCCTGGCGCTGCACCCTAACGATCCTCCTTTTCCACTCAGTCGTGGTTCTCAGCAGATCATGGCCACACTTGATGGATGGAAGCACCTGATCGAAATCAGCGACAGCCCCGCCAACGGGATCACCTTTGATTGTGGCGTAACGAAGGAAATGGGGGAAGATCCTGTTGCAGTCTGCCGTTACTTTGGTAGTCGTGACCGGATCAACCATGTGCACTTCAGAAATCCTCACGTAATGAAGCCCTACGTGAAATACGATGAAGGATTTATCGACGAAGGTGACGTAAACCTGTTTGCGGTGATGCGCGAATTGCTCCAGGTTAAATACACGCGCGAGATCTATCCTGAACACCCCCGTGCACTCGACTATGATCGCGTGCGCGGCCCCATCCAAGGCTATCCGGGAGGCGGTGGTTATACGGGAGATGTTTATGACATTGCCTATGCCAAGGCGATGATGCAAGCGGCGCTCGTCGAAAAGAGTGATCGCTAAGAGACGCCTCGCATATCTCGCCCCACATTACAGCTCTCGACTCACATTGGCACCCGAGACTCTTCTTTGCCTTGGAGTGTCTTTATACAGGCCCATATACGCGCTGGTCATGGCCTCCAGGCTAAATCTTGAAAAGAAATTAGCTTTGCCATTTTTAGAAAATTGATCCCGTTCCGCATTGTTCAACGCCAATCTTGCAATTGCTTCAGCCATCGCGTTGGTATCAGCCGCTGGCACAACATATCCCGCATGGGCCAGGCGCACAACTTCGGGCATCCCACCCACATCGGGCACAATCACGGGTAGCCCGAGAGACATCGCCTGGAGCAATGAGAGCGGCAGACCCTCTGACTTCGATGACATGATGAATGCATCTGCGGCAGCGAAATATGCGGCCACTTCGAGCTGTTGCCCCCAAAACATTACATGATCGGTGATTTTCAATTCATGGGACAGATTCTCAAGAGCGGCACGTTCACTCCCGTCACCAACGATCCATAATTTCAATCCGGGTAAAGAACAGAGTGCAGATCGAAACGCATTCAGCAGCAGTGACAAATTCTTGATCGGCTCAAGTCTCCCCACATAGAGGAGTGTGAATCCCGATTTGACCGGCAGCTTAACTGATGCAGGCTGAAGCAACTGTGTGACGCCGTTGTAAACGCGTACAAGCTTGCGAGGCGGAATGGTGTGCAGATTGCGTAAATTTCCCGTGGTTGCATCGCAGATCCCCACCACCCAATCACACCATCGCGCTGCAATGGAATACTTGAATTCGGCAACTCGATCGTGCGGAGGCGCAACCAGGCTGTGGCGCGTCGAAATTATGGTCGCGGCACCAGCAAGCCGGGCTGGCAGCGACGCGTAAATGGTTGGCGTTGGGTTGTGAATGTGGACAACATCAGGACGCGATTCTCGAAACAAACGATACAGGTTCAGCATGGAGTCCGCCAGATGTCGTCCGATGTTCGCCTGCACGCGGAAGCCCTCGGCGCGCATTCGTTCGCCCAAAGCACCCAAGGCCGCAATTGCGTAAACCGCCACGTCGTGCCCCTGCTTGCGCTGCAACTGACACATCTGCGACACCAGCGTTTCGGCGCCCCCGACCTCCATGCTGTCAACAACGTGCACTATCTTCATAAGAGATCAGCGGATGTGATAAAAAATGCGAATCAGGAGTACAACGTGATCAGAAGACAAACGGCAAGCGTTTCAATGCGAACTCAAATTGATCTAACATAAGAGAGACAAACCCTCCAAAACTGCATTACTTATTTCTTACGCAGTCGTTAGTGGATCGAATAACCTTCCCCAGCTCCATCACTTCGAAGTCGGTCACCTTCAAGGCCTGCAGATCGTGGGGACCGAATCCCAGGTCGGCATACTTGGTCTTTGTATCGGCATCGCTTTGCGCCGTGAGTGCTATGTTGCCGCCGTCAGCGAGAAACATTCCGTATTTTTGCATTGCCTTTGCCACTGTCTGTGCGGACGGGCTAAGTTGTGAGAGATCGAATGACGCTTTCAATCGCAGGTGAGCCCCGTACGGCGGGGCGTTTTCAGGACCTTTTGGACCGCCGGCGTGCGTCGCAGGACGGACAAATACACCCGCCCGTATCCGGGAATTCGGCAGAATGAACCGGATGGCATGGTTGATGTTTCCGGACGCTAATTCATCGGCATTAAACAGCAGCGGAGCGATGGGAAATCCCGCGGCATCGGCGCTGGTACACTGTTCTCCGCGTCCGGATGGCGGATACACACGGTTCAAATCCCAAACGCCAACGAAAGCTGCAGTCATGACGTTTTTTCGCATTGTTGCCTGGAACGCTTCGTAAAGTTTATTTTGAGACCGGTCGACTACGATGAGATGACAGTCACTCTCTTCCACCTTGCATTCGTACCCTGTCGTGCCTTCGATACCTCCGCTGGGGGGAACTGGGATTGTTTTGATCGAATCGGAATCCGGCATGTAAAACTCGTCTCCCGGATGAAACGGCACTAGCGGGGTACCGGCATCAGCCTGAACAACACGTATCGTGAAATCGATCTGCATTCTGCCGTGGCCCCAGCCACCAGCACTCGCGAGCCAATCGATAATGTTCTGAGATCTAGGATCGACCGGAGCGTTACTAATGTCTTGACTCCACACTGAACCCACTGGAAAATACAGTTGTTGCGGTTGAGTCGCAGGATCCAATTTGGCGGCAGAGGCTCTAGCATAGTGGTCGCGCACTGTGAAAACAGTGAGCAGGCAGACGGCGAAGATGAAAGCAAAAATCAGACTCCTTCTATCGGTCATCGCAGAACGATGCTCCCTTCCTACTTACGAACTAGCGATGCCTCTTCGACGGCTGCAGTAGCAGCGACACTTCCCAAATCGATACTGATTGCCGTCGAGGCTTGTAAGCTCTGATACTTGCCCAAGTTCCAGATTTTCCAAAGCGGACCATGCGTAAACAAAAATCTGTAAAGCCCCACAACTGCAGCAACGTTCAACGTCAGCAGTGCACTCGCCGGAGAAACAAATTTCTGCATTCCAGGTACGTGGTATCGGAGCCCCGCCAAGGCAAGCACCCATACGAGCAACTGTAGAGATGTAAAGATGGCAAACACTTTCGACTCTGGCGACAGCACGGCCGACGAGATTAGCAATGTGGTCATAAAATACGGCACTAAGAGCCGCATAACTTTATGCGAAAACAACTGCAATACCGTGCGATTCTGCGGTGTCAGCGACCACGGAGCCATTTTGAACAGTTGGAAGTTGCCGGCCAAAGTGCGTACTTTGCGATGGAACTCGCCCTCGATCCTGTTTGGCCACATATCATATACAAACGCATTTGCGTCGAGAACAGACCTGAAGCCCTGGCGAATTATTGAAAGCGGCTGGAACATGTCGTCGAGAATAATGCCGGCCGGCATTGGCGTGAAAAGCTCTCTGCGGATCGCGTAGAAGCCTCCATAGACTCCTACCGGAGAATCGAAATCGGCTTCGCATTTTCTGATCCACTGCTCGTATCGCCAGTACAAGCCTCCCACGGCTCCCGATGCGGCATCGTGGCCATCCACCTTCAGGATCAAGTCACCAGCAACGCAGCCTACGGCGGGATCAGCAAAGTTGTTCACCATATGTTGAACTGCCCCCGGGGCAATCTCGGGGCGTATGTCGACGAATAACAGAATCTCCCCCGTGGCAATACCGACACCTGCGTTAACCGCAACTGCTTTGCCGCCGTGTTCGCAAAGGATAACCGTTTTGACCCGCGGATCATTCACGTTTTGCAGAAACTCCGCCGTGCCATCCGTGGAACCGTCGGAAGCAATAATGATCTCCTTTATCTCGGAATAATCAAGATCCAAGAGATGCTTGAGCTTCGCCGGCATTCGCTCAACCCCGTTGTGCACGGCCAGCACGACGCTCACGCTCGGAGTGATCGCGGCGATCATGTGCTTCCGCCTCCGGAGACGGGACAACGCCCACATGCCTATCGGATATCCCAAATAAGTGTAGAGAATTCCGCCCAGCGAAAGCAGGAGAATGATTTTCACTGAGAGCCTCTCCGCAACAGAATGGTCTTCACCGTCTCAAAGATGACAAGTAGGTCGAGCCCCACGGACATGTGCTTGACGTAGTAGAGATCGTATTCGAGCTTATGCTTTGTTTCTCCGAGTGTTGCGCCATATCCGTAGCGTACTTGCGCCCAACCGGTGAGCCCAGGACGAATAATGTGCCGAAGTTCGTAGAACGGGATTTCGCTGCTGAGCCAATCCACGAACTCCGGACGCTCGGGCCGAGGACCTACAAATCCCATGTCTCCCTTGAGCACGTTCCACAACTGCGGAATTTCATCGAGACGGGTCTTACGCATGAGGCGTCCAACTCTGGTCACCCTGCTGTCGTTCTTCTTGGCCCACTGCGCCCCGTTCTTCTCAGCGTCGTGGCACATGGTTCTAAACTTGATCACCTCAAACGGCTTTCCTCGTAGCCCGACGCGCACCTGACGGAAAAAGATAGGCCCAGGAGAAGACAACCGAACCGCAATGATGAGGAAAGGAAGAATGGGAAGGCAAAGCACCAGTCCCGCCAAAGAAACGCTAAAGGAAACCAATCGGCGAAGAACTTGTTGCGACGACTTGACGTTGAAGCCATGAGTAAAGATGAGCGTACTTGGATTCAGCCCATCGAGACTTAGCTTGCCAAGCAGTCGCTCAGTCAGAAAACTGGCGTCCTCAATCACAACACCACGTAGGCGCAGATCAAGTAGCTCACGAACAGGCATTGAGCCGCGCCGGTTTTCCATGGCCACAATGACCCGCTCAATTGAAGGCTTCAATTTGCCGAAGGCGCGAAGATCCGCTGCAAAACGCTCTTGCTCCGTTGCGAATTCTCCTGTTACCTCAGGTTGGACAATTTCCATACCTGCGTCACTTCGGCTTCTAATTAGTTCGGCGACCGACCTGGCCCGATCGCCACTGCCAAGGACATAGACGCGTTCGCGAAATGCCGCGAGGCCCAGAAACCATTCGTACGACTGCCGCCAGATAACAAGGATCACGGCAAGCGCCGAAATCCCAATCGTGAGCACATGAGGCCCGATATAGATACCAGGGAAAAAAAAGATCACGACTCCGAGTACAAAACAAAGCACACTCAGTACAAGCAGCAACCGGAAATAAATCTCCCAGCCTCCCGAGATACGTTGCGGCTCATATAGATCGAAATAGTATGAAAGGAGCAGGGTCAGCGTTGTAATCCCCAAGATCTTGAGGATGCCGTTCTCGTAGATCAAAGCAATGTAGGTATCGGGCCCTATCTGATACGTGGCCGTCAGCAGAAGCACCCCTGTTACCAGGAACGCCTCACAAAGCAGCAGCATCAGAGTCCGGGTCGGATAATACACATTGAAAAGCCTGATCATTACCGACTCCCGCTATTTGTCCCGCTTTGGCTGGTCGCCGCTATCGGGCTCGTCGCGGTGGTAATAGTTGTAGTTGTAGCTGTACGACCCGGTTTTCGGCGCATCCTTAACGTCGTTGAGAACAAACCCCAGTATCCGCGAACTGCCGAAGGCACTTTGAGTGCGCTGAGCCACCTCATAGGGGGTAGTCCCGCCGCGTGCAACCAGGAGAACCGCGTCGGCTGATCGCGCCATTTCAACAGCATCAGTTACCGCAAGCACCGGAGGCGCGTCAATAATGATCCAGTCAAAATACGGAGAAACGCTCTTGATCAGTTCTTTCATGCGTTCGCCGGAAACCAACTCCGTAGAATGATCCGTTGCTCTACCCGAGGTAATCAAGGTGAGGTTCGCAACTCTCTTGACACTTGGCTCGCCGTCCGCACCGCGGTCGCGGTCGCGCTGCATTACGTCGAACACCTCAGCATCGCCTTCGAGATAATCCGAAAGACCGGCGGCGTTAGGCGCACCCAGGAGGGTGTGCAGAGAAGGCCGCCGAAGATCTCCATCAATAAGCAGAATATTATGCACGCTGTTGCGCGCTAAGCTCATCGCCAGATTTGAAGCAATAAAGCTCTTGCCTTCCGACGGCATGCCACTGGCAATCAGGATCGTCTTCAGTGGTGCTTCATAACGCGCCTGATACACATGAGAGCGGAGGCTGCGAAACTGCTCTACACCAGCGCCACGATCGGCGAGCGTTGGAAACGAAGCAAGTGACGGATTCCATGTGTGCTGGGTGACATTCTCAAGCTGAATCTCAGCTCTGGCCAGCGGCGGTCCATCGAGAACCGATGTGATCTGAGACGGCTCATCCGGATCAGTGACCTGGAAATCGGCCAAAACTGGTGTCCTACCGCGTTCCAGGTATGCTCTTTGAAGCGCTTCGTGTATTCGGCTCATAGCTCAATATCCTTAAAAATGTCGTTTGAACCCACGGCAGGATTAATTGCGTTTGAAATCGCGGGCGGCATCGGTTCTTCGGGCATGCCCGAGATCGCCATTGGAGAAAGGACAAACGGCTGCGAATCCAAGTCGAGCTCACGGCAGACTGATTCGACGATTCGCGGCGGAATTGGCTTGATCTGTTCTACATAAGCGCTGATCATCGCGTGCTCACAAATCAAGTTGATTATGCGCGGAATCCCATTTGAATACTTGTGAACCAGTTGCACCGCATCCGGCGAGAATATGGGCTGAGTCGCACCGACGATGCGCAGGCGGTTTGTGACATAGGCCTTCGTTTCCTCGGCTGTTAGAGGCCGGGTGCGGCACCAAAGCGAAATGCGTTGCCGCAACTGGCGAACCGACGGATCCCGCAACTTTTCTTCGAGTTCAGGCTGGCCGGATAGCACAATCTGAACCAACTTCTCCGACGAGGTTTCCAGGTTGGTCAATAACCGGATCTCTTCAAGCAGCTCCCAGGAGAGGTTTTGTGCCTCGTCCACCACGATTGCGCACAACTCACCATTGCGGAATCGATCAATCAACCAGCGATTCAACTGCATCAACATGCCAGACTTGGTCTGCGGCATGCCCTGCCGGCCACGCGGACTTGCGGGTATTCCGAAATCCGCCAGAACGAACTCGAGAAAATCAAGCGTGTCGAGCCGTGGATTGAATACGAACGCCGTGGAAACACGTCGATCGGTGAAGGAACTGAGTACACTCTTCAGCAGAGTGGTCTTTCCCGTACCGACCTCGCCTGTCATGACAACGAAGCCCTTTCGCGAAGCAATGCCGTACTGGAGACATGCCAGCGCTTCCTGGACATGCGGCATCTTGTACAAAAACCGCGGATCGGGACAGGCGCCAAATGGAAAATCGTTGATGCCGTAGAAGTATCTGTACATGGTTATGCCAGGGGACTCTCAGTAGGTTTGTTGAATCGTGAGAAAGGGTTCCAGCGGCTCGCTGCAGCGTTGGCCTGCGGTAGACCATCGATATGAGAAATCACGGCCAGGGTCGAGAGCTTGGTGAACGCCCAAACATCGCGTTCCGAGCGCAACGTCGTATCGCGATACTCAAACCAGCCTGCCAGAAGCAAGCCAACCATTAAGCCGCCGGCAAGTCCGGCACCTGCCAGAAGAAGGCGGTTCGGGAAGATCGGAGAGTCAGGGAGATTAGGCGGATCCATGACACGGAACTGCTCACCCTGTTGGCGCTGTTCGAGTGCCGTTGCCATTGAGGAGTCATTCAGTTTCTTCAGGAGAGCGTTGTAGAAATCCAGCGCCGTCTGGTGGTCGCGCGTAAGCTGCTTGTACTCCGCTTCGACTTGCGGGCTCGACTCAATCCTGGACTCGTATGTCCTTATTTGCTGCGAGAGGCGAATTTGATCCGATTTGGCATCTTCCATTCCCTGTTGTGCGGAGCGGAGCTGAGCCTTCAGTTGCTGAAGTTGCGGCGTGTCAGGCCGCGCCACGCTGGTGGTAACCATTGGCGCCGGCTCTGTTGCAGAAGCTGCAATTTGGGCTTGCAGAGCATTGATCTTCCGCGTTGCCTCAATGACGTCAGGGTGATCGGATGTGTATTGCGCCTGCAGGGCCTGTTTTTGCAAGATGAGGGCTTTAAGTTGTGTCCTGCGCTCATCGACGACGGCGGCGGCAGCCGCGGGTTCCGCATTCTGCAACTCATGCGATTGCTGAGTGACCATCGCCTGAAGAAAAGTCACATTCTGCTGTTGCCTGCTTAGTGATTGGGTGACCGCATCGAGTTGGGTCGTTAGCGCCTGCAGCGTGTTGGCGTTGGACTGCTCTTGTTCAGGTAACCGGCCGAAATACTTCTGCTGGAAGACCGCAAGTTTTGCGTCCTGCGCGTCGAGGCTTTTCTTCGACTCATCCAGCTGTTGTTTCAGAAACGCCGTCGTGCCTTCGGCCGATTCTTCCCGCGCACTCAAGTTTTCCGACACAAAGAGAGAAGTAATTTCCCCGCAAACCTGCTGCGCGAGGTGAGCGTCGTTGGCCTTAAACGTAACGAAGAACCCGGGCATGCCACTCGACTGGCCGGCAGGAATAGGCTTGACGGCGATTGCCTTCTGAGTCAAAGCAATTCGATCATCCATCGTCAACGTCGCACTTGTGAACAGGTTGAACCGTTTTATGATCGGCTCAAGACGTGACCGGCTGAGGATTTGCTCTCTCATTGAGGCCAGCCGTTCGGAAAGATCCTGCGCCACCACCGGCCTCACATACTCCTCCGGTACCTTCGGCTGCTCAATGAGGATCAGCGTCTGAGACTGATACTGCGGGGGAATGACGTGGCTCAGCGCGATACCGACCACGAGGAAGAGGCAGGCACACATTACGACTAGAAACCAGCGTCGCTTGAGGATCGCGACGTAATCTTCCATTGTTAATTCACGATGACCGAGCATACGACTCCTTGAAACGTTTACGGCCTGATGCGGGGTTCCCTTGATGACAAGCCAAACCCGAAAGATATCGTGTTATACATGTCATTCAGTACATTGCCGGGCAGTTGAGAGCTAGAGGACTGTGAAGTTCCGGTATAGTTCGCAAACACAATCATTCTGGAGCCCAGCCACCACGTTGCCTGCGTTCCGCCGTAGACACCGTTGGTCACACCTTTGTTGTTGAACGCGGCGGTTCGCTGGTATCCACCGGTAATCCCGAGTACGAAGTTCGGTCCAAAATGATGGAGATAATTGCCTTGGGCACTGTCCAGGGTTCCACCTATCAGGTACCCGCCACCACCATTCGTTCCGTGGAAATAGATGGCACCAAAACTCGACGACCTCAGCAGATATCTCATGAAGGCGTTCAACTCAAAGTTGGTCATTGCCGGCACTACCGATTGAACGCTACCGTCGATCCACTGCGGTCCACCAGAAACATCCAGATCTAAATTCCTGGACACTCTTCGCCGAAACCCGCCCAGGGCCGTCTGAGTGCGCATCGAAACCGTCGTTGACGGGTATTGATACAGAGAATATTGATACCTGCTCAGGAGTGATGTACGCGCGCTGATGCGCCGATCGATGCCCACATTTCCTGATGTAGTGCGCGTATCGATGCCGTTCGCGTCAGGAAAATACATATAATCCGAATTGCCACCTACGACTAAGCTCGTGGCGTAATCAAGAGTACGTCCAACACTGGCCATGGCGGAATTGCTTACCACGTGCGTGTTGAGGGTAAGAATCGATTGGTTCGTCGACGTCAGGGGGTTGCCCGAACCGATCGGTTCTCCAATCCCGGGGATACCTGAAAATCCAGTAGTCGGGGCCTGTGGAAGGTAGCCGACATTGTCAGCAAGATTGAAGTTCCACCGGCGCGTGTTCGCGCCTTGGCTCAGGTACAGCCGGTGGAACTGGCCAGTCTGGTAATCAGGCCCCGAAAGCGTCCATGTGTAACCACCCGCGTAGTTCATGCTGAATGGTTTTGTTTGACTTCCGTTTTCGTATGAAAGGGACCCAGAGACAACGCTCGTTTGTTGGTTCGAATAGTGATTGCTCAGTTGCGCATTCTGTGCATAGCGAAAAGCATATTGCAGCTGGCGTGCAGCGGAAGCAACCGATGAGCCTCTTGCCGCCGGACCTACCTGCGGAAAAGCGGTAGAACCAAGGCCACAAATTGTAAGTGCAATACAAGCAATCCGTTTCATCTTCGTCACCTTACGGAACCACAATTGTGTCGCCTGGTTTCAAAGCGATGTTGAAGTTACCATCGCCCTTCAGGGCTTTCTTGTACTCAACCGGTACCTTCACCTGACTTCCGCCTTCCTGGTTTCGCAGCAAGTAGATCTTGCGCGAATTGGCAAAATCAGACAGGCCACCCGCGCTGGAAATCGCCTCAAGTAAAGTCATGCCGGGCGTCATCTCCACTGGTCCCTTCTTGTTCACTTCGCCAATGAGAAAAACCAGCTTGCTGTGAATCTGTGACACCACCACCGAAACCTTAGGATCCTGGTAGTACTTCTTCAGCTTTAGTGCGATCTGATCCGCAAGCTGAAGTGGCGTCAGTCCCGAGGCGAGCACATCCCCGAGAAGCGGGAGAGAAATCATTCCATCAGGCCGAACAAGAATTGAACCGGAAAGCGTGGCCTCTCTCCAAACCGTCACGCTCAACACATCTGAGGCGCCGATAATATAGCTGGAGTTCGAAGCAAGATTGGGAGCAGTCGGTAACGCAGGGGCCGTTCCTGCCGGATCTGCGGCCTCTTTCTGCTGACCGAAGCCGGCGATAGTTGTAGCAGAAAGTAACAAAGCAATTAGGAATTTTGATTTCATATTCCAACTCCGTTCTTATGAGGCGCAGGCCGGAATTCAGCGTCCACCTGCTTGAGCTTGTACAGAAGCGCTTTGTAGCTGATGCCGAGTTCGTCTGCAGCGCGCTTGCGATTCCCTCCCGTCGCGGCAAGGACTTCAGCGATCAGCTGCCGTTCGATCTCTGTCGACGCCGCCCGTGCTGCTTCCTTTAACGAAAGTGATTTCCGGCTTCCGTTCGCTTTCAGCGAAGCCGAAGCCGCCTTGAGCGCCGCAAGTGAGACCGCCTGATCTCCGATTGCTACGAAAGTTTTGATCGCCGTCTGCAACTCAGACAGGTTCTCGGGCCAGGTGTGTTCCAGCAGAAATTCAGTCATTTCCCCCTGCAAAACCGGCTTGGGGCGATCAAACTGTTTCGAGTACTGGGTGAGGAGATCATCGGCGATCGCAAGGATCTCCGACTTTCTGCAGCGCAAAGGTGAAACACGCAGTGTGACTGCCGATACCAAGTAATAGAAATCCTCTCGCATTTTGCCACTCTTGACGTCACCAATAAGTTCGCGGCTCGTACCACAAACGAGGCGACTATGTTGGGAATCTGTCGAATGGAAATAGCACTCGATGATCTTCTTCTGCAGATCAGAGCTAAGCTCCCCAATTTCAGAGAGATATACGGTTCCCCTACCGGCAAAGGAGGCAAGCAGCATTTCTAAATTGGCCGCGTCACTATGGATTTCGATCATAGCGTTGCGAGATCGGTGTGACTGGAAGTGAATCTGGGTGGCAATCGAGCGCTTGCCGGTCCCGTGTTCACCGACGATCAAAACCGGGCAGTCGCTTTCCGCGATGCGGTCAACCGCCCTTTGCACCTGGCCCTCAATCATGGCTGGTGCCCTCGTCTGTCGTTTTGCGACTGGTATGTTTTCACTTACTGACATGAAGAGTCTTTGAGTCCTGCCGTTGCTTTAGCAAGGCAGGGTCCAAACTTCAAGAATGCCTGTGGAACAGGGTTTCCACGCCGCAACGCCGCGTTTAGTCACATTTATGGATCGGTCCGGTTCCAGGGATAGGAAAAGTATTTCCTCTTCGAAAGGAAATAAACTGGCACTTAGTTTCCACTGAAGTGGTAATTGTTTTCCACTTTCGAGGCCATTCCTGTTCCGAGAGGTCGAAAACTCATGGCCATCGCTCGCGGGCTTTCAGCTTCCATTAACGGCACTCAGATTGCTAAGCATGATGTAGCACTTTTTGTGTGCAGAAGCATTCGTCCCAGAGAACATGGCCCAGAACGCCCAAATGCCGACGGTACTGAACAGCTCCTGGCACCTCAAGTTGCCTTCGTGGGTCTGGAACTGGACAGTTGTAGCTGTCCTGGTTCTGTTTGTTTACTGGCATGTTTTGTCAAGGCTGGTGAATGCATGGCTTGAGATTCCTGATTACTCGCACGGCCTGCTTGTTCCCATATTTGCCTGCTTTCTTATTTGGGACAAAAGGAAAACCCTGCGAAACACGGAAATAACACCAGAGTGGAGCGGCATCGCTGTTATCGCCCTGGCGCTCGCACTATTGTTGCTCGGCCAGTTCGGCGCTGAACTATTTGTGTCCCGTATTTCTGTTGTCATCCTTTTGGCAGGGCTAATTCTCGGATTCGGCGGATGGCGACTTCTCCAGGAGCTCCGCTTTGTTCTCCTGGTCCTTGTTCTGGCGGTACCGATTCCGACGATCATCTTCAATCAGTTGGCGCTTCCGCTCGAGGGATTGGCTTCGACGCTTGCCACTGCCCTTCTCCATGCAATGGGGGTTCCGGCGTTGCGGCTTGGCAACATAATTGAATTGCCTAATATGCGCCTGGAGGTGGCGGAAGCGTGCAGTGGCCTCCGTTCTCTCGTCAGCCTATTCACGCTTGCGATCTTCTATGGATACTTCCTCGAAAAGACCTACTTTCGCCGCACGTTGCTAGCGCTGGCGAGCATTCCTATTGCGATTGCTGCAAATTCAGTCCGCATCTTCGGAACCGGCATTTGCATTCAGTACTGGGACGCGGACCGAGCACTCGGGTTCTTCCATCAGTTCTCCGGATGGCTGATGTTCATCGTATCGCTCGCGTGCCTGTCGCTGGTTCATTACGCGATGCTCTTATTCTCTGTTCAATTTAGGAGCAATTCGTGAACGCGCGCTTTTGGACCGTCGTGCTCCTCCTGGTCGGAACTGCCGCCCTGATCCGGTTCCGCGGCAATACAGACCGGATCCCGGACAGTGAGCCGCTCGCACAGATTCCCATGAACATTGCCGGATGGTTAGGTAACGATATGCAGATCGATCCGGAAACCCTCGACGTGCTAGGCGCAGGAGATTTCCTTTCGCGGATGTATGCACGCAATGCAAGCGGACAAGGGATCGAACTCTTTGTCGGCTATTTTCCCACGCAGAGGACAGGCGTCTCCGTTCATTCGCCCAGGAACTGCCTGCCCGGCTCAGGGTGGACCTTTGAATCATCCGACTACCTGGATTTGAGAGATGTCAATGGGAAAGCGCACCATGTCGGAGAGTACATCGTCACTGACGGTGAGAGCCGCGAGTTCGTCATTTACTGGTACCAGGCGCACGGACGCAGCATAGCCAACGAATATCTTGCAAAGATGTACCTCGCTATGGACGCGATGAGAACCAATCGGACGGATGGAGCACTCGTTCGGGTCGCGACCCCGATAAGCCCCGCAGAGAGCTCAGCACAGGCAAGAATGCGAGCCGAGGCATTTACTTCTCAACTTACGCCAATGCTACCGCGCTTTATACCTGATTGAGCAGTGTCCAATACGCTCGAATGACAGTCAGGCAAAGAAATGAGATTCGCTTCACAACAGGGCTTAATAACTCACTTCAAGTTTAGGTAAGGTCGCAAGAAATGAATCAACGCCAACACGCTTCATTAGCAATGCTTCTGACCGTCCTCATGCTGTCCTCAGGCTGCCGCAGCAACCCGGACGTGAGAAAGCAAAGATACTTTGAGAGCGGCCAAAGGTTCAATTCAGAAGGCCACTATAAAGAGGCATCGATTCAATTTTTGAATGCGCTCAAGGTGGACGGCGACTATTCCGAAGCGCACTACGGACTCGCACAGGCCTATGAGCATATGGGTCAATTTCTGACCGCATCAGAAGAACTGGAAAGGGCAATCGACGCTCAACCTGGAAATGTCGCTGCCCGCCTCGATCTTGGGAATCTAATGCTTGCCGGCGGGAGCGTTAGCGCAGCACAGGAACAGGCGAACGCCGTGCTGACAGTGCAACAGGATAATGCCGGAGCGCATGCACTGCTTTCCGCTGTTGCGAGTCAGCAGGGACAGAAAACCACGGCCCTCGCCGAAATTCAACGAGCCATCGAACTCGAACCGCAATGCGCGGCGTTTCACGAAAATCTGGCGCTACTCCAGGCGGGTGATCCCAAATTGGCCGCGCTGGCTGAAAGCGAATTCCAGAAAGCTGTACAGCTCGATCCTGGATCGACGAACGCGCGACTCCTGCTCGCCTCCTATTATGTCTATAACAAGCTGCTCGCTAAAGCGGAAAAAACCGCCTGGGATTGGGTCGCAACCGACCCCCGGAGTCTCACCGCCCGAGCCGACCTTGCACAGATCATTTTGAAAGAGGGGGATTGGGCTCGCGCGGAACAAGTGCTTCGCCAAGCTTCCAAGGATTTCGCGTCTAGCGAACAGGGCGCCAGCATACTTGCCGACTACTATGCCTCATCTCAGCAGTTCGATAAAGCTCGCGCAGAATTCTCGGCACAACTTGCCAAATCTCCCAGGAATAGGACCCTGCAGAAGGGATACATCCGGGTCTTGATCCAGATACGGGACTTCAAAGCGGCAAAAACCGTGCTCACCAGCTTGAAGAGCAATTCGAAAGATCCCGAATTTACTGCCCTCAACGGCATCATTCAGCTGAATGAGGGAATAACGAATGATGCGGTGAATGCGCTTCGCGATGCGGCGAGATCCCTCCCAGAGGATTGGTTTATTCAGTACTGGTGGGGAAAGGCAGCCCAGGCAAAAGGTGAAATGAATGTCGCTGAAAACTGCTTCCGGGAAGCCGCAACTCTCAATCCCTTCTCGTTGGAACCCCTTGAGGAACTTGCCAGGATTGCCGGCCAGCGCGGCGACACAGCATTGCTCGAAGATGTAGCGGGCCGTGCTATCGCCTCTCATTCCGGAAACCCGAACGGTTATGTCTGGCGCGCCATTGTTGAGATGGATCGCGATTCGTTCGTCAAAGCAGAAGCGGATCTGCGCATCGCCGTAAAAGTCGCTCCACGGTCATGGCAGGCCTACCTCCAATTCGGCAAACTCCGCCTGCTGCAGAAGCGTTTTCCTGAAGGATCGACAATGCTCGAGCAGGCCCTTAGGTACAACCCTAATTCAGTGCAGGCGTTGCGCCTGTTGACAGATTACGATGTATTCCAAAAACACCGTGATCGAGCCATGAGTCGCGTCAAGACACAAATTCAAAAGAGCCCTGCCAATAGCTATTTCTACGATCTGCTCGCGCAACTGCAGATTCAAAACAATCAGATCGAGCAGGCAGCAGAGAC
>Ga0157372_10002288_pt1 | contig 20762 bp, 17 predicted proteins | sample C55metaG_FD_115307 | JGI IMG/M metagenome (GOLD analysis project Ga0157372, IMG submission 115307) | Corn rhizosphere microbial communities from Kellogg Biological Station, Michigan, USA - C5-5 metaG | ecosystem: Host-associated > Plants > Roots > Rhizosphere > Soil | place: USA: Michigan... | reverse complement strand
GCGCGCGGCGATTGTCGAAGGAGCGGTGGCTGCATTGACGTTTGCGCCGGTCGCGTTCGCGTTGACATTCGCATTCGCGTTAATATTGATATTGGTATTATTAACGTTTGCACCGCGCGAGCATGCGCTCGACGCAATAGCAAGTACCGAAATCGCGAAAAGAATAAAGCCCGCCCGCATGTCCGTGTTTTTCATAGTGGCATTCTCCGAAGCGCTCGCGCTTGCGCGCGACGTTATTAACCGGGGGATCAACGGGGGCTTTTTAGGGAAGGTGTAAAGAATAGCATGAGGTGGGCCAAAGCCCAACTCTTTGTTCTTGGTCCTTAGTGCTTAGTGCTTTGTCAGTAGTCAGTGTCCGTGACAAAGTACAAAGCACTAAGCACCAAGCTCAAAGTATTGACTTTTCTTTATGTCTTGGACTAGAAGTCTGCGCATGAAAAACATTCTGCTCGTCGCGCTAATCGCGTTTGCGCTTTCTCTGTGCAATCTCTCCGGGAGATTCAAAAAAGGAAGTGGTTCTAACTCTGGTACAACTGGTTCCGGCTCGTCCAGAGCTGTCGAGACTGGCAAAGCAACGGCCGAACAGGCAGCAGCGCTCGCCGGTGGAAAGCAAGCGAAGTGGGATCGGCAGGGAATGTCGTGGACAGTTCCCGCGGATTGGACCGAAGAGACAAACGAGTCAAAGATGTTTCACATGCGTTCGCCCGGTGGCGGCGACGCGGCGTCACTCATCGTAAACATCTCGCCAATGGATGCAGACTTCCCGGCTGATTCGAGCATTCAAGCCTTCTTCGACCAGGCGGAAAGCAGAGCCAAGAACGGCGAAGTGGATGAAGTGAAATGGGTTGAGATCGATGGTCTGAAGGGTGTGCAGTTCCGTGAAGCGAACCCCGAGAAGCCGGATGATAGTCGAAGACTGCAATGGCTGGCGTATCGAAAGTACACCGGGCAGTTACAGATGATTAATCTCATGCTTGCAAGCCAGGGCAAAGACTTCGAGCGACACAAGAACGCGATGTACGGAATCCTCTACTCGACGAAGGTAACACACTGACCGAGGTGAAGGAGCCGCAGATGAACGCAGATTTCGATCTGCGTTCATCTGCGTTCATCTGCGGCTCCTCCCCCTACAGTTTACTGTTTGCGAATATAGTTTCGGTGGACGAAGCCATCCTTCTGCGTGCGATCCTGAGTTTCGTAAAACGCGTTCTTGTCGTCTTCTCGAGTCACGAGTCGCACGTGCTGTGTGACGTCCTTGGTCGACGCACTCGCCTGTTCGGATTCAGCGAGAAATGCCTTGACGCTCTCGTCTGTCACGGGCGCGTGATCGAGACCTTTTTGTATCTCGGCAACTGCCTCGACCGTGCTCGCCTTGATGAGTTTCGGCCAGAGCTTTGCGAAGAGCGCATGCGACGCATAAACGTCCGCACTGTTTACCTTGCCGTTGATCGCAAAAACATAACCAATGACGTTGCTCTTGTTTTGCAATATTCCGGAAAGCGATTTGAGGTACGCAGCCGTAGTCGCCTTCACTTTCGGACTTTCAACAGATAACTCCAGGCTGGATGTCGACGCTTGATCTAGAACACTCCCGCCAACGTTGCGACCTAACTTGTCCTGAGCGACCTTGACGTTTTCCCAAACCTCTTGCTGCGATTTCGCACTCTTCGCCGCGAGCTTTATGTCTTTTGACACTACCCCGTTGTCCGAACTGACGAACACGGCAGATTCTTCGTTTCCGCGCTTGTTCCAGCGACCCGACTCAACGCAGAACGCCGCTATCGGCATGCGACCCGATTTCGGCGGCACGATGAAATCGATCGAGATCATTCGATCCTGGTCACCACCGCGAACGATGTCGCCCGCTTGAACGTAGATGTTTTCGTTGGAAAAGTTTTTGATGGCCAGTTCGTTTACTTCTTTCGTTTCATAGACGCGGACCTTCTTCTGGGCGAGTGCCTCTTGCAAAGTCAGAAATGTCCTGCTGGTCTGATCTTTTCCGTGCACGAGAAACACGGTCAGGTTGTTGTGAGTGTACGGCCCGGAGAGGCGGTAATCCGAAGTAATCTGAGTTGGGCTTTGGGCTCGAAGGCCGCGAGTTCCGCCGCCCGCAAGGAATACCATCGCTGCCGCGATCAGTAAGCAGACTATAACGATACTTGTCGAGGTTACTGGTTTCATTGTCGACTCCTTTACAGCTATGACTGTTGATTCCGGGGAGACGACTTTAATCGAGTTGCGAGAACCTCTCGCCTTGTCTACCAGAACGGGGTTAGGAAGTTTTCTTGCATTCAGACGATGAGCTTAGTCGCTGCGTTGCCCCGACAGCGAGTCGGTCCTGAAATGTTTATTGGCAATTAGGCATAACTTTATGAGCGGGCGATGAGGGTTCGCAGCGCAAGACAATCGGGTGACCGCTTTTTTAACGATCGGCATTGACAGTGACGCAGGTTTCGTATTTACTTCGCGTCGTTCCCTGCGCCAGCTTCGTTTGAACCTTCTCGGTACCGTAATCAGTTTTTTCACACTAATTCACTTCTGGCTGATGCCTAAGGATCTCAAAGTTTCTGATGGCTATTAGAATCAACAATGGCATTGAAATAGGGGTAAATGCTCCGCCCCCGGCTCCCGCTCCACCTTTAGATCCCGGACCGGCCCCAGCCCTCGCCCTCGCACTTACTAGTCAGAATCTGGCTATCGGCCATGTTGTGCAGCAAAAAACTGAGTGGTGCTGGGCGGCTTGCACCAAGATGGTCCTGTCGAACTTTGGCCAGCAAGTTAGGCAATGTGAGGTCGTGGAATCTTTCCTTGGTCCCGGCTGTTGCCCGGCGGTGCATGATGAGGACACATGCAATTCGGCTTGTCCCATAGAGGACATTTTAACGGTCTACGAAAACTTCAACGTTACCGCAACAGTTGTCGAAGACTCAGACGATATTGTGTTTAATGAAATCCGAAGCGAAATTCGAGATCGAGGAAGACCCGTGGAGGTTTTAATTGAATGGGATGAAGGCGGAGCTCACGTCCTGGTCATTTTTGGTTGGCGAGTGAAGGGGCCTTCCAGGTTTCTCAGAGTTCACGACTCTCTTAATAATGGTTCTGGTGAAATCAGAATTACACAACTGCGGCGATATGAAGATCAAGGAGATTGGACTCTAACCTGGATCGGCTTTGATGGGATGTAGCCATGGCATTTACACAAACATTGCCTAATGAAGTTCTAGCGGAAATTGCCGCGCAGATAAGCTCCAGTATCGAGGAGTCAGGCGAAAGTGACATTATAGGCGGAACTCCTGGGGGAGACCTCCCTCAGCCAACTCCACCATCCGATGCAACTCCTCTCAGTTACACGATCGGTGAGAGTTTCGAAGTGTGGACCTTTGCGCGCGGCATGACCAAAGAATATGAGTCTGGTAATCGAGATCTTTCGGCCCTGGTACGGCGATCTGGTATCTGGCATCATCAACTTAAAGTCAATGGGGCTCCAACAGGCTTCGCACGCTCGAAACCCCTTGGACCAACACCTGAAAGCTGGTCCGTGAGAGAGATATTTTGGTCTCCCTTGGCCAAGCGTATTGACGAAGCGATTGACTGGATCGACGACAACGTCCCGGAGGGGGTCGAAGCCAGGTTGTTGAGTGCGCCCTTTCAACAAACGGAAGCCTTTTGGTTTGTGACGAAACCCAATTCACCACTTGCTGGCAAGTGGAATGATAAGTTATGGATCGTGGTCACTTCGAAGCGTCTCCCGGAACTAAAATCTGGAATGCTGGTGAACTCCAGCACGTTTCTGCAAGCAATGGCAGGTCCAAAGCCAGGCGAGGGGCTTACTCGGAAACGAGACGAGAGGCTTAATCGGAAACGACGTTAATCCATCTTTCGTTGAAGAGTTCGCCTAGACTGCACATACATATAAATATTGAGTCGCCCTCTTATTAGCTCAAGGGTTTTCGCGATTCGATCCGGTTACGTCTACCGGATCGAATCTATTGTCTTTACTCTCTCGACTCGAAAGGATGAATAACATGGCAACCAAAAAAGGTGGCAAGGCTGGCGGAGGAAAAGGGACGGGCGGTGGCGTCGCCGGACGTCCGGGACAATCGAAGAGAAGCGGCAAGAAGGCAGGGGGCAAAGGAACTTCAGGGGGTCAGGCAGGGGGCAAACCTGGAAAGGGCTCATCGAGGGCCACAAAAAAACGGTAGTAACACCATCTTTCCCAGTCGGGAGGTTGACGGGAAACCGTCAACCTTCCATTCGTTTTTATGCTCACCAAATTCACATCTTTACTAGCACTGTGCATCCTGATTGCGGTAGCCCCGCGCGTGAATGCACAGCCAGCGAGCGCTGCCCAGGCCGACTGTCAAAACGCCGCCGCTCTTGTAACTCGCGCCCGCGAACTGCGCGCCGAATGGCGCCGAGCCTCTCTTTTGAACGCAATCGCCGAATACACCAAGGTACAAAAATGTTCGGAGGCGAGCGCCGATTCGCAGCAGGCCGCCGATGCTGCCCAGGCCATCGGCGAAATTCATTTTATTTTCAGCGATTTTGCGAAAGCTCAAGAGGCTTATACTCAGGCATTGGCACTACGGCAGCAACGTGCTGATCGAGGTGCTGAAGCTGGAGCGCTCGCAGATCTCGCCTACATCCTTATTTTTCTCGATCAAAAAGATCAGGCGAAGGCGAATGCAGAACGGGCTTTGTCGATCAGTCGTTCTACGAGCGACAAATTTCGTGAAGCACAAGCGCTTTTTACACTTGGCGTGCTGTCCTACTTCAGCGGTGATTTGCCGCTGGCGTTGGATCAAGAGAATCAGGCACTCGTGCTGGTGCGTGAAACACAGAAACCGGATTTAGAGGCCCGGATACTCCTCACCCTCGGAATGGTTCGCAATGATCTCGACGATCTCGAAGACGCGCTTAGCTACTACCAACAGTCATTATCAATATGGAAGTCGCTTCAAAACCGTTGGGGCCAAACCCGAACTCTAACCTCGATGGGTTTGGCGCAAACGTTATTGGGCGACCGGCAGTCGGCCCTCGAATCGTTAAAAGCAACTCTGCCCGCTCTTCGAGAAATGGGCGACCGGCTCTCAGAAGGGGCGGCGCTAAACAATATTGCCTACGTCTACCAAACACTCGGAGAACTCTCCCTCGCGCTCGACTACTACGCGCAGGCCCTCAAAGTTTTCGACGAGATTAAGTTTGCGATAGGTCAGATTGTTTCCACGGGGTATTGCGCAGACGTTTACGTGCTGATGTCGGAGTTTGAAAAGGCGCTTCCTTATTACGAACGAGCGCTTGCGGGCAGCCGTGCAATCCAAAATTATCTGATGGTGGCTGACGCACTAAACAACCTGGGTTCTCTCTATTTTTCAAAAGGCGAGCGAGAAAAGTCTCGCAAGTTCTTTGAAGATGCTCTCGCGGAGTACCGGCGCGCAAGTCACTGGCGAGGCTTATCGTGGGCGTTGAATAATCTCGGGTACTACTTCGAAAAATCCGGGGACACCGCACGCGCAAAGGCTAACTACATTGAAGCACTAACCTACGCAAAGTCATCCGGAGACCGCGAGGGATCCGCATCCATTCTCTATAACCTGGCTCGCGTGGAGTCGTCATTGGGTGCGCTTGAAGATGCTCGAACTCATATCGAAGAGTCGCTCAAACTGAACGAGGCTTCGAGGGCCAAGATTTCGAGTCAGGACCTGCGCGTCTCTTACTTTGCGTCGATACATCAGCATTATGAGTTTTATGTCGACCTGTTGATGCAGTTGCATCGCGCACGCCCCTCGGCCGGATACGATGTGCAGGCATTGCAAGTCAGCGAGAAAGCCCGCGCTCGCTCGTTGTTGGAACTACTAACACAATCCGGCACCACACTGAAAAAGAATGTGCCGCCTGAGTTATTGCAGCGCGAACGATCGATCAGATCTGCATTGAACTCGGAACTCTTTCGAAAGCTGCAAGCCTCGAGTGATAAGAACAATGCCAAAGCGGGATCCACCGACATCGCCAAACTCGAACTAGAGTACGAAGAGATCAAATATCAGATCCGAACGGTTAGCGCCGGCTACGCGTCGATTGCCTTGCCGCAAACTCTCGACGTCGAAGAGGTACAGCGCAAGATTTTGGACGACGACACGGCGATCCTTGAATACAGTCTGGGCGAGAAAAGAAGCTTTGTTTGGGTCATAACGTCCAGTAGCGTCACGAGCTATGAATTGCCGCCCAGCGCAGTTCTGGAGCAGGAGGGCCGGACCTTGATTGAGGCTCTCGTTGTCGCACCTTCAAACACGAGCAAGACGGCGGCCGAGAATAATTATTCGAAACAAGCCGAAAAGATCAGCAGCCTCTTGTTCGATCAGGCCTTGAGTAAGGTGACGGCCAAACGGCTCGTGATAATTGGCGACGGTGTTTTGCAGAATCTTCCTTACCCCGCGCTGACACATAAGCAGACGGATACAAATCGAGCACTGATCATCGATGATTTCGAAGTCGTGCGACTGCCGTCAATCTCCGTATTGTCAGTATTAAGACGTCAGCTAAACAATCGTACGTCTGCTCAGCTCGCTGTCGCCGTAATCGCGGATCCGGTTTTCAACACTGCGGACGCTCGCGTGCAACGCGCCATTTCACAAGGACGCAAGCAAGAGGGTCACAATTCCTCGCTAGCCAAAGCTTCACCCGACCTTGTCGCGGCGAACTCGCTCGTTACAACTCGCGCTTTAAGAAGTAGCAACTTCAGCAGCGAAATCGCAAGGCTTCCCTTCTCCCGGCAGGAAGCGCAGGCAATACTATCTTTGACCTCCACCGATAAATCTTTTTCGGCGCTGGATTTCAAGGCGAGTCGTGCAACCGTTCTCAGTTCTGATCTCTCCAAATATAGAATCATTCACTTTGCGACTCATGGGTTACTCAACAGCGACCATCCGGAACTTTCGGGAGTTCTCCTCTCAATGGTTGATGAAAAAGGCCGGCCTCAGGACGGATTTCTTCAATTGAACGAAATCTACAATCTAAATCTCCGGGCGGATCTTGTCGTTCTTAGTGCCTGTCAGACAGGACTCGGAAAAGACGTAAAAGGCGAAGGTCTCGTCGGTCTAACTCGCGGTTTTATGTATGCAGGCGCAACTCGTGTGGTGGCGAGTCTCTGGAAAGTAGACGACGCCGCGACTGCTCAACTCATGTCGTATTTTTATCAGGAGATGTTTACGAATCAGAAAAAGCCGGCCGCTGCGTTGCGTGCGGCCCAGTTGAAAATGGCAAAACACAGGGCTTGGAAATCGCCATATTATTGGGCTGGATTCATCATTCAGGGCGAATGGAATTAGTGTCCCACGCTCTGCGTGAACTATAATTCCCGTCCTGGTTGATTCTTTGGCAGCTCAGACGTAAGGAGTTCGAACAGGCCTTGACTCCCATGAAGCCAGAACCTCACGCCCGCCGTGACGCTGTCACGTCTACCAAAAGAACATCTGCGACCGGAAAATACGTGATAACGCAACAGGCTTTAGACAAACTCCTCGTGTGTTTGGCTCCGGATCGGAATGACGCCGGGGTACAGTTCGAGGCAATCAGAACCAAGCTGGTCCGGTTTTTTGAGTGGAGATCGGTTGTGGCGGCGGACGAATACGCGGACGAAACTCTCGACCGTGTTGCCCGCCGGATCGATGAAGGCCAGGAGGTCAAGAACCTGCGCGGCTATATCTACGGCGTAGCGCGGATGGTCTTAAAAGAAGAGATTAGAGAACGGGAACGAGAGTTTGTGCCTCTCGAGGAGATTGGTGACAGAATTCCCGACGGGCCCCCGGCGCCGATTGAACCTGAAGCACGGGAAGTATGTTTCGATCGGTGTCTGGAAAAATTGGCTCCCGAAAGCAGGAGCCTGATTCTCGATTATTACCAGGAGGAGCGCAGAGCAAAGATCGAATTGCGGCAACAATTGGCCGATCGCCTGCGAATCCCGCAGAATGCCCTCCGTATCCGGGCGCATCGAATCCGCATAATTTTGGAGAAATGTATTGTAAATTGCTTGCAAAGCGCTCCAGGGGTGAAATAAAAGCGGTTTTATCCCACTCATAAGTGGGGGGAGTGGTTTACTTGTCGCGGCAGACAGACCCTGAACAACTTATGAAAAGTTTTTTACTCGGACTATCGTCCGAGGAGGAGAAAACACTGTTGGAAGAGCGGTTCTTCGCGGACGACGCCCAGTTTGAGGAGATCGAAATACTCGAAGATGAGTTAATCGATCATTACGTCCGCGACGAACTGCCACGGGACGAGCGCGCTCATTTCGAGCGAAGGATGGCGAACAGTGCAAGTCTGCGCGAACGAGTTGAATTTGCAAAACTGTTTAAGACGAAAGTCGCTGCGTCGAACGTGAATGTGATTGAACAGCCCGTGCCTGTCCGGATTGCTGAGCCGGTACGTCAAGGTTGGATCCAGTCGCTCTTTGGAACTACTTTCATGGCCCCGCAGACCGCGTTTGCCTCGAGCTTGCTCGTTCTCCTGGTGGGGAGCATTGCGTTAATTATGTTCTGGATGAATCTGCGGGGTACGTCTAATAGGTTGTCAGCGCAGCTTGCGACCACCGAACAACAGAAACGCGAAGTAGAACAGCGAATGGCGGATCAGAGATCGCGGACCGAACAACTCGCCAACGATCTACAGCAAGCGCGCGAACAGCAAGCCGCTCAAGAAGAGCTCATCGACGAACTGCGCTCACAAAATCCACCCGGCAGTCCACGCATATCGACTACGGCTTTTCTCACCTTGATTGCAGGCGCCACTCGTGGCGGTGGTGGAAATAATCAACTCAGTATTGGTCCACAGGTGCGACAGGTAAGACTCTCGTTACGGCTCGCCGAAGCTGACTTCGAAAGCTTCAAAGTCACCGTAAAAACGCCGGAGGGTAACGTGGTGCAGCACCAGGAAGGACTGAAATCACGACGCAACACCCTCACTCTGCAACTTCCTACCGCGCGGCTAAGTCCGGGTGACTACATCGTGAATGTTGAAGGGGTCACTGCCTCACAGAGCGTTGAGCCCATAGCAGCTTATTCCTTCCGATTGAACAGAAAATCCCAAAATTAACCTTCACGTTCGCGCGGCTTTTACCCCAAAAAGATCGTCTCATTCACACCGGGCTTTAGCCGGTCTGAATGAGAGGGAACGCCTCTGCCGTATCGGCGCCTCGGCGTGTGGCACGGAGCCCCGAAATATTTATGTGTTTGTGAACATCTCTATTAGGCGCGACGAACGACCTAATGTCATCTGGGAAACTTACCACCGGAGGACTCAAATGAGTGAAACCGACAGACTGTGGACCGTTATGATCTACATGGCGGGCGATAACAATCTTGATAACCTTGGCATCGCGGATCTGAGAGAAATCAAAAACGTAGGTTCCTCTGACAAGGTTGCGATTGTCGCGCAGTTTGATCGAGCCGGCAACAATGGCCACACAAAACGTTATTTCCTACGAAACAAAGCTATTTCATCGACAGCTAGCAAGGATGTGGTTGCTGATCTGGGAGAGACCAACACCGGCAGTTCGGCTGAGTTCACCGATTTCATTAGATGGGGCATGGAGCACTATGAAGCGAAACACTACCTCGTAATCATTTGGGGACATGGTGCAGGCGTATTCGATAAAGACTTCTTCTTTACCGACGAGCCAACGCTGCTCAAGCGGCACGGTATATTCCGTCCGCAAAGGGAGTTGTTTGCACCGAGCAATGGTTTTGTCGCAACAGGCGGTCTCAAAAAATTGTCCGAGGCTGCCAACAGTAGCTTTGAGAACTTTGCGAACGTACTAATGAAGATCGCTCCTGACGATAATTCAAGGGATTTTCTGGACAATGTGGAACTTAAGGAGGCTCTCAAACGAGTTGGGCGCCCGATTGACATCCTCGGAATGGATGCTTGCTTGATGAGCATGCTGGAGGTTTGTTACCAGGTCCGTCAGAGTGTCGGAATCACGATCGCATCTCAGGGGGAACAGGAGTTAGACGGCTGGCCTTATGAAGCTTTTCTTCGTCGTCTGGTAGATGAACCCGATATGTCACCTAAGGAGTTGGCCAGTACAATTATTGAAGAATTTGGTGTGATGTACGAAGAAAGCGAAAGTGATGAATCGACTTTATCAGCGTGTGCAACCAGAGAGCTCGCGCCTCTCATTACCGCCGTTAATACCTTAGCGACATTGCTCATCGAGAACCTCGATTCTGATGAGCTAAACAACATCATGCTTTCGAGGTATCGGGCCTTTGTCGATGACATAATCGACTCGGTCGACCTTTGCGATTTTTGTCAGCTTCTTCGAAAGACATCCAGGCATTCTGAAATCAAAAATGCTTGTGACGACATCATCGAGATCCTTTTGTCGAAACAATTTATTTTTGCTCGACAGGCAGTAGGCGACGCGACAAACTTTTCCAATGGCCTGGGAATCTATTTCCCGCAATCTGAAGTTTCGGATGTTTACTTCGATCTCGACTTTGTACAACCTGATATAACCTCCTGGGGAGAATTTATCCGACAATATGTAGACGCAGCGGCGAGGTGAGTGCTACGAGTTTTTGCGTATAAGGCTGGTAAAGTAGATCTGAGAAAAAGCATTGACAGGGTGGTCACTTCCGCTTATAAGCATGCGCAGAAGATCTAGCCACTTCAGTCCGCATCACTTCTTTATCATCACCCAGAAAGGAAGGCATGAAAATGGCCAAAAAAGGTGGTAAGAAACCAGGCGTCAAAACGGTAGCTAACGGTTCAAAGGGGCCGAAGAAGAAGACCAAGAAGACAAAGTAGACGCACTTAATTAGCTGCAATTCCCAGATTGGGATATTCGACAATCTGCGCCCTCTCTTTCTCCTTTGATCTGCTCGCTTGCGTCTTCCGGTCTCTTGTGCGACCGGAAGATAGCAGCATTTATCGGTAATCCACGAACAAGAGTAAAAGCGCAAGGAACTCCCGATGTATTCCCTAAAGCACAAACGTGCTCTCTGTCATTTGCTCTCCTCGCGTTACCTTCGACAAGTTGCCTGTTCCCTGAGCTTAATCCTGGTCCCGCAGGTTGTACTGGCGAAAGCAACGGCAACTGAGGTCACATATAAAGTCGCTCAAATGCGGGTTGCGGAAGCTGAAAGTCTTCGCAACAACTGGAGCAAAGATGGATTTGAGAAGGCATTAAAGAAATACAAAGAAGCGCGGTTGTTATGGCAAGCCTTGAAGCTTCAGGAAGAAGAAGCCCAAACGCTCAATGCCATTGGTCAAGTTCTTTCTCTCACCAGTAACTATCGGGCCGCTCTCGACTCATTCAACAATTCTCTGACAATTTACCAGGCGACAAAGAATAGACCGGGTGAGGCAGCAGTACTCATTGAGATAGGCGCTGTCTACCTCGCCATGGGTAATCATCAATCTGTTATCGAGTTTTGTGAACGGGCGATGTTATTAAACGAGTCGCGAGAGCTGAAACTTGACGCCCGGGCTCTCAATTACATCGCCGACGCGCGCCACTTCTTGAGTGACTTTGCCGGTTCCGAGGCTGCCATGAACCGCGCTCAACCTTTGTGGGAATCTCTGAATGACGCCGAGGGACTAGCACAGTGCCTTGGTCGACGTGCTGCCCTGCTCGCAGACCGGGGTGAGATGCAAGAAGCTTTTGCAGTCCGCGAACGAACTCTATTGCTTTGGCAAACGGCGAAGAACAAACAAGGTGAGGCCAACGCCTTAACAAATATCGGATCGCAATTCACGTTCGTGGGCGAGTACCAAAAATCTCTTGATTCTCACGCCCGAGCTTTGTCGATCTTTCAAATCATTGGGGATCGGAAAGGTGAAGCGGTCGCGCTCGGCAACATCGGGTACACCTATTTGAATCTTGGGGAGCTGGACATAGCACTCTCTTATTGTAAAAGAGCCGCCACGCTGCATCGTGAAATATCGAATAGCTACTACGAAGCGACTATGGTTGCAGTTATCGGCGACGTTTACTGCGCTACTGGTAAAGAACAACCGGGTCTGAACAGCTACAAAACAGCCCTCGCTATTTTTCAAGCAGCCGGCGACAAGCAATGGGAAGCGTTAATCCAAAACAGCATCGGCTCAACTTATCTGAATCGCGGTGATCATCGTTCGGCTCGTAATGCATATAGCAAAGCCCTCCCGCTGTTTCGACATTTGAAAAACCAACGGTGGGAAGCCGATACATTGAACGGGCTGGGATCGACTTTTCTGGGAACCGGTGAGACGCAACAAGCCCGAAACTATTTCAATGACGCGCTCTCGCGAAGTCGGGCCGCGAACGATTTAAGAGGAGAAAGCCTGGCCCACTACAATTTGGCTCGCGTCGAACGCGAACTCGGAGATATGGAAAGTGCGGAAGCTGAAATACAAACGGCTTTAAAGATAAATGAAAAGCTCCGCTCTAATATCATGAGTTACCAATCGCGTGCCTCATACGTGGCTTCAGTTCATCAGTATTACGAGTTTTACACCGATCTGCTCATGCGACAGCATGCTGGGAACCCATCCGCAGGGTTTGATGCGAAGGCTTTCGAAGCAAGTGAGCGCGGCCGGACTCGTTCGTTAGTGGAAATGCTCATCGAAGCGCGCGAGGGAACACGCACGGAGTCGGATCCGGCGCTCATGGAGCGTGAACGAGAGCTTGCCGCGCAACTTCGGAAGCAGATCGTGTCGCCACCCAATAACAAGAAACCATCTGAAGCTCCGCGAACTACAGATGAGGACGTTTTTACTTTAAATGCGCAATACGAACAACTTCAGGCAAAGCTCAAAACCAGGATCACCGCGTCAAGCCAACCTGAGCCAATCACTACGCTCGAAGCTCAAAAACTTCTCGACTCTGATACCTTGCTGCTCGAGTATCTGTTGGGAGACGAGCGAAGCTTTTTATGGGTTGTTAGCAATAGCTCGATCAATACGTTTGAGTTGCCCTCAAGAACCAGGATCGAAAGTCTAGCTCGCCAACTCCATTCTTTGCTCGCCGAAGCAGGTTCAACCTACGGACTCTCCAGCAGTCAGGAACGAAAACGTCAAAACCCAGTGGACAGATCTCAAATCACTGACGCGCTTGGAGAAATCTTATTGGGTAAGGTGGGGTCATTACTGGAACGAAAGCGACTCGTCGTCGTCGCCGATGGCGCTCTACAGTATGTTCCGTTTAGTTTGCTTCCTGAGCCTGCCTCGTCGGGCGAAAACGTGAAACCCAACAAACAGCAAAGAAAGGCGCTGATCGCGCAACACGATATCGCGTATCTTCCCTCAGCCTCCGTGCTTGCAATACAACGCCGAAATTTCGGCTCGCGAGATGTCGCTCCCTATGCGGTTGCCGTTTTTGCGGATCCGGTATTTGAGAGTGGGGATCCTAGAGTGCTGACGCGGCAAGTGCCCATCACTAAGGCAATCCGCCCTGGTACCGGGGCGGGAACCGAGGCATCTCCCCTCAGCCGTGCTTTGAGAGATGTCGGTCTTGCTCCCGGAAAATCCGGCATACCTCGACTCCCGTTTTCGCGTCAGGAGGCCATTGCTATCAACACAGCCACCGGCGGCACTACATCACTCCAGGCTTTGGATTTCACAGCGAACCTCCAAACCTTATCGAGAACTGATCTCTCGAAGTATCGAATTATTCACTTCGCAACGCATGGACTGCTTAATAGCGCACATCCAGAACTGTCTGGGGTCTTGCTGTCTATGGTTGACGAAAAGGGCAAGCCGCAGGACGGATTTCTTAATCTTCATGAAATCTACAATTTAAATCTGCGCGCTGAATTAGTGGTTCTTAGCGCCTGCCAGACGGCACTCGGGAAAGACATTAAAGGTGAAGGACTGATAGGTCTGACTCGCGGTTTTATGTATGCAGGCGCAGCTCGTGTGGTCGCGAGTTTATGGAAAGTGGATGATGCTGCAACCGCTGAACTCATGTCACAGTTCTACACGGAAATGTTTCTCCACAAGAAGAACCCATCGGCTGCTTTGCGTGCGGCACAGTTGAAAGTGGCTAGTCACCCCGTTTGGCAGTCGCCATATTACTGGGCGGGGTTCGTGCTTCAGGGCGAATGGAATTAGTTCCAGCGAAACGTTTTCCGGTCTCGGTCCAATCCCTCCTAACCCCTAAACCTCACAATCAGTAACCAACTCCGCGAAATGTTTTGTAGTCGCTTTACACCTATTAGTGAAACCCACTTTAGGAGAAATCACGTGGCGAGCGAACGCGATCTTGAGGCTGTTTTCTTTGATATTGGTGGAACGCTGGGGGAGCGAAATGCCACAACTGGTGAATTTACTCCATTCGCAAGTAGTTCCCCGTTGCTGAAAACAATGCGCGACACCTTAGGTTTGCGCGTTGGCATTATCACCAGTCTCGGCGCGCTCACAAATGCAGATGGTCTCGCCCTTCTGAAAAAGGCAAAGCTGGCCCAGTTTCTAGACCCAAAAGGCTTTGTCTCCGAACACGATGCCGGCGTAGCTAAGCCGGATCCTAAGATCTATGTATTCGCGGCTAAAAAGGTTGGCGTGCCAGTCAACCGGTGTTTGTTTGTCGGCGAGAACTTAATCGAAGTCATCGGTGCACTCTCCGCCGGTATGAAAGCACTACAAAAACCTCGCTCCCAAGAGCCCGACCTCCCGAGTTGAGTCTTGCCTCGGACGGTCTGCATGAGTGCAAGACCTAAGTAACGACAAGGAGATCCCATAATGTGTAAGAAACGAATGCCTATTAACTGTATCGTCCCCCCACATGTGCTCGACGCTATGCTGAGTAGCGATGACGAGCAGGTCCGTAAGTCCGCGTTGAAAACCTTGACAACTTCCGCACGGATTCGGGGCTCAAGGGAAGTCGTAGGCGCTGTCCGTGCTGCAATCGGCACCAACGCAATCGGCAAAAAGCAGCGCTCTATTCACAACGCGAGAAACAAAAACCTGTCTTCTTTGCAACTCCCGGGTGAGTTGGTGCGCGATGAAGGACAGCCTGCTGTTAGCGATTCTTCAGTTAACCGCGCGTACGACGGCTTAGGCGCCACCTACGACTTCTACAAGGACGTGCTGGGCCGCAATTCAATAGACGGAAAAGGTTCTCGCCTGGTGGCAACTGTTCATTTTGGCGACCGCTTCAACAACGCTTTCTGGAACGGAAAGCAAATGGTTTTCGGCGATGGCGACAACATTATTTTCAGAGACTTTACCCGGTCTCTCGATGTTATCGGTCATGAACTGGCCCACGGTGTTACCGATTTTACGGCGGGCTTGGAATATCACAATCAATCCGGCGCCCTGAACGAGTCGTTCTCTGATGTGTTCGGTTCGCTGATTAAGCAGTTCAAGCTGAAACAGAGCGCAAACGACGCCGACTGGCTCATCGGAGCCGAGATCATGGCGCCGGGGGTTAACGCAAGAGCGCTACGCTCAATGAAAAACCCGGGCAGCGCTTATAACGATCCGCGGCTTGGTGGCAAAGACCCGCAACCGAAACACATGAAGGATTTCGTCGAACTGCCGGACGATGATGACGGAGATAATGGCGGTGTCCACATCAACTCCGGAATTCCGAATCACGCGTTTTTCCTGGTGGCGAAAAAGCTCGGAGGTTTCGCATGGCAGCAGGCCGGCCAGATCTGGTATCAGGCTTTGCTGCAACTTTTCCCGACTGCGACTTTCCAGGATTGCGCTGATATCACTGCGCAAGTAGCTGCCTCGAAATTTGGTGCCGGGAGCAAGCAGCAAGCGGCAGTGATCGAAGCCTGGGAAAAAGTTGGAGTCCACATTGCGGTTCCTGAGTTGGTAGTGGAAACTGTTCCGGCACCTCACGAAAATGGTGGGTTCAAGGGAATGGATCTCAAACAGTGGCTCGAAACGATGTCAGAGCAGTTTCGTTACGCTGCCGAAAACTACGTGTCTTAGGCTGACTATCGAACAATCCCCGGGAGGTGACTGAGTAGATGAAAATCGAGTTTAAACGATCAGGTGGTTTTGCCGCTCCTGCTATGAAACAGCAAATTGAAATTGACACGTCTGAGCTCCCACCAGGCGACGCGAGTCAATTGCAAAACCTGATAGAAGGAGCCGACCTGGAGTCGTTAGCTGGACGGAACCCTCAGCCTCCTCGCCCTGACGAGTTTCACTATCGTATTAAAGTCGATGACGACGAAGGTCGTACTTATACCGCTACAGCTTCCGACACCGACATGCCGGAAGCTGTAGGTCCGCTTGTTGAGTGGTTAAGCAAACGGGCCTCGGAAAGCGGTTAATGCTACTCGTGCAACGTCGGCGCGTCGGCATGCGGTACGAAGCACATCCGGCAACGCGCTTCGTACTTGTCCGACGCGCCGACCGCGACACGTTCTTCCGATTCGAAGGTCCGCTGTGAGTAGTTCGCAGGCTGGCCACATTTCATGCAGATCGCGTGAGTCTTCGTGATGTATTCCGCGATGGCTAAGAGTTGTGGCATTGGTTCAAAGGGTTTGCCAGTGTAATCCTGATCGAGTCCGGCGATGATTACGCGCACACCTCTCCGCGCGAGTTTGTTTGCTACCTCCACCAACTCGTTATCGAAAAACTGTCCCTCGTCGATGCCGACCACCTCTGTGTCAGGATCGATCCTGGCGAGCACTTCGGCAGCCGAACGAGTGTTGGCTGATTCGTGACGCATCTCGGAGTGCGACACAATCTGGTTTTCTGCAAAGCGCGAATCGATTTCCGGCTTGAACACCTGCACCTTCTGGCGGGCAATCTTCGCCCGGCGTAAACGCCGGATCAGTTCTTCGGATTTTCCGGAGAACATCGATCCGGCAATCACTTCCACCCAACCAGCATTCCTCCGCGAATGAGGCGGCGGTTCGTCATGATTCACTTGTGCCACGAGTTCATCCATTTTTAGCCACAAAAAAGCACAAATCTACTCAATATAAAGCTTCGGATTGTAGAACGGCGCGAAGGCTGCAATCAGGGCGACTTCAAAACTCATCGAACGCGTGACCAGGTCGCGCGATAAAACGCCCCAGGCGCCCTGTTTGCTCCGTATGTCGCGCCCACCCGTGACTTCGTCCATCACGGATCCGAGCTCGCGACGACCTTCAACCACATTCTTCACGATGTAAGCCGGCACCGAAATCGACGGCGCGGCGCCAAACGCGCCCCGTTCTCCATCGGTCGCGTACGCCCAACCGCGCAGAAACGTATGCCACTCACCCTCGATCGACACCGAATGAAACCCGCCCTCGAGCCCGACATATATATCGGCTTCGAGACGGCGACTCCTCAGCGAATCGCGCGCTGCCAGCGCCCGCTCGCGTGCGCCCTGCATCAACTGCCAGTCCGTCAACGGCATCGCAGGAATGCTGGTTTCAACGCGTCGCGCGACCACATTCGCATTGGCCCAATCCGGGTCGATCGCAGCGACGCGTACGATACTGGCGCGCACCGCCATGATTTTTGCCGCGCGATCAGACCCCAGGGCGATTGTCTTGATTGCCACAGATTCTTCTGATTCCTGCCCTCTGGAACGACAGGCAAACGGGAATTGCGACAGAGGCTATACCACAGCCCCGCACTTCGTCAAAACACGGTTGCACAGCGTAGTTCCGAATTTCATCTGTGCGTATCTCTGCGTTCCTCTGCGCCTCTGCGGTAAATATGTCCTCAAAAGCAGTAACCGCAGAGGCGCAGAGAAACGCTGAGGAACGCAGAGAAGATTTCAAATTAGATCCCTCCTTTGCACAGAGACATATTTTGCCCTTCTGTGTCATTAGTTATTGGAGACGCCGAACCGGGGTAAACAAAGTTGTTGACAGTGAGACAACATAGGAATAGCCTGTCGCACCTCTGAACATTCAATTGTCCAGCGCATCCTCGATCTTTCTTCTCCTTTAACGTTTTACTCCCAATGCCCTAGGAGGTTTTCACCAATGCAGACCAAAGAATGGACGCTGATGTTCTATTTCGCCAGCGACAATCCACTTGCTTCCGCCATCGTGTCGCAGCTTAAGGCGCTAAAAGAAGCCGGATATCATCCGGAAGCAAACGTGATCGCTCAATTCGACCCTCACGCTCTCAACACGCCGGTCCACGTTTTTGACGTTCATCACGTGAATAAATTCTGGTATCCAGGGCGTTCGGAGGATGGATTTAAACACGAGAACCCATTCATTCGCGACCTCGTGCTCGATCGACTCTGGGGAGAAAAAGACGAAGACATTCGAACCATGATTGCGCGCTACGTCGAGCAGGGAATGCCGCCAGATGCTAAGTTCGATCCGCCAAAACCATACCCGTCAATGCCCGGCGAACAGGATCCCAAGGACGCGCTGACGAACTTCCTGAGCTTCTGTAGAGAATCATACCCGGCGCGACATTACCTGCTCTTTATTCTCGGACACGGCCAGGTTGTCGGTAACGACACGCTTCTCTATGACCATCACGCCAACAAACACGCGCTGACGCTGACTGAGTTGGGGCAAGTATTACGTTGTTTCAATGCTGACGTTCAGACCGATTCGGACCCCGGTCAAGTCGAAATGATAGCTTTTCATAGTTGCTCGATGAGTGCGCTGGAAGTCGCCTATGAGCTGAAGGGCGCCGCGAACTACATGTTGGCTTCACAAGGCCCAATGTATGTGGGCAACTTGCCTTACAGGCAGATTTTGACGCGCGTTTTTGACGATCTGAAGGCAAGGGACGAGGATGCGCCTCAGAACGGTCACCACACTGTCGTTGACCAGTCGGAGCCCGTCAAGACGTTCCTTCGCAGCAAGATGGCGACCGAAACAGTGGCGGCAGCTCTTGGTCGATATGTTCGTGAAACGCCACGTCCTAACAAGCTGATCTCCGCCATCGTCGAAGACTTCAGCGTGCGGAACGGCGATAGCGAAGAAATCATGGAGCTTGGCGCGCGCAGTATTACGGCAATGCTCCACAAGATGTATTTTGACTGTTTGTACAACAGTTACGATTTTCAGTTGGCGGGCTATCCCTTTGATCTGTGCCTGACCGATCTCAGTAAAGTGGGAGAAACAAAAGCGCCAATCGATCGACTTGCTGAGAGTCTCATCGCCGGTTTGCAAGATGCGAACCCAACGTTAAAACAACTCATTCTCCTGGCCCACTGGGACGCGCAAAGCTTTTACAACGAGGACTACGTCGACCTTTACGACTTTTGCTACTGCCTGAGAAAACGCTGCGAGGAGAGAAAAGACGACTTACAGAACCTTCGAACTCTCAAGCAGATTTACTCAGCCTGCGGAGACATGGTTGACGCGTTGGAAAAGGGCAATCACAAGCTGGTCAATCTTTCATCGTTCTGTGGCGCGGCTTTTCAATACTCCCACGGCCATTCGATTTACTTCCCGTGGACCAGGCCAATGGACGAAAGGATGTTTTATGGCTATGCGGACTACCGGCTCAGCAGGGAAACCAAGTGGAAACAGTTCCTGAACGTCTACTTTGAAAAGACCATGAGAAAGACCCGTGCTGAGGAAACAGGCTTCGCGACACAGAAAGACGAGACACAGGAAATCAAGTTTAAGAAGAGAATTCTGGCTTTGATCGGTCGCATTGGAGCGAACGCAATGTCCGCTGACGATCGGCTTCAGAAGCCTGGACCCGATCATCCGACGGGTAAGTATGGACCAGACGATCCGTCAGGCTCATACTGCGATTGTCAGACGATCAAAAACTACCCGAGCTTCACTGGAGAGATCCTGATTGATAACGATAAAAAGGTGCGAATCCATGTGGGCGAAGATTTTCTGGATGGGACGACGATCCCGATAGAGCGCACGTAGTAAGCAATGAAACTGTCAGGCGCATTACTGCTGTTTTTTTTAGTCGTTCACCTGCTCGAAGCAAACGCCCCGAGGTCTCCTGCTGGCCTCGGGGCTGTCGTGCTCCAGTCAGGATTTGCGACTGCAGAAAAGCCAGTCACTGTCGTAGGTCGGAAAGGTTTATTAAGGGAACTGCAGGAAGCGGTTCACATTGCGCTTGGTAATGGTCAAAATCTTGACGCCGCTCGTAATTTGAATCGTATCGGCGGTCTTTACATGCTCCTCAACGACCCGCAAGCTGCGCTGGCGAGTCACCTCCAGGCTCTTGACCTCCTGCGTCAATCACCAGATACCGAAGTTGAGATCGATAGTTTAAATGGATCGGCAGCGGCGTACCTGAGTCTCGAAAAGCAGGACACTCTCGCGCAAGAGGCCCTCGATAAAGCACTCTCCCTGAGTAAGCAGATCAATTATACGCCCGGCGAAGCCCAAACGCTGCTGACTCTCAGCGATCTGCAAAGCAGAGTGAACCAAACGACAGCACTGGTGACAGCTCAAGGAGCACTCGCGGTCTGGCAAACCCTCGACGACAAAGAAGGCAGCGCACGAGCCTACGCCCAGCTTGGCCGGTGCTACATGGCCCAGAACAGTCTGACCTCGGCGGCTGAGAATCTTGTGAAAGCATTAGAGCTTTGGCGCGGCTTGACCAATAAAGCTGAGGAAGCAGAAGCGCTGATCCTGCTGGGCTTTATCGAATTTCGCAAAGGAGAGTGGCAGGGATCGATTGACTACTACGGTCAGGCTTACGCATTGCTTGACGAGGACGCAGAACCAATAAAGATGGGGCAGATCGCGTCGGGCCTGGGGGCTGCGTTTCTTGAAAACGGGTTACCGGAATTGGGCTTTGACCAGTACCAGCGAGCCGTCGACTATTATCAAAAATCAAACGACGCCATGGCCGTGAGTTATGCGATTTGCGGATTG
>Ga0157372_10002284_pt1 | contig 20780 bp, 18 predicted proteins | sample C55metaG_FD_115307 | JGI IMG/M metagenome (GOLD analysis project Ga0157372, IMG submission 115307) | Corn rhizosphere microbial communities from Kellogg Biological Station, Michigan, USA - C5-5 metaG | ecosystem: Host-associated > Plants > Roots > Rhizosphere > Soil | place: USA: Michigan... | reverse complement strand
GCCTTCAGCCGGATCGTTCCCGTCGTGACGTCCGTCGTGTTGTCGACGAACGAAAGCTTGCCGGCCAGGGGTGCGCCGCTGCCGTTCGCGAACGAGGCGGTGACGCGGAGCTCGCCGTCGGCCTGGAACTTCCGCACGTCGGCGAGCTGCTGCTCCGGCACCGCGAACGACACGTTCACCGGGACGACCTGATTGATGACGACGAGCGGGTTCGTGTCGTTCGCCTTGACGAGGTTGCCTTCCTGAATCTGGATCTTGCCGGCGTAGCCGGTGATCGGCGTGTGGATCGTGCAGTAGTCGAGCTGCAGCCGGATCCCGGCGATCGCCGCCTCGTCCGCGCGCACGGTTGCTTCGGCCGTCGCGACGTTCGTCTTCATTTGCGCGTATGCGTCGGCGGAAATGAACTTGCGGTCGAGCAGGTCCTTGTAGCGGCGGTCCTGGTCGCGGGCGTGCGTGAGCAGCGCCTGGTCCTTCAGCTGGTTCGCCTGCGCCTGCGCGAGTTGCGCGTCGAACGGGCGGCGATCGATCTCGAACAGCACCGCGCCCTGCCGGACCTCGTCGCCTTCCCGGAACCGCACGGCGACGATCTGCCCGTCGACGCGCGCTTTCACGGCGACGCTCGTGTAAGGCTCGACGTTGCCGATCGCGTGCAGCGTCACCGGAACGCTTTTCTGGACGACCTGTGCGACGCTCACCGGGACGGCCGTGGGCGCCTTCGGCGCCGCCGCGCGCGTGCCGGGCATGTATCGAAATGCGACGAAGGCCGCAGCGGCGACAAGGGCGAGCAGGACGGCGAAGAGGAGGACGCGGGGGCGGGCTGACATCGTGCTAGGACTGGCGGGGCGGCGCTTTGATTCCCGCTACAATGGCCACGGCGTGCGTGAGCGCCGCACCAAAGCGCGGGTGTAGTTCAATGGCAGAACGGCAGCTTCCCAAGCTGCATACGAGGGTTCGATTCCCTTCACCCGCTCCAGAACCCGTCGCAAAATCGGCTGCGCGACCCCGATGGCGCGCAGCTAGGGGCGGAGGTACGCCCAGCCCTGCTGCTGCTTCTGCATGATCTCGACGACGCCGGCAGGCACGTAGCCGATGCCGCTCAGCATGTCGGTCTTCGCGAGCTTCTGGCCCCGCATCGTGTTTTCGCAGGCCTCGACGCGGACGCCGCTCGCCAGCGCTTCGCCGACGCGGGTGCCGACGACGGAGTCGTGCTTCAGCATGCCGATGCCCGGCCCGTAAGCGACGATCTCGATCGCCACGTTGCCGGCGCCCAGGTCGGCCTGCAGGTTGCGCGCGTTGTTGAGCGCCAGATTCCATTTGCCGGGATCGTTGTCGCTCACCTGCATGACGACGCGGTTCTTCGCCGCCGGTTCCTGCGCGCTGCTCGAGGCCGGAACGAGCGCAAGCGAGGCCGCCGCGAGTGACGCGACGGCCAGGTGGCGAATGCTGCGAATGCGCGTCATGGGTGCCCTTGGTCGGTACGCGGCCTCGCTGCCTGGCCGCCGGACAGCCATTATGCGCGCGTCGCGGCCGGCCCTTACGGGATAATCGAGCCGATGCGCCACGACCGCCGGATTTCCCTCCGCGCTGACGCACTTCCGATGACAGCAAGAGCCACCGGCGCTCCGGGAGCGGCTCATCGCGCTCACGTCCCCACGTCGGCCATCCTGCTCGTCGCAGGCTCGGTGTTCTGCTTCACGATGCTCGACGCGATCACGCGGTTCACGACGCAGCTCTATTCCGTGCCGCTGCTCGTCTGGGCGCGCTACCTCGTGCAGACGCTGGCGATGCTGATCTGGCTCGGCCCGAGCATGCGCCTCGGCATGATCCGGACGGCGCGGTTGCCGCTGCAGATCTTTCGCGCCATCGTCGTGCTGGCTTCGTCGCTGATGTTCGTGACGGCGCTGCGGTCGCTTCCGCTCGCCGAGGCCACCGCGCTCAACTACTCGACGCCGGTCATCGTCGTCGTGATGGCCCGCCTGTTTCTCAAGGAGCCGCTGACGCCCGCGCGCATCGCGTTCGTCGTCGCCGGCGGGATCGGCATGCTCCTGATCGTGCGTCCCGGAACCGCCGTGTTCCAGGGCGCCGCCGCGTATGCGCTGCTGGCCGCGCTGTTCTATGCCGGCTACCAGATCCTGACGCGCCTGCTGGCCGGCGAAAACCCGCGCGTGCTGCTTTTCTACCCGGCGTTGATCGGCACGCTCGTCATGTCCGCGCTGGCGCCGGGCTTCGACTGGCCCGATGCGATGCCGTGGACGCACGTGGCGCTGATCGTCGCCGGCGGTCTCTTCGGAACGCTCGGCCACTTCCTGTTCATCCTGGCATTCCGCCACGCGCCCGCGTCCGCGATCACGCCGTTCACCTACATGCAGCTCGTCTGGGCGACGCTCGCCGGCTGGGTGCTGTACAGCCACTTCCCCGACGCGACCGCGATTGCCGGCATGCTGGTCATCGCCGGCAGCGGACTCGCGATCGCGCTCTTCGAGCGGCGGCGGGCGCGCGACGCGGCGCGCGAGGCGGTGCCGGAGGTGTAATCATCCGCGCGAGCATTGCACCTCCGGCACCGGGTGCATTCCTCGACAATAATGTCACCACCTTGAAGGAGGAGAGACCATGAGCAAACCACGCATCGGCTTCGTCGGCGTCGGCCTGATGGGCCACGGCATCGCGAAGAACCTCGTCACGAAGGGTTACCCGCTGGCGCTGCGGCTGCATCGCAACCGCGCCGTCGCCGCGGATCTGCTGGCTGCGGGCGCCACCGAGGCGGCGAGCTACGCCGAACTGGCGCGCGACGCCGACATCGTCATCCTGTGCGTGACGGGCGCGCCGGAAGTCGAGGAAGTGATCCTCGGCCCGAACGGCATCGCGGGCGGCGCGCGGCAGGGCCTGATCGTCGTCGACACGTCGACGAGCGAGCCGGCGACGACCGCGCGGATGCGCAAGGTGCTCGCGGACGACGGTGTGCGCTTCGTCGATGCGCCGCTCGCGCGCACGCCGGTCGAGGCCGAGCAGGGCCGGCTCAACATCATGGTGGGCGCGGACGACGCGACGCTCGAGGAGCTGAAGCCGGTCTTCGGCGCGTTCTGCGAGAACATCGTGCACGCCGGGCCGGCCGGCCACGGCATCATCCTCAAGCTGCTGAACAATTTCATCGCGCAGGCCATCTGCACCGCCACGGCGGAGGCGTGCGCGGCCGCGGCCAAGTCGGGGCTGTCGATCGCGAAGCTGCACCAGCTCGTGTCGGCCGGCGCCGTGAACTCCGGGCTGTTCCAGATGCTGGTCGGCCGCATGCTCGACGGCGGCGACCTGACCGGCCTCAAGTTCACGCTGTCCAACGCCGCGAAGGACCTGCGCTATTACACGCATTTCACCGAGTCGATGATGCTGCCGTCGATCATGGGCGAGGCCGTGCATCAAAGCCTCGTGACGGCCAACGCGCTCGGGTTCGGCGACAAGTACGTCGCGTCGCTGATCGAGGCGCAGGAAAAGCTCGCGGGTGTGGCAATCGTTCCGCGCAATCAATGACCAACGAAGGACTCGCGGCGCCGGTGAGCGCGCGCGACGAGGCATTCGCGGAATTCGCGCTGCGTACCGCCATCGATGCGGGCGCGGCGATCCTGCCGCATTTCCGCGCGCCGATCGACGTCGAGGACAAGGGCGGCGATCGCGGCTACGACCCGGTCACCGAAGCCGATCGCGCGGCCGAGGCCGTCATCAGCGCTGCGATCGCCAGCCGCTATCCGGATCACGGCGTCGAAGGCGAGGAGCACGGCCGGCGCGAGGGGCGCTCGGCGTTCACCTGGGTCGTCGATCCGATCGACGGCACGCGCAGCTTCATCCTCGGCGGGCTGCACTGGGGCACGCTGATCGCGCTCAACGACGGCACGCGGCCGATCGTCGGCGTCACGCATCAGCCCTTCGTCGGCGAGTCGTTCGTTGCGGTCGGCGGCCGCAGCGAATGGCGGCGCGGCGCGGAACGCCGTTCGCTCGCGACGCGGGTCTGTCCGCGCCTCGAGGCGGCGAGCGTGACGACGACCGACCCGCGCCTGTTCAAGTCGGCGCGGGAGCGCGCCGCCTACGGCGCGGTGACCGAAGGCACGCGACTCGTCCGCTACGGCGGGGATTGCTACTGCTATACGCGGCTGGCGATGGGACTCGTCGACATCGTGATCGAAACCGGCCTGCACGCCTACGACATCCAGGCGCTCATCCCGCTGATCGAGAACGCCGGCGGCGTGGTCACCAACTGGGAAGGCGGTTCGTGCGACAGGGGCGGCGACGTGCTGGCGTGCGGCGACCGCGCGCTGCACGCCGAGTTGCTCGGTCGGATCGCGGCGCGGCGATGAAGCTGCTGGTGCTCGGCGGCACGCGCTTTCTCGGCAGGCATCTGGTCGAGGCAGCGCTCGCGCGCGGGCACGAAGTGACGACTTTCACGCGGGGCCGCCTGCCGAGTCCATGGCCCGGGCGAGTCACGGGCTTGCTGGGCGATCGCGACCCGCGGATCGCGCCCGGACTTGCTGCGCTCGAGGGCGCGACATGGGACGCCGTCGTCGATTGCTCCGGCTACGTGCCGCGCGTCGTCGAAGCGGGCGCGCGCCTGCTCGCGTCGCGGGTCGCGCGCTACCTGTTCGTGTCGTCGCTGTCGGTGTACGCGGAAACGCCGCGGCCGAACATGGACGAGACGACGCCAGTCGCCAAGCTGGCCGATCCGGCCACCGAGCAGGTGATGGAGCATTACGGCGCGCTCAAGGCTGCATGCGAAGCGGTCGTCGAGCGCATCTTCGGCGTGCGCGCGACACAGGTGCGTCCCGGCCTGATCGTCGGGCCCTTCGACGCCACCGACCGCTTCGGCTATTGGGTCGCGCGCTTCATCCACCCCGCGCTGCTCGGCGATCGTGCCGCGCGCGCCGTCGTGCCGGCGCCGCCCGAGCGTCCGCTGCAATTCATCGATGCGCGAGACCTGGCGGGCTGGATCCTCGCGCTCGCCGAAGGCGGGACGGGCGGTACGTACAACGCGTGCAGCCCGGCGTGGCAGTGGCGGATGGGTGATCTCGTCCGCGCGCTGACCGGCGCCTCGGCGTCGCCGCCGCGGCCGGCGTGGATCGACGACGACGCGCTCGTCGCGGCGGGCGTCACGCCATGGACCGGCCTGCCGCTCTGGCTGCCGCCGTCCGAGCCCGACAGCGCGGGCTTCATGACGATGGACTGCGCTCGGGCGCAGCGCGCGGGGCTCGCGACGCGACCGCTCGCCGACACGGTCCGCGACACGGCGGACTGGCTCGCGGAGCGCGACAACGCCGACGCGTGGAAGCACGTCCTCACTGCCGAGGCCGAGCGGGCGATTCTCGCGTTGTAGGCGGCGCGCGCCAAAAGGCGGACGCTCGCCGCACCTCGGCATCCGCGCAACCGCTACCTGGACTGCACGTAGGCGGCGACCGCCTGCATCTCCGAGGGCTTCAGGTCCTTGATGATCCCGTGCATGACCGGCGCGGCGCGCACGAGGGTCTGGATGTAGTTCAGCTGCTTGGCGACGTACTTGGCGTGCTGCCCGGCAAGCCGCGGGATGTTGCCATTGCCTGCCGCATCCTTGCCGTGGCAGGTCGCACATGCCGGAATGCCGCGGTCGGGCGCCCCCTCCCCGAAAAGCTTGGCGCCGAGCGCCGTCAGCGCGGGGTCGTCGCCGCTGTGTCCCGGCGCCGGCGGCTGGATGGAGAAGTAGTACGCGATCTCCCCGATCATGGTGTCGTCGAGTTGACCTGCGATGCCCCACATGAAGTCGTGCGCGTCTTTCTCCGCGCGCGACTTGTCTCGCAGCGCGTGCAGCTGATCGACGATGTACTCCTTCCGCTGCGCCGCGAGGATCGGAAACTCCGGCGACGTGCTGACCCCTCGGGGACCGTGGCAGGTCGAGCAGAGGTTCACGGCTCGCTCTTCGGCCGCCTTCGTCGCGGGCGGCCGTCCCTGCGCAACGGCCGCGGACGCGAGCGCGAAAACGGTCGCCCCGGCGAGCATTGCACCGCAGACGTTCATCGTATGGCTCCTTGCCTCGCCCCTTGCGCTCGCTAGAACACGACCCACACATTGAAGAACAGCGTGTTGTTGTCGCGGGCGTTGCGGCCGGTGCCGTCGTAGTTCGACGAAGCTCCGTTGAACTTCCGGTACCCCGTGTACTGCAACATGAGGCGGACGTACTGGATCGGCACATAGTCGGCCTCGACGATGTACCCGCTGCTGTCGGGGCGTCGAGCATTGCCGTCAGCATCGCTGCCGTAGAGGCCGCCATCCACCGATCCGGTGGTGGAGAAATAGCCAAGCGTCGCGCCGTACTTCCGGTCCCTGTAGTACGTCGCCTTGGCCCTGAACGTCCGCAGCGTGTCGGTTGCATTCGCCGGCGTGGGCCCTGCACCGATTCCCTCGCCCGTCTCGAGCGTCGCCGGATAGCTCGCGTCGTACGATTGCCGCTCGTGGATGTACGTCGCCTGCGCGGTGAACACGTTCGGGTCGCTGATGTACTGGTATTGCGCGTCGACCGCGACGTCTCGGAAACGATCCGTCGCCGTCGATGTGTCGAGGTTGCTCGGATAGCGGTCCGCGATCAGACCGTAGGTGCCGACCATGATGGAGTTCGCGCCCCAGTCGTGCGTATAGGCGAGGCGCCAGTAGGGGTTGTATCCCTTGAGCGCCGCTACGCCGCCGTCCGTACTCGTATCCTGCCCGGCGCGTAGGAACGAGAACGCGCCGTCCGCGGTCCGGTAGAGGGACAGTTCGGCGTAAAGGGATTTTTTCCACCACACGTACGCGCCGAGCCCGGCGACCTGCTGGCCGAGCGTGCCGTCGATGATCGCGGCGGCCGCGGGCGCGCTCGAGACTGGGGACGTGGTGAAGGGGAAGCCGAACGCCGGCGTGCTGTTCCACACGTCCTGCACGGTCGGATTGTTGTGCAGCGTCGCCCCGTACACCCACTCGGGCTCCGCCGCCCCTTCGGGCGACGACTTGCCGGCCACGCGCAGATCCACGTTGTCAAGGGCGCTGTGGCCGCCGAGGCTGCCGTCGGCGCTCGTTGCCTGGTTGTCGTAGCTCCACTGCACGAAACCCCCAAGCCAGTCGTTCACCTTGCCGGCGAGAAAGAGACTCGCGCAGCAAAATATCATCGTGCCGTCATGCGGGTTGACTTCGCTCGTTTCGCCGGTGTCCGGGTCGATCGCCGTATTGCTTCGCGTACGGGTCACCGATGCCTCGGCCATGATCGCCAGCGGAATGTGGTTCAGGCGGCCGGACGAGAATGCCGGCTTGCCGATCGTATAGCCAGTGAGCTTGAAATAGCGGCCGTAAGGCGTGAGCTCGGGGAAGCTCACGTGGCAGGCAATGCATTCCTGTCCCGTCTGGCGCGCGTACGCCGGAACGGCGTGCGCGTCGTCGCTGCCGACAAGAAGGGCCAGCAGCACGATGGCTGCCACGGCGACCGCCAGGCGGCGAAACGTAGACATCGCGCCCTCCTTCAGGAGGCACGTCGAGCGAAGCGCCGTTTGGAGGCGCCTTTTTGATCCTAGGCCCGTGTTGGCGGCGATTCACTGATCCAAGTCAAACGATGGCGTGTGCTGTCGCGCAGATGCGCGCTCGAGGTTTACACGGCGCCGCTCGAGTTCTGCGAAAGGCGCCTTCGCCACGCTACAATTGGGCGTCGAAATCGGCGCATGACGGCCGCAAAGCCATCGCTGCGTCGACACGTGGGTCCCACCGGCCCCGCTTTACCTGCGCCGGGCGGGAACGATCAGGCTCACGAGGCTTGGAATCGATGGCGGGCGCGAACGACGGCAACCTCTGGGACAACCCGCTCGGCACCGACGGGTTCGAGTTCATCGAATACGCCGCGCCCGATCCGCAGGCGCTCGGTCGGCTCTTCGAGCAGATGGGCTTCACGGCGATCGCGCGGCATCGCGCGAAGAACGTGTTGCTCTATCGGCAGGGCGCGGTCAACTTCATCGTCAACGCCGAGCCCAACTCGTTCGCGCAGTCGTTCGCGCGCGTGCACGGGCCGAGCATCTGCGCGATCGCGTTCCGGGTGAAGGACGCGGCGAGGGCGTACGCGCAATGCGTCGCCAACGGCGCCTGGGGCGTCGAGGCGCACCCCGGGCCGATGGAGTTGAACATTCCGGCGATCAAGGGCATTGGCGACTCGCTGATCTACCTGGTCGATCGCTACCAGCGGCCGGACGGCGGCGGCGTTTCCATCTACGACATCGATTTCGTGCCCTTGGACGGCGTCGACCAGCATCCAGTCGGCGCGGGTTTGACATCGATCGATCACCTGACGCACAACGTGCACCGCGGACGCATGCAGGAATGGGCGTCGTTCTACGAGCGGCTGTTCAATTTCCGCGAGATCCGCTATTTCGACATCGAAGGCCAGCTCACCGGCTTGCGCAGCAAGGCGATGACCAGCCCGGACGGCAAGATCCGCATCCCGATCAACGAAAGCGCGGACGACCGCAGCCAGATTCAGGAATACCTGATCGATTATCGCGGCGAGGGCATCCAGCACGTGGCCTTGGGCACGTCCGACATCTATGGGACGGTCGAGCAGTTGCGGACGCAGGGGGTCGCGTTCCAGGACACGCCCAATACGTACTACGAGGCGCTGGCAACCCGTTTGCCCGGTCATCGGGAGGACACGGACCGGCTCGCCCGCAACCGCATCCTGCTCGACGGCGCCCCCGCGAAGGACGAGATGCTGCTGCAGATCTTCACCAGTACCGTGATCGGTCCCATTTTCTTCGAGATCATCCAGCGCAAAGGCAACCAGGGGTTCGGCGAAGGCAACTTCCGCGCCCTTTTCGAATCGATTGAACAGGACCAGATCCGTCGCGGCGTGCTGAAGCGTTGAAACGCGCGGGCACGACCTAACATGCGATCACGGGGTCCGACAAAAATCGTGCAATTGCAGGCGTCCTCTGTTAAAATTTGACGTTTCCGACGTGCGGGTGGGTTAGTGCTTACTCCCTTGGGTTTCTCGTTGCTGCGCCAGCTTTCTGACGGCGCGTTCCACTCCGGCGAGGACCTCGCCGCGACGGTGGGATTGACGCGCGCCCGAGTCTCGCAACTGCTTAAGCAGGCCGAAACGGCCGGGCTCGCGCTCGAACGCGTGCGCGGTCGCGGCTATCGGCTGCTTGCAACGCCCGATTTCCTCGATGCTCCCGCCATTCGGTCGGCGCTCGAGGAGTTCGGATGCGACGTCGCGCCGGCGGACGCCAAGGCGCCGCTGCTGCCCGCCGCCAACGACGACGACGTGATCCTGCCTCCGGGCACGCCGGCCATCCCGCTGCACCCGACGATCTCCGTCGAGGTCACCGACCAGGTCGACTCGACGTCGAGCGAGCTGTTGCGGCGCGCGAGCCGCCGCGACATCCATGGCGCGCTACTCGCGGCCGAATGGCAGACCGCCGGTCGTGGTCGACGCGGCCGCGTCTGGACGGCCGTTGCCGGCGGCAGCCTGACGTTCTCGCTCGGCTGGCGCTTCGAGCAGGGCGCGGGATTCGTCGCGGGACTTTCGCTTGCGGTCGGCGTTGCGGTTGTGCGCGCCCTCGAAGCCGAAGGCCTGCCCGGCGTCGAGCTCAAGTGGCCGAACGACCTCGTGTACCGCCACCTGAAGGTCGGCGGCATTCTCGTCGAGTTGAACGGCGACGCGCTCGGTCCTTCCACCGTCGTCGTGGGTGTCGGCCTGAACGTGCGCCTGCCTGCGGCCATCAAGCGCGATATCGCGCAGCCGGTCAGCGATCTGGCCGCGGTCGCCGGCCGTGGTGCGCCCGCGGTCGACCGCAACCGCCTGCTCGCCCGCGTCGCGGCCGAGCTCGCGGCCAACCTCGCCAAGTACGCCGAGCAGGGATTCGTGCCGTTCGCAGCCGAATGGCAACGCCGGCACGCCTACCAGGGCAAGCCGGTCAAGCTGCTGCTCCCCGACGGCGAAAGCGTGCGCGGCACCGTAGCTGGCGTCGACAGCACCGGGGCGCTCGTGCTGGCCGATGGCCCGCGGCGCGCGCGCTTCCTGGCCGGGGAAATTTCGCTCCGCCGGGCCTGACGCCGCGCTCCCGCGCGCGCGGGAGCGCGAGACTCGCGAGACGTCTCCCGTTGCCCAATTCGTGAGCATCGGGTCGTGACCCAGATTCTCGTCATCGACATCGGCAACAGCCGGATGAAGTGGGCGATGCGCGGCCCGCGCGGCTGGACCGCCAAGGGCGCAGTGCCTACCCAGGACATCGGCACGCTCGCCGTGCGCGACTGGCAGACGCTCGAACGGCCGGCGCGCGCCATCGGCGTCAACGTAGCGGGCGAGGCGGCGCGGGTTCGCGTCGAGGGCCAGCTCGCGCGGTGGCGTCTTCCCGTCGAGTGGGTTACGGCCACTCCCGAAGCGGGCGGGGTCACCAACGGCTACGACACGCCGTCCCAGCTCGGCCCCGATCGGTGGGTCTCGCTGATCGCGGCGCGGCGCCGCGCGGTGGCCGCCAACGAATCAATTCCGCGCGCGTGCGTCGTCGTCAACGCGGGCACCGCCGTCACCGTCGATGCGCTCGACGAGAACGGCGCGTTTCGCGGCGGCTTGATCCTCCCGGGCATCGACCTGATGCTGCGTTCGCTCGCCGATCGCACGGTGGGCCTGCGTACGCCGCCGGGGCACTTCGCGACGTTTCCGACCAGCACGCCGGACGCGCTGTTCTCGGGCGCCGTGCAGGCGGCGTGCGGCGCAATCGAGCAGATGCGCAGGCAGATTCGCGGCCACGGGCCCGAAGTGACGTGCTACCTGGGCGGCGGCGGCGCGCAGCACGTCGCGCCGCATTTGCAGGGGCCGATCGAGGTCGTCGACAACCTGGTGCTCGAAGGCGTGCTGGTGCTGGCGCTCATGGCGCGCTGACCGCAACAGGATGCGCACGGCCGTCCTGCTGCTGATCGTCGCCAACGTGCTGCTGTTTGGCTATGCGCGCCTCGATCGCGCGGCGCACAGCGAGGCCGGCCGGCTCGGCGAACAGGTGCAGCCCGATCGCGTTCGCGTGCTCACGTCGCAGCAGGTCGCCGCGCTCGGCCCGGCGAAGGTTGCCGCGCTTCCCGACGTATGCGTCGAATGGGGGCCGTTCACGGAAACCGACCGTGTGCGCGCCCAGGCCGACCTCGAGCCGCTCGCGCTCGGCCGCCTGGTTTCGCAGCGTCTCGTACCGGCGGATGCGACGTGGTGGGTGAACACGGGGCCGATGGCAGGCCGCGCGGCGGCCGAGCGGCGCGCAGCCGAATTGCGCGCGCAATCGATCGACGACCTGTCGGTGGTCGACATGGGCCGCGGCCAGTTCACGATCTCGCTCGGCGTGTTTCGCACGGAAGCCGCCGCAGGCGCACGCGCCGAGGCGCTGCACGGGCGCGGCGTACCGGGTGCGCGCGTCGAGCCGCGTGCGCCGGGCGCGATGCTGGCGATGCTCGTCGTGCGCGACCCGCCGCAGCCCGCGGTCGTGCGGATGAAGGAGCTGCACGCGCAATATCCGGGCAGCGACTTGCGCGTGGGGCCGTGCGCACCGTCGTGATCCGCGACGCCCGGGTGCCGGCCGAGATTCCGGTCGTGCGCGCGCTGTTCGACGAATATGCGGCGTCCCTCGGCGTCGACCTCTCGTTTCAGGATTTCGCGCGCGAGTTGGCCGAGCTTCCCGGCGGCTACGCTGCGCCGCACGGCTGCCTGCTGGTGGCGGACGACGGCGGCGATGTCGTCGGCTGCGTCGCGTTGCGCACGCTGGCAGGCGACGACGAGGCGGAGGGGGAAATCAAGCGCCTTTATCTGCGACCCGCGGCGCGCGGCAGCGGCCTCGGCCGCGAGCTCGCGCTGGCGGTGATCACGCGTGCGCGAGCACTCGGCTATCGGACGCTCAAGCTCGACACGCTGGCCTCGATGCGCAGCGCACGCGCGCTCTATGCGTCGCTCGGCTTTCGCGCGTGCGCGCCGTACTACCGCAATCCGTTGCCGGGGACGAGCTACATGGAGCTTGCGCTCGTCCAGGGCCCGCTCACAGTCTGATCAGACGCTGGCCGTCTACGTCTGCTCCCACGGCAGGCCCTCCTTCCGCCAGCCGCCGACCGTGCCGCGATGATGGCTGTCGTCGAGCGGCCCTTCGAAGCCCTCGAGCACGTTGTAGATGTCCGTGAAGCCAGCCTTCTCGAGCTCGACGCCGGCCGCGATCGAGCGCTGGCCGCTGCGGCAGATCAGTACCACCGGCCGGTTCATGCTCGCCACCTTCTTCACCTGGCCGACGAAATGCGGATTGATGTCCCAGTCGGGGCCGTCGTTCCACGCGACGTGATGCGCACCGCTCGGATGCCCGACGAACAGGTATTCCATCTCGCTGCGGCAGTCGATCAGCACGGCCTGCGCATTTTCGCGCAGGAAATCGCTGGCTTCGCGCGGCTTCAGATGCTTCATCGTGATTGTGGACGCCACTGCGGTACGGTGAATGCGGCGCTGAGCGCGCCGGGATGCGCGAACGCGAATGCTAAACTTGACGGCCGTTTTTCGAAGCGCGTTCGCGATGCAGCCTGATCATACCGCCGAACTTGCCCGCCTGCTCGGCGAGCGGATACTCGTGCTCGACGGCGCGATGGGCACGATGATCCAGCAGTGCCGGCTCGGCGAGCGCGATTTTCGTGGCCGCTTCCACGATCATCCGCGCGATCTCGCCGGCGACAACGACTTGCTGTCGCTGACGCAGCCGCAGGCGATCGCGACGATCCACGACGCGTATTTCGAAGCCGGCGCCGATCTCGTCGAGACGAATACGTTCAACGCGACGCGGATCGCGCAGGCCGACTACGGCATGGAGAGCGAGGTACGCGCGATCAACGAGGCGGCGGCGCGGATCGCACGCGAGAGCGCCGATCGCTGGACGCGCCGCACGCCGGAGCGGCCGCGCTTCGTGGCCGGCGCGCTCGGCCCGACGAACCGCACCGCGTCGCTCTCGCCCGACGTCAACGATCCGGGCGCGCGCAACGTGACGTTCGACGAACTCGTGACGGCGTACGGCGAGGCCGCGAACGGGCTGATCGACGGCGGCGCCGACCTGCTGCTGGTCGAGACGGTGTTCGACACGCTGAACGCGAAGGCCGCGCTGTTCGCGATCGAGCAGGCGTTCGACCGCCGCGGCGCCCGGCTGCCGGTCATCGTGTCCGGAACGATCACCGACGCGTCCGGCCGCACGCTGTCGGGGCAGACGCCCACGGCGTTCTGGCATTCGGTGCGGCACGTGAAGCCGCTCGCCGTGGGGCTCAACTGCGCGCTCGGCGCCGCCCTGATGCGTCCGTACATCGAGGAGCTCGCGCACGTCGCCGACGCGTTCGTCTCCTGCTACCCGAACGCGGGGCTGCCCAACCCGATGTCCGACACCGGCTACGACGAGTCGCCTGAAGAAACGTCGCGCATGCTGGGTGAGTTCGCGCGCGCCGGCTTCGTCAACATCGTCGGCGGCTGCTGCGGCACCACGCCCGACCACATCCGCGCGATCGCCGCCGCCGTGCGCGGCGTGCCGCCGCGGCGCCTGCCGGCGAAGGCGGAGCTCGCGGTTGCCTGACGCGCGCGGGGCGATGCGGTCGCGCGCGATGCGCCTCGCCGGGCTCGAGCCGCTCGTCATCGCTGACGATTCGCTGTTCGTCAACGTCGGCGAGCGCACCAACGTCACCGGCTCGCGAGCGTTTGCGAAGCTGATCCTCGCCGGCGACTACACCGCCGCGGTCGACGTCGCGCGCTCGCAGGTGCAAAACGGCGCGCAGATCATCGACGTCAACATGGACGAGGCGATGCTCGACTCGAAGGCGGCGATGGTGCGCTTCCTGAGCCTGATCGCCGCAGAGCCGGACATCGCGCGGGTGCCGGTGATGATCGACTCGTCGAAGTGGGACGTGATCGAGGCCGGCCTCAAGTGCGTGCAGGGGAAGCCGGTCGTCAACTCGATCTCGCTCAAGGAGGGCGAGGACGAGTTCCTGCGCCAGGCGAAGCTCGTGCTGCGCTACGGCGCGGCGGCGGTCGTCATGTGCTTCGACGAGCGCGGCCAGGCCGACACGTACGAGCGCCGCATCGCCGTGGCGAAGCGCGCATACGACCTGCTCGTCGACCGCGTCGGCTTCCCGCCCGAGGACATCATCGTCGATCCGAACGTGTTCGCGATCGCCACCGGCATCGACGAGCACGCGGGCTACGCGCAGGACTTCATCCGCACGACCGCGTGGATTCGCGAGAACCTGCCGCACGCGAAGGTGTCGGGCGGCATCTCGAACGTCAGCTTCAGCTTCCGCGGCAACGACGCGGTGCGCGAGGCCATTCACACGGTGTTCCTGTATCACGCGATCCGCGCCGGTCTGACGATGGGCATCGTCAACGCCGGGCAGCTCGGCGTCTACGACGAGCTCGATCCGGCGCTGCGCACGCTCGTCGAGGATGTCGTGCTGAACCGCACGCCCGCCGACGGCGGCAACGCGACGGAGAAGCTCGTCTCGTTCGCGGAGACATACAAGACGCAGGGGAGGAAGAACGAAGAGGATCTCGCGTGGCGCGACGCGAGCGTCGAGGCGCGCCTGTCGCATGCGCTCGTCAAGGGAATCACCACCTACGTCGTCGCGGACACCGAAGAGGCACGCGTTGCCGTTGCGGCACGCGGCGGGCGGCCGATCGAGGTGATCGAAGGCCCGCTGATGGCCGGCATGAACGTCGTCGGCGATCTGTTCGGTGCCGGCAAGATGTTCCTGCCGCAGGTCGTCAAGAGCGCGCGCGTGATGAAGCAGGCGGTCGCGCACCTGATTCCGTTCATCGAGGCCGAGAAGGAGGCGGCGGGCGCCGCGCGAGCGAAGGGACGCATCGTCACCGCGACGGTCAAGGGCGACGTGCACGACATCGGCAAGAACATCGTCGGCGTCGTGCTCCAGTGCAACAACTACGAGGTGATCGATCTCGGCGTCATGGTGCCGTCGCAGAAGATCCTCGCGACGGCGCGCGAAGTCGGCGCAGATGCAGTCGGATTGTCCGGGCTCATCACGCCGTCGCTCGAGGAGATGGCGCACGTCGCGTCCGAGATGACGCGCGAAGGCTTCGCGGTGCCGCTGCTCATCGGCGGCGCGACGACGTCGCGCGTGCACACGGCGGTGAAGATCGCACCGAATTACACCGGCGGCCCCACCGTGTACGTGCCCGATGCATCGCGCGCGGTCGGCGTCGTCGCAAGTCTCCTGTCGGCGGAGCAGCGCGACGCATACGTCGCGGAGGTCGCGAAGGATTACGCGACGATCCGCGCGCAGCATGCCGGCAAGCGCGGGCCGGCGCTGATCCCGCTCGCCGCCGCGCGCGCGAACGCGTTCAAGGCCGATTGGGCGAACTACCAGCCGCCGGTGCCCGCGGCGATCGGGCGGCGCGTGTACCGCGGCGTCGATCTGCGCGACATCGCGCGCTACATCGATTGGGCGCCGTTCTTCCAGGCGTGGGAGCTGTCAGGTGCGTTTCCGGGAATCCTCGACGATCCCGTTGTCGGCGAAGCCGCGCGCAACCTGCTCGCGGAAGGCAAGGCGATGCTCGAGCAGATCGTCGCCGGCCACTGGCTCACCGCTGACGGCGTCGCGGGCGTGTGGCCCGCCGCGTCGGTCGGCGACGACATCGTGCTGTTCACCGACGAGACGCGCATGACCCCGCTGTTGACGTGGCGCAACCTGCGCCAGCAGAACCAGCGGCCGGCCGGCAAGCCGAATTACTGCCTCGCGGATTTCGTCGCAGCGAGCGCGAGCGGCGTGCGCGACTATGCCGGCGCGTTCGCCGTGACGACCGGCGGGGCGGTCGAGGAACGCGTCGCCGCCTACAAGGCGGCCAACGACGATTATTCGGCGCTGATGCTGAAATCACTCGCCGACCGGCTCGCCGAAGCGTTCGCCGAATGGCTGCACCATCATGTGCGTATCGATTCGTGGGGGTATGCGCGCGGCGAGGCGCTCGACAACGCGGCACTGATCCGCGAGGAGTATCGCGGCATCCGACCGGCGCCCGGGTATCCGGCGTGCCCCGACCACTCGGTCAAGCCGGCGCTGTTCGAGGTCCTCGGCGCCGCGGATGCCGGCATGACGGTCACCGACGGCTACGCGATGCTGCCGGCCGCGTCGGTGTCCGGCTTCTATATCGCGCATCCCGATGCGCGTTACTTCGCCGTCGGCAAGGTCGGCGGCGACCAGCTCGCCGACTACGCGGCGCGCAGCGGCATGGACATCGCGGCGGCGCGACGCCTGCTGGCGCCGAACCTTTGACCCACGATCACATCACCGCAGCGTGAAGGCGGCGGGCAGTAATTCGGCCAGCGTGTGCTGCGCGTGCGCGGAGCCGTCGCACACGCTGCGCACGACGGCGTCGCCGCCAAATTCAGCGATGACCTGGCGACAGGCGCCACAGGGGGTCGCGGGCGTCGCGGTCGGCGTGTAGATCGCGACGGCGACAATCGCTCGCGCGCCGTCTGCCACCGCGCGGTAGACGGCGTTGCGCTCCGCGCAGATCGTGAGGCCGAACGAAGCGTTCTCGACGTTGCAGCCGGCGGCAATCGCACCGTCGGCCGTGAGGACCGCGGCGCCGACGGCAAAGCGGCTGTAGGGGCAATGCGCGTTCGCGGCGGCCGCTCTCGCGGCACGCTCGAGCCGCTGCCAATCCGCTTCGTTCATCGAGGCCCGCTCCTTGTCTCGTTGGGCGAGTAGCGCCGGTGACCGGCACCGAAAATTCGCGTTGCGCCGTTCGTCGGCCGGCCGGTACAGTATGCACGCGGCATGCCCGCGCAGTCGGGCGCCGGACGCGAATCATGCCCGAATCCTCGACGCTCACGTCCCTCTTCACCGACATCGAGAGCAGCACGTCGATGTGGGAAACGCAGCCGGAGCAGATGGCGCAGGCGGTCGGGCGCCACGACGCGCTGCTGCGCGAAGCGGTGCAGCGGCATCGCGGACGCGTCGTCAAGTCGACGGGCGACGGCATTTACGCGGTATTCGAAACGCCTGCCGACGGCCTCGCCGCGATCATCGACATCCAGCTCGCGCTGCTCGATCCCGCCGCGACGGCAGGCGTGGCGCTGCGCGTGCGCAGCGGCCTGCACACCGGGCCCGTGCAAGCGCGCGACAACGACTACTTCGGCAGCACGGTCAACCGCGCGGCACGGATCATGAACGCCGCCCACGGCGGACAGATTCTCGTGTCGCAGGCCATTGCCGACGACGTCGCCGATGCGCTGCCTGCAGGCGTCTCGCTGAAAGGGCTCGGCGCGGTTCGTCTCAAGGGATTGGCCGCGTCCGAAGCGGTATTCCAGGTCATCCATCCGCGGCTCTACCAGAACTTCCCGGCGCTGCGCGAGCTCGAGGCCACGCCGAACAACCTGCCGCAACAGCTCACGTCGTTCATCGGCCGCGAGCACGAACGGCAGGAGATCGAGGAAATGCTGCACGGCGCGCGCCTGCTGACGCTTCTCGGCATGGGCGGGCTTGGCAAGACGAGGCTCGCGCTCGCGATCGGCACGAGCGTCATGGACACGTATCCGGACGGCGTGTGGTTCGTCGACTTGCAGATGATTCGCGACGACGCGCTCGTCGCGAGCGAGGCTGCGCGCGTGCTCGGCGTGCGCGAGGAGCCGGGCCGGCCGCTGGTCCAGACACTGACCGCGCACTTGAGAACCCGCAAGCTGATGCTGATTCTCGACAACTGCGAGCAGGTGGTGGATACCTGCGCGGAGCTCGCCAATGCGATCCTGCGCGGCGCGCCCGATGTTCGCGTGCTCACGACGAGCCGTATCGCGTTGCGGGTGCCGGGGGAGCAAACCTACATCGTCCAGCCGCTGCCGGTGCCCATGCGCACGGGAAGCCTGGATGCGCTGCAGAAGTCGACGGCGGTGCAGCTCTTCGTCGAACGGGCGAAGCTGCACAAGCCGAATTTCGCGCTGAACGAGCGCGAAGCGCCGGCGGTCGCCGAACTCGTGTTCCGCCTCGAAGGCATTCCTTTGGCGCTCGAGCTCGCGGCAGCGCGCGTGCGAACGCTGACGGTGGGTGACATCAACAAGCGATTGAGCGACCGCTACAAGATTCTTACCGGCGGTGACAGGACGCTGCATGCGCGCCAGCAGACGCTGCGCGCACTGGTGGACTGGTCGTACGACCTGCTGGAAGAAGGCGAGCAGGTGCTGCTGGCGCGATTGTCGGTGTTCGCCGGCGGGTTCGGGCTCGCGGCGGTCGAGACGGTGTGCGGCGTCGATCCGTTGACGGCCGAGGACGTGCTGGACGTCGTCACGTCGCTCGTCGAGAAGTCGCTGCTTCGCGTCGAGGAAGGCGACGACGGCGCCCGGTACAGGCTGCTCGAAACGATCCGCGATTACGCGCGCGAGAAGCTGATCATGCGCGACGAGCTCTTCAAGCTCGGCGCCGCGCATTGCGACTACTTCTTCGTCATGGCGAAGGCCGCAAATCGCGGATCGCTGGGCGCCGACCAGGGCGAGTGGAACCGGCGCGTCGAGGCGGAGCTCGACAACATCCGCGCCGCGATCGGTTACGCGCTCGAGGGGGGCGGCGATCCGATCATCGCCGTCAAGCTCGAGGTGGCGCTGATGGGCTTCTGGGTCGTGCGCGGCTATGCGACCGAAGGCCGCAACTACGTCCGTTCCGCCCTCGCCCTGCCGGCGATCAAAACGTCGGAGCTCGCGCAGGCGCATGCGCTCTACGTGGGTGCCGTGCTCGCCGACGCGCAGAGCGATTACGTCGAGGCACGCCGCATGCTGGAAGAATGCCTGGAGCTGCGGCGTCGGCTCGGCAATCCGGTGGAGATCGCGGCGACGCTGTCGGCGCTGTCCATCGTCCGGGCATACACGGGCGACGTCGCCGGTGCGCGTTTGTGCGAGACCGAAGCGCGGCCGCTGTTCAGGGATGCCGGACATCGCGCAGGCGAGGCGATCAGCCTCCTGCATCTCGGCCAGATCGAGATGTACGCGGAGGAGGACGCGGATGCGCGCAGGCACTTCGAGCAGTGCCTGGCGCTCGCGCGCGAGATTCAGAGCGGCGAAACGGAAAGCGAGTGCGAGATCCTGCTCGGCCAGCTGTCGCTGGATGCGGGGGACGCTGCCGGCGCACGTGCACGATTCGAGCGGGCGCTCGGCGTATGCAGCGAGTCGCAGGACAAGCGGAATGCGGCGATCGCCCTCTGGTGGCTGGGGCGAGCGGATCTGCTCGCCGGCGACATGGACGCGGCGAGGACGAGGCTCACGGCCGCGCTTCGTGCATTCCAGGCGTGCGGCATGACCTCCGAATCGCTGGGCTGCCTGGAGGATGTGGCGCTGATGCTCCGGATGGCCGGGACGCAGGATGCCGCGGCGAGGCTGCTGGGTGCGATCGAGGCATCACGGCAACGCGCCGCGCTGGTGCGCGCGCCGCGGTACGCCCGCCGCTGGACCCACGCGTTGTCGGAAGTGCGTCAGAGCCTCGGATCCGAGGCGTTCTCGCGTGAATGGGCCGTGGGTTCGGCGTGGGAGCTGTCGGAGGCGGTCCGGTTCATCGACGCTGCCGCTTCGAGGGAGCTTGCGACTGCGTGACCGACCGCTGCTACTGGCCGAGAGCGGAATGCCGATCGATGCGCCGCCTCCGCGGGCGGCGCACCGATTCGCGTAACGGTCAGGCGTGACGCCGCCGACGTCCCAGGAAAGCCGCACCCACCGCCGCCATCAGCAGCGCGAGCGAAGCCGGCTCGGGGATCGCCGTGATGATCGTGACCGTTGCAGGCGCCGATCGTATGCACGACGCATTGCCATCGCCGTCGGGACACAGTTCGGTGTCGCCCTCGAATCCGGCCGGCGTCCGCACGAACATGAACGCCTGCGGCGTGCCCACGACGAGACAATTGAACTCGCACGCCGGGAGGAACGAAAACGGCGTCAGGAATTGCAGCCAGACGTCCCCGCCAGGAAAGCCGTTTACGGCGCCGGAAGTTTCCGGTCCGAAAATGGACGTGTTCAGGCCGACCACCGCGTTCTGCGACGTCGACGGATTCTGGCCGACGATGATGTTCTGGATCGTCCCCGATGCCGAGCCGAGAAAATCGATGTGCTCGGCAGGCGCTCCCGACATCGTCGGATCCGATGTAAGGTCGAACAGATCCAGGAAGACGCTGGTGAACGCGATGAAGTCGGGCCCGGCGTTGCAGGGATCGGTTGCCGTGTCGACGACGCCCGTGAAGGCGAGGCAAGCATCGGGATAATGCAGCGCGGCATCACCGGCGAAGCCCAGGGTCGGGTAAGGCGCCCCGAATGGCGGGTCCCAGATCAGGCGGACGTTGCCCGCCCAGGCGCTTCCGGCGGCGAGCGTGAACACCACTGCGGTACACGCGACGCCGCGCGCAAACGAAGAAAGCAGGTGCTTGATCATCCGAGTTCTCCCACTGACATTACGAAGCGCCGCCGCAGAGCAATAATTGCTCCCGTGCGAAGTGCGCCGACGCTGAACGGCCGGAGGGGCCGAGCGTCGGCGAGCGGCGCGCAGACCCGGGAAAACGAGCGAGCAAGAATTGCTCCGGGCGTGGTGATCGAGCTATAAATGGTTGACGTGTCATTGTTTTATTCTTGCGGCCGGCGCGCGGATGCCCGCCGGCCCGCCGCTCTGTAAAATTTTTCGATGGTTCGGGACGCTGACCCCACGCGGTAACGAACGATGAACGAGGGACTCTCGGAGCGATCGTCGTTGGTCGAAGCGCCCGCCGGCAATGGGGGCGGCGACGCCGG
>Ga0157372_10002281_pt1 | contig 20785 bp, 20 predicted proteins | sample C55metaG_FD_115307 | JGI IMG/M metagenome (GOLD analysis project Ga0157372, IMG submission 115307) | Corn rhizosphere microbial communities from Kellogg Biological Station, Michigan, USA - C5-5 metaG | ecosystem: Host-associated > Plants > Roots > Rhizosphere > Soil | place: USA: Michigan... | reverse complement strand
GAGCGACGTCCATCGCTTCCCACCAAAGGATGTGTGGGTGGAGGGCACCGCCCAGGTGGTACTGGAAGATCTGTGATTCGTTGAGCGACCATCGGTGGTGTTTGTTCTGGCGGACATGAAACCACCGTTGGCGGGTCGAACCGGTTGCCGGGGCGCGCTTTTCAAGTATCGGGCTCACGCCGATGTGCACCCAGTTGCCCGGCAGTCGTCCGGGTTGCGGTGCCGGCTGGCGCACGCCGGTCATAAGCATGGTCACACCGTGGTGATCCAACACGGGCTCGAGAGCGTCGATATCACCTTCGTCGACGACGCTCTCCGGGGGACCACCACTTGGTCCGTGATCTGGCATCCGCCCAAGGCGAGCCACGTCGACGCCGGCGTGGGATCTCCCGAGCCGGGGTGGGACGACGAGACAGCAGATGCGGTACTGCTCATTGATGCTCCCTGGTTCGTGATCATCACCGAGGCGCGCTGCATCGAGAGTAGTGCCGTGACCGTGAGATGTGATCAGCACCACTAGGTCAGTGATTGTGTTACGTATGAAAAATATTCGTATGCAGTGGATTTGACGAGCAGATTAGAATTTGGTTTGCTCCTCCACGCCGCGCGAAGACCTCGTCATCGACGTACGGCTAACGCGGACCGCAGCCATCGACACGGCGCGGCTCCCGTGATGTGAGCGAAAACACCAGAGACTCTGGGCAATAAACGGAAACATCATCGGCGCTTGCGCGTTGCTGACATGCGAATCAGCCGATGTAATTGGAGGGAGTGCTGTGCAGTTGACCCGTGATCGCGCGGGCCAGCCGTGGGGGGCCCGTCAACGCGCGATCTTGAGCCGAATCGTTCGGGAAACCGAGCCACCGACGGATAGCCTGCCGCGGATAACGGATTCTGAGGGCAGTGGGCGCGATGACTCATACGACGCGCGCGTCGGCGAGGTGCTCGATCTAGCTGGGAGTATCGGCGCCATCCTAATGGCGTCCGGCACTCCGGCGACCGCCACGATGGATCAGGTGACGGCCATCACCGCTGCCTACGGCATTGAGCATTGCGAGGTCGACGTCATCAACACGACGATCCACGTCGCGGCATACCGCGGGCCGACGTCACTCCCGGCCAGCACCCTGCACATCGTGCAATCCCGGTCGATGGACTTCAGCCGACTGGCGGCCGTTGACCGCTTGATCCGGCGTATCCGCGCGGGCCAGGTCTCTCCGTCGCAAGCTCGAGACGAGCTTGACGCCATCATCACCGCGCCGCACCCATACAAGCGCTGGATCGCCACCCTCGCCTGGGGGGCGCTGGCATTCGCCACGGCGGGAACCCTGGGCGCTGGCCTGTTGGTTTGTCTGGTCAGCGCTCTGAGTGCGATGACGATCGACCGCGTCAATCGCCGACTGAACAGGCTCGGACTCCCGTTCTTCTTCCAATATGCGGTTGGCGGTGCGATCGCGACCGCGCCCCCGATCGTGCTGTACGCGCTCAGCCCCAAGCTGGGGTTGCACTTCGATCCGACGGTGGCTATCGCCGCCGGCCTGGTCGTACTCCTCGCCGGCCTTTCCCTGGTGGGTTCCGTCGGCGACGTCATCACCGGTGCCCCTGTCACCGCCGCGGGCCGCTTCTTCGAGTTGGTGATGATGACGGGGGCGACGATCGCCGGAGTCGCACTCGTACTGCACCTCGCCAACCGGTTCGGCGCGCCGTTCGTCGCCATCAGCGCGGATGCGCCGCCCGCCTTGGCAGAGTTGCCCGCACGTGTCGCATTCGGCGCGGCGAGCGCGGCGGCCTTCGCCCTCGCCTGCTATGCCGAACGGACCGCAGCGATGGCCGCGGCGTTCGGCGGTGCCGCTGGCACCGTCGTGTTCCTTCTCGCCCAGGGCGCGGGTCTGGGTGCCGTGGTGGCGTCGTTCGTCGCGGCCGTGCCGATCGGCTTGGTCGGTCGGCTGATGGAGCGCCGCAATCTCGCACCGCCGTTGGTTGTGTCGATCACGGGCATCGTGCCCCTGCTACCGGGCCTGGCACTGCTGCACGGCATCTACGCCATACTCAACGACCAGCACGCCGTCGGGTTCGCGTCCGTGTTGGGTGCATTCGCGATCGGTACCGCGCTCGCGGCCGGCGTCAATCTGGGCGAATGGAGCTCGTGGAAGGTTCGGATGCGCCGACTTCAGGTTCGCCGCCGCGTTCGACGGGCACCGCTCGCCGAGCAAGCACGCTGAACGGGCGGCGCTTCAACGCACCGTCAGTCGTCCGCCTGCGGCATGTGGTCAGGCAGGAGCGAGGCGAGCTCCTCGCGGCTGGCAGTATCGGTCTTGCCCATTGCCTTGTAGATGTGGCCTTCGACTGTGCGGATCGAAAGGGTCAGTCGCTCGGCTATGTCGCGGTTGGACAGCCCTCGGCCGACCAACACCACGATCTCGCGTTCCCGGTCGGTCAATGGCAGCGGCTCGCAGGCCTGACGAAGAGAGGGAGTATCGGCACCTCCGCATTGTCGGGCCAATGCTTCTGCTCGGGCGACGCATCCCAACGCCGATCCCCGCAGATCTTGATTGCGATATGCGATCGCTGCCTGCGCAGCCGCGTCGACCGCCGCCACCAGGTCGCCCATCCTCTCGAAATCCGTTGATACCGACACCAATTCAGCTGCATCGCTGTCTCGCAGGGCGGCGGCGAAGCGGGCCGCACAGCCGACACGCGGGCCTTCGACCATCGCCTCGAGTTCGCGCAACCGGGACGCGGCGGAACGATCTCCGAACTGGGTTGCGGTCTGCAGACAGATCACCTCAGCCGCGAATCGCCCACTTGCTGCCGCCGTTTCAGCGGCCGACCGCAGGATCGTGATCGCCTCACTAACGGCGCCCTGGCCGGCAGCCACCCACGCCCGGGCAAGGCCGCGCTCATAGTCCAGCGACCGAAAAGGACGTCGCAGCTTGCCGATCGTGGAAAGCGCGGCCGCGGCCTCGTCCGTTGAACCACGCATGGCAAGCGCGCTCGTGCGGGGAATGTGATAGCGGTACCCCCATCCGACGGCATGACCCGAGTCCGACAACGCTACTGCCGCCTGTTCGAGCAGCGAACACGCGGTATCGAGGCGGCCGGCCCCGAGCGCGGCCCGACCTGCCACGGCGGCGCCCAGTAGTTGAGCTGCACCGGGCAGATCGGTCGCCTGCCGGCGTTCTCGCTCGGCCACATCAATCGCGTCACCGACGCGGCCGGCCAGCATCAGTGCGCTGATGTGCGCGTCGGCGATGTTGAACCTCATGTGCGGAGCATCAAAAGAGCGAGTAGCGAGGCTGTACCCCACATCGGCGATCGCCAACGCCTCGGCGGTACGACCCGCGTCCGCAGCGATGGCAGCCAGCGCCCAAGCTGTCTCACTGCCAATGATCGCGGGCAGGTCGGCCAATGTGAAACTGGCTGAAGCCAGCCTCGCGGCATCCGGCCGGTCCATGGCGAACCAGTACACGGTCAAGAGCGCGTCGATCCAACTGCGCGCCCGCCCTGCGGTGGTGCGCGAAGCATCGTCGATGAGCCTTTTCGCCCGCACCGGGTTGGCCAGCGCCCACAGCATGTTGCTCGCCCGCAGGTACGTGAGTCTGGCGTGGTCGTCGTCGGTTAATCCCGGCACGGAAACACTCGCGAGCACCGCTTCGGCTTCTTCCCCTCGATTGAGCCACGACAACGCATGCCCACGGATGAACTGGGCCTCCGGTCCACTGCCTGCCTGCGCTGCGGCCTGCGCCAGCCGCTCGGCAAGGGCAAGATCGGCCAGCCAGATCGCGGCTTGGGCAGCGTTGATGGTCAGGTCGGCATCGGGTTTGAGGTCGGAGTCGAGGCTCAAGGTCGCGCGGCGAATCACGACCCGCATGTCGTCGCGGTCCTCGGCAGCGCCCAGTTCGGTGGCGACAAGTCCGCGGAGCCTCCGCAGCCTCGTGGGCGCCGCGCGCTTCCTTCGCACCTCGCCGTAGAGCGGATGGGCGAGACGTACTTCGACTCGGGTACCAACCTGGTCGAGGCTGATCAACCCCCGGATGTCGGCCTCCTCGACGGCGTCGGGATCGGTGATCCGCTGGAGAGCTGTCAGCTCGATCGGCTCTCCAATGGCCAGCGCGTCGATTACGGCCCCGACTGTGTTGGGCAGTGCTCCGATGCGGGATTCGACCAACTCCACCAGCCCGCACGGCATGCTCGGTTCACCGATCCACTGCCAGTGACCCTGCTGCTTCTCCAGTCGGCCGTCGGCGACCTCCTGCTCGACGATGTGGCGCAGATAGAGAACGTTGCCGCGGGTCAGGCCCCACAGGCGACGAGCGGTGTCGGACTCCAGCGATCCGCCCAAAGTGTCCGACAACAGCGTGGCGGTCTCGTCGGGCGACAAAGCGTCAAGATCGAGCCGGTCGAATTGGCCGACCTTCCACAGATCCTGTGTCCCAGCGGGAATCGGTTCATTGTCACGCACTGTGAGCAGCACTTTCGCGGCAGCCCGCTGCACGAGTTGATGCACAACGAACGTTGATAGGTCATCGAGCAGATGCACGTCATCAACACCCACCACTACCGTGGCGCCAGGGTCGGCGGCTGTCAGCGACTCGATCACTTCACGGAACAACTGCACGCTGTGCGTGCTCCCCGATTGCGCCCAGGCCGTGAACGCTCCCAGCGGAAGTGTGCGCGCGGAGGATGTGCCTACCACCCAATGGATTACGCAGCCCCGCGACGAGGCAGCGGACAGCGCCTCGCGGGCGATACGACTCTTTCCCACCCCCGCTGCGCCGCAGATCACGATGCCGGACGAACCCGGGTCGGACAGTGCGGCTTCAATGCGTCGCATTTCCTTCGAGCGCCCGGTCAACGGCCACGCCAACCGCACAAACACAGAGTAAGAGGGTAGATAGCGCCGCCGCAGCGCAACGACAAACCAAAAGGGACGACGAGCTCTCCCTCAGTCACCCGGTGCCGGCACTGAGCTGGGTTCGCCCCGGGCCGTGTGTCGCCACCGTGGACGGCAAGGGTGTCGGCGACGTCGTCTGCTGCACGGGGGTGAGCGGATTCCACACCTGGTGGTCGTCGATAGGTATTCGAAGCCGTCAACCGGCCGCCGTCGAGTAGTGGGTCGGTCCAACGCGGCCCTCGCTACAAGTGGAGCGATACCCCTGGTGGTCGTCGAAGGTGGTCGGGACCGTCGGGGTGGTCGAAATCGCGTGGTGCGCTACGTACTTACTGGATCCAGCGCGGAAGGACGATCAAATGAGTCCACATTCGCATGACGCTTCGGGGGAGGATTCTCATGGCTAGAACAATTAGAAACGTCGCGGTCGGATTAGTACTCGCCGTCGGCATGGCCACGATGGGCCTCGCCAGTAGCGGCACTGCAGCCGCCTACGGAATGAACGTCTCTGCATCGCATCCGGCAATCATCGACGGGGACGGCACCCAAGGATATTGGCGCCCGGCTGTTCTGGCTGCGAGGCCGTAGCGTCGTTTTCACCGCAAGGACGTGGCGATGTCAACCTCGGAGGTGAGGGTCTGGTGAACAGGGCATCGTTCGGCGATCTGGAGTAACCGTTGCCGCTGAGTGTCGTCGAGGTCGCCGGCCAACTCGACATCGAGATCGAGATGATCGATCCATCCCTTGGTGGTTTCGCACTGGGCGCAGTCTTCCGCGTGAATGCGCGAGTGTCGCAACGTCACTCGAACCCGATCGAGCGGCCAGCCCTTGCGGTCGGCGTACATCCGCACCGTCATGGAGGTGCATGCCCCGAGGCCGGCCAATAGCAGATCGTAGGGTGTTGGCCCAGCGCCATCGCCGATCGGCGGGGGCTCGTCGGCGACAAGCCGGTGGTGCCCAAGGGTGATCTGCTGCGTATAAGTCCCCGAACCTGCCTCGGTCACGGTCACCGTGCCCTCGGAGGACGCCGCGTCATGGCCAGTCTCGCGTGTTGTCATTGCAACTCTCCTCGGCGGGTCAACGCCCGAAAAAGCGACGGCTTGGATCGTCCCATATCCGAGTGTTGACGACTGTCATCGTGCCCTGACCAGTCCGACCGTCCGTCACGCCCGTGCCCTTTGCATGCCGTCGGCCAAACGACGTCATGGCGTTGGGTTGAACTCGATGTGCAGTGCCTCGAGGCCGCGCAGGATATACAGGGGAACATAGTCGAACCGCCGTGCCCCTTCTGGTCCGTGACGGGCTTCGTCGAGCCGGATTTCGTTGACCCGGTCCAGAATTCGCTCAATCGTCACGCGACCCTCGATTCGGGCCAACGGACCGCCGTGGCAGCTGTGCGCGCCGCGCGCGAAGGCGACGTTCTGGCGGGCGTTCTTCCGATCGATTCGCAGTTCGGACGGGCACTCGAAGCGCTTGGGGTCCCGATTCGCGCCGCCGGGCAGCAGCATCACGGTGGCGCCTGTCGGCAGCTTGACCCCGCCGAGCGTGGTGGCGCGGGTGGTCAACCGAAAGCCACTCTTGATCGGGCTCGAGCCGCAGCATCTCTTCGACGAAGTTCGGAATGCGATCGCGGTTGCGGCGCAACGTGTCCTGGAGCTCGAGGTCCTCGGCGAGCACCCTCAGCGCGCTGGCGAGCAGTCGGGCCGTGGTCTCGTGACCGGCGATGAACAGGAACGTGGCAAGCCGGACCAGGTCGACGACCTCGGGCAGCGTCCCGTAGGGGAAGCGCTGAGGCCGCCAGCTCGGTCAGGATGTCGAGCGTGGGCGTGTCGCGACGCTCACAGATGTAGGCGGTGAACCACTTGTCCAGATAGGCAAGTGGATGCTGATCGATTGCGCCCGTGTCGTCGTTCGCGGCCCACGGCTGGTCAGCATTCGGGCCCTTGCCTGCCAACAGATCGCGGAACATCGAATGGTCGGCCTCGGGCACTCCGAGCAGGTCCGCGATGACCAGCAGCGGGAACGGCTGCCCATAGGCCGTGACGAACTCGCATTGCCCGTCTTCAACAAACTCGTCGATCAACTCATCGGCGAGGTGCCACATGAACTCCTCGTTCTCCTTCAGCCGTTTCGGCGTGAACAGCCCGTTGAGCAGCGCGCGGTGTGCGGTGTGTCGCGGCGGATCAAAGGAGACGAGGTGTTCGTGCATCGGGAACTGATCACGATGGGCCTCGATGAGCTCGGAGATGTCGTCAACATTCACCTCGAACGGCAGCGGAAAGGGGCCCTGACGACGAGTTGATCGCGGAGAACGTCGTGCCGTCACGGTAGACGTCGGTCAGTTCGTCATATCCGGTGACAGCGACGACCCCACTGCTTGGTACGTGTGCGACCGGACACTGCCCACGCAAATACTCGTAGTAGGGGTACGGATCGGCGATCAGTCTCTGGTCGCTGAAGAAGTTGGCCGCGTCGTATTCCGATACGGTCCCGTCAGTCATGTCGAGACGCTAACATCGCTTACATATACTGTAAAGGTTGTAAATGATCGAACAAGCTGACGACGACGATCCGATGCGTGAGCGCATCCTACGGGCGACGTTCAAGGTGCTGTGCCGCCACGGCTACGGCAAGCTGAACCTCTCGGATGTCGCTGCGCAGACCGGGATCTCGCGCCCGACGTTGTACAAGTTCTTTTCATCCAAGGACGACCTGCTCTCGGCCTTCGGCGTCTTCGAATTGCGCGTGTTGCGTGAGGATTTGGATCGCGCGATCGGTGACCGCACCGGTCGCGATCGGGTTGGGGCGCTGCTGACGTTCCTTGTCGACTTCTACGGCTCATATCAAATGCGAGGCCTCATCGAGATCGAGCCGGGCCTGGTGCTCGACCAGATGGCTGGGGCGCTGCCAGAGTTGGTCGACTTGATCGCACCGTTGTTGGCTGGGCAGGTCCGCGACCCGGAGGTCGTAGCGATGGCGCTCGTACGCCTTTCGGTGTGCCACTACCTGGTGCCCGGCTACGACGACGAACGACTGCTCGATCAACTCCGGGCTGCGGCGGGGATGCGGTAGCCGGCGATGGCACGAGTCGACGGCAAGGTGGTCTTGATCAGCGGGGGTGCCCGCGGCATGGGAGCGAGCCATGCTGAGACGTTGGTGTCGGGGGCGCCCGCGTGGTGGTCGGCGACATCCTCGATGACAACGGGCTCGCCGTCGCGGAAACGCTTGGTCCGTCAGCTCATTTCACTCATCTGGATGTGACGGATCCGGATCAGTGGGACGGTGCGGTCGAGGCGGCGGTGCAGCGATTCGGGCGGCTCGATGCGCTGGTGAACAACGCCGGAATCGTCAGGATGGCTCCGTTGCGAGGATCGTCGTTGTCCGACTGGCAGCGCGTCCTTGACGTCAACTTGACCGGGGCCTATCTCGGCATGCGCGCGGTTATCGAGCCGATGATCGCAGGCGGCGGCGGATCGATCGTCAACATCTCGTCGGTGGAGGGATTGGCAGGCAGCGCTCATCTGCACAGCTATGTGGCGGCGAAGTTCGGCCTGCGGGGGATCACCAAGTCGGGCGCTGTCGAGTTGGCGCAATACGGTATCCGGGTCAACTCCATCCATCCCGGTCTCGTGCACACCCCGATGAGCGAAGGTGTTACGCAAGAGTTCATGGCGCCGATCCCGATGCGCCGTGGCGCGTTGCCCGCCGAGGTGTCGGCCTTCGTGTTGTTCTTGGTCAGTGACGAGTCGGCCTATGCCACCGGCGCGGAGTTCGTCGTGGACGGCGGGCTGACCAGCTACGTGCCCGTCAAGATCTGACTCCTCGCAGGCCGAGCAGACGGAAAAGCCCCCGACACGCCGAGCGTGCGGGGGGCTTTTGCGTCTGCTCGCGCTTAGGAGGCGCGTCGAATGCCTCGCTTGAGCAACAGCTCGCGCTCGGACTCGGACAGCCCGCCCCAGATGCCGTAGGGCTCGCCGACGGCCAGCGCGTGAGAGCGGCACTGCGCGACGACGGGGCACTGGCGGCACATCTCCTTGGCCCGCATCTCGCGCTGCGCGCGGGCGCGGCCACGCTCGCCGTCGGGGTGAAAGAACATAGAGGAATCGACGCCTCGGCACAAGCCTTGCATCTGCCAATCCCAGATATCGGCGTTGGGTCCGGGTAGCTGCTGCGGCTGTGGCATTGGAAAACCCCTCTCTACCCACCCTTTTCGTGACAGAACGGGTGCGTGAGTGTTGGAACCGATCCGAGCACAAGTCGCCGATGACTACTCGTGCACACAAAGTAGGGGGGCTCACGAAATTTCGTCAATAGCCCGAACATGTGCTCAGGTACATAACCGCAGGCCGAGAATTTACATCACGTTCATCGGTGCGACCCTCCGGCAACGACATCGGTGGTAACGAAACACCCGCGGCGCGATCACGGCTTGTGTTTTCGCAGTTCGCCTTCCGTCGTGTCGCAAATAATCTACGGCGCCTCCTGAAGGTAGTTGACATCGAATTAACATGGCCACCACGAACTGTTAACCAATGTCGATTTCGCCATACATCGAGTGTGTGCCCGCCGGTACCGGGTTTTGCGCGGCGCCTTGATAGCGTCGCGATCCGATGAGCATCGTGCTGGCGAACGCGGCCTTCGGTGACGACCCCAGTCTCTGGCCGCTGCCGCCGGCGTCCACGCCGCACGAACTGTGGCTGCGCGCCGTGGTCGCAGGCGGTCAGGGCCGCTACGGCAGCGCCATGGCCGACCTGGATGGCGTCTGCCGACTGCAGCGCGGCGGCCCGCTGGTGTCGCTTGCGCACAGCACCCGTGCATCGTTCTTGCGTCAGCTCGGCTGGCACGACCGGGCGCGCGGGTGGGACGGCCTGGCGATCGCGCTGGCCGGTTCGGACCCGGAGTCCGGTGCCGACGCCTTCATCGGGCTCGCGGCCGATGCGCTGGGCGTGGGCCGGTTCGCGGCGTCGGCCACCGCGTTGCGGCGGGCCGGTGAGCTGCTCAGGAGACCGGCATCGCCGCGGCTGCCGGTGCGGCTGGCGTGGGTGTCCGCGGAGCTGGCCATGGCCCGCGGTGAGGGTGCGACGGCGGTGGGGCATGCCGAGCGTGCCGTCGACTTGGCAGCAGCGCTGGGGTCGGCGCGCCACACCCTGAAATCGGCCGTCGTCCGAGCGGCGGCGCTGTGCAGCGCGGGGGAGATCGACGCATCGCGGCGGTTAGCCGACGTGGCCCTGCAGGACGCCGACCGACTGGGAATCATCCCGCTGCGCTGGGCGTTGGCCTGCCTGCTGGCCGATATCGGCAGCGCTACTCACACGGCAGCAGACGTGCTGAGGATTCGTAACGAATGCGCAGCTACGGTGCGTCGCAGGGGTGGCGACTTGGCCGACCGCTGACAATGGTCGCGCCATTCGGATCGTTATTGTTTAGCTGACGTCCACACTGCGGGGACGTGTCCCCCACGTAACGCTGGAGATACCACTCACGATGACATTTTCGGGAGAACGTCTCGATGCTGTCGTTGCTGAGGCGGTGGCGGGCAACCGGGACGCGCTCCGTGAGGTGCTGGAGATCATTCGTCCGATCGTGGTTCGGTACTGCCGGGCCAGGGTTGGGACGACCGAGCGTAGCGGTCTTTCAGCTGATGACGTCGCACAGGAGGTGTGCTTGGCCGCCATAACGGCGCTGCCGCGCTACAAGGATCAGGGACGACCGTTTCTGGCCTTTGTATACGGTATCGCCGCGCACAAGGTAGCTGACGCTCACCGCGCCGCCGCCAGGAATCGTGCCGATCCCACGGATGTCGTGCCCGAGCGGTATTCGCTGGACGCAGGTCCCGAGCAGATGGCTCTGGACTCCGAATCGTCGGCCCGGATGTCCAAACTCCTGTCCCTGCTGCCCGAAAAACAGCGCGAAATCCTGATCCTGCGCGTCGTCGTCGGCATGAGCGCCGAAGAGACGGCCGAGGCCGTCGGCTCGACACCCGGAGCGGTCCGGGTCGCGCAGCACCGGGCGCTGGCGCGGCTGAAGGCCGAGATCAACGCGACGGAGCACGGCCATGCCTGACTTCGGACGCTGGAGCGCCAACGGGGGCGATCCGTCGCTCAACGAGATCAACCGCACGGACCGATTCCTCGACGCGCTGGCCAATCAGCAGCCGGTCTACTCCACCGATCCAAGTGAGGCTGAGCTGGCCCACCTGCTCGCGGGGTGGCGGGACGAGATTCGCACACCGCCGTTGATGTCTCCGGTGACACCCCGCGACGCGGTGGTCGCGCTGACGCACTCGGTCGAGTCGCGCAGGCGCACCCGCACGTCGATGGCGATTGTGGGTTCGGTCGCCGCGGCCGTGTTGTGTCTCGGTGGGTTCGGCGCCGTGGTCGCAGGCGCCGGGCCGGGCGATCCGCTTTACGGGTTGCACACGATGCTGTTCGGCGAGGAGACGCGCACCGATCAGGTGGCGCTCGCCTCGCAGCAGCTGGCAGAGGTGCAGCAGCTGATCAACGAGGGCCAGTGGCAGCAGGCGCAGGACAAGCTGCAGGCGGTCACGACGACCGTGGCGACGGTGAATGACGTTGAGCAGAAACAGCAACTGGTCACTCAATGGCAAGGCCTGACAGTGAAGGTCGACGCCAAGGACCCCAATGCCACGCTGCCGCCGGGCGTTCCGCCTCCAGTGATGCCCGAGCCGGTCGTGGTTGCGCCTGACTCGACCACGTCGACCACCACGTCGTCGGAGACGAGCGGACCGACATCGTCACCGTCGGAGACCACGACTCCGTCGTCCGAAACGACGTCGCCGACCACCACACCAAGCTCGCCGACGACCAGCTCGCCGACGACGACGACGAGTTCCCCCGCGCCTGAGCCGCCACCGCCGAGTGAGACGCCGACGACGACCACGACGCAGCCCGAGACGACGACGACCACGTCCCAGCCGGCAACGTCAACCCCGACTACGTCGACAACGACCACGCGCGTGGTCACGACGACCACCACCACCACGTCACAGGCTGGGGTGCCGCCCGTCGCCGGCCCGGCGGCGGGTGGCACCCCGTCACCCGTGGAAGGCGGGGCCCCTGGCGTCGTTGGCGATGCGCCGGCCGCAGGTGGAGATACGCCCCCGGCTGGCGGTGGCGATTCGCCCGTAGGCGGCAGCGCCCAGGTCGTCGCGCCCCCGACGACAGCCCCCGAGCAGGCGCCCCGGCACCGCGGTGCTGAAAGCCCGGCCACGCAAAGTTTTTTTACTGAGACTGCGGCCACCGAGAACCAGCCGGAGGTGACCATCCCGGTCACAACGACGACCCTGGAGATGCCGCCGCCCAAGAGGCAGCGCGGCAACGGCGAGTAGCTGGTTTCAGCCCTTAGCGATAACCGTCGGTGTCCGACGTGGCTTCGTTGAGCGAGGCGTCGGCGTAGCCGCGGCAATAATCCCAGGTCACGTAGGCGTCTGGTTCGGGGTCATACGCCGGCTCGTGCGGACGCACGGTGCCGTCGACCAGCAGCTGCAGCAGGTTGGCGCGCAGCATGTCCCAGTCGTGGTAGTGGTCCTGCTGGCATTCGTCGCAGCACACCACGAGACCGCGAATTCCCTTGTGCGCCAACAGCGCCTCATATACGGCTAAGTCGGCGAGATCGGCCTCGACAGCGGTCCGCTCTTGCGGGTCCAGCGGCTGGCCCGGCTCGAGTGCATCAAGCGCCGCCGAGGGGTCGCACGGGTCATCGGCGAACGGATCGGGCGGCAAACCCGGTGGCAGGTCATCACGCACGAGTCCACACTACGCAGCAGAACTGGCATCGCGCCAGCCGTTGGCAACCTCGTTACCTGCGTGTCTCCGCGGCAGTGTGGGACCAAGGCGGCGACTTCAATGCCGATAAGATAGGTATCGAGCTCGACGACTGTGTTTGTCACGGGAAGGCCCGCCCATGTCGATTGCTGAAAGCAGCATTCCCATCGCCGTTCCGGTGCCGACCGGCGGCGATGATCCGACCAAGGTCGCGATGCTCGGGCTCACGTTCGACGACGTCCTGCTGCTGCCCGCCGCCTCCGATGTGGTGCCCGCCACAGCCGACACGTCCAGCCAACTGACCAAGAGGATCCGCCTGAGGGTGCCGTTGGTCAGCTCGGCGATGGATACCGTCACCGAGTCCCGGATGGCGATCGCGATGGCGCGCGCGGGCGGCATGGGCGTGCTTCACCGCAACCTCCCCGTGGCCGAGCAGGCCGGCCAGGTCGAGACGGTCAAGCGCTCCGAAGCCGGCATGGTCACCGACCCGGTCACCTGCTCACCGGACAACACGCTGGCCGAGGTCGACGCTATGTGCGCGCGGTTCCGGATCTCCGGTCTGCCGGTGGTCGATGCCGACGGCGCGCTCGTCGGCATCATCACCAACCGCGATATGCGCTTCGAAGTCGACATGGGCAAGCCCGTCTCCGAGGTGATGACCAAAGCACCGTTGATCACCGCGCAAGCGGGTGTTTCCGCGGAGGCCGCGCTAGGCCTGTTGCGCCGCAACAAGATTGAGAAGCTTCCGATTGTCGACGGGCACGGCAAGCTGACCGGACTGATCACCGTCAAGGACTTCGTCAAGACAGAACAGTTCCCGCTGTCCACCAAGGACAGCGACGGCAGGCTGCTGGTCGGCGCGGCCGTCGGCGTCGGCGACGATTCGTGGACGCGGGCGATGACTCTCGTGGACGCGGGCGTCGACGTGCTGATCGTCGACACCGCGCATGCGCACAACCGGCTGGTGCTCGACATGGTGCACCGGCTCAAGGCCGTCGTGGGCGATCGGGTCGAGGTGATCGGCGGCAACGTCGCCACCCGGGCAGCGGCCGCCGCGCTCGTCGAGGCGGGGGCCGACGCGGTGAAGGTCGGTGTCGGGCCGGGCTCGATCTGCACCACGCGGGTGGTGGCCGGCGTCGGCGCGCCGCAGATCACCGCGATCCTGGAGGCCGTCGCCGCCTGCGCGCCTGCAGGCGTGCCGGTCATCGCCGACGGGGGACTGCAGTACTCCGGCGATATCGCCAAGGCGCTTGCCGCGGGTGCATCGACCGCGATGTTGGGCTCGCTGTTGGCGGGCACCGCGGAGTCGCCGGGCGAGCTGATCTTCGTCAACGGCAAGCAATTCAAGAGCTACCGGGGCATGGGTTCACTGGGTGCGATGCAGGGCCGGGGCGGCGCCAAGTCCTATTCGAAGGACCGCTACTTCCAGGACGACGCGCTCTCCGAGGACAAGCTGGTGCCGGAGGGCATCGAGGGCCGGGTGCCGTTCCGCGGTCCGTTGTCGACGGTGATCCATCAGCTCACCGGCGGTCTGCGCGCCGCCATGGGCTACACCGGTTCGGCGACCATCGAGCAGTTGCAACAGGCGCAGTTCGTTCAGATCACGGCGGCGGGTCTGAAAGAGAGCCACCCGCACGACATCACGATGACCGTCGAAGCGCCCAACTACAACACCCGTTAGGGGCAAGCTGCGTAGCCATGCACGAGATGGTTGAGATTGGCATGGGCAGAACCGCCCGCCGCACCTACGAACTCGACGACATCAACATTGTGCCGTCGCGGCGCACCCGGTCATCGCAGGACGTCTCGACGGCCTGGCAGATGGATGCCTACCGGTTCGAGATCCCGGTGGTGTCGCATCCGACCGACGCCCTGGTGTCACCGGGGTTCGCGATCGAGTTGGGCCGCCTCGGCGGCCTCGGCGTGCTCAACGGAGAAGGTCTGATCGGCCGGCATGCCGATGTCGAGGGGAAGATCGCTCAGGTCCTCGAGGCCGCGGAGAAGGAGCCGGAACCGTCGGCGGCCATTCGGCTGCTGCAGCAATTGCATTCGGCCCCACTGGATCCCGAGCTGCTGGGCGCAGCGGTCGCCCGCATCCGCGAGGCGGGCGTAACGACGGCCGTGCGGGTGAGCCCGCAGAACGCGCAGTCACTCACGCCGTCGCTGATCGCCGCGGGCATCGACCTGCTGGTCATTCAGGGCACCATCATTTCGGCCGAACGCGTCGCGCAGGACGGCGAGCCGCTGAACCTGAAGACGTTTATTTCTGAGCTCGATGTGCCGGTGGTTTCGGGCGGCGTGCCCGACCATCGCACGGCACTTCATCTGATGCGGACCGGCGCGGCGGGTGTGATCGTCGGCTACGGGTCGACGTCCGGGGCGACGAGCACCGACGAGGTGCTGGGTATCAGTGTGCCGATGGCCACCGCGATCGCCGACGCCGCCGCCGCCCGTCGCGAGTATCTCGACGAAACCGGCGGCCGCTATGTGCACGTGCTCGCAGATGGCGACATCCACACCTCCGGCGACCTGGCCAAGGCCATCGCCTGCGGGGCCGACGCGGTGGTGCTCGGTACCCCGCTGGCGACGGCGGCCGAGGCGCTCGGCGGCGGCTGGTTCTGGCCGGCCGCGGCGGCCCATCCGTCGCTGCCGCGCGGCGCGCTACTGCAGGTGGCGATCGGTGAGCGACCGCCGCTGGAGCAGGTGCTCACCGGCCCGTCGGACGACCCGTTCGGCTCGCTGAACCTGGTCGGCGGCTTGCGACGGTCGATGGCCAAGGCAGGTTATTGCGACCTCAAGGAATTCCAGAAGGTCGGCCTCAACGTCGGAAGCTGAACTCAGCGATTTGCCCTGGTCACGGCGGCCTTACTTTACAAATTAGGCTCCCCTGTCTAGAAGTAGCTCAGCGGTCAGTCCATACTGGTTCGATGAAACCTGACTATGACGTTCTGATCATCGGTTCGGGATTCGGGGGAAGCGTCAGCGCGCTTCGGCTCACCGAGAAGGGCTACCGCGTCGGGGTGCTCGAGGCGGGCCGGCGGTTCAGCGACGAAGACTTCGCCAAGACCTCGTGGAACCTGCGCAAGTTCCTGTGGGCGCCGAAGTTCGGCATGTACGGCATCCAGAGGATCCACCTGCTGCGCAACGTCATGATCTTGGCCGGCGCCGGGGTTGGCGGCGGCTCCCTGAACTACGCCAACACGCTGTATGTGCCGCCGGAGCCGTTCTTCGCCGACGGGCAGTGGTCGCATATCACCGACTGGCGCGCCGAGCTGATGCCGCACTACGACCAGGCCCAGCGCATGCTCGGCGTCGTCAAGAACCCGACGTTCACCGACGCCGACCGCATCGTCAAAGAGGTCGCCGACGAGATGGGCGTCGGCGACACGTTCGTGGCGACCCCGGTCGGCGTGTTCTTCGGGCCGGATGGCGAGAAGGCGCCAGGCAAGACCGTGGCCGACCCCTACTTCGGCGGTGCCGGGCCCGCACGGACGGGCTGCATCGAATGCGGCTCCTGTATGACGGGCTGCCGCTACGGCGCCAAGAACACTTTGGTCAAGAACTATCTCGGGTTGGCGGAAAGGGCTGGGGCAGAAGTCATTCCGATGAAGACCGTCACCGGCTTCGAGCAGCGGCCCGACGGGTCGTGGAGGGTCCGCACCGTGCGGACCGGCCTGCTGCCGCGCAAGCGGCGCACGTACACCGCAGCGCACGTGGTGCTCGCAGCGGGCACCTTCGGAAGCCAGAAGCTGCTGTTCAAGATGCGCGACAAGGGCAAGCTGCCGAGGCTCTCGGACAAGCTCGGTGTGTTGACACGCACCAACTCGGAGTCGATCGTCGGCGCGGGCCGTTTCGAGGTGACCCGCGACCTCGACCTCACGCACGGTGTCGCGATCACCTCGTCGATCCATCCGACCTCCGACACGCACATCGAGCCGGTGCGATATGGCAAGGGGTCCAACGCGATGGGGCTGTTGCAGACCCTGATGACCGACGGTGCGGGACCGCAGGGCACCGACGTTCCGCGGTGGAAGCAGTTCCTCGACCAGGCGCGTGAGGATCCGCGCAACCTAATCCGCCTCCTCAACCCTCAGGGGTGGAGCGAGCGCACGATGATCGCGCTGGTGATGCAGCATCTGGACAACTCGATCACGACGTTCACCGAACGCTCGAAGCTGGGCTTCCGGCGGATGACCAGCAAGCAGGGTCACGGCGAGCCCAACCCCACCTGGATTCCGGTCGGCAACGAGGTCACCCGTCGGATCGCGAAGAAGATCGACGGCGTGGCGGGCGGCACCTGGGGCGAGTTGTTCAACATTCCGCTCACCGCGCACTTCCTCGGCGGGGCGGCGATCGGCGACACCCCGGAGCACGGCGTGATCGACCCGTATCAGCGGGTGTACGGCTATCCGACCTTGTCGGTGATGGACGGTGCGGCGATTTCGGCGAATCTCGGTGTGAATCCGTCGCTTTCGATCACCGCGCAGGCCGAGCGGGCGGCGTCTCTGTGGCCCAACAAGGACGAGGTCGACCAGCGGCCGGCGCAGGGGCAGCCTTACAAGCGGCTCGCGCCGATACCGCCGGAGCATCCGGTCGTGCCAACCGATGCGCCCGCGGCGCTGCGACGGCTGCCGATCGAGCCGGTCAGTTCGGCCGGCTGACAGGACTCGGGTTCCACGAGTGATCCCGCTGTTGTCAGCGGTCGGCTTTAACGTCGGTCCTATGCAGATGCGTTACCGGTACCGCATCGAACCGACTCGTGCCCAGCAGCGGATGTTAGCGCAGGTCTTCGGGTGCTGCCGGGTGGTGTTCAACGACGCGCTGCGCTTGCGCGATGAGGCATTTCGGGCCGGGGTTAAGCTGTCGGACAGCGAGATTCAGCGCCGTGTCATCACCCAGGCCAAGAAGACGACCGAGCGGCGCTGGCTTTGTCAGGTGCCCAGCGTGGCGTTGGTGCAGTCGGTCAATGACTCACGTCAGGCCTGGCGCAACTTCTTCAACTCGGCTTCTGGTAAGCGCCGTGGTGGTCGGGTCGGCCGTCCACGAATGAAATCGAAGAAGGATAACCGGCAGTCGTTTCGGCTCACCCGCAACGGGTTCAGCCTGCGAGCTAATGGCGGGCTGTTCGTCGCGAAGGTTGGCGAGGTGCGGGTGCGTTGGTCGCGTGAGCTGCCCAATGAGCCGTCGAGTGTCACAATCGTCCGCGAACCCGACGGGCACTTCTATGCGAGTTTTGTTGTCAGCATCGCAACCTGCCCATTAGCGATTGTTGATCGTGAGGCCGGAGTCGACGTGGGTATCGCGCGGCTGGCGACGGTGGCCGACAGCGACGGTCAGCGTACCGACATCGCTAATCCAAGGCATTTGGGCCGCAAGCTACGCAAGCTGCGGCGACTCGAGCGGGAGAAGTCCCGCCGGCAGAAAGGATCAGCCAACAGAAATAAGTCGCGGCGCAAGGTTGCTATCACGCACAGTCGTGTAGCGCGGGCCCGGCGGGATTATCACCACAAGCAGGCTTCGGCGTTGGTTCGCGAGAACCAAGTGATCCACGTCGAGGACCTCAATATCGTGGGGATGGTCGCCAACCGCCGGCTCGCACAGGCCATCAGCGACGCGGGCTGGGGGCAGTTCGTCCGAATCATCTTTGATAAAGCCAATCTCTACGGGCGCACACTGCATTCGGTGTCGCGCTGGCTGGCTTCCAGCAAGATCTGCTCGGCCTGCGGTCACCGGCTCGACGAACTCCCGCTGGGAGTGCGTGAATGGACGTGCCCACAGTGCCGGGCAATCCATGACCGTGACCACAACGCCGCCAAAGTCATTCTCGCCGCCGGGCGGGCGGAGAGACTAAACGCCTCCCGCGAAAGTGGGCAGGACCACGTCAGTGGTGGTCCTGGTGAAGTCCGTGTAAGACCGCAACGAGTTGTGGCAGTGGATCTTGAAGCAGGAAGCGACCCAACAGCGGCGTAAGCCGAGGAGCACGTCAAAGGACTCTCTACGCAAAGACCCGCCCGCGGCTCTGTTAGGTGGCGCCTGCCTCCCGGTAGGTATTTATCTCGCTGTCACGTCGTCACTTTGCGAGGAAAGCGAGATTCCGTTGTCGTTTACCACTGCCCAACTCCGCAAACGAGCATCCTTGACCGTCGGCATCGCCGCCGTGGCGGTCGGCGTGCTGTCGGTGGCCTGTAGCTCGAACGGCACGACGGCGCCGACCACCACGACCACGACCAACGACGACCACGACGACCAGCTCGGCGGCGAACAGCGGCGGCGGCCATCATGAGAATCACGACTCGTCTGGCGGCTCGGGCGGTGCCTCCCTGCCCCCGCCGACACCGTTGCCCCCAGCACGGTCACCAACACCGAGACGGACGTCCAGACGACGGTGCAAACCTCCGTTCAGACGTCGGTCGCGACGCAAACCCAGACCGTCACCGCCACTCCGACGTGGCACCAGCATGATCAAAACCCGCGCAATGACAACCGGAATCAGTTCGGGCCTCAGCAAGGTCACTGAGGTCACTACCTGTGAGGTAATCGACGCCCGGCGCGCACACCGCCAATATCGAGTCGTGCCAAGGATGTTGACTGCGGACCGCGTCGAGCTGTTCTTCACCGATCAGGGTGACGGCCCTTGCCTCGTCTTCGCACACTCGTGGGCCCTCAACTCGGACCAGTGGCATTACGTCGTCGCGGGCCTGCGCGATAAGGGCTATCGCTGCGTCACGTACGACAGGCGCGGCCACGGCCGCTCCGACAGACATGGCGGCCGCTGGAGCATGGACCTGCTCGCCGACGACCTGGCACGGCTCATTGGGCATCTCGACCTGAAAGACGTGACTCTCGTCGGACATTCGATGGGATGCAGTGAGATCGTTCGCTACGTCACTCGCCACGGCAGCGGCCGGGTCCGGCAGGCAGTGTTCCTGGCGCCGATCCTGCCGCTGCTGATCAAGGTCGACGACAACCCTGACGGGGTTGCACCGGCGCATCTCGACGCGGCTCTCGAGCTTCTCGGGCGGGACGTGCCGCAGTGGTGCGCGGAGAACTCTTCGCCGTATTTCGGTGTGCACCCCAACGTGTCGCCGGGGATGGCCGACTGGACCACGAGGCAGATTGTCGATACACCGGTCAAGACCCTCGTCGACACGATGAGAATGGGCGCCGAAACTGATTTCCGTGCCGAGCTGCCGGCGTTCGACACACCAACTCTGCTGATCCATGGCGACGCCGATGCGTCCGCGCCGATCGAGATCACCGGCCGCAAGACTGCTGCGCTGCTACCCCGTGCAAGGCTGATCGAACTGCCGGAGGCGGGACACGGCGTCTACGTCACGCACGCTCGGCAGATCGCCGACGAGGTTGCCAAGTTTGTGGGCTCGCCTGATTAGCCGCCCTCATTTGTGGGCACCCTAGGGTGCCCGACCCGGGCTGACTGCTAGAGCTTGAGGAGGCCCCGATGCGGACGACGTACTACGCGGAGTTATCCGCACTGTCCGCGCAGGTTGGAGAGATGTGCGGGCTGGCGGCCGACGCGATGGAGCACGCGACGCAGGCGTTGCTGGGAGCCGACCTCGCGGTGGCCGAGCAAGTCATCGCCGATCATGAGCACATTGCGGCGATGAGCAAGCGGACCGAGGCCACCGCGATCAAACTGCTGGCCACCCAGCAACCGGTCGCCAGCGACCTCAGGACAATCCTGAGCGCGATCCACGTCGGCGCCGACATCGAGCGCATGGGCGCACTGGCCGTGCACGTCGCCAGCATCTCGCGGTTGCGGCATCCCGAGTGCGCCCTGCCTGACGACGTCCGCGCTGGTTTCTCCGAAATGGGTTCCAGGGCAGTTGAATTGGCGAGGACGGCTCAGGAAGTGCTGGTCTCACGCGATCCCGAGAAGGCCAGGCGGCTGCGCGATGAGGACGATGCCGTGGACGCCGAGCATCGCCACCTGTTCACACTGCTGATCGACCACAAGTGGCAGGACAGCGTCTCGTCCGCGGTCGATGTGGCGCTGCTGGGCCGCTTCTACGAACGCTTCGCCGACCACGCCGTCGAAATCGGCAAGCGGGTGGTGTTCGAGGCAACCGGTGGACTGCCTGACCACAAGCAG
>Ga0157372_10002280_pt1 | contig 20786 bp, 14 predicted proteins | sample C55metaG_FD_115307 | JGI IMG/M metagenome (GOLD analysis project Ga0157372, IMG submission 115307) | Corn rhizosphere microbial communities from Kellogg Biological Station, Michigan, USA - C5-5 metaG | ecosystem: Host-associated > Plants > Roots > Rhizosphere > Soil | place: USA: Michigan... | reverse complement strand
CCGCATCTCTCTCTGTTCTGTGTTTCACGCTGGCACGCGGAGTCGTCGCCTTTTCCGTTTACTTCATTGGTGCAGACTTTCTGCTAACTGCCGCAGTCGGGCGCTATTTCATTATTTTGCTTCCATGTTTGCGCAAACCAACTAGCAGAAACTGGCTCGGGCTGGGCGGCATGCATGGGATGGCGTTCCTCACCAAAGCGTTCGCCATGCCGTGGCTCTCGCTGTCTACTTTGTTAGCTATTGGGTTACTGTACAATCGCCGACCGAAACGATTAGCGTTGTGCGCCGCTTTGGCATTAGCCATCCCTGTTTTCGTGTGGCTCGGATGGGGGATGCTACTACGAACGAAATATGGCAGGTTTACGGCTGGCTATCAATCCAAATTGAATCTTCTACCCGTCGATTTACGCGATAGCGTTAATAAACGCAACCTCTCAGTCCTCACGGACGCCCAGAGCAATGATAATTATATGGTTGTAGATGAGATGTACCCCTCTTCTCCACTCTGGAAAACGCATCTTCCAAAATCCACGCTTGCACGGCTGCTGGAAAGAGAATATCGGAATCTTCCCGAAGCTCTGAAGCAACTCATGATTCTAATCACGCCTGGCGGTCTTCTGGCTTTAGGCTTGGCGCTTGGCTCGTTGCGTCGCTACGCAAGGCGGCCAGACAACATTTGGACCTTTGTAACTGTGGGCAGCGCTTTTACTCTGATATCGGGTTACTGCATGTTGGTGTTTGATGCGCGTTATGTCTTACCACTTGCGCCTTTACTCTTGGCACTGAGTTCCCGTTTCCTATGGCCGATCAGAGGCAACTCATCCACATCTTTGGTCAACTACGCACCAGCAACTATGTTTATCGGATCCATTATTTTTCTTGGCTTCTATTCCGGATCACCATTGCGAAGCCTAAGAAATGATTACCAGAGTGGCATCTACTCAGTGTCCACTGCTTTAAAACAAATTCCGCAGTGCGATCGTTTGGTTTCTATTGGAAGCGGCCCGTTCCCACAGCATGGTGTGGGCTGGGAAGCAGGAATTTACGCCAGCTACTTCGCACAGTGTCGAATCGTAGGTTTTAGCAGTGAGGTTCCGGCGCCCGCAAACTTTCTGGCCACCGCGGCGGACATTGAACACCTCGGCGCAAACTCGGTCCTCGTTTTCGGCAATTCGAATGACAGAGATATTACAGTCCTACTCGAAGCCATTCGCGCCACTTCTACCTTAAAGTCCATGATGCGCTTGCAAGTTTGGCCCGGCAAAGAAGCTTTCCTACTTTGGAATGACCATGGGTTGAGTCTTAAGCATCAGGCGTTCGGCGCTGAACCGAGTCTATTCGGGAATGACTTAGCGAAAAAAGACGTTGCGTTGTTCTTGCAACCCTGATCGGCCAGTCTCAACACGCAGGCAACATGCTGAGCCCAACTGAAATTAGACGACCTTTCTTTTCCCGCAGTCGAAAGCTCGGCAGCCAAATCAGGCGATGCAGAAATGCGTGCCACCGCTTTCGCGAGTGACTCCGGCGAGAACCGTGGGAAGTAGTGCGCGGACTCGCCACAAACTTCTTTATGAACGGCCAAGTCAGAGGCCACCACTGGCAATCCGCTCGCCATGGCTTCGACCAGAGGATGCGCGAAGGTTTCCGCGTAGGCAGCCGTCACATAAAGGTCGCAGGCCCGGTAAAGATGATGTAACGAGGCGTACGGCACGGCGCCCAACTGCACTACGTTATCTTGAATCCCCAAATCACGAACTAGCCTACCCGCATCTTCACCGTCGTAAGTCCCGGGATTCGCGCCGCGTTCCAGCTTACAGGTCAGGAACAGCTTGACCTTTTTTCGAGGGATAAGATTTTGTATGAGCGGGAGCGCCTGCAGCAGCATTTCGAAGTTCCGGTAGTAGTTGTAGTGACTGACAAACAGAAGCCGCAAACAACCTTCAGCTTCACTAAGCTTTCGTTGAATATCATCGGCAAGCGGGGCTTGATCAGCAAAAAAGGTAGCGTGATCAAAGCCGTGATGAACGACGCCAACTTCTCTGCCCGTCCAGCGCCGTAATTCATCGGCGAAAGCCTGGCTGGGCGCGACCGTCAGGTCTGCCCAATGCACAGACCTTCGGGCGAATAAGCCCTTCACGAAGTTACCTGCCAGCATGAGGTATTCACGTCGGGATAGCAGATCGCGGAAAAAATCGGCGGAGGTATACAGGGAATTTCCGCTCAACAAAATCTGGGGCACGGGAGACTTACGCAACGCAAAATTTCCTGCCGAAATCAGAATGTTCGCGCGAGAATCCCTGATCAGCTGCGGAAGCTTCGTTTGCTCGAAAATAAAACGCCGTGCGCTCCCAGAGATTGCTGGCGGGCAGACCAGATCAACATTACCAAGTCGCTCAAAATCCGAGCGAAGGGTCGGCTGCACCGCCAATGTGGTGTGTAATCCTGGCGTTGCCGACAAGTGTGGAACAACATTATGCAGGTAAGTGAGGCCTGCACCAGCGCTGGCCGCAAGGCCATTTACGAAGACGCGGATCATTGAACCGCCACTCGTGAAATCTGTCCCATCGCCGATTGCGGAAATTCGCGTTCCGGCATCATGATCAGTTTGTTGTCGGAAGACTCGACCTGCACCGAATGCAACAAATCAGCAAGGATGAATGCCATGACCCATATAAATACCGTGAGGTAGTAACCCACAGCAAAAAGCCAATCTTCAAAGCCGGCATCGATTAATCCGGCGATGAGCATTGCCGCCGCAGGAACCGCAGGACAGAAAATATTTCCCGAGCGTCTGAGGCGCATAATCGCGGTCTTCGCTTGCAGAGCGGTCGTACCAATTAAGAGATAAAAAGGAAACACTCCAAGCAGCCCTGACCATTCCGCAATTGCCAGATAACTGTTTCCATGCTCTCGAATCATTCGCGAATCGACAAAACGCTTTCGTGTTAACTCAAAATAGGTAGTGTTTTGTTCGCTGATGCTGGTGCCGAAGCCGCTGCCGAACCAGGGATGTTCTCTGATGACCGCCACTGTCTGGTCCCATGGGCCCCTGCGTGAGGCCATTACATCTGCGCCTGACTTGCCTTTGTACAAAAACAGCGAACTGATGGACTGGGGACCGCTGTCTTCGATCATCCCAGTAGGTTGCGGAATTAATACTGCGGTAACGGCTGCGATCGCAAGCCACGCTGCTATTCCGCCGATCATAAGGCGATACCGGCGCATAGCGATGGACACCATCAAACAAGCGACCGTCGCACCAGCGATTCCAGCCCGCGCATATGTACTCATCAAGAGCGCTATTGCCAGCGTGAGGCCAAGTCCCAGACGGCGCTTGGTCATAGTCGATTCTGCGCACAAAAATCCCCACAGCATGACCGGAACTATCACCACGCCCACAATTGCTCCCAGGGAATTCGGGTTTCCGAAGATTGACCATCCCAGCAGGAAGTAGGCGACGGCAGATCCGTAAGTCGTAAATTCGCACGCTACCAGCAGCTTGCGGAAAAATTTTTCCGGCTCAAAGAAAGGGACTGCGAGCCGCGCGCCTGTAGCTCCATATAGAAAGAGCAAGAATAGGCTCAATGACTTCAAAAGCGCCTCTTGGGGATACGCGGACACCGAAGCCGAAACTACCGCGGACAGTACACAAGAAACCGCAAGCAGATGAATCAAACCGAAATGGTGGTCGGGATCTCGCATATAAATTGCGAGTCCGACTACGGCCCCTATCGCGAGCACAATCCAGCGCCCCTGGAGCCACAAACTGCTTAACGGAAGGTCGATTCCAGCCCAAAGAAACGCGGCCATCAAGACCATGAAGAAACACTTTTTATATTTGACAAGCGAGAACAGCAGGATTTGCAGGCCGATGGCTGTGCCGAGTAGGTGCGGATTGGCCAGATATTGCGGCCGGAAAAACAGAAGCAATGCGAGCACGGCAACGCCGACGATCGAAATCCCCAAAGTTCGTGAGCCTGATTCGCGCATGCAAGGAGGCGTGATTAATGCTGCATAGACTTACTCCGATGATACTGATGCGTGTAAAGGACGCGGTTATTGAATGAGGTTCGCCGCCGTGGAGTTTCAGTCGAACGCGCCCGCGCTTTGCGATGCCGCATGCTGTCCCGACGGCAGTTCGATGAAAGGGCGTCGCCGTGTGGAACCATATGCTAACGCGGCCTCTGCAATCCCAGAGGCGCAGATCTGGGGAGAATAGTTCCGAATAATTCTTAAACTCTCGCGCGACATTTGCCTGCGCAAATCAGCGTCCGCGGCTATTTCCTGCATGGCGTGCGCCAACTCGTCCACGTTTCGAGAGTCAACCAGCCGGCCATTCGTCTTTACCAGGTCTGCAGCACATCCGACAGTCTGACCACAAATCACTGGCAGGCCGCAGGCCATGGCTTCGTTAACCACCAATCCCCAGGGATCACTGTGCGTGGGAAAAACCAGGCAGTCAGCCAGGCCGTAGTAGCGGGCGAGTTCGTCACGCTGCACAAAGCCTGCAAAGTGTATTGTTCCAGGAGAGATTGATTTTGCGATTGTTTCCAGTTCCAGCCGCAGTGGGCCATCGCCCACAAACACTAGTCCGAATTGCGATCGTAGATTTTCGTTGAGACTGCCATAGGCTTCCCATAATTCGAAAATACCCTTTGATTTCACAAGTCGGCCGGCAAAAAGAAAATATTGCGCAGGCAAGTTGAGGTCGGCTCTTACCCGAAGGGCGTTTTGCCGCACGTCATTTGCGTGAAACGCGAACAAGTCATTATCGACGGCGTTGGGAGCCATAAAAATGTGTTCTGAAGAAACACCCATTTGACGCGCGTATTCCGCCGACGCTGTTCCAGGAACGATGCAGCCGTCGCATTTATCAAAAAAATTCCTTTTTAGCGATTCGACTACCCGGTGGCCACCGCGATGGTCATTGGCAGTGCTTTCGCACCAAAGCAGAAATGGCACCCGGTCACGCTTGGCCCAGCGCAAGGCTTGCCAGGAAGCCAAGTAGTTATACCCGCCACAAATGATCACATCAGGATTCGCTTTCCGCAAAGACCGTGTGACCTTTTTATTCAGTAGCAGGTTGTATTTTTTCAGTCTGGTCCTCCACGAGGGCAAGACTTCATAGGGAAACTCTATTTCTTCCGCATACACCCGCCACTGCCGCGTAGAAGGATCAGTTTTCGCAAGGAAAATGACCTTCAAGTCGATTGCAGGATGCTGCGCGAGCGCATTAAATACTGGAATGCGGTACGGCGCGATGATCTCGGTAATGATGACCAGGCGATGCTTCATTGCGCCCACCTGCGATACACTTCCGCCATTCGTTGCGCCTGGTGAGTCAATGTGACCCGGTCAAGAATCACTGCTCGAGCGTTTTCCCCCATTCGCTCACAAAGCTCCTTATCTCGAAGAAGCCTAAGCATCGCTTCAGCCAACTCGTGTTCACTTTCTGGGGTTATCAGCATGCCGGTTTTGCCATGTTCAATGATTTCCTCAATGCCCTGCCCACGACAGGCAATTGCCGGTTTGGCGCACGCCATCGCTTCCAGGTAAACGCATCCCAGGCCTTCATAATTACTGGGCAACGCAAACACGGCACACCGCCGCATGGCCTTGGAGACATGATCACGGTCGTGTCGTCCACTAAAACGAACCCGGTGCGCGATACCAAGTTTCGCGGCAAGTCGACCGAGTCTTTCTTTTTCCGGTCCGTCGCCAATAATTTCGAGAGAGGAATCGGGGAGTTGGGGCAACACGCGTGCGAAGGCCCGCAATAGCAGCGCGTGACCTTTGATTGAAATGAGATTCCCGACGCTCAGCACGCTAAGAGGTGCAGGTGGCTCCTTCTCTGGGAGAAATTTTTTCACATCAACACCGTTCTGAATGACTGTTACGTCCGCATGTGCTTCAGCAATCACCCGTTCGCGCACCTTTTCGCTGATGCAGATTACTGTGCTCGCTGATCGATAAACTCTCTTCGCCACACGTTTGCACAACCGCCCGACAATTGTTCCAGCCTGTCGAGTAAAGAATGCGTCCAGCCCATGCACTGAAACGACAAAGGGAACCGACAGGCGATTGCTGACTATCTCAGCGGCGTGTCCGCAAGGCAGCGCTGCATGCGCGTGAATTACATCAAACGGGGTTTCGCGATGTTTCTTAAGTATGGTTGGCAGGATACTAGCTGCCAGGAATGCTCCTGCCGAGCAAAGGCCTGCATTTCCGGGAATGGAAAAATATTTCTTCCAGGTCACAGCCGGAGTTTTCGCATGGCGAGCCCGCCGGTAGAACGGTTGAGCCACAATGACTTCGTTCGCAATATCGAAGGCCTCCATCATTGCAAGGGGTTCGGCAATAAAGCCACCCTGCCCGGGATCTTCTATGGACGGGAAAAAAGGTGTGAGCGTTAGAACACGGAGAGACCGGGCCTGAGCGTTGGCGGAAATCTTCCGGACTTCATCACCAAACCTTGGAATTAAAACGGCGGCGCTGCTCACGATGCATTCCTCAGCTCGCGTTGTGCCACCGAGGTGAATGCTTCTTCCCATCGTGCAGTGATCACGTCCCAGTCGTATTTGGCGCTGAGCCTGCGGCCATTGGTCCCTAATTCTTGTCGCATAGCCGGGTTATTCAGCAGGTCCGCCAAGTAAGCGAAGATGCTTTCATCCGATGTAGCCTGATAGCCGGTCACGCCATGCAGCACAGTTTCCGGGGAGTAGTCGCTCTTCGCAATCACGGGCAGTCCACAGGCGGCGGCTTCTAAGATCACCTTCGGCGATCCTTCCCATTTGGAAGGGAACAAAAAGATGTCTGCGCTCTGATATTCAACTCGCAGGCTGTCCGCGGTGAGCAATCCTAAAAATTCAACGTTTTTCAGCCTCTCAGCTGTGGTTCGGTTTCGCAGTTCCAGAGCCAGCGGTCCATCTCCGGCAATGCGGAAGTCGGCTTGCGGAAATCGCGCCGCAGCGTCGATCACAATATGCGGCTGCTTGTAGCTCCGCAGCGAGCCGACGAACAATATGCGCGGACGCGGATTTCGGGGCTGGGTCTTATCAGGAACGAAGAATTTTGTGTCGACGCCGGTCGGAATAACTTTGCTTCGCAATCCATATTCGCGATCTAGACTCCTCTGCACGGACTGCGAATTACTGAACAGGTGATCACAACGAAGTACGGTTTGCTCCCAAAGTCGGATTGCCTCGGGCGCAATGAACGCTTCATTTCGGAGGTCTGACTGTGACTCCAGAGTTCCAATAGTTGTTCGGCGATCGCACCATTTTTTTCTCAGTTCCAAATACCATCGGCTTGCCGGCGATGCCTTCATGTAGAAGAGAATCTGATGCGCTCCGCATAAAAATTCGCGCAATATTCGGACAGTTTGCCGCCGCTGAGGCAGCTGGATCAGGCGCGTATTTTCGCGGGCAACAACTCGCGCGTCGGGATTGTCCAGCACAAACATACTGACGTGAAAACGCGCAGGATCGAGCCGCCTCACGATCTCACGAGCATTTCCCATTTGCGCATTGGGCAAATCCGCATCCGCGAAGCTATCCACCAGGATCCGAATCGGTTTCAATTGGTTCGAAACTCCATGCTTTCATTTGACTCAGTTGCGCCTGCCGGCGTGCGCTGTACCCACTTGCTGCGAAGCTCTCTCGCTTCGGCCGCGAATCGCAGATCTAAATCCCGCGACCGGAGAGACGCGGTCACATGCTTTTTCGCAATCTCAAGCAACTGCTTTCGTACCTTGGCATCCGCTCCCAACGGTAGCGGGCTCGCCTCACCGAAATCGCGACCGAACTTGAGCAATTGATCGCTGCCGGTGGCAAAATTCATTACCAGTTTGTAGTCGCCTTTGCGCACCGCCAGTAGGCGCGACGATAATCGCGTCTCAGTGCGAAACGGATTCGTACACCCGCAAGCACACTCCGTGATCACCGGCCACTCCCAGCCTTGATCGTTTTTTAGATTCTCCCAGCAACTCCGGCCTCGAAAACTTGCTGGCGCGGGAATATCGAGCGTGTCAAGTAAAGTCGGCGCGAGATCAATTAGTCCGATGGGGTACTTGAGCTCCCGACCCTGCGGATGGCCCGGAACCCGCATCAGTAGAGGCACGCGTATTAGCCCCTCGTGCATACTGAGGGGTGGATGAAACTTGCCACCGTGATCCAGGAATTCCTCGCCATGATCGGCAGTGATTGCAAGTGCGCAGTGCTCCCACAGATTCAATTCAACCAATCTTTTGGCGAGGCGGCCGATTTGCCGGTCTGCCCAGCGAACGCCGGCATCGTAGAGAGCCTCGACTGATCGTCGCTTCTTGTGCAGGCGCCGGGAGCTCAGGCCTTCTCTCGCCCAAAAAGCATTCAGACGCCGGGCGTCAGACAAATCGAGTTCGCTTCCCATTTCTTGCAGCGCCTCTGCCTTCGGATAGTAGGGTGCATGCGGATCCATCAGGTGAAGCCAAAGGAAGAATGGATCTGCGGAATTTTTCCGCAACCAGGCGATTGCACAGTCCACAATTACATCGGCAGATGGAAACCGACGCAGACTATCGAAGGATGCGCCATCGTTAACAATCGATCCCTGACAATACTGGAAGTAGATTTCATCGTAGGCGGCGCCAAGTCCGGGGAAATTGCGGCAGGCCTTCGACAGGAACCGGTTCGCGCGGCCGCGCAGTGATTCTTGTGCCGCGCGGTCTTTATATTCTCGGAATTCAGTTTCGCCAGTGGTAAAAAGATTTCGAAATACATCGAATCCGGTGTCATAACCGTGCTCAGCGCAGACGTAAGGGTTTCCGGCAACGAATGCTGCGTTTTTGAATCCGTACTCCTTCAACTCGGTCGCAATTGTGTTCTCGCCCGGCGCAATGCCAATCACATCCCGCCCCAGCGCCAATGGATATCGCGACGCTATTATCGCCGGCAATGAGTAGTAAGTCGGAATACCTGACGCGTATGCACTCCTGAACACAAAGCTCTCGCTAGCGAGTGAATCCAGAAAAGGTGTGATCGCTCTCCGATTGCCCGAGGTCGCCACACGATCAGCACGCAGGCAGTCTACCGTGATCAAGACCAGCGAACGCGGCCCGGCCTTCACATCGCTCCTTGATGTGCAACTCGCGACCTTAAATCCTGCCGCCTGGCTGATACCGTAACTCGCGCGTCGCGGTTCTTGAATGCTCCCTCGGTCACGATGGCATACAGGTCCTGATCGTGGACATACAGCAGGTCCGGATATTTCGATTCCAGAGCTGTCAGCAATGAATCCAACGCGGCTAGCGTAGATGATCGAAAATCTTTAAGCGTGGAATGAAAGTTTATGGAGTGAGTTGAGATGATGAAAGGAAGCCCGCGAGCAAAAGAATTGCCCGCGATCTGCAGATATTTATCGACTTCAAGTTCCCGATGGCTGGGCTCGAGGTCGATTGTGCGATAAAGATGCAACATGCCTGTGGAATCGATATGTGGGGCGTTCAGCCCGTTTCCCGGGCCGTTCTGCGCAATCCGAATTCCTGCCTCCGCCCACATGCAACGCGTGTTGCGATTGGCAAAGTACCCGGGTGCGCAGGCGGAAACTGGGCCCTCGCCAAAGAAAGCAGTAAAACATTCACGTGCCTTGCTGATTTGCGCCCGCTGAACATCTGTCGACAGAAAACCCACGCGCGGCTTCTCTGGGTTCCAATACTCGTATCCCACCCATGGCATTCGCCAATAGATATAGGGCGTTTCCGCTTCCCAAAAAAGGCGTAACAGGGCGGCCCGCTCTCCGCCTTTCGCCAGAGTATTCTCCACCGCCACCGGACAGAAGTGAGTCAGTCCGTGCATCGCCGGATAAAAAATTCCCCGCTTGATTCCATCCCTGTAAGTCTCAAACAATCCCGGCCGTGACCACGAGCCTGGCAATCCTTGAGAGAGAGGCAGCAGTTCGATCCCTTGGTACCCCCGCGCCTTCATCTTCTTGAAGTCGAGGTTGGCCGTACAAAAGGTCATGACCATGCACGGCGAACGGCCGGACGAATCGTGATGGCGAGCAAATAGGGATGCGATCGCGGAAATGTCATCAGCAGTCTCGAACGAATACAGGTCGTAAGGATTTTCGCCGAGCCTTATCCCGCGCGCCCGCAGCCACTCATATCCTTCACGGTCACGCAAGCCCAATCGTCCCCAGTCGTCGCTTTGGATCGCCACCAGCGGCCGCGAAAAGGTAAATCCCGACAGTTCTGATTCCTGTCGAAATAAGTTACGCGCAAAATCCAACAACTGGCCATCTCCTTTGTATGCGCAGGCGACTAGACGTAACCAAGGGCCTGCAAACGCGCTTCAATAATGTGCTGCTCCTGTTCGTCCATTCGCTGCGCATCATCGCGAAGCAGTTCGTTCAGTGCAGCCGTCAGAAGCTCTTCCAACGTACCGAACCGATGTGAAAACTTTTCCTCGGCGGCGCGGCACAATTTTTCCGGCAAAATGATTTTTCGCGTTTCATTCATGATTTAAGTGAACACAGTTTTTCTAAAACCTTGCCCTACTCTCGCCCAGGCAATTTTCGCCAGGTCGAGATCATCCTGATCTAAGCCGAAAAGGAAAATCAGTCCGATAAAAATTACATACGCAAACAAAAGCCCTGCGCCTGCAACTTTCCATTGCGCCTGAACTCCGCCCATGGCACGGGCCAAAAGCAAGGTGCCCGCAATCGAAACCGCACTCGGCCACGCTAATTTCAGGTAACCAGCGTTATACGGAAATACCTTCAGGATGCGCCGCACTGAGATCAATTCCCAGACATTGGTGATGATGGTGGTGATGGTAGTTGCGATCGCAGCCCCTGCAATACCCAAGCGTGGCACCAGACAAATGTTCAGCCCAATCATCAGGACCACATTTACCGCTTGAATCTTCATCAATTGCGCCTGGTTGCCGGACATCAGCAGAAGAAATCCGACTGATCCAACCGCACAGTTGAAGAGCTGCCCGGTGGCGCCGATCATGACCACCGCCGCGCCTGATTGAAAAGTCGTACCGAAAATTGACATCAGACTGTGCGCGTAGACGATAATGCTCAATGCCAGAGGAATGGTCAGCACCATCACCCACTTGGTAAGCGTGGCATAGAGCTGCTGCAGCACAGCATGGTTTTCGGCGGCATGCAGTTCCGAAATGATCGGCGAGAAGATCTGGTTCACTGAGTCCAGCGCAATGGCAACAAAACCGACTAATGCCATTGCCACCGCGTAGATTCCTACGTGTCTGGCGTCAAGGTAATAACCCAGCACGATCTTGTCTGATTGCGCAAGCAGGAATTGCAGCGCGGCAATTCCGTAAGCCACACTCGAAAATGCCACCACTTCGCGTTTGATGTTCAGACCCGATGCATTTCGCGTTTCGGCCGGGCTCATCCTCCACACCGACGCCGCCAGCAGGCAAAGAACCAACAATGCGCTTGCAACCTGCGCAGCCAGATATCCGGACAGGCCGAACCCCAGGCTGATCAGCAACACTGCGATAGCGATATTCGCCGGAGTGCCGGTGAAATGCGTAATCAAAGTGCGCCGAGCCACGTCGCGATATCCGGCCATCACCTGGCCCAGAAACAGATTTAAAACGCCCAGCAGCATGATGGCGGCGAAGGCCCATAAATACGGGATGAGATTGGGGGCGTGATAAAAGTTCCGCGCCACCCATTGACCTGCAAGCAACACCATCCCCACCATCAGCACATTTACCCCGGTAAGCAATCCCAAACTGCCTCGCAAAAAACGTCCCAGTTGCAAATAATCGCCTCGTGCACAATACGCGGCCACGAAGCGCGCTGCCGCCAGCGGCAACCCAAGGGAATTGAACAATCCCACGAATCCGATGATGGTCATGCCCAGCGCATATAGACCTAGTGCTTCCGCACCCAGGGTTCGCGCCAAATATATTTTGAAGAAATATCCGGCCGCCGCGGTAAAAATGGTTCCGGCAAAATAGACAAAAGATTGGCGCGAGATGCTACCCATACGGCTGCGGAATTCCGCGCCATTCGCGACCAGAACGGGCGCAAGCACGACAAGTTCCTGCGGAGGAATGTTGGTGGCAGCGCTCATGAATGACTATTTTCGAAGGATCAGCTTCTGCGTCGAGGATAGTGCAGCCCACACCGTGGCGATATGCCAAGATGGGTTCGCTTAAGTTAGACAACGGTTGCCGTATTAGCGGCTTATCAGGTCCCAGCTCAGCGGAGTTCCGCGCTGAATATCGCACACTGCGCGGCGTCCGAGAATCGCAGGTAAATGTCTGGTGTGCAAACCGTGCGCCGGACGAATAGAGCGAACGTTGTTCATGGTGAATGACTCGCCAGTTTTTAGGTCTTCTACAACGAACAGAGATCGCCGAAACTTCAAGCTGGCTCGCTCGCGCGCACTTGGCCCAAATTGCGCATCTCCTAAAGCTTTTTCCGCAAATCGCACTGCGTCCACCATTGCTCGAAATTCATCCGGCTCAAGTGAGAACGCACTATCGGGCCCGTGATCTGCTCTCGACAGCGTCAGGTGTTTTTCGATAACGCATGCCCCGAGCGCTACCGCCGCAATGGGCACAGCAATGCCCACAGTATGATCGGACAATCCTGCGGGAAGGCCAAACATCCTCGCCAGCTCGGGGATGGTTCGCAAATTCATCTCATCTGCCGGCGAAGGATACGCGCTCGTGCACTTGAGCAAGGCTATTTCAGTTGCACCCTCTTGTCGCGCCGCCGCCAGCGCCTCTTCAATTTCTTCAGCAGTTGCCATTCCGGTGGACATAATCAGCGGCTTGCCGGTCCGCGCCATCATTTGAATGAGAGGAATGTCAACTAACTCGAACGAGGCGACCTTATACGCTGGGACATCCATTCCCTCAAGAAAATCAACGGCAGTTTCATCAAACGGAGAGGAAAATAATGCCAACCCCGCATCATTAGCCAACTGCTTTAATTTCGGCTGCCATTCCCAGGGCGTGAACGCTTCGCCGTAGAGCTCGTAGAGCGAACGCCCATCCCAAATCGTCCCGCCATCGATGCGAAATTCGCTGCGATCGCTGCGAATCGTGATTGTGTCAGGAGTATAGGTTTGCAGTTTGATCGCGTCAGCGCCCGCATCTTTGGCCGCATCAATCAGCCGCGCGGCCCGCTCAAAATCCTGATGATGATTAGCGGACAGCTCGGCAATGATATACACCGGCTGACCCGGCCCAATCCTACGATCGCAGATCCGCACGTTTATGCTCATTTACCAGTGCTGGTAACGCCTCGACAGGCGGCTTGTCGAGAACTACCTGTCGAATGTATCGGGCAGCCTGGAACCCTCTAACTCCAGTGATTCCACTCAGAGCGAATCCGGCATTTTCAAAGGCTCGCCGCGAAGGCATATTTTCTTGCTTCACCAATGCGTGTACCTCTGTGAGATTCAATTGTTTTGCGGCCTCTTGGACGCACTCTCGAATAAGATGGCTCGCTAATCCAAAACCGCGTGCTTCCGGCGAGACGTTAATACTGATCTCTCCGATGCCTATATCTCTTTCTTCCACTCTTAATGCCGCAATCGGGGTTCGAGATTCTTCGGCAATCAAAAAAATCGATCGGTTATCAAGTAGCTTTTCACCGAACCAGTGTCGGTGCTCATCCCAGGATATAGTTCCGGAACTGAAAGATTTTCCTCGAGTTACTGGATCATTGGCCCACGTCCAAAGAAGGCTGCAATCATCCTGTGTTGCGCGCCGCAATCCTACGCCTGAAGCCCGCAACACACCCAGCACGCGATATGCGCCGCGTCCGTCGACGAGCTCTTTGCCACGGCGCGACATTTCTTCGCGCACTAATGGGGACTGAGTTAGGAGATCAATTTCCTCCGCTATCCGCTTCGGGCTTGCCTTTTGCCCCGGGATGTGTACGGCAATTCCTTTCTTACTTAGCGTTTCCGCTACTGGACGCTGGTTCTCGGCAACGTCAATAAGAATAGCCGGCAGGCCGAGAGCGCAAAATTCCCAACAACTTGACCCTGCCGCTGAAACGGCTATGTCTGCCCACGTCCCAAAACTAAACATGTTGTGGCTGCCGATGACCAGTTCGACGGTATTTTTAGAATCATGGTTTGATGGGTCCGACAGATCTTTATCCGGTGCGGTGCCTGTAACCAATTTTGTCTCGAGTTTCGTAGAGCATAATTTCACGGCCTCCACGAACCGGGGCAGCAGGTTTTTCGGGTCGCCGCCGCCCGTGGTCATAAGTACCTTGCTCGCGATTGCAGGAACCCGGCGATCGATTTGGCCCGCACCGGCAAATTCATGCCTCATAAGCGCAAATCGAGGTCCCAGTAACAATTCGCTTCCACTACATTCCGGATACATGGAACTGTCAGCATCGACATTTTGATTCAGTATCGCGTCCACAAGTTCAAATTCAGATCCGGGCGTGTCTTCTACGCGCAAAATCCGCCATTGCGCAGATCTCAGCAGAGCACAATAAGTGGCACTGAAATGATATCCATCCAGCACAATCCATTGCGGACGGCACGCGAACGCGTAGTTGCGCGTTTCACTGGCGTCTTCAGGAGTTCCGATAGGGGCAGTTAACTTCCGAATTCCAAACCCCTCAATTTGCAATCTTTGAGTTACGAAATGCGTCGTGGATGCCATTAGGAAGGAGACTTCTCCGCCGCCCTCCCTCCATGCCTGTGCGAGAGCGAGACAGCGCATAACATGGCCCGCGCCCGTTGCAAGGCTTGCATCAGCGCGAATTAAGAGCGGACCTAAAGCCATCGGGGACGTCTTGTCATGCCACACAAACTGGAGCAGGAGCTTGTCCTGAAAGCATTTCCTGCCAAGATTGTGCATGAACTAGTTGCCGGAAAGTATGCGCTTCATTTGCCTCGATAGTTTCTAAAAATCTAGCAATTCGTGCTATCTCGTCAGGATGCACCAGCTTCACCCCAACTTGATAAGCCGCAAACTGCTCCAGATATCCAAAAGGCCAATTCTCAAGCCAGCCACACAGGAACACAGGGATGCCATGCATTGCGCAGTCCAAGGCAGCCGTGGAAATGACAGTACAGCCGAACCAGATTTCCTCCATCAACTCTTCTGTGAGCGGGCCCTCTATCACCCGAACAACACGCTGTTCACCCCGCGAAAGCACTTTCCGAAGAATGAGGCGGCGATTGCGCAAACTTTCAGCGGGATGTAGCTTCAAGATTAATTCTTTGCCATTTATCTCTGCCAACTTCAGCAAGGGAGGCAGAACATCCGAGTAAAAAGACTCGGCTCTTGCTCCGGATGCTTCGTAATCTTCGGAAAAGAAGACGATAGCGGATTTGCATTTTCGGGAGACAGCTGGTGCGTTGAGAATCGGGGCACAGACTTTTACTCGATCTTGGGGAACTCGACAAGCCCTGACCAGATAATCCCGCTCCACCTCACCCTTCGCGAGCAGTACGTCCGCATGGCTTTGTTTGACAAGGTAATGCCCATCGAACGCACCATGATGTGCGCTGACCCACGATATCCGCCGGCGTTTCGCTAACAATCCCGGAATGTGCGTGTATGGATTGACGTCGTCACAGGACAAGACGGCATCCACCGGTTCCGCCTCGAAGACATTAATCCACGCGTTTCGCACTACCAGCCACTGTCGCAATGCACGATCAAATGAATCCGCGGCCCCACTCGAGAGAAGTGCTCCCAAAACTGGATGAGAAGTTAATCTGCTTTTCAAATCTTTCCAACGGTCGGAGAGTTCACTATATTCGCCTAGATCGATGTGCCCATTCGCGTATGAGGCCAGATCTGACTGTTCGACATTTTCAGGCAAGGTTTTCGCCCAACCGCTTGAACGTGCCGCCACAAGCAAAAACTTGCTATCGGGGAACCTTTCGGCGTAGTTGAGCGCTGTACGGGTGACATTCACGTATGCCGTAGGCAGAAGAATTACTGGTTCTTTGCAGCGTACTTTCTTGGGCGAGAGGAAGGCTCGAATTCGGTGCTCTGGGTCGTACTTGTCCCAGCTGATTTGCTTTATTTGGGAGTACGTAAGGTGCCGGCTGCGGTTATATAAATGCTCGAGCCGTCGGACGGATCGAGGCCCTCGCGAAAAACACCCAATTCCGCGTCCCAGGAGATTTTTCAAAAAACGCGAATCGAAACCGGCGCGACTTACAAACACTTCGTCACCCGCAGAAATATTGGAGACGATCCTTTGCAGTGCCACGATTCGGTATATCTGCTGAACGTATTGCATAGAGAGCACTTCCCACCAATCTATGCCATGTGCATCCAGCAAGGAACCTAGTCCCGCAGCCAACGCATTTCGCACCGGACCCGAGGCTACGCGCTGAAATCCCAGGTCCGATACTGGACACTGAAAAAAACGCCTCCATCGTTCATATGTACTCGCACCGGCGATTCCCATATCGATCACCTGGTCCCATCGCATTCTTGCCCAGGGCCCCGATTCTGCGACATCTTCGAAGTGGAGAAAGAGATATCTCATTTCCTGTTCGCTATCTGGTCACCGTACGCGAAATACCGGCTGACTCATTTTTCCTTCCAGAAAACGCTCAGGATTTGGATCTTCCACCCAACCCGCTAGAGTTTTAAGCACCGTGGCGTAAACCTCTAACGTCTCTTGCACGGCCACGCGGTCATGGGCCGATGTCATGTTGTGCGTCGAGATCATAAGCACGCCTCGTTTCACCGCCTCTTGTTGGAACAGATTTTTCAAAATCAGATCTTCGTTGTTGTAGCCGTCCAGAAATTTCAGCAGAGACCATTGGGGCCGTCCCACGCAACGAATTCTAGCCTGCAGCCCTGCTTCCTCAATCATCACATTCAGCCCATCCTGCAAGACCTTACCGTTCGATTGAATTTGTTGCAGAGCGTCGCTGGATTTGAGGATGTCAAGAACTTTCATAGCTGCGATCATGGACGCGACTTCCCCGGCGAAAGTGAAGCTGAAGAAGATATCGTCAAAACTTCGCATGATGTCCGCGCGCCCGACGACACAGGAGATCGGAAAGCCGTTTGCCATAGCTTTTCCGAAGCAAGCTATATCTGGGGTCACGCCAAACAGTTTTTGCGCCCCACCCAAACCGAAATGGAAGCCACTGCATATCTCATCAAAAATCAGGACTGTCCCGTTTTCTTTTGTAAGGTCTCGGAGCGCACTCAGGAATCCCGGTTGGGGCTCCTCAAAATTGAAAGGCTCTAAAATCACCGCCCCGAACTCGCCGGGATGCTCTCTGAACAACTTCTCGAGGCTACCGAGATTGTTGTATTGAAATTTGTGAGTTAGAGACCTTATGCACTCGGGTACCCCCGCGTTGCGGGTGGTGCTGCCGATGTACCAGTCTTGCCAGCCGTGGTATCCACAGCACGCAATGCGATCACGCCCGGTTACCGCTCGCGCCAGGCGGACGGCGCCAGAGGTAGCATCTGAGCCATTTTTGCCGAAGCGCACCATCTCTGCGCATGGAATAATCTCCACCAATCGCTCCGCCAATTCAACTTCGACGGGATGCGGAAGTGAAAAACTATTTCCTTTTGATAATTGATCAGCGACCGCCGCATTAACTTCGGGATGCGCATATCCCAGAATGTTGGGCAACAATCCCTGCACATAATCCAAATAAGTATTGCCGTCGACATCGGTGACTCGGCAACCCGTGCCAGATTTGAGAAAGACTGGCGCGGTGCCGTCCACGTATTGTGTACGTTTCTTGCTGAACGTCTGCGCAGCACTCGGGATCACTTTCATGGAGCGTTCAAGCCACGCCTGTGATTCTGATAACTGCAAAGGGTCGGCGGCACCGGCACGCGCCTCACTGAACAGGCTCCGGTAGTAACCTTCATTCGAGATTTTGGGCGCACAGCGAGGTCTTAACTCGACATCTTCTTCCAACATTTTCAGCACCATTTCGAAATTAGTATGGCCACAGAGCTTGGAATAAATTTCTCTTACGAATTCTAAGTCGGACGGATAGTCGACAGTCCATCGAACCGGAACGTCCAAGGGCAGCTGCTTATCATTCTCAACGCTGCATATCGCGAATTGTTCACGTTTAATGAAAGGCGTGACATGCTCCCGGTCCGATGGCTTTGTCGCCTCATGCCAGGCACATTCCAAAGCGCCAAATGAAAATATTTCTGTGTCAAGTCCGTCGGGATATGTGTATTGCAGTGTGTTGGATGCGTAATCCCATCTGCCGCCAGAAAATCTATCAATCACGCGATCGATTACTTGGGGATCGATCAGCGGGCAATCGGCGGTGATTCGAACCACAGACTGAGCATTGAACTTTTTCGCGACCTGATAAAAACGATCAAGCACATCGTTCTCACTACCTCGAAAACAGGCCACACCCTGATCGGCACAAAAACTTGCTATGGCATCATCTGAGGACCGATCGGTCGTTGCAACTACGATTTTATTGATGCCAGAGGCTCGTCGCGCTCGTTCGATCACGTGCCAGATCATCGCGTGGCCGCAAATATCAGCCAAAGCCTTGCCCGGAAAGCGAGATGATCCCATCCTTGCCTGAATGATGGCGACAACCGGTAACCCGCCGCGGTGGTTGTCCATAACGTTAATTTGCATATGCAGTCGCGTGCTCACTATGCTCCCATTTCGCAGGGTTGAGCAGTTCCTCCGGCGCCCTTGGCAAGGTGTCTTGCAATTCGTCGATTTCTTCAGGCGATAACTTCGGCCATGAGAATAGTTGCAGATTTTGTTCGAGCTGATGAAGCGTCTCGCAACCGACAACGACACTGGAGACCCATGGAAGCGAACGCACATAGGCCAGGCAGAGATCGGTCACGCTGCCGCGACGAAATTTCTTCGCCAGGGACTGAAGTTTTTGAGCGCAGTCTGTGTTATTGAAATCCGGGATAACCGGCCACTCTTCGGCTGAGTGCGCGAGTATTCCCTGTAGCAGCGCGCTACGGGCATGCACGACCACGTCTGGACGTTGGGTAAGCGCCTGTCCAATCTGCTTCCAGCGCCAATCCAAAACATTCATTGGAATTTGCAAGTGTTGGATTGCAGGATCGACGAGGGCCGCCAGCGCTTCGTGGGGATGGTAGATCGATGCGCCTAAAACCGAGACCTTGCCACCAGCCTGGTGCTCACGTAAACGCTGCCAGGCGAGCCCGCCCCATTTATCGTGATGCGTCCAATCGTGCAGCAGGAGGGTATCCAATTTTTCGGTGCCCATGGCACGGCACGAAGCGTCAACACTAGCATCGACGACCTCCCGCACTTCCGAGTCTGACAACCCTTCGTGCACACTCGAAAGATCCAGCTTAGTAATCACGTGCGTTCGTTGTCGCCCAGTAAAAGCTTCTCCGATGAGACATTCTGCTTCACCATACGCGCGCGCGGTATCAAAAGCAGCTACGCCCTTTGCAATCGCATAGCGCAGCATTTCAACCGCGCTCTGTTTTGTCGGCTTCCCCGTCCGGTTGACGCGGCCGTAGTTCATTCCAAGTTGCGCAGTGCCCAGGACAAATTGGCTATGCAGAGCGCAGGAAGGCTCGTGGTCAGCCAGCGAGCCGCTCGGCAGCGCAGCTAATTTGCGTGTGAGTTCGAGCCAACCAACTTCTCGGGGGTCAGCAACATTTTCAAAAAGGCGCGCGACTGACTGGTAATCGTTCCGATCATCGATGGTACAGCGGAGGTGGCTAAAATCTTCAGACAGTAAAATTTTGGGCGTGAAGAAGATTGACTTGCAATTTCGTTGCATCCATAAGCCAACATGCTCGCGGTCCTGAGGTGAAACTGCCATTGCGTGCGCCTTTCGCAACGCACCCACCGTGAATATCTCGCCACCCACTCCGTATGGCAGTCTGGCCAGCGCAGGGTCGGTATCAAGATATTCAGCTGCGCTGCATGCGAATGCCTCGATGAGTTCCAGTACCAACGCTCCGTCGGGCACAACATTATCTCCGGTGAGTCGCACCACCATGGTGTCGGCAGCAAAGGGGACAGTGGCAAGAAAATAGCGCGCGAGCACGTCATCCAGAGGACCGCGAAATACTTCGATCCCGTGTTTGAGTGCTGAAGCGCTCAGCAAATCATCGCTGGGATCGTCGGACGTCGCAAGAAGAGTTCGATGTTGCCGGTTGGCGGCACGGAGAGCTGCCAAAATCGCGCTGGGATATCCGGCGATCGGTAACAATGCCTTTCCCGGCAAACGGCTACTGATAGTGCGCGCCTGCAGGATCACCAGAGCGTTCATTCATCTCCCGAAGTTTCCAAGGTCACGCCGCGTATTCCGCAATCACTTTACGCACTGCGGTGATCACATCATTTACATCTTGATCCGTCATTGCATGAAACATTGGCAGGCTGATGAGGCGCTCATAACCAGACTCAGCCATCGGATAATCTCCAGGCTTGAAAGCAAATCGCTCGCGATAATAAGGATGCAGGTGCACGGGAATGTAATGAACGTTGATGCCGATGTTCTCCGCTCGCAGCGCCTGAAAAATCTGTGTCCGACTAACCGAGAGTGAATCTAAATCAAAGCGCACGGGATATAGGTGCCATGCAGGTAGCACGTCGTCTCGCACAATCGGTAAAGTGACGCCTGAAAGAGTGTGCAGGGCTTCGCTGTACTTCGCGGCAATTTCTCTGCGACGCGCCAAATTTCTTTCCAGCTTCGCGAGTTGCCGCAAGCCCAGCGCGCAAGCAACGTCTGTCAACCGATAATTGAAGCCGAGCAGGACCATCTCGTAATGCCATTGGCCCTGAATCTGGCGTTCACGGGCCTCGCTGCT
>Ga0157372_10002278_pt1 | contig 20792 bp, 13 predicted proteins | sample C55metaG_FD_115307 | JGI IMG/M metagenome (GOLD analysis project Ga0157372, IMG submission 115307) | Corn rhizosphere microbial communities from Kellogg Biological Station, Michigan, USA - C5-5 metaG | ecosystem: Host-associated > Plants > Roots > Rhizosphere > Soil | place: USA: Michigan... | reverse complement strand
TGTGAAGAGATTGTTTTAGACATGCTTTACAGGATTTCGCATGATTATCAGGATTCATCCTGTAAATCCTGACTAATCCTATTAGTCCTGTCCAAATACCTATGAGCCTTTTCGACATCCTCCCTCTCGCGTTACGAAACTTGCGCCAGGCAAAACTGCGCGCGGTGCTGACCACCATGGGCGTCATCGTCGGCGTCGCAGTGATCGTGACGATGATTTCGTTTGGTCTTGGTTTGCAGAGCAACATGCTCGCGCGCTTCAAGGCGCTCGACCTCTTCAACGAGGTTCTGGTTTTCGGTCGCGGACTCGGCAATCTTGCCGGACTCGATCGGTCGCGCGCGAGAGACGAAGGTGAAAGACGTGATAGCCGCGGGCGCTCCACTCAAAACCCAACGCGTATTCTCGACGATGCGGGCGTCAAAGAGCTTTCAGCAGTCCCCGGAGTCGCTTATGTCGAACCAAACGTCAATTTTCCTGCGTACGTTCGTACGAACGGTAAATTGCAGACGCAATATGTCGGCGGCGCGAACATCCCAAACGCTTCAACTCGATTTCAACACTTCGCGGCAGGAAAGATGATCTCCAGTCCAACAGCCGGCGAAGCGGTTGTTTCCGAACGCTTTGTTCGCGACTTTGGTTTCGAGAAGCCCGCTGACGCAATCGGAAAGACTCTCGAGTTACTTGCGCCGCCCGAGCAAAAGAGCGAAGGCGAAGACAAAGAAGAAGAAGAGGAGACACCGAACTTCTTTGGCATACCGTTAGACGATCCGGGATTTGACGAATCGGCTGCCGGACTACAGACGCGAACATTTCAAATCGTCGGAGTTCTCGGCGAAATCAAGCAAGGCGCCGCTCAGGGTGCGATGCGTGGCATCACTCCGTGGGCCGGCATCTACGTTCCACTCCAGATTGCCAATGTATGGACCAAGGAACATCGTAGCCCGATGAGCCGTGTGGCGTTGGCGCTCGCGCGACAGGGAGGAAACCTCACCGAAGGGCAGACTGAAGGTTATGAATCGGCGACGGTGCGGGTCACGGATCCGGTCGAGCTAACTCCCGTACGGGAGAAAATTACAGACCTGGGATTCGGCAGCTTCTCGATTGTCGACGAGCTGGATCAGATTCGAACTGTATTTCTGATCATCGACTCGGTGTTGGGACTGCTTGGCGGGATCTCACTCCTGGTCGCTTCTTTCGGAATTGCGAACACGATGATCATGTCGATCCTCGAACGCACGCGCGAGATCGGAATCATGAAAGCGATTGGTGCGGAGGATCGCGAGATCAAGTTGATCTTTTTTGTCGAGGCAGCGGTGATCGGGTTTGTTGGTGGTGTTGTGGGAGTGCTTTTGGCCTGGGGAATTGATGGAGTCGCGAACCGTCTCGCTTACAGGTTCATTCTCAAGCCACAAGGCGCGTCGTTCATCGACTTCTTCGACCTGCCACCATACCTTTGGTTGGGCGCGATCCTGTTCGCGCTGATCGTGTCGGTACTTGCGGCACTCTATCCGGCGTCACGTGCGGCGCGCATCGATCCCGTTCGCGCCCTTCGCCACGATTAGTTTAGGCCGCAAAAAGGCACAAAAGGCACACAAGAAAAGTAACTCGGGCGTCTTACTTGAATACTTGTTTTGTGTCTTTTGTGCCTTGTTGCGGCTTAACCAGCGAGGGGTTTGCCACAACGATTACAGAATCTCGCCGACATATCTTTCTGCGGCGCATCGCAGTGCGGACAGTTTCGGCCAACTTTCAAATTAGCGCCGCACGACGAACAGTAATCAGACCCCGCAATGTTCGCGGCGCCGCACGTTCCGCAACGACCCGGTAATGGTGGAACATACCCGCCCGCTTTGCCTGCGATGTGATCTTCGATTATCTTCCACGCGTCTTCAGTAACTTTGTATTGCCAGTAAGCGCCAAGTGCCGCCAACGCCAGGAGTGGTGGAAAAACGATGACGCCGACAGCGGCCACGGCGGCTTTGTCGAACCACTTTTGCATTCCGATCTCAACGCGCGTACCGCCAGGCTCCGGTGTGACCTTGATCGTGAGCGCCGAGGAGAGTCCGGTCAGATCTCGAAGGGTGTTGGACTTTCGCGCCTGGACAATGCTGGTGTTCGACACCTGAAACGTCTGCACTTCATATTCGCTGTCAAAAAGCGTTCGCAGTGCCGCGCTCAATTGCGGAATGTCGGCTTCAACACCGGGATAATATCTGCTGTCCATTTACTAATTAGCTTCCTTTCGATGCGGACTCGTCACCATTCTACGGTAACAACCAACATGAAAACCATTCTGACTATCTTTCTATTCGTAGCTCTTACGACGCATCCGCCATTTGCGTTCGCGCAGAATGCAATCGACGGCTTCAACTCTCAACGTGTCGTGGCGCAGCGCCGCCTGGAAGAACAATTTCGCAGTGTTCCCACGCCCGAATCGGCACGCGAACACTTGCGACGTCTCACACTCGAGCCGCACATAGCCGGCACAAAGGAAGACTACGAAACAGCGCTCTACGTGCGCGACCAGTTGCGCAGCTATGGACTCACGGCCGATTTGAAGGAGTATGACGTTTGGCTCAACTACCCAAACACGCCGAGCGTGCTCGAGTTGATAACCACCCGTCGTCAAAAACTGAACACTCACGAAGCGGTCGTTCCCGGCGACCCGTCTTCATCCAATCCAAAGATCACGCCACTCTTCAATGGTTATGCCGCGAGTGGTGATGTCACAGCGCCAGTCGTCTACGCAAATTACGGTTTGCCAAACGACTACGAGGCTCTCAAGAAGATCGGAGTCGACGTCAAAGGCAAGATCGTGATCGTGCGTTACGGAAATTCGTTTCGCGGCGTGAAAGCGAAGGTCGCGGAAGACCACGGTGCGATCGGTTGCATCATCTACTCCGATCCCGCCGACGATGGTTACATGCAGGGCGATGTTTATCCGAAAGGACCATGGCGTCCGGTTGCGTCAGGTCAGCGCGGTTCGGTCCAGTATCTTTTTGATTACCCGGGTGACCCGCTGACTCCCGGCAAACCTTCAATTCCCGGCGTGCCGCGTTTAAAACCGGAAGAAGCGACGGACCTCACGCGTATACCTGTGCAACCGATTGCTTACGACGTCGCGAGAACCATTCTTTCGCAACTGAAAGGACCACTTAGACCAGGCGGCTTTCAGGGCGGGTTGCCGTTTGCTTATCACGTCGGTGGGACCGACGACGTGAAAGTCCGTTTGAAAACGGACATGGATTATCGTGTCAGAAAGATCTGGAACGTCGTCGCGCGCATCGACGGCAACGAAGAAAAGGATCGCTGGATTATTCTCGGGAACCATCGCGACGCATGGGTGTTCGGCGCGGTCGATCCAAACAGCGGCACGTCGGCGATGTTGGAAGTGGGTAAAGGGTTTGGTCAATTACTGAAACAAGGTTGGAAGCCGCGACGCACGATCATCTTGTGCAGTTGGGACGCGGAAGAGTATGGCCTCGTCGGTTCAACAGAATGGGCGGAAGAGTTGGCCCCGGAACTGACAGAGAAAGCGGTCGCGTATCTGAATCTCGATGTTGCAGTTTCCGGTGCACATTTCGGCGCGTCGTCGGTGCCGTCGTTGTGGAAACTCATGCGCGCCGCGACGCGCGACATTACAGATCCGAAGACTGGTAAGAGCGTCTATCAGCAATGGCAGGATCGTGCGCGTGAAAATCGTCCCGAAGATGATGAGAACAAAGGCGAGGCACGCATTGGAGCGCTCGGATCGGGTTCAGATTACACGCCGTTTCTGCAGCATCTCGGAATTCCCTCGACTGACATGGGCTTCGGCGGTGATTACGGTGTCTATCACTCGGCTTACGATTCGTTTTACTGGATGGACCATTTCGGCGACCCGGGATTTCGTTATCACGTCGCAGCGGCGCAGCTTTGGGGCACGCTGGCGTTGCGTTTAGCTGAAGCTGATGGATTGTCGTTTGACTACACTGACTACGCGACTCAAGTTCGAGATTACTTTGTCGAAGCGATGAAGATTGCGAGACGACGCAACCTCGCCGGTTCGCTGGATGAGAAAGCCGAGAAGGCCATGACGTCGGCGATCGACGACTTTGCGCGGGAAGCGGAACGAATCGAGAAGAGCCGGCAGGAGGCTATTCGCGATTCGGATCGCCAGCGGCTCGCGAAGATCAACGACGCGTTGGTCCAGGCTGAGCGGCAGTTTATCGATCCGCGAGGTTTGCGCGGGCGCGCCTGGTACAAACATCAGATCTACGCGCCTGGTTTTTACACTGGCTACGCCGCACAGCCGTTGACGGACTTTCGTCAGGCGCTCGACGATCGCAACAGTGCGAATGCGAAGGAGTCGTTGGAAAGAATCATCGAAGCCATCAAGCGCGCCACTGCCACGTTAAAGGATTAGCCACAAAAAGGCACAAAATGCACAAGAAGGAATTTCTCTCTTTTGTGCTTTTTGTGCCTTTTTGCGGCTAGTTCTTCTTCGCCTTCTTATCGACGACTTCAGGCGGAAGCTTGTTCACGGCTTCGAGGATGGATTGCGCGTCTTCATTCAACAACTCGAAGCTCGCCACCTCGGCATCACCCTTTGCCTGTGCGCTGAAAGGCTTCAACTGCGTCATGATCGTATTCACGGACTGTGCCAGCTTTCTCAACGACTTTGAAATCAGCGGATTTCGCTCGTCGCGCGCGCTCACGTCGTCAATGTTCGTGATTGCTTCATCGAAGATGCGCGCGATGTCTGCGACCAACTCCGCACGCGAGCCCGTCGGCAGCTCACCCCATCGCTCCGAATCTTTCTTTAACTGCTTGGCGTTCGCGCCACTCGATCCGTTAATCACCATCAGTCGCCGTTCGGCGGCCTTGATGAAAACATCGATACGCTTGTCGAGCGCCTGAGCCTCTTTAACGAGATCGACTTCCTTTTCGTTGAGATGATCGCGCTTTTGCGGGCTTGCGGCTTGTGAAACGAAGCTTGATCCAACAAACAGGGTACACAACAAAGCAAGCAGGGTTCGGGTGATCATGGCTGATTACTCTTAGGGGTTGGGGTCGGAGTTTCTTTAGGTTTCTCGTTGTCCTTGTCGCTGCTCTTCTGGGTCTCACGATCGCGGACGACAGTATGGCCGTAGAATGAATTGAGCGCCTCAGTGCGGCCCGCGCGAGCGAAATCTTCAACTTTCTTGATCCAGACGGCAAATTCAAGCGGCGTGGTACGGCGCATCGCGGTCAAACGTGGACCATGCGAACGAAGCGCCAGCTCCAGTTTCTTATATAAATCCCTCGTCTTGTTGCTGTCGCGTTTGAACGAGCTGAGAAAAGCCAGCGCGTTTTCCATCAACGCGTGATACATGCCGACTTCAGTCGACGCGGCTTCGAAGTTTCCCGCTGCGGTGTGCTGTTCGGCGACCGTCAGGTGCGCTACGGCAAAGTTGATGATGAGCTTGAGACGATCAGATGAATCCTTTGTTTGTTCGATCTGCGCGCGCTCGTCTTTGACGATCATCTTGAATGGAGGCGGCGCAGGCAGCGGTGTCGGTTGCGCGTCCTGGGCGCAGACGGAAGGAGCAAGCGCGAAAAACATCAACAGCAGAAATGCTGACGATGAGATCGGCGCGATCCGGCGCTGCGCTTCAAAAGTCATTTTGCTAGGGCTTTCTCTTTGCACCCTGTTTTAGCTCAATCTGCCTTTTAAGCATCGGCAGTCGCAGGTTGACTTTCTCGATCTCGAGCTGATTGGTTTTTGCATCAGCTGCCGAGAGGAACTTTTGGTACGAGGCAAGTGCTTCGGGGTATTCTCCAAGATAATCATGCGACGTGGCAATAAAATAATGGGCCACTGCAACTTCCGGCTTAGTAGTTACGATCCACTGATACTCCGGAATCGCCTCCTGATAACGCTTCGACTCATACAACGCCGTCGCTAGATTCGCGCGCGCGACGTAATTGTCCGGATCGATTTTCACTACCTGTCGCAGGATGTGTGCTGCTTCCGGAAAACGACGCGCCTGGACCAGGGCTGCGCCGTAGCCCAGGGCATACTCAGGTGCGTCCGGTTGAAGCTCGGATGCTTTGCGATAAAAGTCGAGTGATCGACCAGGATCATCTGTCCGGTATGAAGCTCCGAGGCGTCCGAGGAGTGTTGCGTTGCGCGGATTTTTCTCGAGAAGTTTTTCAAGCGCCTTGCGCGCGGTAGCGGGGTCGCTGCTATTCGCGGCTTCGATCTCTTCCGGTGTTCCGACAACGCCGCCGCCCGCTGTTGGTTGTTGAACTTCGAGCCCCGCTGCCTTCGCGACCGCCAGTGCCTCATCGGCCCTGCCTGCCTCTTGCAGGACGTGAGCGAGACGCGATGCAACACCCTTGTCCGCAGGTTTGAGTTTCGCTGCTGCCTTCAGATCCGTGATCGCGAGTTCGTAATTCTTTTCGTCAGCGAGTAGATCTGCGCGTTCTAGGAGTGCAGCGAGGTTTTCAGGCTCTTCGGTAAGCACGCGATCGAGTGTTGTCTTCGCGGCGGCTTTGTTGCCACTTGCTTTTTCGGCGATTGCGAGAACGACCCAGGCGGATGCGGGCGCCTCGGGAATCGCGGTTGCTCGTTTCGCGAGTTCGAGTGCTTCTTTCGCGTCACCTGCGCGAAGACGGATCTCCGAAAGCAGGCGCAGCGCCACGCCGTCTTTGTTATCGACCGCAAGAGCCTGGCGGAACTGTGGTTCAGCCTCTTTGTCGCGCTGTTGTCGCATCAACAGTGCGCCCAGAGCGGAAAAGGGAAATGACCAGTTCTTCTTGTAAGAAATGGCAAGGCGAAACGCCGCTTCAGCTTCAGGCAGACGTCCGAGAGATGCGAGCGCGTTCCCGCGTTGAAACTCAGCTTCGGGGAATTCTGGACGCACTTTGAGAGCCTGTTCGTAAAAGCTGATGGCCTTCTCCAATTCGCCGCGCGCATGTGCGCTCTGTCCGCGTTCGAACAAACGCACAGGGTCTGTTGCAGCGTCGCCAAAGGCTTCTTCCGTTTGCGCGGCAGAAGAGGCACAAAACAGCGTCAAGGCTGTTACGGTCAGCAGAATTCTTTTCCAGATTGAGCGGTTCACTTCAGACATGAAGAACGAGTCCGGGGAGGCTTGGATGTTAGCACATTCTCTGCGTAATCTCTGCCACAGATGACACGGATTAAAGCGGATTCATCCGTAGTGATCCGTGTAATCCGTGGCTAAAATTGTTTCTGGGATGCTGGTTGCGTTGCAATTGATGCATAAGCTACCATGCCGGGCACCCAAATGCATGAAATCAAGGAAGAAAGACTGCGAAAGCTCTTTCGCGAGTTCGGGTCGGTAATCGTCGCTTACTCCGGCGGTGTCGACAGCAGCTATGTCGCTTACATCGCGAACGCGGAACTTGGACCACGCGCAGTTTGCGTAACGGGTGTCTCAGCCAGTCTTCCTGCCTACCAGCGCGAAGAGATCGATCGCGTCGTTGAACGATTTGGTTTCAATCACGAAATGATCCAAACGGAAGAGCTGGAGAACGCCGGCTATCGCGCGAACAACCCCGATCGCTGCTTCTTCTGTAAAGATGAGTTGTACACGAAGCTCGAGGGTGTCGCACGTAGTCGCGGTATCGAAACCATCGTCGACGGTTCTACAGTCGACGATCTCGACGACTATCGCCCAGGCCGGCAGGCAGCCTCGCAGCATGCGATACGAAGTCCACTGATCGAAGTCGGTTTGAGCAAGAGCGAGATTCGTGAATTGAGTCAGATCGCGGAGCTGCCCACCTGGGACAAACCGGCGAGTCCTTGTCTTTCGTCACGCATCGCGTATGGAACCACAGTTACGATTGAACGACTGAGTAAAGTGGATCGTGGTGAAGAGATTTTGCGCGAGTTTGGATTCAGAGAGTTCAGAGTCCGCCATCACGATCAACTCGTTCGTCTCGAGATCGCGCCTGCTGAGATGGACCGCGCACTGCGAAAAGAGTTGCTTCAGGAACTGGCGACGCGATTTCGTGAATTAGGTTTTAAGTACGTCACTCTCGATTTACAAGGTTTTCGCAGTGGTTCAATGAATGAAGTTTTGTCTTAATGGAGAGACTCCAATGGCCACCACCATGTACAACACGATGTACGTCGACGACATTCGTGAGATCAAAGAAGAGAATCCATTCGAATCGATGATGTCGCGATTCGATCGCGCCGCTCAGTTGCTCGACCTCGATCCGGACCTCTACGCCGTATTGAGAGTGCCCAACCGCGAGCTGAAGGTCTACATACCGACCAAAATGGATTCAGGCCGGATTCAGGTGTTCGAAGGTTTCCGCGTGCAGCATAACTTCGCACGTGGTCCAGCGAAGGGCGGAATCCGTTACGCGCCTGACGTGAACATCGACGAGGTCCGTGCGCTCGCAGCCTGGATGACGTGGAAATGCGCGGTGGTCAACGTTCCTTTTGGCGGTGCGAAGGGAGGAATCATTTGCGACCCGCAACAGATGTCCGTGGGTGAGCTCGAGCGCATGACGCGGCGTTATGCCGCAGAGCTGCTCGACTTCATTGGTCCAGAAAAGGACGTTCCTGCTCCGGACATGAATACCAACGAGCAGACGATGGCGTGGATTATGGACACCTACTCGATGCACGCGCGCCACACTGTGACCGCTGTGGTCACTGGAAAACCGATCGACCTCGGCGGTTCATCGGGCCGGCGTGAGGCGACCGGTCGCGGCATACTTTTTGTTGTCAACGAGGCAATCAAGCGGTTCAAGATGACCCCGGCTGAGACTCGCGTCGTCGTTCAAGGGTCGGGAAATGTTGGCGGAATCGGGGCTCGGCTATTGCACGACTCAGGCTACAGGGTTGTAGCGATATCGGACATCCATGGAGGAATTTACAACCCGAATGGGATCAACATCCCTGACGCCCTGGAGTACTTAAGGACCACGCGATCCTTCGAGGGCTATGAGGGAGTCGAGTTTGTAAGCAACGAGGAATTGCTGGAACTCGAGTGCGACGTGCTGGTCCCAGCCGCAACTGAGAACCAGATCACCTCCCAGAACGCAGATCGGATCAAGTGCAAGGTTCTGGCTGAAGGCGCAAATGGTCCTACGACGGCTGCGGCAGACGAGATACTGCACCGGAACGGGGTTTTTGTGGTCCCCGACATTCTCGCGAATGCGGGTGGGGTGACGGTCTCGTATTTCGAGTGGGTCCAGGACCGGATGGGTTACTTCTGGCGCGAGGATGTCGTCAACGAGAGACTCCAGGACAAGATGGTTGCGAGCTTCAACGATCTGTGTCGTTATGCCGACTCTCATAACGTCGATACCAGGACCGCGGCGTACATGTTGGCCATAGACCGTGTGGCCTATGACACACGCATGAGAGGCATCTACGCGTGACCGAAAAAACATAATCATAATGCCGCTAAGTTGTGAAAAAGGCTTGATTTCCGATTTAAGGTAGAGTATGGTCTGGCATGATTTAGACTCGGACCAGCGTTAATATTTCTCAACAATTGCGCGATGGTTTAAGGGCCGAAATCGTTGACAAGGGGATGTTCATTTCCTATAAGAAATGAACACAGTTCAGGAGCCACTCGGGAATAGCAATTAGTGGAATAGAGTACTACGAGAAAGGCCGAAGTATTCTGTTTACATCACGGTCCGAGCGACGCCGCTGGTCCTTTGTTGGTCCAGCGGTTAAATGAATTGACAAACTGTAGTTGGGGCCTCCGGGGGACAAGATGTTGATACTTGTTCGGATACGGCGGCACTATCACGAAATTTTTTATTACTCATTTCGCAGGAGGAATGCGATGAGACTCGCACATAGAGCGCTTATAGCTGCGCTCGTATCGTTGGTGCTGTGTGCCGCAGTATCAGCACAGACTATAAGGTCGGCAGACGACCCGCGTAATCAGTCTCCAGCGGTCGGTACCGGTGGTCCAGAAGGTGGCCCAACCGGGCTTTTTACTATTTACGATGGTTCAACGCTGCGTAAAGGGGAGTTCACGTTCAGTATTGCGTACAGCAATTTCGATCGTGATCCGGGCAATGTCGACATCGTCGACATACCGTTGAGCTTCAACGTCGGTGTTAACGACCATCTCGAGCTTTTCTTTAAGACAACCGGCTATCGCGGGATCAAGGTCAATAACCCGCTGAACCTGTCAAGCTTCTATCTTCCAAACTCACAAGTGTTCTGTGGCACCACGTTGTGCCGTCCAGCAGCCATCATCCTGGCGCCATCTGGACCAAACGTAGGAACAATAGCGGGCACGGCACTGTTTCGTCCGTTGAACAATCAGCCGTTCGTTCAGTTCCCGTTTGTCGGTGGTTCGGCAGGAACGTTTGGATTGGCACCCGGTCAGGGGCAGTTTGGTTTCCCGGGCTTCAACGCGCAGCTCGGACCGCCAGTGGTCCAACCGAACAGCGGCACCTTTGGGTCGGCTGATAACTTCCCGGGAATCGGCTCGCCAGCCGGCGGCATTCTGCCCGGCGTCGTGTTAGCAACTACAGTACTTCCAGCAACTGCGCTAACGCGGCCGATCACTGTCCCGCTCACGTTCACCGTCGCGCCGTCATACTTGCCTGACGCGCCGTTTATCAATCGTCTGTATGGCGAGAGCAGCTTTAATAACCTGGTGTTTGGCGCGAAGTGGCGCTTCACCGGACCAAATAACCCGCTTGGCGTAGGTCTGGTCGGGTTCTATCGCTGGCACTTGGATAAAGCTGACGATCTCTCAGGCTTTAATCAGTTGCAGCGTGGCGCCGGCGGCGGTGGTGACATCGGTGACTTTGGTGCGGTTCTTTTCGTAGATGGTCGCCTGCACAAGCACGTAAACGTCTCGGCGAACATCGGATACATTCTGAACAGCAATCCCAAAGGACTGGGCGGCGACTTCGTGTTGCTGGATCGGCCAGACGAATGGCTCTCCGGCATTGGTTTCGACTTCCCGATTAACGAGCACTTCCAACCGATCGCTGAAGTAAGATCTACCGCATATGTCGGCGGCAAGACACCGAATGCTTTCAATAACAATCCGGTCGAGGCTCTGGGCGGCGTGAAGATTTATCCGCGACGCTGGTTTGGATTCGGTCTTGCTTATCGCAGGCACCTGAATCCCCAAGACCAGGATCACTTCAACCCGGCTGACTTCAACATTCCGATTCAGCAGGTCACAAACGTTAACGTGATCGGAAGAGGTCTGGTTGTGGTTCCGGGAACATCAAGACCAGTTACCTCGCAGGGATTCCCACTCGGGTTCAATTTCTCCGAGGATGAGCATGGCTTTATCGCCCAGTTCTTTGTGGGACGTCGCAATTCAAGGACGCCGCCACCGCCACCAAATCAGCCACCAGTGGTTAGCGCTGTGAGGCCGTCGATCAGTTCGGTTCTGCGGCCCTGCCCGCCGCCAACAAGCTCGACTACCTGTACACCAACGGGTAACGAGGTTACGTTGGTTGCTGAAGCGACCGATCCAAACAACGATCCACTGCTCTATACCTGGTCAGTGACGGGTGGCAGACTCAGCGGCGAAGGCCGTCAGGTCACGTGGGATCTTTCTGGTGTTCAGAACGGTACCTATACCGCGACTGTGGAAGTTGCAGACGGCGCAGGCCTCAAGGCAAACGGATCGGCGACGGTAACGGTAGCCGACTGCTCCGGCTGCGTTGCACCGCCGCCGCCGTGTCCGACAGTTTCGGTGAGCTGCCCGACTGACATCGACGCAGGTCAACCGATTACGTTCACTGCCAGCGTCACGGGTGGTCCAGAGGGAGCCACATGGACGTATAACTGGTCAGTCTCTGCGGGAACGATCAGCAGTGGTCAGGGAACGTCGACGATTACTGTCGATACTACCGGTCTCGGTAGTCAGAGCGTGACCGCCACCGTCAACATTGGCGGCGCGGATCCGAGCTGCAACAACTCGAATTCGTGCACCACGGCTGTCAAGCCGACGATAGTACCGGCGAGGAAGTTTGACGAGTATGGCAACATCCGGTTCAACGATGAGAAGGCCAGACTCGACAACTACGCGATCCAACTGCAGAACGAGCCTGGATCGACCGGAACGATCATCGTCTACGGTAGCTGCGCCGGTGAAGCGCAACAACGTGGCGACCGCGCTAAGGACTATCTCGTCAACACGCGCGGAATCGAAGCCGGACGTATCACAGTCATCGACGGTGGTTGCCGTGCAGAGCTGAAGGTTGAGCTCTGGATCGTGCCGCAAGGTGCAACTCCACCGGCAGCCGATACGTCAGGAGCCGTCGAGCCCTGTCCGGAATGCAGGAGAGCTCCGCGCCGGCGCAGGGGACGTGGTGACGAATAAAACCGAGTAAGCCTCGGCTTATCCCTGGCTTACCTTGCCAAACGGGCGATGCTTCCAAAGAGGCATCGCCCGATTGCTTTTAAGGGGGAGACGGGGAGACAGGGTGACGGGGTGACGGGGAGATACGGAGACGAAGTGACCACGAGATATTGAGAAAATCACCGCGTCTCCGCGTCTCCCCGTCCCCCCGTCTCCCCGTCCCCCCGTCCCCCGTCACCATCTGTACAACGGGCGCGTGTTTTGCGGGCATCCTAAAGGGTCGCTTCAGCTTTTGAGATACAAAGCAACGAAACTGTAATAAACTAGGCAGCACGGTGAGCGATGTGCTCCTGACGATGTACACCCTGGATGAGATTAACGATGAAACGACTTGTTACGCTTCTCCCCCTGTTGATTGCTGTATTTGCGCTCGTCGCTGTTGCTCTCGCCCCAAACATTGCAGTCACACTTGCTGATGGAGACGCCGCCGATCCTGCACTGTATTCCAACGACTGGCGCACCACCGGACCTCCGGGAGGTGACGTCCGAGGACTCGTAGTCGATCCCGCAAACCCCGATCGCTTCTACTTCGGAACTCTCGACGGACAGATTTACACATCCGCAGACGGCGGTAAGCAGTGGCAACTCCTGTACAACTTTGGCAAGCCACGCCTCTTCGTCGATAACATCATCGTCGACTCTCGCAACCCGCGCGTTTTGTATGTAGGCGGCCACCGGCACAACCTGCCCGGAGGATTCTTCAAATCAACTGACGGCGGCGTTACCTGGCGTGAAAGCGCGCAGTTAAAAGACCAGGCTATACATTCGCTCGTGCAATCAGAATCGAATCCGGATACTTTGATTGTCGGAACGTTCACGACGATCTTCCGTTCGGACGACTCCGGTGAGACATGGAAGCAACTTCCAACCGCGCAGTTTCCCGGACTCCATCACGTCGAATCTCTGGCGATCGATCCGCGTACGACCGACACGATTTACGCCGGCACTTTCTATCTGCCTTACAAATCACTCGACGGTGGTCAAACCTGGAAGTCGATCAGAAACGGAATGATCGACGACTCCGACATCTTTGCGATCGACATCGATCCGCGCGATCCGAATCACATCATCGCCTCAGCGTGCAGTGGTATCTACGAGAGTAAGAACGCCGGCGAGAGCTGGCGCAAGGTGCAGGGTATTCCTTCTCAATCGCGAAGAACGCGCGCCATCCTTCAGCATCCATCTGTTCCAGGCACCGTCTTCGCCGGCACGACCGAAGGCTTCTGGCGCTCCGACAAAGGTGGCGATCCCGACTCGTGGATGGTGACCACGTCTCGTCAACTCGAGATCAACTCGATCGCGGTTCATCCATCGCGTCCCGACATGGTCTACATCGGAACGAATAACTACGGCATCATGGTCTCGAGTGATGGAGGAAAATCTTTCATCCCGATGAATGCCGGATACAGTGGTCGCTTCGCTAACGCGATTCTCGCCGACCGCGAGACCCCAAATCGAATTTACGCTTCGACGATAAACACAGCGACGGGTGGTGGATTTCTGTTTGTCAGCAACGACAATGGTGAGACCTGGCGTCCGTCGATGCGCAGCATGCCATCGCGTCTCATTACATACGCGATCCTCCAGGACACGAGTGATGCGAATGTGATCTACCTCGGCACAAATCTCGGGATCTATCGTTCCACCGATCGTGGAACATCGTGGGCACCCGTGTGGGCCATTGAGAAAAAGACGACCGCAAAAGGAAAGAAAGCGTCGAAACCAGCGCCAGTTGAAGTTGCCCCCCGTGCGCGAAGAGGATCGAAACCCGACGACTCGATGCTTCGTGTACAGGAAGCGCTGAATGCAGCCGGGTATCATCTCGGTGAACCTGACGGCAAGGCTGGTCCATCAACCACGGCTGCGCTCAAGAAGTTCCAGGGTGATCGCCACCTGCCTGTTACCGGCAGGCTCGATGCAATAACACTCGCAGCACTTGGTATCGCAAAGGGCAATGGTTCAGAAACAACCGAGAGAACAGATCTGATTCTGACTGACGCAGTCAACACGCTGGTCCATACCGTTGACGCTGAGACTCAGCAACCAGCATTTCTTGCTGGAACCAGCAGCGGCCTGTATCGCAGCCTGGACCCGACAAAGGGTTGGCAAAGGCTTTCGTTTGGGAGTCTCGAGGCAGGGGTGACGACAATCTCCTCGACGTCGCGCCAACCGGAGACAATCTGGGTGGGAACGCCGAGTTCTGGAGTACTCGTCTCACGCGATAATGGAGAGACGTGGCGCAGGGTTTCCGGCATACCCAACGACGTTCCGGTAAATGCGATTGCTCAGGATCCGCAGCGACCAGATTACGTCTACGTCGGCACGAAGCAAGCACTCTTCAGTTCTCATGACGGTGGCACAACGTGGAAAGTCCGAGGCGCTAACCTTCCGTTCGGCGACTTCACCAGCATTCTGATAAACCCGCGCAATGGCGATGAAATATTTGTTGGCAACGCCTATCAGATCAGTGAGATTGGCGGCGGCGTCTACAGGACCACGAACGCAGGCGCGTCGTGGGCGCGAATCGATCCAAAAGGCAGCCGTCTACCGAGTCAAAGGATCTGGGCGCTCGCGTTTGATGCGCACAATCAGAATGTCCTTTTCGTAGGTTCGCATTCGGCTGGTGTGTATGTGGTTCCACGAGGCAACGATAGCTTGTCGTCCGCTCAGTAAAATTTTTGTATAGGTCCTATAGCCATATAGGACCTATATCCTCTCGTATCGCCTTGACATCCGATTTTTCGGCGTGTACATTGCCGCCCTACCCGGTAAAAAAAGGCGGCGGGTGTTTGTCGGACCAAGCGGGGTAACTACGGCAGGGCGGTAATCGAAACAAATTAATTCGACATTTCAAATCCAAGCGGCTCGCTTCCTCGCCAGCCTTCAATTCCCGACAACGCCAAGGTCAATCCAGCTAAAGGCCGCTGTACACTGTGTGACAGTCAGCGAATACCTGTGCTGATTGTTCCGGCTTGTGAGGCGCGATAAGATCTTCCACGCGCTGAGAGTTACCGGGCGCGACAGGAGTATTCATGTCTAGTGAACAACCCAAGCTGAATAACAGCGAGGTCGACAATAACAAAACCTCCGGCGAGTCGCAGACTGCGCCGCAAGAAAACGTCATGGCTTCTCAACCAGCACCAGCACCAAGCATACCCGAACCTGATGAGTCCGACGAATCGCGCGCCGGCGGCGACGTCGATTTCGGTCAGCTCCTGGATCAATTTGAACAGGAACAGGCGACCCTGGAAGAAGGCGAAGTTGTTCGCGGCACGGTCGTAGGCTTGAGCGAACGCGGCGTCGTCATCGACTTTGGTTACAAGTCGGAAGGCATCGTCAACCCAGCCGAGTTTACTGAGAATGGTCAACTCACGGTCAAAGCCGGCGACGAAGTAGAAGTGCTCGTCAAGAGCATGGAGACTGCCGACGGACTTCCCGTCCTCTCTCGCGCCGATGCGGTGCGCATGAAGGCCTGGGACGATCTCGAGAAGGCTTACCGCGACGGCACGAACGTCAAGGGCCGCGTGATCGATCGCATCAAAGGCGGATTGCGTGTCGACATCGACGGCATTGCCGCTTTCCTGCCAGGTTCGCAAGTTGATGTGCGTCCGGTGAGAAACCTCGACAGTCTGCGCAACCAGGTTATCGAAGCGAAGGTGATCAAGCTCAACCGCAAGCGCTCGAACGTCGTGCTTTCGCGGAAGGCTGTGATCGAGCAGGAGAACACTGGCCGAAAAGATCAGACGCTCCAGCAGATTGAAGAAGACATCGTCGTGGAAGGTCAGATTAAGAACCTCACTGACTATGGTGCGTTCGTCGATCTCGGTGGTGTCGACGGCTTGTTGCACGTGACTGACATGTCGTGGGGACGATTGCAGAATCCGAACGAGTTGTTCCGCGTCGGCGACAACATTCAAGTCAAAGTTCTGAAGTTCGATCGCGAGCGCGAGCGCGTGTCGCTCGGTTACAAACAACTCCTTCCGGATCCATGGTCGAGCGTCGAAGAACGTTTTCCAGTCGGTACGCGTGTGAGTGGACGCGTTGCCAGCGTGGCTGATTATGGCGCCTTCGTCGAACTGGAGAATGGTGTCGAAGGTCTGGTCCACGTTTCGGAAATGAGCTGGTCCAAACGGGTCAAGCATCCGAGCAAGGTGGTTAATCCTGGAGACATGGTCGAAGTTGAAGTTCTCAGCGTGGATCCGAGAGCGCGACGCATCAGCCTCGGCATGAAGCAGGTGCAGGAGAATCCCTGGCAGACGCTGCACGAGCGTTATCAGGTTGGCACGCGCGTTCACGGACGCGTCAGAAACCTGACCGACTTCGGCGCCTTCATCGAGATCGAAGACGGTGTGGATGGACTGGTTCACGTTTCAGACATCTCGTGGTCCAGGAGGATCAAGCACCCGAGCGAAGTGTTGAAGAAGGGACAGGAGATCGACGCGGTCATCACCAGCATCGACAGCGAGAATCGCCGCCTGTCGCTTTCGATCAAGGACCTCGAGCCCAACGCATGGGAGAAGTTCACTACGGATCACAAACCGGGTGACGTAGTTCATGGAAAGGTTGCGAGATTTGCGAACTTCGGTGCGTTCATCGAACTCGACGACAATCTCGAAGGCCTTTGTCACATTTCTGAACTGTCCGAAGAGCGAGTGGTTAAGCCTGAAGACGTAGTGCAGCTCGGACAGGAGATGGATTTCAAGATCCTGCGCATCGATCCAGAGACAAAGAAGATCGGACTATCTGCGAGAGCTGTCGGCAAGGATGAACCCATTGTCGATACGAAGATCTACTCGTCCGAGGCAGGTGGCGGCATGGCCTCGCTGGGCGAGTTGGCGGACTTCAGTCTCAACAAACCCGAGAGCAGCGACGAATAACATTAAAAGCGCAAGTAAGGGAGCCGCAGATTTTCGCAGATGAACGCGGATCTGATCCGCGTTCATCTGCGAAAATCTGCGGCTTTCTGTCTTCAAAGTCTTGCCTCACCTGTTCATTTTCTGATAGTGTACGGCTAACATAACCTCGCCATTATCAAGACGTTATAAAAATTCAATCGAGGTGATGCATGACAAAAGCAGAACTCGTCGAGGACGTTGCTCGAGCGGCTGAACTCACAAAGAAGGACGCCGAACGTTTGGTCGAAATTGTCTTTGAAAGCATCATTGAAACCCTCAATCAGGGCGAGAAGATTGAGTTGCGTGGCTTTGGTAGTTTTCGCGTGCGAGAGCGTGGTGCGCGCCGCGGCCGGAATCCGAAGACCGGGGATCCGGTCAGTATTCCGGCGAAGCGAGTTCCGTACTTCAAGCCCGGCAAGGAGTTGAAAGAACTCATTAACGACGACAGCCCACGCTCACCTGCACAGGGCGGAAACTCCTCACGATCCATCGGTGACGACAATCGCCAGCCGCCCATTCTTTAAGCCTAAACAAGTCGAGGTGTTGCATTGGAGAGATTGTGGAGTCCCTGGCGTGCGAAATACATCGCGTCAGGTGTTGACTCACAGGCCGAGGGCTGCGTTCTTTGCAGCATTGCGAGCGACACTGAGCACGACGAGACCAACTTCGTCCTTCACCGCGCCCAGCACGGATTCATTCTCCTGAATCTTTATCCGTACACCACGGGACATCTGATGATCGTTCCTTACCTGCACACAGGTGAGTTCGATTCTGTGCCGAAAGAGGTTACGGATGAGCTCATGGACCTTGCGAAACGATCGCAGACGGCACTGCGCGAGGTTTATTCGCCGGCAGGCTTCAACATGGGAATGAACCTCGGAGCGGCAGCCGGCGCCGGTATCACGGACCACATGCACATCCACATGCTCCCACGCTGGTCCGGCGACACCAACTTCATGACAACCGTCAACGACACCCGCGTCCTACCCGAGGACCTCCAAGCAACATACGCGAAGCTCCGCCCCAAGTTCTGACGGGGAGAAGGGGAGACGGGGGGACGGGGAGACGCGAAGCTCCGCATCTCCCCGTCTCCGTATCTCCCCCTCTCCCCGTCTTTATTCCGGCTAGCGTTTACTGACCCTTCGCGGCAGAGCCTCATCTTCGACTTCGCCTCCACGGCTGATCGGCACTTCAGATGGTTTGCTGTAGCTGATGCCGCGCTCTTCGCTGTCGAGATTGCCTGCCGGCAGTGGCGGCAAGGGACCGGTGAGAGGTGGATTAAATCCTGGATAGTCGATGCGCGCGTGATAGATCGCGGTGAGTGCGCTGATCATCGCCTCCCGAATGATCGTCAACTCCTGCAACGTCACGTCGCATTCGTCGAGCTGACCATCGCTGATGATCGCATCGACGATCTTGACGACGATAGCGCGAATATTTTCCGGGTCGGGTCGCGCCAGCGATCGTGCTGCTGCTTCACATGAGTCGGCGAGCATCATGATCGCAGCTTCCTTGAACTGTGGTTTGGGACCGGGATAACGAAAGTCTTCTTCCTTCACAGTCTCGTTAGGCTTTGCCTGCGCCTGAGCTTTGCGTAGGAAGTAGTGAAGAGTTCTGGTGCCGTGATGTTGCGGAATAAAGTCGGCGATCTTTTGTGGTAATCCGATTTCTTTTGCCAGCTTCGCGCCGTACGTCACGTGGCTCGTAATGATCTTTGCGCTCTGGTACGGACGCAGTCGATCGTGCGGGTTATCGCCCTGTTGATTTTCGACGAAGTATTCGGGCGCCGCGAGTTTGCCGATGTCGTGATAAAGCGCGCCGATACGTGCGAGCAGTGGATTCGCACCAACTGCACGACACGCGTCCTCTGCTAACTGGCCGACCGCATGGGAGTGTTGATTCGTTCCGGGCGCACGCATGGCGAGTTGGCCCAGCACTGGGAGATCGGCATTTGAAAGTTCGAGTAGCTTGACGTCCGTTAGAATTCCAAAGAGCGATTCGTTGATCGGCAATCCACCAGCAGCAAACACTGCCGTCAGTAGTCCACCGGCAATGCCGGCTCCTGCCGCCATCAAAAACGTTCTGAACGTGAGCGGCTGTTCAGAATAAGCAATGAGGGCGAGAGCCATCACGACGTTCACCGCGCCAACAAGCAGACCGGCGAGTGTTACTGACTGGCGCTCGCGATAGCGTCCGATACCATAAATCGCCGCCGAACACGAGAGCATTGCAAACAGCGCCTTCTGCATTCCCATTGGCGCGAGCATTCCCGCAAACAGCGCCGTAATCATTCCCGTCAGAAATGCGAGTTGCGTGTCGACCAACATCGCGACGAGCAATGCCGCAGCCGCGAACGGAATTGCGAAGTTCCAGATAGCCGGATCGTTGAACGGCGCCTGCATTCTCGCGGCCACGCTGTCGCCAAATGTGAAGCCAATCTTCATCAGCGCGGTCTGAATCAGGATGGCCGATCCGACCAGGGCAAACGCTTTGTGTTTGCCCAAACTGAGCGCGCTGCCCGTGCCTCTGTGTTCCGCGAATTTCCACGCAGCCCAGTAGACGCCGATGACCACGAGCAGCAATCCAAAGAAGTTGTGCCAGGGTTTGCCGGTGCGGCCCGTGGTTTTGATCGCATTGATCTGGGCGAGAATTTGTGGCGTGATGGTATCGCCTTCGCGTGCCACAACCTGGTTGCGCTTCAGCGAAATCACAGCCGGTGCGACCTTGCTGGCTTCCGTTTCCCGCGCCGCCGCAGTCGCGGTTTCGTCCAGGACGACATTGGATCGGACCAGTGGCAACAGCGCTGACGTTAGTGCCGCCTTCTGTTCTGTCGACCATCCGGGAAGATTGACGAGTCTCGACTCGAGACTTCGGCGTGCTGACGAGAGTGGAACCATACTCGTCCGCGGCGACGAAATAATCATCTGGGGAACTGAATTGCGAACGTCGACAAGAACGATCTCGTGCTGCAACCGAGCGGCATCATTGTCGAGGTAGATGTACTGCCCACTAATCTCGCGAATGATTGCTGCCAACCGATCCAGATCTGCTTCATTGAACTTATGCGCGATGATGGCCTGCGCTACTGCCTGGCCTCCCTCACCATTCCAAACAGCCGGTCTGTTTTGGCTCGTTTGGTTTTTCAGATCTTCCCACGCCGAAATAAAACTCTGGACCGAAGTGTCAGCGCGACTCGAATCAAAATTGAAAACAGCGCGTGTCGATGCTCTTGCGGTGGTTTTGCGCTTCTCGGTTTCGACGGAATCCTCGGCGGTGAGATCCACTGGAGCGACGATGGAGCGGTTAAGCACTTCACCCAGTTGATAATAGCCCGCGAGGCCCGACAAAGGGTTGGTCAGCAGCAGCAGACTCGTCAGCAGAACCAGGACACCGAAGCCGATGAGGAATCGGGTCCCTGGCTTGAACACCATGAGCGGGCGAAGTGCATAGGCTATGAGCTTATCGCGCGCCTGGCTAAAAGGGGTCTTGAATCGTGGACGCAGTCCCATTACGCGATGCGTGAGAGCGGCGCGGATCT
>Ga0157372_10002277_pt1 | contig 20793 bp, 16 predicted proteins | sample C55metaG_FD_115307 | JGI IMG/M metagenome (GOLD analysis project Ga0157372, IMG submission 115307) | Corn rhizosphere microbial communities from Kellogg Biological Station, Michigan, USA - C5-5 metaG | ecosystem: Host-associated > Plants > Roots > Rhizosphere > Soil | place: USA: Michigan... | reverse complement strand
TTCGGCACGAACACGATAAATGTGGGTCCGGACGTTACACCGTTCAGCATGTTCAGCAGGATCACGGACGGCACGCTCCAGTTGGAGGATGTAGACTTTAAGCTGAAGCTCGAAAACCCGATCGGGCTGGATGCACGCGTGTACATTAACAACCTCACGTCCATGAACACCCGTACAGGCAATTCCATCAGTCTTGTGAATTCCATTGTGGGAAGCCCGATCAACATTAACCGCGCGGCGGAAAGCGGCACTACCGTGTACCCTACTTACGCGAATTTCCCGCTGACCACGAGCAATTCCAACATCAAGCCGATGATCGAGAACCTGCCCGACCAGTTCGGATATGCCTTGCAGATCATCACCAACCCGATGGGAAATGTATCGGGCTCCAATGATTTTATCTATTCCGACCAGCTGCTGAAAGCCAAAATGAGCATGGAGATCCCGCTGTCGCTCATCGCTACCAACTTAACGCTGGTGGATACTTTCGATATTCACCTCGCAAGCACCGGCGGCACACAAAACCTGCACAGCGGAACCATCACGCTCCTTGCCAACAACGGCTTCCCTTTCGACGCGTCCATCCAGATCTACATGCTGGACGAGCACAATAACATCAGCGATTCACTTTACACGTATGCCAATACCATCGACCAGGCAATGATCAACCCAAGTCTCCGGGTGACAGGAAAGAAAGCTACGAAGCTGGTTGCCCAGGTGAGCGAAAGCCGGATGAACCTGCTGTACAATGCAAAAAAGATCAAGCTGAAAGTGAAGTTCAACACCGCCAGCCAATCGCAATACGTAAAGATCTACAGCGATTACAGCATCGATATCAAGCTGATAGGAGATGTTAATTACACCATCCAGTTAAAATAAGCAAGCGGCCTTTATGCTGAGAACAACGATCATATCCCTTTTCTTACTTGTATTTTCTTTTCGTTCTGATGCGCAGATCGCATCCATTTTTGCGGATGAGTTCCCTGATTCCGCCAGTACCCGCATCGGCGTAAATGCCGATTATGCGATCGGCTCCAATTGCCTTACGAATGAATTTATGGGCAAATTCTACAAAGGCGGCTTTATTGATGAGAAACTAAAGAACGAAGTGCTGAGCCGTATACGTAACAGGAACCGCCTCGGGGGCGATGTCAACATGGGGATCTATGCTGCGTTCAAGCTCGATTCACTGTTTCACAAAAAGGACGTCAGCCTGTTCTTTACGGTGAAAGACCGCCAGCATTTTGATGCGGCATTCTCCAAAGACCTGTACAAGGTCGGCTTTTACGGAAATGCAGCCTATGCCGGTAAAACAGCATCCTTCGATGGCTTCAATATGACCCTGCTCCGTTACCAGCAGGTGCAGATCGGGCTCTTCTCCTCCAAGTACGACAGCGCGGCCCGCTGGGGCGTCGGACTTTCCTTCCTGAAAGGAGAGCAGTATGCATCGGTTTATGCACGCACCGCCGAATTATACACCAGCGAGGACGGCGAATACATCAACTTTAACACGTCGATGGAAATGGCAAAGTCCGACACCGCCCAAAAAGGCCTGGGCGCCGTGAACGGCTTCGGCGCAAGCGTAGACATTTATTTTGAGGCGCCCTTTAAAACAAAGTTCGGCGATTCGAAGATGCGCGTCTCCGTTTCCGACATCGGCCTGATCAATTTTAACAAGAACACGCTGTACATGAAACAGGATTCGGTTTTCCAGTACAACGGCTTTACCATCAACAGCATTTACGACCTGCAGGATTCGACCTTGTCCGATAAAACCTCCCCCGACAGCGTGCTGAATTCGATCGCGCCATTCAAGAAGCAAAGCGTTTCGGTGACGCTCCCGGCCATTCTTAACTTATCGTTTGAAACGCGTTTCAGCAAAAACTTCGAGCTCGCAGAAGGCATCCGTTATGTGTTCAATGCGAATTACAACCTGCTTGCCTATGTGAAAGGTAATTTTTATTTAAACCCGCGTTTTATGCTCTCCGCAACATTAAGCTACGGCGGCTACGGCACATTCAACTGCGGCATCGGGGTATTCGCCAATTTAGGAAAAGGTTTTGTGCTGTATGCAGGCAGCCAGAATATTGAAGGGTATATTGTTCCGAAAAAAACAACCGCGCAGGGAGCGTATTTTTCGCTGGTGAAGAACTTTAAGTAGTCGAATGGTTTACGAATTTGCGAATCTGTGTAAACGTTGCAGATCGCGAATGCTTACAACCCGCAATGACGCACGATTCGTAAATTGGTACAGATTCGTTATCCGTACCCCTATTCGTAAATTAGTACAAATTCGTAATTAGCAGATTAGTATAGATTCGTAATTCGTAAATATGTTAAGCAACATTCCAAACATAAAGCATTTAGACAACAATAATTTTTTCCTGCTGGCGGGCCCTTGCGTGGTGGAGAGCGAAGAGATCTGCTTCGAGATCGCGGAGAAGGTAAAAGCGGTGACCGATAAGCTCGGCATTCCATACATCTTTAAAGCTTCCTACCGCAAGGCCAACCGTTCCCGCCTCGACTCGTTCACCGGCATCGGCGATGAAAAAGGGCTTGAGATCATTGCGAAAGTCGGCAAGCATTTTAACATCCCCACCGTTACCGATATTCATGCACACGAAGAAGCGGCGCTGGCGGCGCAGTATGTGGATGTGCTCCAGATCCCGGCTTTTCTTTGCAGGCAAACGGATCTGCTGGTTGCCGCAGCGCTTACCGGCAAGCATGTGAACATTAAAAAAGGACAGTTCTTATCCGCAGGCTCCATGAAATTTGCGGTGGACAAAGTACGCGATTCGGGCAATAACAATGTGATGCTGACCGAACGCGGAACCTTTCTCGGCTACCAGGACCTCGTGGTGGATTACCGCGGGATCCCGGAAATGCAGCAGAACGATGTGCCAGTGATCATGGATATCACCCACTCGCTTCAGCAGCCGAACCAAACCAGCGGTGTAACCGGCGGTCGCCCCGAGCTCATCGGTACCATCGCCAAAGCGGCCATTGCTGTGGGCGCCGACGGGATCTTCCTGGAAACGCATCCAAATCCGGCGAAAGCAAAATCGGATGGAGCCAACATGCTTCACCTCGATCATTTTGAGAAATTAATGACCGACCTGGTAAGGATCAGGAAGGCTGTTCAATAAAAGAGACCATGAAGATCAAAAGAATTATTCCCCTGGCGGCATTCCTGCTTTCCGTATTTTTTATGCACGCGCAGGCGCCGAAGTTTGAGGTGGTGATCGGCGGATCGGGCTACGATTACGGCTACTCGGTGGCGCAGACCTACGACAAAGGTTACGTGGTTGCCGGCGCTACAAGCAGCTTCGGGAACGGTAACATGGACGCTTACCTCGTGAAAGTGGACTCGAACGGTGTGCCGAAGCTTCACAGGACCTATGGCGGGATCAATATTGAGCAGGCTTATTCGATAAATGAAACAAGCGATTCGGGAATGGTGATCGCAGGCTATACCAACAGCGTCGGGCATGGCGGCTACGACATGTACCTTATTAAAACAGATATTTACGGCGATACCGTGTGGACAAAAACCTACGGCGGCACAAACTGGGATTTCGGCTATTCGGCGCAGCAAACCGCAGATGGAGGCTATATCCTCGCGGGAAGCACCTACTCGTTCGGCAGCGGCAATTCCGATATGTACCTTATCAAGACCAATTCAACGGGCGACACCACCTGGACCAGGACATTCGGCGGGAGCAACGATGATGAAGCGCGCTGCGTAAAGCAAACCAGCGATGGCGGCTACATTCTTACCGGCTGGACAAAAAGCTTCGGGGATGCTTCGGGAGATATTTATACCGTAAAAACAGACAGTAACGGCGATACGCTCTGGACCTACCGTTACCCGGGAGCACAGGAAGATGTATCGTACGATGTGGTGGAATGTCCCACGAAATACCTGATCGGCGGCAAGTCGAAAAGCGTTGTTCCCGGCAATATGCAGGGTGTAGCGCTGGAGCTGTCGTTAACAGGCGCCTTCCAGTATATCGGCGACTATGGCGGCGCCGCGGAAGACGGCACCAATGCAGTGGCCTATTCGCCCGGCGGACGCTTTGCCGTGATGGGATATACCTACAGCTTCGGCGCCGGACTCGGTACCAGCGATTACCTGCTGTACATTGAGAACCCTGTAACGGGGCTGCATTCCGGCACTTACGGCGGCGCTAAAATGGAGCAGGCGTACAGCATCCGGAACACAACCGACGGCGGCTACATCATTTGCGGGAACTCTTCCTCCTACTCTATCCTCGATCATATCTATCTTATTAAAACCGACAGCAACGGCGTTTCTTCGGGCACGGTGATCAATGTTGTAGCGGGCATCAATTCCGTATCCGCTGCCGGAAAGGATTTCAGCGTATATCCGAATCCTGCTGCCGGCCTTGTTAACATCGAGCTGGAAGATGCTGTGGACAATGTGATCAGCATCAGGGACCTGCTTGGAAAAGAAATTTACCGTGAGAAGGCGGTGAACGAAAAAACGGAGATCAGCACATCGGCTTTTGCCAACGGCGTTTATTTCATCAGCATTGAAAGCAACGGTTTTGTATCCGTTAAACGATTGATCATCCAGCACTAATTTTCCGGAATGCGATCCATACACCCGAAATTGTTCCTGTTCCTTTTACTGCCTCTTTGCATTTTTCTTACATTCAACAAACACAGCAAGGATAAGGCGCATTCGTACCACGGCGTGCTGTGGGCCGATGCAGCGGGTTACTATGTGCATCTCCCGGTATGGTTCATTTACGGAAACAATGCGGATGCATTCCCGGCAAATGTTTCGGAGCAATGCGGGAATGGCTTTCATGCCGACAGCCTCAGCAACCGGATCATCACAAAATATTACTGTGGCACGGCCATGCTGATGTCGCCTTTCTTTCTTGCAAGTCATGCCCTCGCGGGGCCGCTTGGTTTTGCCGCCGATGGATTTTCGAAGATCTATTCTTATGGATTGTATTTCGCAGGAATTGTGTATTGCTGCCTTGGCCTGTTCCTTCTTTCACTGTTCCTTAAAAAGCATTTTTCGCCGGGAGTGTCGGCAGGCACGGCTTTCCTCCTGTTCGTCAGCACTAACCTTTTTTATTATGCGATCGATTCACCGGGCATGTCGCACATCTATTCCTTCTTCCTGTTCTCGCTGTTCATGTATTCCACGCAGCAGCTGCTTCATTCCGAAAAGAGGGCCTGGTACATCCTGTTTGTGCTCTCATTTGTGCTGGCGGCATTAACCCGTCCGACCAACGCCGTGATCATTCTCTTTCCGCTCTTCTACGAGAACGGGAAGCTGGTAACAAGGATGCGCTTATTGCTGAAAGAGAAGCTCAGCACCGGCATCGCGCTTACCGCCGGCCTGTTGTGCATTGTTCCGCAGCTGCTTTATTTTAAGAAAACATCGGGGAGCTATTTCGCCTATTCGTACGGGAACGAGACCTTCAGCAACCTCGGCCATCCCTTCCTGCTCGAAACGTGGTTCAGTCCGAACAACGGCCTTTTTATTTACGCGCCCGTGCTGCTGCTTTCCATCACCGGGATGATCCTGATGATCCGCAAAAAGGACAGAATGGGATGGTATCTTTTAGCAATGTTCCTGTTCATCAGCTACCTCTTCGCCAGCTGGTGGAACTGGTGGTTCGGCTGCGCGCTGGGCGCGAGGAGCTTCGTGGAATTCTACACCCTGCTGAGCATCCCGATGGCATTTGCGATACAGCATGCATGGAAAAAGGCAGGCACACGCTATCTCCTGCTTGCCTTTGCGCTTTGCTGCTGCACCATGTATTTCAGCCTTGAGTATTATTACGATGGCTGCTTTTATGGCGGCACCTGGGACTGGGCCCGTTGGCTGAAACAGTTCTGAGTGTAAAATTTTATTAAATTTGCGACACTGATTTTTATTTAGGATTTAGAAAAATTAATATCTGTACTCATGGGACGTGTATTTGAAAAACGGAAGTATAAAATGTTTGCGCGCTACGATAAAATGGCGAAAGGCTTTACGCGCGCAGGAAAAGAGATCGCGATCGCCGTTAAATTAGGCGGTGCCGATCCGCAGGGGAATTCACGCCTGCGTGTGGCGATCCAGAATGCCAAAGGTATCAACATGCCGAAGGACCGCATTGATGCGGCCATCAACCGTGCTGCCTCCAAGGATGCGAAAGGCCTGGAGGAAGTTGTATACGAAGGAAAAGGGCCTTACGGCGTGGGCATCCTGGTTGAATGCGCCACCGATAACCCTACGCGTACCGTTGCCAATGTGCGCATGAACTTTAACCGCAATGGCGGCGAGCTTGGAAAAACCGGCTCGCTTGATTACCTCTTCGAACGCAAAAGCGTATTCACGATCAAGAATGAAGACCTCAACATCGAAGAGCTCGAGCTGGAGCTGATCGATTACGGCGCCGATGAGATCGAAGGTGATGAAGAGCAGATCGTTGTGTATGCAGCGTTCACCGACTTTGGTAACATGCAGAAGGCGCTGGAGGCGAAAAAGCTGAATATCATCAGCTCTGAGCTGGAGCGCGTGCCTACCTCAACCGTTGAGCTTACTGAAGAGCAGGTGGCGGAAGTAATGGTGCTCATCGAGAAGCTGGAAGAAGATGACGATGTGCAGAACGTATATCATAATATGAAATAAAAACACATTCGCATAAAAGCAAAAACGCAGGAGAATCTCCTGCGTTTTTTTTACTCCTCTTCCAAATGATACAGCGTAAGTCCCGCGATAGGCGTTTCCACTACCGTATCGATATTTACCCCTTTGTTTTCCGCTACAGCCCGCAGGATATTGCTGTAATAAAACGCGACCGAGCCGGCGCAGCTTAGTTTCAGCTCCTTGTGCTGCTGGTATTTGCAGATATGCTTATCGAAGAATTCGGAAAAGCAGCCGCTTACGAGATCGATCACGTACTGTTCTTTCAGGTTCTGGTAGATGAATTTGCTGAAGCCCGCCAGGTAGCGGTTCGGCATCGGCTTTTTATAAACGCTGTTGATGATCTCGTCCTTGCTCAGCTTGAACCGCTCTTTGAAGCGATCCGACAAGGCTGCCGGAAGCTCATCGTTCAGGAAGGCTGTAATGAATGTTTTGCCAAGGTGCGCGCCGCTGCCCTCATCTCCCAAGATATAGCCGAGCGAGGCACGGTTCTCCGTGATCTGCTTCCCGTCGTACACGCAGGTGTTCATGCCTGTGCCCAGGATGGCCGCTATTCCCGGGTTATGGCCGCATACCGAACGGGCGGCTCCCAGCATATCCGTTTCCACATTAATTGTTGCCCCGGGAAATACTTCCAGGAGCGCATTCCTTACCAGTTCCTTTTTATCGGCGGCCCTGCACCCTGCTCCGTAAAAAAAGAGTTCAGGGCTTGTTTCTGTTTGAGGCGGAAGCCCCGGGAGCAGCTCATTTCGTAGTATGGAGGCGATCTCCTCCCCGGTTTGAAAATACGGGTTGATACCCTGGCTGGAAAACTGCCGGATCTTTTGCTCATCATCTATCAACCGCCAGTCGGTTTTGGTGGAGCCACTATCTGCTATCAGGATCATGCGGCTAATTTAAGTATTAATCCAACCGCCCCTGCTCCATACCGTATTTTAGGTATTTTGAATGAAAACGATCAAATACCATTAATTAGGTATTGTAGGAAACACAGCAATCCATCACTTTTGCACCGTTATTTATAATTAGTCTTAATAAACCCAAACGCTTTATGACCGGCATTTTTTCTGCTAAAAAATTCCCTCTTTACACCATTAAAAAAACAGCATTTTTATTCCTTATGCTTGTGCAGGCCGCAGCCATCGCACAGAACGGCTCCATCAAAGGAAAGGTCAGCACGTCTGAAGGCAAGGCTGCTGAATATGTGAATGTGGGCCTTGTGGGCACTAAAAAGTGGGCGACCACCGGCCAGGACGGACAATACTCCATCACGGATGTGCCGGCAGGCAAATACACCTTAAAGGTGAGCACAGTAGGATTGCAGGGACAGGCAAAAGAAGTGGAAGTGATGGCCGGAGAAAGCCTTACCGTGGATTTTTCATTATCCGAGAATACGCAGCAGCTCCAGGAAATAGTGATCGAAGCGGCGAAAAGCACGAACGAGCGCCCCGTGGCGATCGGGAAAATTGCCATCCGCTCCCTCGACCTGCCGCAGAGCATTGCAGTGATCGACAAAGCGGTGCTCGAGCAGCAGCAAAGCACCGGGCTTACCGATGTGCTGAAGAACGTGAACGGCGTGTACCTGATGGGAAACACGGGAGGAACACAGGAAGAGATCGCCGGGCGCGGCTTTGCATTTACAAGCAGCAATACCTTTAAGAATGGCGTGCGCTATAATAACACCACCATGCCCGAGATCACTGCGCTGGAAAGCGTGGAGATCATGAAAGGGAGCTCCGCCATCCTGTTCGGGAATGTGGCGGCAGGCGGGATCATTAACCTTGTCACGAAAAAGCCGCTCTTTAAAAATGGCGGTGAAGTGAGCATGCGCACCGGCAGCTTTGATTTCTACAAGCCTTCCATCGATGTGTATGGCGTTCTCAACCAGTCGAAAACGGCAGCATACCGCGTGAACACCGTATACGAGCGCTCACACAGCTTCCGCGATGTGGTGAATGCCGAGCGCTTTTATATCAATCCTTCCTTTGCACTGAAGCTGACACCGAAGCTGGATGTGCTTGTGGAAGGCGATTACCTCCGCGATAACAGGACCAACGACTACGGCGTGGGCGCTATCGATTACCAGCTGATCGATGTTCCGAGAAGCACCTTCCTCGGCGCTAAGTGGTCGTACAACAAAACGGAGCAGAAAAGCATCTCCTCCTCCATCACCTATCATTTCAGCGACCGCTGGGAAATCAGGAATGTAACGGCGTTCCAGGACTATGAGAACGACCTGTTCGGCACAACCCGCCCGAATGCATCCAGCCAGTTCATCCGCAGCAACGGCAACTGGAAGCGCGGGATCCAGCGCACTGCCATCAGCGAAGAATACCTGATCAGCCAGCTCGACCTTACAGGCCGCTTCTCCACAGGGTTCCTGAAGCACAATTTGCTGATCGGTGTTGACGCAGATAAGTATTATACTAAAACGATCGCCTACAAAGGGATCACCAACTACGATTCCATTAACGTGTTCGACCTTGAGAAGTACAAGCAGCGCAACGATATTCCGGACCTCGTCATCAACACAACAACGGTTAGCCCTGTAAAGCGCGCCGGTGCATACATCCAGGACCTCATCAGCATCACGAAAAAGATCAAGTTGCTTGCCGGTGTGCGTGTAACATACCTCGAATCGTTCAGCGATGTGAATACGTATGCAACAAATACTACAACCACAAGCCGCCTGTTCGACCACGCTGTAACTCCACGTTTCGGGATCGTGTACCAGCCGCTGACAACCACTTCCGTCTTCGCAAGCTACTCCAACTCCTTTGCGCTTAACACCGGTGTGGATATTAACGGCGATGCACTTGCGCCTTCCTACATCAACCAGTACGAAGCCGGCGTTAAAAACGATCTTTTCAAAGGCTTCATCTCCACCAACCTTACCGTGTACCAGATCGTGAACAGCGCGCTTGCGCAGATGAGCCTGGAGAACGGCAATACCAACGCAAACGTGAAGGAGCTGGCGGGTGAAGTGACCAGCAAAGGCCTCGAGCTCGACCTGAGCAGCCGCCCCGTGAAAGGCATTTCCTTTATTGCCGGCTATAGCTATAACGATACGCGCTACACAAAAAGCAATACCTTCATCGTAGGCAGCAAGCTGCGCTACAATCCTTCACACACTGCAAATGCGAGCATTTATTATGCAATGAATGAACGCTCGGTGCTCAGGGGACTCAACTTCGGCTTCGGCGCATTCTATGTGGGCGACAGGGTTGCTGGCCGCTCCACGCGCGTAACCGTTCCCAACGATGCGTTCAAGCTGATGACGCTGCCGGACTACTGCCTGCTCGATGCAAGCATCGGCTATAGCCGCAACCGCTTCTCGTTAAGGGTAAAGGTTTCGAACCTGCTGGATGTGCTGAGCTATAATGTGCATGATGACAACAGCGTGAACCCGATCGCGCCGAGATCGGTAATGTCGACACTCAGCTATAAATTTTAACCGCGCGGTTCGCTCTATTCTATGAAATTAAAAAGTGTTTTCCGCCTGCTTCACCTCTGGCTTGGCCTCAGCAGCGGACTGGTGGTGTTCATCGTAGCCACCACAGGCTGCATTTACGCTTTCGAGGAGGAGATCCGCTCCGTGATCCACCGCGATGTATTGGAAGTGCAGCCCGGCAGCAGCCGGCTGTCGCTGGAGCAGATGACCGCCGCAGTGAAAGAAAGCAATCCGAAACAAAAGATAAAGAACATCCGCGTGTACAGCGATGCTTCACGCAGCGTGGAGATCAACCTGAAGAACAACACAGGAGTGTATGTTGACCCATACACCGGAAAGGTACTTGGCAGCATCGACCGTGAAAGCGAATTTTTAGCCGTGGTGCTGAAGATCCACCGCAGCCTTTACCTCGGTGAACCGGGGAAGATCATCACCGGCGTATCCGCATTTATTTTCCTTTTCATGCTCATCAGCGGGATCATCCTTTGGTGGCCGGGCCGCCGGCAAAAGCTGAAGCAGAAATTCACGCTGGCACGCAATGCCGGCTGGAGAAGGCTGAATTACGACCTGCACAGCGTGCTTGGCTTCTATGCCTCCTGGATCATTGTCTTTACAGTGCTTACCGGGCTGGTGTGGTCATTCAAATGGATGGAAAGCGGTATGTACAGCCTCGCGGGATCTGTAAAGGAAAGCCCGGTGAAAGTGAGATCGGCGCTGCCATCCGAAGGAAAAAAAATATCCATGGATGCGGTCCTGCAGGCCGGACTTGCGCAGGCAAGCGGCCCAAGCAAAGAGCAAATGATCTTTCTTCCGGAAGATTCAACAGGCGCTGTGCGGATGAACATCCGTTACGTGAAGGAAGGCTTCTTCACAAAGCAGGATCAATTCTTTTTTGATCAGTATACAGGAAAGCTGCTGAAGGAGCAACTGTTTGAGAACAGCTCTGCCGGCGATAAATTAAAAGCTACGAATTACAATATCCACACAGGAAAGGTGCTGGGACTTCCCGGTCAGCTGCTGGTGTTCTTCGCGGCGCTTATAAGCGCCAGCCTCCCAATTACGGGATTCATGTTCTGGTTGGGAAAAAGAAGGGACAGGATTAATTTCCGGCGAAGAGGAAATGGTTCGGTGAGATAAGGTTCTCCCGAACGGCAAACAGCACAAGGCCTGCAGTGTTGTTCACACCAAGCTTGTTCATGATGTTCTTGCGGTGCGTTGTAACCGTATGTGTGCTCAGGAACAGCTTATCGGCCACTTCCTTGTTGGAATAGCCTTCCGCGATCAAACGGATGATCTCCATTTCACGCTCGCTTATGTTGAGTCCTTCGCAGGTGTATTCGATGGCATTGGCAGGCTTCTCTTCCAGCACGGCCGTAACGATCTTCCCGCACATGAACTGTTGTCCCTGCGCCGTTTTGTAGATCGCTTCCACGATCTCATCCTGGTCGCAGTCTTTCAGTAAATGACTGGTAACGCCCGTTTTAAGTGCCTTGGAGATCACAGCATTGCTCTGAATGTCGGTAATGGCAAGAAAACGGGTGTCGGGATATTTCTTCACGATCTGCTCCAGGCCCTGCAGGCTGAAGTTCGCGGAAGTGTAATCAATAATGATCAGGTCGGGCTGGTAGAATTTAGACTGGTTCACGAGGTCGGAAGTGCTCAACGCCTCTGCAAGCAGCGTAAAATCGGCATTTTCCTTCAATACCACAGCCAGGCCTTTACGGCTTAAAAAGTGACTGTCAGCAATAGTGATCCGGATCTGTGCCAAGTGTTTATTTAGATTGAATTTAAATAACGCTCAAAAGTAAGTATTGGAATGGGTTTCTCAAACTATTTTTTCAACTATTTTTCAAACGGCTTGTGAACAATAAGATCCTTCGACTCCACTGCGTTCCGCTCAGGATGACAGAACGGTAACGTTTGTCATGCTGACGAAGGAAGCATCTTCTCTATTCTTCCGGAATGTGAGTACGCGACCGGGAAGATCCTTCGACTTCACTGCGTTCCGCTCAGGATGACAGACAGCATGCGATCACTACCGCCCAGTTACCACCATCCTCTTCACCGCGGTTTGCCCTTCATTTCCCAGCGAATACATATAAATTCCGGGTGCAAAAGTGCCTGCCTCCAGCCTGATCGAATTTTCACCCTGCTCCGCTTCCACCCTGCGCGCATACACGAGGGCGCCCATTGTATCGAAGACTTTAAAATCAAGCTGTGCGTGATCTGCGGAGGAAAACCGGATGGTTGTGGTTTCATCAAAGGGGTTCGGAACGTTTTGCTCCAGCTTGAACACGGTAAATTCCGAAGTGGCGATCCCGCTCGGATTTACCACCACTGAATAGAAGCCATTGAGCGTTTGCAGCTGGGTTGTATTTACAAACACAACCCGTACATAGGCTTTCGCATGCACTGTCATTTTATGGTCCCAGGCTGTGGTTGGCGTTCCGTAAACAAGAATACAGCCGGTTGAATTGCCCGGGAACGAGCAGCCGGAAGCGCTGCAGGAATAGGTTAATCCGGGAGCCAGGCTGTCCACGCTCAAGATATCCAAATGCAGGATGGTTGCCAGCGGTTGCCCGAAATCAGAGCCGTCTTCCGGGATCTTCAGGCTTACAACGGTTGAATAAGGCATGCCTACAGTGCCGGTATCGAGGCCGGAGGAAGGACAGATCCCGCTGCTGGCGCCTGCTGCGAGGCACGACAGATCAGGGCTGCATTGCGCATAGCCTTTCGCAACACACGCTATAAAAAAGAAACACAGTACAGTATTGCGGATCATTTAAATCGGGATTTGCATTCTCAGTACCACTGAACAATTCAAATATAATTCAATATCGGGAAATGCAATGCTGTTTTTTTGAACAGGAAACTGTCAGCCGGCAGGAACGGCTTCCACAACGGTGCTCTCGCCCTCGATGGCCGGAACGGTGTTCGCGAACATTTTTTTTGCTTCTTCCACCAGCGGCGCCACGTCCTTGTAGCGCGCGGAATAATGCCCGATCATCAGCTTTTTCACATTGGCCTTCTGCGCGATCATACCTGCCTGTAACGCGGTGGTATGATGCGTGGTGATGGCCCGCTCCAGCATCTCGTGCAGGAAGGTAGCTTCGTGGTAAAGCAGGTCGATGTCCTTCAGGTACGGCACAAGGCTTTCGAGGTAAATAGTATCTGAGCAGAACGCGTAGCTGCGTGGGAGTGTTTTATTGGAAACGATGTCTTTGTTCGGGATCACGGTGCCATTCTCCAGTGTAAGGTCGGAGCCCTTTTTCAGGTACAGGATCTCCTCTACCGTAAGATTGTAGCGGCCGATGATCTCCTTCGAAACATTGCCGGTAACCGGCTTTTCCCTGAAAATAAAGCCGCAGCAGGGAATGCGGTGATTGAGCACAATGGCGCGCACTTCCAGCTTCTCATCCTCGAAAAGAAGATCGTCGTTGATGTACTTGTGATGATGGTAAATAATGGTGTAGTTGAGCCTTGTCTGCGAATGCTTGTTCTGCACTTCGAGGATCTCCTGGAGCTCGGCCGGACAATACAAATGCAGGTCGGTAGTGCGGCCCAGCAGGTGCATGCTGGAGAGCAGGCCCATGAGCCCGAGGAAATGATCGCCGTGAAGGTGGCTGATGAAGATGTGGTTGATGCGCTGGAACTTTACCTTGTATTTACGCAGCTGCATCTGCGTGCCTTCACCGCAGTCAATTAAAAAAAACCGCTCAGCTATGTTAAGGAGCTGAGCGGTAGGGTTTCTTGTAGAAGTTGGAGTTGCACTGCTGCAGCCCAATATTGTCAATTCAAAATTCTGCATCTATTTACCGGATACGATCATTCGTTTGGTGATCGTTTTATCTCCGCTTTTCATAGAATAAACATATATGCCAGGTGAGAAAGAGGATGCATCCAGGTCGTATGAATTCATTCCTTTTTCCGCTTTGATCGTTTTGGAAAGCACTACCGAGCCGAGCATGTTGAACACTTTGAACTCCACATCGGCAGGCGTTGCCGAGCTGAAGCTGATCTTCGATACCGAGCTGAACGGGTTCGGGTTATTCTGCATTACCTCGAATTTAGCTGCGCTCAGGGATTCAACTCCTGCAGGCCCGAGAACGGTCATGCGGTAATCGGTGTTATCCGGTGCCGGGATCCAAACGCCGGATCCGAATACAAGCGTGCGGATCTGCGATTTGATGCGGATCGGGAAAGTACCCTGCTTGGTTGGTGTTCCGCTTACGATCACGCATGCGTTGCCGGGCGCAGCCCAGTAGCAGTGCTGTGTCATGGTGAGGCCGCTTACGCCGGACGCTCCGCCGGATGGCGTGTTTCCGCCGCTTCCGAGGTAAGTGAGGCCGATAGCCGACAATGGAACGTAGCTCCCGGTGCTGCCTGCAGTGGTATCCACTTCAACATTCGTAATTACAAAATGGGTAAGGTTGTAGGTTGTTCCCATGTAGGTGTACACAGCCGGGATCTTCACGCTTACGGTAGTGTTGTAAGCAGCAGCGAGGTTCGCGGCAGGGATTCCCGTAGCGCTGTCGGGACAAATGCCTTCCGTAGCACTGCCGAGGCAGCTCAGGTCGGGCGTGCAGGAAGCCTGCGCAAAAGTTTCGGTTGTTCCGAACGTGGCAGCCAGTACAAATGCAAAGAGTAATTTTTTCGTCATGGGGAGTATTTTTTAGTTTGTCTGTGTGTTTCTTTTTAAGCTTTAACTGCGAAGAGCTCGGTGGCTTCCGGCAATGTAGCCGTAATGCTCAGGATGGTATCGAGCTGCGAAATGGAGATCAGCTTTTTAACGGGATCCTGCAGTCCGGTAAGCACAAACTGCCCGTTGCTGTTCTTGCAGAGGCGGTTGGCAACCAGTATGGCGCTGAGGCCGGATGAATCGCAATAGCGTGTGCTCGTAAGGTCAATAATAATGCTTTTAACACCATCGGTATTCAATACCACCAGCTCCGATTTTAGGGCAGGCGCAAGATTGCTGTCCAGCTTTTCAGCCTGAAGCCTGATCACGGTGTATTTATCTGTCTTTTCTATCTGGAAACTCATAACCTGAAATGTTTTAACAAATGTAGAAATTTTTGCCTTATAAAGCAATACTGCACTGATATGATTTTTTTGAAGGAAGCGGTGCTCTCCGCGGTAACGCTTATCCTCTTCCGGCAAGGAGGAACAGCACGGCCATTCTAACGGCGACACCGTTCTCCACCTGTTCGAGGATAATGCTCTGGTCGCTGTCGGCCACATCGCTGGTGATCTCCACGCCGCGGTTGATCGGCCCCGGGTGCATGATCACGATCTTCCTGGAAAGTGAATCGAGGATCTCTTTGTTGAGCCCGAACAGCATGGTGTATTCGCGCAATGAAGGGAAATATTTAATGTCCTGGCGCTCCAGCTGGATGCGCAGCATATTCGCCACATCGCACCATTCAAGCGCCTTGCGCAGGTTGTGCTCCACCTTTACGCCAAGGCTTGCGATGTATTTCGGCATGAGGGTCGTAGGTCCGCAAACCATCACTTCGGCGCCCAGCTTCTGAAGGCAGAAAATATTGGAAAGCGCTACCCTCGAATGAAGGATATCGCCGATGATCGCGATCTTTTTCCCTTTGATGCTGCCCAGCTTTTCGCGGATGGAAAAGGCGTCGAGCAGCGCCTGTGTAGGATGCTCATGCGCACCGTCGCCGGCATTCACGATCTTCGCATCAATGTGCTTCGAGAGGAACACGGCCGCTCCGGGATTGGGATGACGCATTACCACCATATCCACTTTCATGGCAAGGATATTATTCACCGTATCGATCAGCGTTTCGCCTTTTTTTACGGAGGAGGACGATGCGGCAAAATTGATCACATCGGCGCTCAGCCTCTTTTCGGCAAGCTCGAAAGAAAGCTTTGTGCGGGTTGAATTTTCAAAAAATAAATTGGCAATTGTAATGTCCCTCAGCGAAGGCACTTTTTTGATCGGCCGGTTGATCACTTCCTTAAAGCTTTCGGCAGTATCCAGTATGAGATGGATGTCGTCGGGAGTAAGGTCCTTTATTCCAAGTAAGTGCTTCGTGCTTAATGCCGTCATCCTGTGTAATTGGTGATTTGTTGATCCGGAGAATTCAGAGTGGACTCTCCATTTCTCTATTTCAATAATTCTCTAATTCGAAATAAGCGTTACCTTATCCCCTTTATCTGTTTCCTTCCACTCCACCACTACCTTTTCGGAAATGATGGAATCGATCGTTTTTCCTACATATTTTGCCTGGATCGGCAAGTGGCGGCTCAGCCTCCTGTCGATCAGCACCAGCAGCTCCACATCGTTCGGCCGGCCGAAAGCCAGCATAGCGTCGAGCCCTGCACGGATGGTGCGGCCGGTGAACAGCACATCATCCACCAGCACTACATTCTTTTCTTCTATAATGAAATCGATCTCGGTACGGTTGGGTACCAATCCCTTTTTGCGGAAATCGTCACGGTAAAAAGTAATATCAAGGCTTCCGCATTTGATGTCCTTTTTCTTTAAAATTTCCTGGAGTTTTGCCTGGATGCGCTTTGCGAGGTAAATGCCGCGGGGCTGAAGCCCGATGATCACAGTGTTCGAAAAATCGTTGTGAACCTCGATTAACTGGTAACAAAGCCGGGTAACGGTAATTTCGAAGTGCTTACTGTCTAAAATAATTCGTGGCTTCATCATTTCAGAGGTCAAATATAAAACAAAAAAGCGAATCCTCTGCGTTTTTTTACGGGCATGAAACAGGGGCCTGCCGCCGCTGGAAAATGAACAATAAAAAAAAGCCGGTACATTGCTGCACCGGCTTTCAATACGCTTTTTGAAGCTCTTATTTTTTAACGATCCTTTTCGAAGTTACCGCGCTGCCGTTCTTGAACTGCAGGAAATAAACTCCGGGAGACAAGGCAGAAATAGTAACATTCATGTTCAGGGCTCCGTTCGCGTTTTCGGTGATGTTCATCACTTTTTCACCCAGCACGTTCATTACACAAATAGATGTGTGTGCTGAAACAATACCCGTGATCGTGATGTTCTCGCTCGCAGGATTCGGATAAGTGCTGAATGCGCTCACCGCTTCCTCTGTGATCGAAACCGACGATTGTACGGTTGCGGTTGACGTAGCCGTACAGCCGTTCGCATCGGTAACGGTTACCGTGTAAGTTCCCGGGCAAAGGCCTGTAGGTGCATCAATGATCTCTCCTCCCGGTGCCCACAGGTAAGTGTAAGAGAATACGCCTCCCGTTACGGTTGCCATTACGGTTCCGTCGCAGATAGCTGTTGTGTCATCCATTGTGGTTACCGAAAGCGCAGTTGGCTCAACGATCGTAAATCCTGTGCCCGAAGAGCAGCCCGTGGCGCTGTCGGTTACAGTCACCGAATATGCGCCGGCAGCTAATCCTGAAACGGAAGACGTGGTTTCTGAAGTGGACCACAGGTAGTTGTAGGTGCCGCTGCCGGATACGGAAACTCCCGCGGAGCCGTCTGCCATACCGTTACAGCTGATGTTTGAGCTGCCGGCCAGCATAACAGGCAGCGTGTTTACGGTAAGCATTACCGAATCGGTATTCACACAGCCATTCACATCCGTTACAGTAACTGTATAGGTGGTGCTTGCTGCAGGTGAAGCATTCGTCATAGCTGTGGCCGCGTCGCCGAGGCCCGCAGCAGGTGACCAGCTGTATGCAGTACCGCCACTTGCCATCAGCATTACGCTGTCGCCTTCACATACTGCAACAGGCATTCCTGCATCAGCTGCCGGCAATGGGTTCACGGTGATCAATACGCTGTCGGTATTTACACAGCCGTTCAGATCGGTAACGGTAACAGTGTAATTGGTGGTTGATGATGGTGTGGCGGTTGGAGCCGGAACAACGTCGCTGCTTAATCCCGCTGAAGGAGACCAGCTGTAGGAGTTTCCGCCTGTTGCGGAAATCATGGTGCCTGTTCCGTTACATACGGTTGCCGGCATTCCTGCGTCTGCTGCCTGAAGCGGGTTAACGGTCACGGTCACATTCTTCGGAACCGGGCATCCGTATTTCTGGCTGATGTCTACAGTGTAGGTAGTGGTGGCAGCCGGAGTGGCGGTAACAGTTGCAGCTGTTGCGCTGCTAAGGCCCGATGCCGGCGACCAGCTGTAGGCTGTTCCATTGGATGCTGTTAATACGGCAGAAGCGCCCGGGCAGATAGCCACATCCGGTTGTATGGCCGGTACTGTTGCAGGCCCGATCTTCAGCCACTGGTTAGCGGTTGTCACGGCAGTGCCATCATAGCCACCTGTAGTTACAAGGTATAAAGTATCCTGTTTGATAACGCCGGCAAAGCTGCTGATGTTGCTTGCACCGGTAAGCATTGCCGGGCCGGTTTCCCATTGGCCGGCAATGGTGTTGTATGCATATATCTGGTTGAGCGCTGCAGTTCCTTGTCCGGTAGGATCTCCGCCGCCAAAATACACAAGCCCGTTTGGCTGTGCGGTTACGCCGGAAGCAAGCCTTGAAGAGTTTCCTGTAGGGTAGTCGCTAAGCGTCGACCATGTGATCACAAGAGGGTTAAGAGGGTCGATGGTTCCCATCTGCGCTGTCGGAAGACCTGTCGCTAATGTCTGGCTGTATCCGCCCACATGAACGATCTTATTTCCCGTAATGTTTGCACGCCCGCCTGCAACGGCTGTTCCCGGCTTAGGGGTGGCGGCAGCCCAGGTATTGGTGTTCACATTGTAAACCTGTACCAGGTTGATGTCGCCGCTGCCGTTGTATCCGCCGATGATATAGATCAGCGAGTCGTTGTACACGCCGCAGGCATAATCTCCTGTTGCATTCGGAATCGGTGCTCCTGTTGTCCAGGTGTTGGCAGCGATGTCGTAAATACTGTTGGTGGTCACAGGCGCAAAGGAACCGCCGTAGCCGCCGATCACATAGATCTTGTTATTGATCTGCATCGGGGTGATCTGCGTGCGCGATGCAGGGATCGGCGCTTTGTTCGTCCATGTTCCGGTAGTGATGTTGTAAGCCGAGGTAAGGGTTGAGTTGGCAAACGATGCGTCGCCGCCCGATACAAGGTATACATACCCGGTATCTGTTCCCGATACGCATGATTTTGAAAACACGGGAGCGGTTGCCCATCTTCCGCCTGCAAGAGCAGTCTGGCTGCTCCAGCCGTAGTTCGTGAACGCGTTCAATACATTTACACTTTTGGTCAGCGTATCATTCAGGAGGTTTGCATCGCCAGCAAGCTGGGTGTATGTTTTTATTGTATACGTTCCCGGGGTAGCCGTCCATGGCGCAAAGCTCAGGGTTGTCGTGGCCGAAGGGTTCAGCGCTGTAACCGTCTGCGTGGATGTATATCCGCCCGGTGTGATGGTGGTGGTCACGTTGAACGTTTGTGCGGCCCCCCCGTTATTTGCCACAGTTGCCTGTGGAGTAATAACTCCTGCGCCTGTATTGGCTGAAGTGAGGATCGCGCTGGTTTTAACTTCCGCAGCGGGCAATGTTCCCAGCTTTACATCATCGATGTATAATCCGTCGCCATCGTTGTTGTAATGCTTGAAAGCAATAAACACCTGTTGTCCGGCATAAGCGGAAAGGCTCACCGCATACCTGTACCAGGTAGTGGAGTTCGGAGGGTAATTGACGCCTTCCCTTAAACCAAGGAGGGTGGTATTAAAAGATGTGGTGGCGGAATCGGTAGTGGAGATCTTCAATGAAAGTGAATCGGGTGGATAACCTACGAATGCAAGTCGCATCCAGAAAACGATCGAATCGGTGGCGGCTACCGCAAACTTTGGCATGATCAGCCAGTCGAGGCCACCTGTTGTCTGGTATTGCATGTAGGCAGAGGCTGCGCCCGAATGTGCCTGGGCAGTGCTTCTCGCCCATTGGTTGGTTCCGAGTGAGCTGATCCTCTGCCAGTCGGTTGGCGGAAAGGTGGTGCTTTCAAAGCCCTCCTGGTAATAACCCGAAATAGCCAGGGTGCTGACAGCCGGTGAAGAAATTGCTGCACGGGTTTCCGTCCCGGCGGTAACAGCGGGATCAGCCTGCATTCTTGTTGCGTTTACTCCCACTTTGGTTTGCGCCGAAAGTGAAGCAAATGCAGTGTAAGCCAAAATAAGTGATGTTGTAATTTTTTTCATATTTATATAAAATAGTTAAAGAATATGGTATTATTGCAAATGTAGAAATTCCCCTTAAAAAGGCCTGTCCTACGCATCTGTAAATAATTTTAACTTATCCACAATGAGAAAGCTCCTCCTCCCCGCCCTGCTTTTAATCTCTGTAATCGCTTCAGCGCAGGAAGCCCTTCATTGCGGCGCCGACGAGCTGCGCATCGCTACGCTCAAAGCAAACCCTAAGATCGCGGCAGCGGTGATCAAACGCGATTCGGCGCTGGAAGCATTCACCAAAAATTACGTGGAGCAATTCTATCAGCAGCGCACACCGGCCGCCACATACGTTATTCCCGTTGTATTTCATGTGATCCACAATTACGGTCCTGAGAATATTTCTGCAGCGCAGATCCTCGACGGCATCTCGGTGCTCAATCAAACCTTCCGGAAACAGCGCGCTGATACGAATTCGATCGTTGCCGCTTTCAAGCCGCTGCATGCCGATTGCGACATCGAATTCCGCCTCGCCACGCTCGATCCCGACGGGAACTGCACCAGCGGGATCAACCGCATCGCAT
>Ga0157372_10002276_pt1 | contig 20798 bp, 20 predicted proteins | sample C55metaG_FD_115307 | JGI IMG/M metagenome (GOLD analysis project Ga0157372, IMG submission 115307) | Corn rhizosphere microbial communities from Kellogg Biological Station, Michigan, USA - C5-5 metaG | ecosystem: Host-associated > Plants > Roots > Rhizosphere > Soil | place: USA: Michigan... | reverse complement strand
CGGGTTCGGACGCTTTCCATGACCGGATGGACAGGTAAGGCGCAGTCCGCCCTTCTTTTGAGCAGGAACACGCTATCACCTGTATCCCGGCGGAAAGGGAAGAACCGTTTTTGGCCTTCTTTGTCGATCAGGAACAGCGGGCAAAGGAGGTCGTGGTGAACCCGCAGGATGACCCGAAAGAGCGCAGTCTGGAGCAGGGTGTTGCCTTTCATCCGAATGATCCTTCCGGGGTATCGTTCGGTATAGAGCTCGATGACCCGGATGACGTCGCGCAGCAGGCCCCGGGCGTCTTCTTCGGTGAAGAGGTACGGATGGAAGACGTCGGTGTACTGGCGTTGTTCGACGTAGAGATCATAGATGCCCGATCGCAGGAGGATGAACCGGAGCTGGATGAGGATGGCGCCGCCCTGTCCGGTTCGGAATTGGAACAGGCTGAGATCGGGCCGGGCGTGCAGAAAGGTGAATGGATGCGTTAACATGGCTGTGAATTTTGACGATTAATCGAACTGACTCGACGAATAATGCTAACTAGGCAACACCCGCGACCCTTGTTGCCGCGGGATAGATATTGATCGTGTTCAGCGAGGGATTGGCTTCGACCAGGTATTTGCCTTTTTTTTCGGCGCCGTCGAAGTTGACCGGCTGGAGATTGCCGCGTTGCAGGGCGCGGCAGAGGTTGGCCCGCATCTCGTCGAAATCCAATTCCCGGATCGGGTATTGCCGGAGGGCTTTTTCCAGGTCGAAGCGGCCGCCGCGGTAATAGGTGTAGACATAATTGTCGTGCCGGTCCTTCTCAGCGAAGTTGAGCTGGATCCAGGCCGAGTACTGGATACCCGAGCGGCTGGTCAGGAGCTTGAAGACGGCTCTGCCCTGCAGGAGATTGAAGGCTTCTTTCAAGGTGACGCCATGACCTCTGCTGATATAAAAGGTCTGTCCGCGGTCCTTGTCCGGATCGCCTGCGTAGCGCAACAGGGCGTCGTACTTGTTGAAGTAATAGAAATTCTCCTTTGCCGAGCGGGAGAAGTAAAGCTTCGCCTCCAGCTTGGTATCGGCGTCGTAGAACGCTTCGGTAAAGAGCTCGAAGGAGGTCTGTTCACGTTGCAGCTGTGCTTCGAGGTGCTGGTTGAGCAGCGATCTTTCGCCAAACCCCAGGAATTTGAGGTCGTTGTTCAGAAATTCGAGATTGTTCGTTGTCATACATTTTGTTTTTAATGGTGAATAATGGCAGGGCCGGACGTCAGACGCGGCGCGCCCTTTCCAGGGTGCTGTTGCCCGCCCGGATGCGCAGGTGACGGCCGCCGTTCTTTTCCCGGACGATGATCAGCAGGCGCCTGCCGGGCGGCAGGGTGAACCGTGGGAGCGCATAAATGGTCGTCGCGCGCCGGTAGCCGGGCACCATGACCGCGCTGTCATAGATATAGATTGGTTTCATCGTGTTTTCCGCGACGCAGAAACGGATGCTGTCGATGTCGTAATCGAGGGGCGAGCGATTGTTGAGCCGTAGCAGGAAAAAGAGGGTAGGGCCGTGACTATAGACGCCCAGCAGGCGGAACCGCATCTTTCCGTTGTGATTGGCGGGGAAGATAAGACAGGGGCCGGTTCGCATGATCTTCTCGCAACAGCTTTGAAGCTGTGCATTCTTTTGCGCAACCGAGTAGGTTGGCTGGCCGAACAGGAGGTATCCTGTCAGCAGGATGATAAGCTTTGTCATTGTTCTTGTTTTTTGATTGAAAAAAGGACATGACAAACTTCGGAAATGGGAGCAAAAAAAGGACGAAAAGGGTGTGTAAGAGTTTGGACATCAATGTGTAAAGTTTCTGACGGGTGAAGTGTCCAAAACTGAACAGGTCTGATGTTCCGAATCGAACACTACCGCTTTTTCCGGTCGAGAATAGTATAGAGTTTGGTGCGGGAGATGCCCATCAGCGAGGCCAGGGCCGTGGCAGGAACGAGCTGAAGGTAGGGATAGGTGGACAGGAGATAGTCATAGTACTCTTCAGGATGGCGTTTGCGTTGGGCGTCCATGACGCGGCTTTGGACATGATATTTGTCCGTGAGGATCTGGCGGATGATGCTGAATTCGGGATATTTTTTGGTCAGCTCCTCGAGGTCCTCTTTTGTGATCGCCCAGAGGATGCACTCCGTAATGGCCACGATGGTCTCATTGGAAACGGTCTGGTTGTTGAAGCTGTCGACGGCCGTAATGAAGTCCCCCTCATAGAAGATCCATGTATAGTAGCGCTTTTGGCGATCTTTATCGTAGCAGCCGACGATCCCTTTTTCGATGAGGAACAGGTCGCGGCAGATATCACCCTTCAGTAACAGCGTATTGTTCATACGCGCCTCGATCCTTCGGATCCGGCTCTTGAGATCGTGGATGAATTCCGGGGTCAGAGGATGTACACGTTGCAGTTGGGACAGTGGATATTCCATTGGTAACGGCTTTGTATAGATGTAATCAAGCAAATAAAGGGAAGATCGCTGAAGTCATTACGCATTGATCGCAAATTGGTACATTTACGATCATGATCATCGTAACCTCCACAACGGCGGATCGGGCGGCGGCGCTGGAAGACCTGCAGCGGGTCGTATTCCCGACGTTATCGGCGGAGGAGCGGTTGAGCGCGGAGCAGTACCGGCGTCACGTGGACATCTTTCCAGAAGGGCAGTTCGTATTGCTGGATGGAGAGCGTTTGGTTGGAGCCACGACGACGATGCGAACGACGGAGGACGAGGGGTTGCGGCCGCACCGTTTTACCGATATGGCCGGGGGCGGCTGGCTGACCCGGCACCGGCCGGCCGGCGAATGGCTCTATGGGCTGGATATGGGCATCCATCCCGACTACCGGGGACGGGGGCTTTCGCGCTTGTTGTACCGGGCGCGACAGGAGCTGGTCACCCGGTTCGGGCTGATGGGGCAGCTGACGGTAGGGATGATGAATGGCTACGGCTCCGTCGCCGGTGAGATGAGCGGGGAGGAGTATTACCGGCAATGGGTAGAAGGAGGCCGCAGCGATCCGACCCTGACGGCGCAGCGAAGGATCGGCTTCCGGCCGCTGGCGCTGATCGCTGATTATCTGCATGATCCAGGATGCGGGAATTACGGGGTCCTGATGCGGCTGGATGCCAGCCAGCCCGTGTAATACTGCCGATTCCATGATAAATACAACGATTGGGTGAGCCAGGCCATCACACCACAGGACGGTGAATGTCGGCAGTTTCATAACTTTGCACCGACAAACCTACCATTATGGCAACAACAAACAGCAAGAGGCAGAGAGTGGTTATCGTGGGAGCCGGATTTGCAGGGTTGACTTTCGCCAGAAGCCTCAATAACACCGATTACGACGTCTTTTTGATCGATCGTCACAACTATCACCAGTTCCAGCCTTTGATGTACCAGGTCGCCACCGCGCGGCTCGAGCCGGCCAGCATCTCTTTCCCATTGCGCAAGGTCTTCCAGCATACGCACAACGTAACCATCCGGATCGCCGATGTCGAGCATGTCGATGTGGATAAGAAAATATTGAGCACGACCGTCGGCGATATCGCCTACGACCGCCTGGTGCTTTGTATCGGGTGCACGACGAACTATTTTAATAACGAGCGGATCCGGGCGAATTCCTTCCCGATGAAGTCGGTACCCAATGCGATGGCGTTGCGAAACCGCATCCTGCAGACCTTCGAAGACACCATCGAGGCAGGACCGGCGGAGCTGCAGTCGCTGCTGAACTTCGTGATCGTGGGCGGGGGTCCTACGGGAGTGGAACTGGCCGGCGCCATGGCCGAGATGAAGAAGAATATCCTGCCGAAGGACTATCCCGAGGTGGATTTTTCGAGGCTGCAGATCTACCTGATCGAAGGCAGTCCCAATACGCTGAATTCCATGAGCGATGCTTCGAAGCGGAAATCCCGGCAATACCTGGAGAGCCTGGGCGTCATCGTCCGGACGGGCACCACGGTGGAGGACTATGACGGCACCACGGTGAGGCTCAAGGGGGGAGAGACGCTGACCGCAAAGAATCTCATCTGGGCCGCGGGCGTCACGGGGAATGTGATCGACGGTATCCCCGCGTCCGTGATGGTGCGTGGGAACCGGCTCAAGGCAAATAGATTCGGGGAGGTAGAGGGGCTGGACGGGGTCTATGCCGTCGGGGATATCGCCTATATGCCCACGCCCAAATATCCTAACGGTCATCCGCAGTTGGCCAACGCGGCCAACGCCATGTCCGCCCATATCGCCAAAAACTTTAAGCGGGAGCTGAAGGGTAAAACGAAGATCGAGTTCGAGTATCATAACAAGGGCACCATGGCCACGGTCGGAAAGCGAAAGGCGGTGGTCGATCTGCCGGGGATCTCCTTCCAGGGGCCGTTCGCCTGGCTGACCTGGATGTTCGTGCACCTGATGCTGTTGTTGAATGTGAAGAACCGGATCATCGTCTTCCTGAACTGGATGATGAGCTATCTGACGAATGATTCGACGCTCCGGCTGATGCTAAAGGCCGACCGGGGCGAGGGGGCTCCCTTGCCGCCGCTGGAAAAACCGGTGGAGAAAGTCGGGCGACCCGTGGTAAAACAATAAGTTACAGGAAGCAACCACAAATTTTTCCCTATTTTTGTTAGCGGCGGGGCAAACCCATCCCCACACACCAATTGCTATGGCCGAAATCATCGTGGAATTAAAGCATGCTAACATCTACCAGGGCTCTAATCTTATCCTTTCGGACGTCAATCTCACTGTTGAAAAAGGCCAGTTCGTGTATCTTGTCGGGAAAACGGGCACGGGTAAGTCCAGCCTGTTGAAGACGTTATACGGAGACCTGCTGCTGAGGGAAGGCGACGGGCAGGTGGCCGGTTTTGATCTGCGGGAGATGGACTGGAAAAAGGTGCCCTATCTGCGCAGGACCCTTGGCGTGGTATTCCAGGATTTTCAGCTGCTGACGGACCGGAACGTCAACGATAACCTAAAGTTCGTGCTGAAGGCGACGGGTTGGAAGGACACGCGGCTGATGGATGAGAAGGTTGCCGACGTACTCGATAAAGTGGGCCTGAAGGCGAAAGGTTTCAAGATGCCCTTCGAGATGAGCGGCGGGGAACAGCAACGCGTGGATATCGCCCGGGCCCTGCTCAATTCGCCAAAGCTGATCCTGGCCGACGAGCCCACGGGTAACCTCGACCCGGAGACCTCCGATGAGATCATGCAACTGCTGTTCCAGATCTCGCGCGATTATGGGACGTCGATCGTCATGGCCACGCACGATTACCGGGTGATCCATAAATTCCCGGCCAGAATGGTCCGGACCGAACGCGGGCAGGTGATCGATAACGCGAGTCTTACGGTTGAGTAAAGCAAGCGTTCATTAATTTTTCCAGATTTTCTTTCGGATCGTAGATGTCCTCCAGCACTTTTTTGCGGGCTTCGATGTCGTCCCGCCGGAACGGCCGGGCGAACAGCTCGGATATGTAGCAACGGACATCATCGGCGCCGGACGCGATATGGCAGATGCCTTCCAGGCCGGTGCCTTCGACGGCGTCTTTGTTGACGATACAATGGCGGCCGTTGTACAGGGCATTGAGAAGCTTGAGCTTTACTCCCGTGCAGTTGAACGAAGGAAGGATATTTACCTGCGCCTTCGTGATCAGATCGTGCATCTCCTCCTCGGAAGGATTTGGGATGAGACAGACGTGCGGATATTGTTCGGTCAGGCGTTGCAGGCGGGCCGACGGGTTCTTGCCCGAGATGATAAAGGGCATCTCCATCTGGCTGAAGACCTTTTTTAGCAACCATACGACCACCTGTTCGTTCTCGGCGACGGAGAGGTTGCCATGATAAAGGCAAAAGCAACCGGTGCCTTCCTTGCTCTCGATGTCCCGGAAGGGAAGGAATACCGGAAGGGTCTCGATATCGGTGGCGCCGAACTCCTGCTGATAATGTTCTTTGTCTTTCGAGGAAACGGCGAGGATCTTCACCTTTGGTGCGATGCGCTGTTCGTATCCGCGGAGCAGGTTGCTTTCGTGGAGGTAATATATCTTTTTCAGCAGGGAGCGCTCCGCCAGGTAGAGCTGACGGTAGTATTGAGATTCCACATTGTGCAATCGCAGAACGATCTTCCGGTCGTGGAAGCGATCGTCGTTGAGCAGGTAGGTACAATGGATGCCTTCGAGAAGGATGGGGTGATCGTCCTTCAGCAACCGGTCGAGAAGCTCACCGTTGGAGCGCGAGCAAACGATATAGGGCAGCCGGTGAGAGAATCCCTTATGGCCTTCGTGGCGGGCGTAGTAGTTGACCTCTACGCAGTATTCTTCCAATACAGGTTGCGGGCCGCGGCCGTATTCAAAGCAGTGCAGATGGATCTTTACGCCGGCGTCAAAGAGCGACCTGATCTTATGGAACAGGTCGAAGACTCCCCCGTAATCTACGGGGTAAGGCACGTCCAGGCACACGATATGTAGGTGATTCTCCACTTTCTAGTTGAAAATTTCCTGATAAAGGCGGATCAGCAGCTGTTGTTCTTCCTGCCAGTTGTAGCGAAGCCGGGCTTGTTTGCAGTTGTCTACTAACGTTCGATATAGCCCGGTATTATCCAGTAGCTGGTTCAACGCTCCCGCTATCTCCCCGATCCCGGGCTCGTCAATAAGAACAGCAACGGGGCAGGAATTGTTTATTTCCCGGTAAGCGGGGTAATTCACAGCCAGTTGCGGGATGCCTGCGTGCATATAATCAAAGAAGCGGTTGGCGAGGGAATAGTAGTTGCTGATGCCGCGGCGGTCGAACAGGGTGATGCCGGCCCGGGCCGCGCGGGTGATGGCAGGAAGCTCGGCCGGCGGGATCATGCCAAGAAAGATGACCTTTTCCCCGAGGCGGTATTGCCGTACCAGGGCCCTGGCCTGGGCCATAAAGTTCCCATCCCCGCAGACAACGAGAGGGGCGGGGACGTGTTCCATCGCGGGAATGAGCGATTCGAAGCAGCGGCCTTCATTGACGGCGCCCTGGTAGAGGAAGAAGGGACCGGGTGGGAGCGATCTTGCGGGGGAGGGGGCGGGCGCGTCCCCGAGCAGCGGCATATTGCGGATGACGGCGTAGTCCACGTCATACATCTTCTTAAACTCTGCGGCGATGAGCCCGTTGACCGTATAACCATGGGGGAACCGGGGTACGGCGAATCGTTCGATTTTTTTCCACAGCTTATACACATTCGGCCGCGTGACGACCTCCTGCATCTCGCAAAAAAGTTCGTGCGCGTCATATAAGCGGGTTTTGCGGCGGAGGCGGGAGACGAGATAGACGGGCAGGATGGTATCGAGGTCGATGGCGCAGAGGCCGTCGATGGGCTGGAAAAGGAGGAAAAAGAGCAGGCGGAGATTGTATTCTATATAGAAGGGCTTACCCCGGCGGAACCAGGTGTTCAGGCGATGCTGGCGATAGGGACGCGGAGAAAGGGCGGGGGAGTCGCGGTGGCGGCGGCCTACCAGGGTGACCCTGTAGCCGGCCCCGGCCAGGGAGGTGCAGATACGGGTCATCCGCTGGTCGAAGACAAGATCGTTCGTGACGGTGAAGAAGAGCCTTTTTCCATGGGCCATAGTGCCTAAATGGACCAATATTAGCCAATTAAGAGGATATACGCATGATTATTGTGCGGTTTTTAGCGCTTATTTTTAATAATTTAGAAATATTCCCTTAATTTTGCACCCTAATATAATCAGATAATAAATGCGGGTCATATGGGCCTGCAGCCGAAAATCAATTTGAGATGCCTTATTTGACAAAAGAGAAAAAAGCGAGCTTCTTTACAGAGTTTGGTGGAAAAGCCACCAACACCGGTTCTATCGAGGGCCAGATCGCATTGCTGACAGAGCGGATCAACCGTATCTCTGAACACCTGCAGGCCAACAAAAAAGATTTCTCCACTCACCGTGGCCTGATGCAGCTGGTAGGTAAAAGAAAGCGCCTGCTGACCTACATGAGCAAGACCAATCTCCAGGGTTATCGCCAGCTGATCGAAAAACTCGGACTCAGAAAATAATTCTTTATGCATATATAAACCATTCCCAACTGACCGACCGGTTGGGAATCGTTTTTTTATATGTAAAGGATTCTGTCGCATTGCATTTTTTACAATTCATCTTTTAAGAAGACAAGCACATGCTTTCACAACCCATTAGTGTAACGTTTGATATTGGTGGGGGCCGGATGGTCTCTATCGAGACCGGTAAGCTCGCACGCCAGGCAGATGGCGCCGTTACCGTACGCCAGGGAAACAACATCATCCTGGCCACCGTTGTTGCCAACAAAGAGCCTAAAGAAGGACAGGACTTTTTCCCGTTGTCCGTCGATTACCAGGAGAAATTTGCTTCCGCCGGCCGGATCCCCGGTTCCTTTTTCAAGCGGGAGGCCCGCCTGAATGACTATGAAATTCTCACCAGCCGGTTGATAGACCGGGCGCTTCGACCGCTGTTCCCCGAAGATTATTTTTGTGATGTCCAGGTGCTTCTCAGCCTTGTTTCGAGCGACGCGGAAGTCATGCCCGATTCGCTGGCCTGCCTGGCTGCTTCGGCGGCTCTGGCCGTTTCCGACATTCCCATTAAAGAAATTATCAGCGAGGTTCGCATCGGCCGCGTGGATGGCCAGTTCATTGTAAACCCGAGCCGCAGCGAGCTGGAGAAGTCCGACCTGGAGTTCATGATCGCCGCTACGGAGAAGAACCTGATGATGGTCGAAGGGGAAGCGAAGGAATGCAGCGAGGAAGACCTCGTGAAGGCCCTCGAACTGGCACATGATGCGATCCGCATCCAGATCAAGGCGCAGGAAGAATTGCGCGCGAAGGCCGGTGTAACCGGTAAAAGGGACTACAAGAAACCCGAGCATAAAGAAGAATTGCAGCAAAAGGTGATCGCCTTTACGAAGGAAAGGATCATGCAGATCGCCAGGGCCGGCAGCAGCAAACACGAGCGCAGCGATGCATTCGATAAGCTGAAGGACGAACTGATCGAGAGCCTGGGTGAGGACGCCGAGGATATCGATAAGAAATTCGCCAAAAAATACTACGCCGATCTGCAATGGGAACTGGTGCGCGACATGATCCTGGACGAGCGGGTACGCCTCGACGGCCGGAGCCTGGACCAGGTCCGTCCGCTGGCGATGGAAGTGGATCCCTTACCGACGCCGCATGGTTCGGCGCTGTTCACCCGTGGGGAGACCCAGTCGCTGACCACGGTGACCCTGGGTACGCCGCTGGATGAGCTGCTGATCGAGAGCGCCGCCAAGTCGTATGATTCGAAATTCTTCTTACATTATAATTTCCCGCCGTTCAGCACCGGTGAGGTGAAGATGATGCGCGGGCAGAGCCGCCGGGAGGTAGGGCATGGTAACCTGGCCATGCGCAGCCTGAAGCAGATGATGCCGGGAACGGATTATCCTTACACGGTTCGCGTGGTGAGCGATATCCTTGAGTCCAATGGTTCGTCGTCGATGGCTACCGTCTGTGCGGGCAGCCTGGCGTTGATGGATGCGGGCGTGCCTTTCCCGAAGCATGTCAGCGGTGTGGCGATGGGCCTGATCACCCGGGCGGATGGGAAATATGCCATCCTGACGGATATCCTCGGCGACGAGGATCATCTCGGCGATATGGACTTTAAGGTCACGGGCACCCGTGACGGCATCTGCGGCGTGCAGATGGACATCAAGGTAGACGGACTGGCCATGAGCACGATGCGCGAAGCGCTTGAGCAGGCACGGAAGGGCCGGCTGCATATCCTCGAAGCGATGTATGCAACTATCGCCGAATCCCGGCCGGAGGTGAAGCCGCATGCGCCGCGGATGGTGAAGATCTTTATCGACAAGGAATTCATCGGCGCCGTTATCGGGCCGCAGGGTAAGATCATCCAGGAGATCCAGCGTGAGACGGGTGCGACGATCAACCTCGAGGAAGTCGGCAATTTTGGCGAGGTGAGCATTTTCAGCCCGGCGAAAGAAGGGCTGGACAAGGCCGTCAACTGGATCAAGAGCATCGTGGCACAGCCGGAAGTCGGTTCGGTCTACGAGGCCAAGGTCAAGTCGGTGATGCCGTATGGCGCTTTCGTCGAGTTCCTGCCCGGAAAGCAGGGTCTGCTGCACATCAGCGAGATCTCGCACAAACGGCTGGAGACGATGGAAGGGGTCCTGAAAGAGGGCGATATGGTGAAGGTGAAGCTGATCGGCCTGGATCAAAAGACCGGGAAGTTCAAGTTGAGCCGCAAGGTGCTGATGCCGAAACCCGAGGGTGCAGGCGCCGGTGCTCCGCCGCCCAAGGCTCCTGCCGGCGGCCGCCCGGAGCAACAATAATCATCATTGTTCAACAAGATAGGGTCTGCGGCTTGCGCTGCAGACTTTTTTTATGATTGAGATTGCGATAACAACAGAAGAATGGCAGGAAGTGCTGATCGCGCTACTGGCGGATATCGGATACGAGGGATTCGAGCAGGAAGACGAGCTCTTGCGGGCTTATGTGACGGAAGAGAAATTTGACCGGGCTGCGTTGGTGAGGGCTCTTGCAGCCTTTGAAGTTGGTTACAGCGAGCAGCGCCTGGCGGAGCGGAACTGGAACGAGAAATGGGAGAAGCATTTCGAGCCGGTGGTGGTGGATAATTTCTGTGCGATCCGGGCCCATTTTCATGCACCGGTCACCGGCGTGGACCATGAGCTGGTGATCACGCCGAAGATGAGCTTTGGGACGGGGCATCATGCCACGACCTTTATGATGATCCGGGCGATGGGTGAGCTGGACTTCCGGGGAAAGCGGGTGTTGGATTTTGGAACGGGAACGGGAGTGCTGGCCATCCTGGCGGAAAGGCTGGGAGCGGGGTCTGTGCTGGCGATCGACAATGATGACTGGAGCATCGCGAATGCTGAAGAAAATATAGAAGCAAATGGTTGTAAGAAGGTGAAATTGAGGAAGATGAATAACTTGTCAGACGTCAGTACGACCTTCGATATCCTGTTGGCCAACATCAATAAACATGTAATTCTGGCCGAGATGGGCGCGATGGGGCAACATTTGGTGGAGGGGGGCGTTATACTATTGAGCGGTCTCCTTGAAGATGACTATAAAGACATTGAAACTGAGGCTCTTAAAATAAATTATTCAATATCCGAACGGACGACAAAGGGAGCATGGATTTGCTTGAAACTGGAAAAAACCAAGCCGCAAAGTTAAAAAAAGATGAAATTATCGGGCTGAGAGCGAATGGAATGCGGTTGTTTTTTCAGTATATTTGTTATCCAACCTAAGCGGGCCTCGGGTCCGCTGGCCGAAGGCCCATCGAAAAACCGTGCACCGGGGATGGGTATTTTTCGGTAGAAACAACCAACCCCGGGTGCACCAACTCAACCATTCGAATGAAGGAGGTTTTACTCATTCTATCGGCGTATCTGATAGGTTCAATTCCTACCGCCATTTGGGTCAGCCGGTCGTTTTTTGGAATCGATATCCGTGAATATGGCAGCGGAAACGCGGGGGCCACGAACACTTTCCGGGTCCTGGGTTCGCGTTGGGGTTGTTTTGTGATGGGGGTGGATGTCCTGAAGGGGGTGATCGCGACGAGTCTTTACATTCTTGTTCCTTACTATTTACATGATGAGACGGACCGGACCAATTTCATGGTCGGACTGGGTCTGGCAGCCGTTGTAGGTCATATTTTCCCTATCTGGGCTGAGTTTCGCGGCGGCAAGGGGGTTGCGACGTTGTTTGGAATGATCATCGCCATTCAGCCTCTGGCGGCCGTTTGCTGTGTGGCCGTGTTCCTGCTTGTGCTGTATCTCACCCGTTTTGTCTCTCTCAGCAGTATCCTGGCCTCTGTGGCATTCGCCGTATTAATCTTATACATCTTCGACGCAAAGGAGACCCTTTACCGGGGTTTTGCTATTGCCGTAGCCCTTCTTGTCGTCCTTACCCATCAGAAGAACATCACCCGCCTGCTCAGGGGGAGTGAGAACAAAGTACCCATCCTTAAATACCGGGACAGACGGCGGCACCGGAGGAGTGTGGACAGGGAAAAGGAATAAAATCGCTTACGGGTACAAGAAAATCGTCGATTCGCGCAAGATATTTCCTAATTTCGCCATCCCGCGAGCCTAGCGCGGTTTCTCTATCAGGTCTCTCTATCACATAATAGAAAACTAAACGGGTCCAGAAATGTCTCAAACTTTACTGGAAAAACTACAACTCACCGATGAAAGAAACCTGTTGATTCAGGGTCTGCCTTCTTCCATCGAGAAGCAATTCATGAAATTAGCCTTTGCGAAATGTCTGACTCCCTTGCTGAAGAGCAAGAAGATAGATTTCGCCCTTGTTTTTGCGATCAACGAGCAGCAGCTGCGGGGGATCGTGCAGGAGGTGCTGCCTGCGTTGCGGGCGGACGGCAAGTTCTGGGTTGCGTATCCCAAGCCGGGTTCGAAGATCGCGACCACGCTGACCCGGGAATGCAGCTGGGGCTGTATTACGGGTGCGGGGTATGAGATCGTTCGGGACGTGGCCATCGACCACGTCTGGACGGCAGTGCGCTTTAAGAAAGCGGCGCCCCCCCTTCATTTCCGCGCTCCATTACGGGAGAATGTATTGGAGGAAGCCGGTGTAGAACGGGATGGCGGCAGGAAAACGACGAGCCGTCGCCGGGTCGCCAGCGCCTAAATTACCTAGATCATCGCCTTTACCTGCGCAATGACGGCGGTGAACTACCGCCGCCCTGATGCGCGCTCCCTGTTTTTGGGTAAATTGGCCGTTGAAATTCACTAGCATAAGGGGCTTCGCGTATCTTAGTATACCTAAACGATATGCTTTACCCTTTATCCCTAATCTCATGGCTATTTTTAGCAGACAGGGCCTGATCGCCGAGTTGCTGGACAGGACGGAGCTGCTGAAAGCCAGTACAAAACCCTTTCTTCGTCTTACTGATGATCAGCTGCTGTACCGGCCCGCGCCGGGCAAGTGGTGTATTGCCGAGATCTACACCCACCTCAATCTTTCCATGGACCAAACGGTACGAAATATCCTGACGCGCATCACGCTGGCGCCGGATCATGGCTCCGATGAATATCGCAGCAGCTGGCTGGGAGATTGGCTATACGGGCGGATCATGCCCCGGCCGGATGGCACACTCTTCAAGCTAAAGGCGATGGCGGCGCATTCTCCGGAGGGGAGGGAACTGGATGCCCGGGAAGCGCTGGAGGCGTTTCAGCGCCATTGCGATTCGCTGGATGATATCCTGCGGCATGTGCGGACAAAGGATCTGCGGGGGATACGCATCCCTTTCTATCTGAACGGGCTTATTTCGCTGCGGCTGGGGGCTATGCTGCGGTTCCTGGTGGCGCATGGAGAGCGGCATCTGCTGCAAGCGCAGCGCGCTACTTGAAGATGACGGTGCCCAAGTCCTGCAGGAGGCTTCTTTCCATTTCTTTGAGGTGCATATGTGTCTGGAGGAGCATCATCAGCTCTTCTTCCGAGTGGGGCTTACCCAGGTCGGCCTGGTTCTCTTCCATCAGGCGATACACCTTCCGCAACTTGAGGTACCGCATCGTAGACAGCACGTCTTCCTTATACAATTCATCGGGGGTGGCGATCTTCCCCTCGTAATGTTCTTTCCAGTTGGGACTGAGCTCCAGGTGTACGTCCATCACGGACACCGCGAGCGTGCTTAGCTCCTGATCTTCGTGGTATAGAAAGCTCTTTGAGCTGGGCTCGAGTCCTTGCTGATACCAGTCCTTGAACAGATCGAGGATGGTCAGCAGGCGCTTGTTATCGATGAGGTCGGCGAGCTCGGCGAATTCTCCCAGTACATAGTCGGCCACCAGCGTTTGCTCGTCCCAGGCGCGGAGACCGTATTCGAGCAGGACGCGGATCATGCCGCGTTCGTTCTGCTCATGACGGAAGAGCAGGTTGAGCGAGTCTTCGTCCGACGGGACCGCCAATGCCGAGGGATCGCCCGGCTCGGAGACCGGCCGGTCTGCGGCGTTAGCGGTCTTTGCCTCCTGTTTGGCGATGCGTTCGCGGATAAATTTGTTGACCAGGGTGTAAAGCCCGGTCTCTTCGATGCGGAGTATCTCAGCGGACTGGCGGATATAGTCCTGCTGGCGGGTAAAGTCCTCGGCCTTGTTGATGCGGGCGATGGTCTCGGCGACCTGGTTGACCACGGCCGCCTTTTTGTTGCTGTCGCCGCCCGCGTCCTTGAGGGCCACCTCCAGTTGGAAGAGGATCACGTCCTTTTTATTGGCGGCGATGAATTCCCTGAACGCGGATGCGCCGATGCGGCGGACATAGCTGTCGGGGTCTTCCTTGTCGGGGATGAGGACGAGCTTGACGTCGAGCCCTTCTTCGAGGGCCATATCGAGACCCCGCATCGCGGCCTTTACGCCGGCGTTGTCGCCGTCGTAGATGATGGTGAGATGGTGAGTATACTTGCGGATGAGTCTCAATTGATCCAGCGTCAGACTCGTTCCGCCGCTGGCTACCACATTTTCGATCCCCGCCTGGTGCAAGGATATCACATCCGTATAGCCTTCCACGAGAAGGCACTCATCGGCCTTATCGATGGCCTGTCTTGCCTGGTAGGAGCCATAGAGGATCTTGCTTTTGACGTAGATCTCATTCTCGGGCGTGTTGATGTATTTGGGTGCGCGGTCATTGCTGCGAATGATCCGGGCGCCGAACCCGATGATCTTTCCGGTTTGATTGTGTACGGGAAAGATGACGCGGCCGCGGTAGTTATCGATCAGCTTCTCTTCGCGTTGGACAACGAGGCCGGTTCGGATAAGGTATTCCGCGTTATACTGCGCGGCAAGCGCGGCGCGGGCGAAGACATCGCGCTGGTCTGGACAGTAACCCAACTGGAATTTGCGCATGATCTCCTCGTTGAAGCCGCGCTCTTTGAGGTAGCTGAGGCCGATGTCGCGGCCTTCCTCCGCATTGAAGAGCGTATCGGTAAAGAATTTCTGAGCGAAGGTGTTGATGATATAAAGGCTGTCGGCGACCTGCTGCTGCTGCCGGGCTTCGGGGCTGAGCTCTTTCTCCTCGATCTCCACATTGTAGCGGGCCGCCAGCCAGCGGAGAGCCTCCACATAGGAGTATTTCTCATGCTCCATGAGAAAGGAGATGGTATTGCCGCTGCGGCCGCAGCCAAAGCATTTATAGATCTCCTTGGCAGGGGAGACGGTGAAGGATGGTGTCTTCTCGTTGTGGAAAGGGCAAAGGCCAAGATAGTTGGTGCCTCGTTTCTTGAGCTTGACGAAGCCGCCGACGATCTCGATAATATCGATGCGGCTGAGTATCTGTTGTATGGTTTGTTGGGAGATCATTACGGGCCCGAAAGTAAACCGTAAAAATACCGTAAATTATGTACAAAATAGAGTGGTTTTACCTATACTAAATTATTCTTATTTTGTGTTTTAGGTTGGGCAATGCCCAAATTAAAACGTAAACGTACATCCTTTGAAAAACGGAGTCAATTCCTTACTCTTCGATGTGGTCTCCAGCCTGGCGATTGTTCTTTGTTTTGTCCCCTTTTTGTTCCTTGGTCTGAAGAAAATGCGTCAGGTGAATACTTACTGGGTAATCGCTATCTACTGGCTTTTCAATGGGCTTGTCAATCTGCCGACCATTGGGCTCTTCCCTTCCGAGGCGGGTCGGGCGGTCCTGCAACGGATAAACAGTTTCTATACATTCACAGAAACGCCGATGGTGTTGCTGGCTTTTGCCTTTGCGAGTTCGGGCCGGTGGAGGAAGCGGCTGATCTGGGTGATGCTGGCCTTTGTCGCCGCGGAATCGGCTTTATTGGCGTGGCGGGGATATACGATGAACTCCCGCGCATGGATCACGGGGGTAGGCCTGGTGTTGGTGCTGGGGTATAGCGTGGCGGGCCTTTGGCAATACTTAAAGAAAATGGAACATAGCCGCTTTGAGGATTCGATGGTGTTTGTCTATGCGGCGTTGCTTTTTGGATACGGGAGCTTTTTGATCATTTATATCTTTGCGCATTACCGGACAGGCCCGGCGGCGGTGACCTATAATGAAGCAGACAGCTTCTTGCTGTATTATATCAGCCTTCTGCTGTCTGCTTGTGTAACTTGTACAGGGTTGGGGAGCTATGGGCTCCGGCGGCGGCGCGTCCGCAGACCGCTCGTTTCCACTTACTCTTCATCTTCCTCGTAGTTGTAGGTGTCCTGGCTATCGTTGTAGATAGATTCCCAGGTCTTTACCTTGTCGTCTCCGAGCAGTTCCAGGATGTCGAAGATGGGATCGGTCTTTTTCTTCCAGATCGTTTGGGTCGAATCGGCGTATTTAGAAACATACATACACAGATCGGTTTCCATGTTCACCTTGATCAGGCCGACGGGTCCTTCCTCTTTTTCCTGGATCAGATAATAACATCCCTTTTCCAACAGCGCATACGAATACATACATCACCTTTTTTTAGATAAGACAATACACGATTTTTGATTGTGAACAGAACTAATGGGAAGTAAGTGGGTCCGATCTTATCGGATGGTAGAGGCTGAGGTTGGATTAGTAGTTGTCCGCAGCAGTACCATACAAAGGTACGAATTTTGGCCTTTCTGGCGGTTTTCTTTCCTACCCCTCGGGGGTGTTCTTAATAAATTAATTGCAATATATTGATTATCAATGCAAAGGCCATCCCTTGTGGGATGGCCCTGCTCTTGACCACTTATCCTACAGCGTCTTGCAAAAGCTATTTGTCCAGTTTGATCTCCCCGACGTCGGCGGTCTGGCCATCGCTGACCATGATCCCGTCCTTGGCGATATTGCGATAGGGGGGCTTTGCTTCGATGATGATCTTGTAAGCGCCGGGTTTTACGTCGGCGATCTCGTAGGAACCGTTGACGATGGGCGCCCGAAGCGTATCGGTGGCGGATTCGGCCCAGGCACGGACGCCGCCTTCAGCCGGTGTGACTGTACCCCGTATCGATCCGGCCTTAAAATGGGTGAAGGCGAACAACCCTGCGACAACAACGGTCGTGGCGACAAGCCTGAAAAGGGTGAATTCCATAAACGTAGATTTAAAAATGATCGTTGTTCTACGCCCAGGGATGGGTTCCTGTTTTTATTTTACAAGGACTGTGCCATAATCGATTTGTTAACAAGGCTTTATTGGGGAAAATGTTCTACACAGGTTTCCCTTCGGCTATCCATTAACGATAGCTCCCTGCCCGAGCCGGAGAAAATGGTCGATACATCCCGGCAATTCATGATGGTAGTGGCTGACGTAGATGAGCGTGGTTCCGAAGGCTTCCACGAGGGCGGTGATGAGGCTGCGGAAGCGGGCCATCTGCTCATCATCGAGTCCCTGGCCCGGTTCATCGAGGATGAGCATGGGCGGGTTCTTGATCAGCGCCCGCGCCAGCAGGACCATGCGTTGCTGGCCGGTGGAAAGCTGGGTGAGGCGGCGGTTGCGGAGGTCCCAGAGAGAGAGGAGCCGCATCCAGAGTTGAACGAGGGTTTCCTGCTCTTCGTTCAAAACTCGGAAAAGCCCCACCGTGTCGAAGAGGCCGGAGGCGACGACGTCATGGGTGGTGGCGCCGGAGTCGAAATAGAGGTGCAGCTCGGGGGAGACGAAACCGATGCGTTTTTTGATATCCCAGATGGATTCGCCAGTGCCCCGCCGGCGGTCGAACAGCCAGATCTCGTTGGCGTAGGCCTGGGGATTGTCAGCGGTGATGAGGCTGAGCAGCGTGGATTTGCCGGCGCCATTCGGCCCGGAGACGTTCCAGCATTGTCCCTTCCTTACTTCCCAGTTGATATTGTCGAGGATGGTCGCGTTGCCATAGCGAATGGTCGTGTTGACCATTTTGACGGCCAGCCGGAAATCCGGACCGGCATTGTCGAGGGCTTCCTGCCGGAGACGGCCGAGGATCGTGGGGTCGAGGGTGGTTGTCGCGACCTCCTGCGAAGGTTGGAAACCGGCTTTGGCGCCCTGGAATACCCATTTCCCGGCATCGAGCTGTGCGATGTGGGTGATGGACTCGGGGATCTCATGAACGCTGGTGATCAAAAGAAACTGGATCTTTCGGGCGACGAGATTGTTGATGATTTTATGGAGGGTGGTCCGGCCTTCGGCATCGAGTCCGAGGAAGGGGTTGTCGAGGATGAGGAGCTCGGGTTCCTGCAGCATCGCGATCGCCAGCTGGGTGCGTTTGTTCTCGCCGTTGGAGAGCTGGATCAGCGGCTTATCGAGCAGCGGGCGGACATGCAGGGTATCGAGCCAGGGGGCATCAGCGCCGTCCCAGCCGGCATCGGCGAGCTCCTGCGCCACGGTGATGGTCTGGTCGGCATCGGAGGCGTTGAACCGCTGCTGGTAATAGAGCTCGGTTGATCCTGGCCGGTTGCGAAACCGGTGTTGCTGTTCCACGATGCCGATGCGGCGGGTGGCCGTTGTGATGGTGCCGGTATAGAAGTGGGTGCCGAGGAGGGTATGCGCCAATACGGTCTTGCCGCTGCCGGAGGGGCCGGTGAGGGCCCATTGTTCGCCGCGATGGATGGTCCAATCGAGCTCGTCCAGCAGGCAGGAACCGCCGAGGTGTACGGAAACGCCTTTGAGGGTCAGGAAACTAGATGCCATGGTGCGAATGTAAGAGGGTTGCGCGAAATATCCACAGGTGTAGAAATTCAAATAAATGGTAAAAGCGTTCGTTTGCTTATATTGCGCCCCTTGGGCGTAGCCCAATTGATCGTATTATGGCAGAAAAAAATAATTTGTTCGAGTACAACGATGACAGTGTCAGGACTTTGGATTGGAAGGAGCATATCCGGCTCCGGCCGGGGATGTATATCGGGAAGCTGGGGGATGGAAGCAGCGCGGATGACGGCATCTACGTGCTGTTGAAGGAAGTGATCGACAACTGTATCGACGAGTACACCATGGGCTATGGCAAGCAGGTGGATATCGCCATCGAGAATAAGACCGTGACGATCCGCGACTATGGCCGTGGCATTCCGCTTGGAAAAGTGGTGGATGTCGTCAGCAAGATCAACACCGGCGCAAAATACGACAGCAAGGCCTTCCAGAAATCGGTGGGATTGAACGGGGTCGGTACCAAGGCTGTCAACGCGCTGAGTAAGTATTTCAAGGTCTCCGCCTTCCGGGACGGAAAGGAGAAGACCGCGGAGTTTTCGAAGGGGGAATTGACCAAAGAGTTTAAGGAAGCGAAGACCAGTGAATCCAATGGCACCCTGGTGAGCTTCATCCCCGATGACAGCGTCTTTAAGAATTTTCACTTTCTCAATGAATACGTCGATAACCAGCTGTGGAATTATTGCTATCTCAATGCGGGACTGGCGATAAATTTCAATGGGAAGAAATACATCTCGAAGAATGGGTTGCTGGACCTGTTGCAGCGGCGGACGAACGAGGACGAGCTACGCTACCCCATTATCCACCTGAAGGGGGAGGACATCGAGGTAGCCATCACCCACAATAATGACTACGGGGAAGAGATCTTCAGCTTCGTCAACGGCCAGTATACCACCCAGGGCGGTACGCATCAGCAGGCTTTCCGCGAGGCCTTTGTCAAGGTGATCCGGGATTTCTACAAGAAGGATTATGATGCCGCCGACATCCGGCAGAGTATCGCCGCGGCGGTCAGCGTCCGCGTGATCGAGCCGGTGTTCGAGTCGCAGACAAAGACCAAGCTGGGGAGTCTGAATGTGTCGGAGGGCGTCACGATGAAGAACTTCATCAACGATTTCCTGACCAAGGAACTCGATAACTATCTCCATAAGAACCCCGCTACGGCCGACTCGCTGAAGAAGCGGATCGAGCAGAGCGAGCGCGAGCGAAAGGAGCTGGCGGGGATCAAGAAGCTGGCCAACGAGCGGGCGAAGAAAGCCAACCTGCACAATAAGAAATTGCGCGACTGCCGCTTTCATTATAATGATGAGGCGACGGGAAAGGATAAGGAGGCCACGCTTCAGAAGCAGAAGGAGAGTACGATCTTTATTACCGAGGGGGATTCGGCGAGCGGCAGTATTACCAAGGCACGCGAGGTGGAGACCCAGGCCGTTTTCAGCCTGCGGGGGAAACCGCTGAACTGTTTTGGACTGACGAAGAAGGTCGTGTATGAGAATGAGGAGTTCAATCTTCTGCAGCATGCGCTGAATATCGAAGAGGGGATCGAAGGCCTGCGATACAACAATATCGTGATCGCCACTGATGCCGATGTCGACGGCATGCATATCCGCCTGTTGCTGATGACCTTCTTCCTGCAATTCTTCCCCGACCTGGTCAAGAACGGCCACGTCTATATCCTCGAGACGCCGTTGTTTCGGGTGCGGAACAAGCAGGAGACGCATTATTGTTATGACGAAGCCGAGAAGCAGGCGGCGGTGAAGAAACTGGGGGGCAAGCCGGAGATCACGCGGTTCAAAGGGCTGGGCGAGATCTCGCCGGATGAGTTCGCGCGCTTCATTGGTCCCGATATGCGCAAGCAGCCGGTGATGGTGATGCAGGATACGCATATCCAACAGATATTGGAATATTACATGGGCAAGAATACGCCGGAGCGACAGGACTTTATCATCAAGAACCTGAAAGTGGAGTTGGACCTGGTGGAAGAAGAAAAAGTGTAATCATATGATCCATATTGTTTTTCAATATAATGACATCGAGGTGCTGAAGAAGGCCTTTGAACTGGAGCCTTCGTTTTCCGGCGATGTGCTGGAGATACAGGATGATTTTGCCGTGGGTCCTCTACAGGATATTTATTTGCCTGAAGGAATCGAAAGACGCAGGCAATGGTGGCGCGAGGTGTTGTCTGG